>Ga0315287_10002281_pt1 | contig 18063 bp, 15 predicted proteins | sample YL17G11_0_MG_FD_205037 | JGI IMG/M metagenome (GOLD analysis project Ga0315287, IMG submission 205037) | Sediment microbial communities from Yellowstone Lake, YNP, Wyoming, USA - YL17G11_0 | ecosystem: Environmental > Aquatic > Freshwater > Lake > Sediment | place: USA: Wyoming | collected...
ACAGTTGTGAACCGAACATCCACCTGCGCCATTCAACCCAGATCGATTAACAGGTCGCCTTCCTCCACCAGTTCACCCTTGGCCGTGTGCACGGCTTTGACTTTACCGGCGGCTTTGGCGCTCACCGCATATTCCATCTTCATCGATTCCGTGACCAAAACGACCTGCCCTTTCGCCACGTCTTGACCAGCGGTCACGCGAACCTCCAAAATCTTGCCCGGCATCGGTGCGCCGATCTGCTGGAGGGCCATCGGGTCGGCCTTGGCCTTCTTCTTACCCGGTACCGCGAAAGCCTCGTCCATCACCTCCAAGGTCCGCGGGAAGCCGTTTAGCTGAAAGAAGACGCGCCTGATGCCGTCGGCGTTTGGTGCGGAGACGCCGGAGATGCTGATGATCAGCGTCTTACCGGGTTCGATCTCGACTTCGATTTCGCGATTGGGCTTTAGGCCGTAGAAGAATACGTCGGTGGGCAAGCCAGCCACGTCGCTATAGGCGCGCAGATCCGCGAGGTATTCCTTAAACACCTTGGGATACAAGCGGTAGGACAACACATCGCGGGCCGATGCCGGGCCGTCGAGGAGCAGCTCCAGCTCCGCCTTGGCCTTGTCGAAGCTGTCTCCGGTCGGTACCGGCGGCTTTTCCGGGGGCGGCGGATTGGCACCGAGGACCAACTCGCGCAGGTCCGTCGCAAAGCCACCATAGGGTATGCCCATGTGGCCTTTGAAGAAGCTGATGACCGAATCAGGATAGTCTAGATGCGGCTTCTTTTGCAGGAACTCCGGACCGGTCAAGTTGTGCTTTTGCAGAAGCAAGGCCATGTCGCCGACGACCTTGGACGAGGGTGTGACCTTGACGATGTTGCCAAACAAGGTGTTGACCTCTTGATAGCGGCGGGTCAAATCGTAGAACTCCGCCGCCTTGACACCGACTTTTTGTGCCTGATCATAGAGGTTGCTGTACTGCCCACCGGGAATCTCGTGCTCATAAACATCGGTCGACGTCGCTTTGAACCCAGGATCAAAGGCGTGGTACATCTCGCGGACCGTCGCCCAGAAGCGACTCAGCTCGTCGAGATGGCGCATCGACAGGTCGGGACACAGCTCGCTGCCCTCGAGACTTGCAACGATGGCGTTGATACTCGGCTGCGAGGTGAGGCCAGACATCGAGCCAACCGCACCGTCTACGATATCACAGCCCGCCTCGGCAGCGGCGAGCAGCATGGCCTCGGAGCTACCGGCGGTGGCATGGGTGTGCAGGTGCAGCGGCAGATCGGTGACCTCCCGCAGGGCTTTGATCAAGGTGGTGATGGCCCGTGGCCTTAGCAGTCCAGCCATGTCCTTGATACACAGGATATCCGAGCCCATCAGCGTCAGCTCTTTGGCCAGCTTGACGTAATAAGACGTGGTGTATTTGTCATTGCGAGGATCCATGATGTTGCCGGTATAGCAGATACAAGCCTCAGCGATGCCGCCACGCTTTTTCACTTCGTCGATGGCGATGGCCATCTGCTGCGGATTGTTCAGGCAATCAAAGACGCGAAATAAGTCGAGTCCGGCATCCTTGGTCAAGCGAATGAAATCACGAATCACCCACTCGGGGTAATTGGTATAACCCACCGCATTATCGCCGCGCAGCAGCATCTGCAGCAGGGTGTTGGGCACTTCCTGGCGGATTCCGGCGAGACGTTCCCAGGGGTCCTCTTTGAGAAAGCGCATGCACGTATCAAAGGTCGCGCCACCCCAGCATTCGAGCGAATACAGCCCAGTCATAGCCTTGGCATAATAGGCCGTGGACTGAAAGATATCGTAGTTGCGCAGGCGCGTGGCAAACAGCGATTGGTGCGCATCGCGCATCGTCGTATCGGTGATCAGTAAACGCTTTTGCGCTTTAGTCCATACCTTTAGCGCGGCGACCCCGCCTTGGTCGTACACCTGCTTGGCCGTGACCTGACTCGGTAGGGCGAGAGACCTACTATCGAGCACATACTGATCGGCCTCACGGCTGTGCTCCTTGGACGTCAGTTTGTGCGGATTATTCACCGTCACATTACTAATGTACTTAAGGATCTTCGTCGCGCGGTCGCGGGGTGCCTTGAACTTAAAGACCTCGGGATGATGGTCGAGAAAGCCGGTGTCTAGCGAGGCGTTGGCAAACTTAGGATGCGAGACGATATTGACCAGGAGCGGGATGTTGTGTTTGACGCCGCGGATGCGGAATTCCTTGAGCGCACGCACCATCTTTTGCGCCGCACCAAACAAATCGACGCTATGCGCCGTCACCTTGACCAGCAAGGAATCATAATAGGGCGTCACGAGACCGCCGGAGGTGGCAAAGCCCTCGTCCAGCCGGATGCCAAAACCCTGCGCCGACCGGTAGGCCAAGATGACGCCAGTGTCCGGAGCGAAGCCTTTGGCTGGGTTTTCCGAGGTGATGCGGCACTGAATCGCGACGCCGCGCTGCTTGACATCCGCCTGCGACAAGATGCCCATGGTCGGATGGCTCATGTTGCGACCGGCGGGCAGCATGATCGACATCTGGACTAGGTCGACTCCGGTGATCATCTCCGTCACCGTGTGTTCGACCTGAATCCGCGGATTGACCTCAAGGAAGTGATGCCCACCGTCCGCGCCGACAAGGAACTCCACCGTGCCCACGCCGACGTAGCCGACGTGCTTGGCGATCTTGACGGCGTCACGCAGCAGCGCGGCCCTGGTCTCAGCGGTGATACCGAGCGCTGGTGCGACCTCGACCACCTTTTGGTGGCGCCGCTGCACCGAACAATCACGCTCAAAAAGGTGGATCACGCCACCATTGACATCGCCCGCCACCTGCACTTCGATGTGTTTGGCGTTTTGCACGTTCTTTTCGAGATAGACCTCGGAGCGGCCGAAGGAACTCATCGCCTCGGAACGCGCACGTTGGAAGGCCTCGACCAACTCAGCCTCGTCCTTGACCGCGCGAATCCCTTTTCCACCACCACCCGAAAGGGCCTTCAGCGTTACCGGATAACCGATCTCGGCACAGATGCGCCGAGCCTCGTCCAGGCTCTCGACCGGCGCCTCGGTACCGGGGATCACTGGCACGCCAGCCTCGCGGGCTACGCGTTTGGCCGCCAACTTATCGCCAAACAAACTAAGTATATGGGCGTTGGGTCCGCAAAAGGTCAGTCCGTGCGCGGCGCAGGCTGCGGCAAAATCGGCGTTCTCCGACAGGAAGCCGTAACCGGGGTGGATAAATTCACAGTTTTTCTCGACTGCCAAATCGATCAGCGCCTGCCAATTTAGATAGGCACCCAGGGGATCGCCCTTGGTCCCCACTTTATAGGCTTCGTCGGCTTTAAAGCGGTGCGCTGAGAAGCGATCCTCGTGACTATAGATAGCGACGGTGCGCATATTTAATTCGTTAGCGGCACGAAAGACTCGCACGGCGATCTCGCCACGGTTGGCGACGAGTAGGCGCCTATTGGCGATGACCTTGCTTGAAATATCCATCGGTTCCTCGAACAAAAGGCGGACAACTTCAGGGTGTTTGCGGGCCTAGCTTAGCGAAGGCCCGAGGAAAGGCAACCCACGCCGTAAGAAGTGAGCGGTTGACCGTCCTTTTATCGATCGCAGTGACTCATAAGTGACTGCAATTAAAGCACTTGAATATTTTTTGAGCAGAGCCTTAATCCTGGCACCTCTGGGCGCAAGGAGCGTCCTACTCGCCCGCTCACTCAGGGAATTGCTTCAAGTCCAACCAGTATTCGGGACGTCCCAGCGGCACGATTGCTGGCAGCGTCGGGTTGATCAGCTCGATGACCCGGCGTTTGCTGATTTGGAATTGCTTTACCAGGCGACCGACGCCGATGATCTTTTCACGCAATGCGTCGCGCGTGCCATCGGCGATGCCGCGCTCGAAGCCAAGGCGAATCCGCTCAGCCAGGGCGGTCGCATCGGGCCTGACAAAGAAGTAGTCGGGCGCGACATAATGCAGCATCAGCGTCGCCTCGACCTTGAGTGGCATGCCACTACGCTGCTGCAGCTCCGAGACTGGCTCATGGAGCGCCCTAGGGAAATAGTCGAAGCGGCCTTTCACCAGCATGGTAAACAGGTCGTCAAAACGATCGGCGGTATCAAACTTGAGTTTGTTTGCAGCGAGGATCTCGGTCGACTGCCAGTCATGCATCTGGCCGCCGGTAAGCAGACGCAGTTCGTCTAAGGTCTTTATCTTGGCAAACCTAGCTTCATCCCCAGCGCGGATCAGCAAAATCCGGTAGCCGTGCAGACCCTGAAATATCGGGATTAGGATCGGACGCAGGGTCTTCTCGCGAAGGGTCGTCGCGACGTTCCAAATAACATCCAGTTCGCCTTTAAGGACCAGTCGGATATTGCGGGAATGCGTACCGGCAGCCATCATGCTGACCTGACACGGTCCGTATTCTGCCTCGGTCTTCGCCAGGGCCATCTGCAGTAGCGCCAACGGATAGGCGTTCGGCGCATCCGCCATCACGACCGTGCGAATTTTTATCGCGCAGGGTTTTGCCTTGGGTGGGTCTGCCGCAAGCGCAGGCACCCAGGCACCGAGGACGGTTGCCGTCAGCACGCCCAAGACCTTTGCTGGTAAACTAAACATGGGGTTTCAACACTTTCACTGAATGGCGATGTGTTTGGCTTCACACGCGAGAATGGCTTGCACCCCGAAGCGTTCCAAGATGTGAGCAGCCAGCGCCCGCTGTGCCTGCGGCTCACCATGATTCAGTACGATCTGCGACGGTAGTTGCGGCATATGGCTAAGCCAGGTCAACGTATCGACATAATCCGCATGCGAGGAGAGGTGGTCCAAGGTGACGATTTCGGCGGCAATGGGCACCTCGACATGATGGATCCGCAGGGTCGCTAGATCAACGCTATGATCCTGCAAAAACCGGCCTTTGGTCCCGTCTGCCTGATAGCCACAAAAGACGACGGTACTGCGAGGATCGGGCAGCCTAGCCTTGAGATGATGCAGGATACGGCCGCCATTCAGCATGCCCGAGGCCGAGATGACGATCATCGGACCATCGCGCATGCAGCTAAGCATCGACTCATCGACCGTCTGCGACACCTCAAAACGCTGCGGTCGAAACGGGTCGTCACTGCCGGTAAAGGCCGACTGGAGGACTTGGTCCTCAGGATGGCGCAAGCAGACCTCCATGGCCGCGGTGGCCATGGGGCTGTCTAGGATCACCGGCACGGCGGGAATCTTGCCCTGGTCCTCAAGGAGCCGCAGCATATAGGTCAGCTCTTGGGCCCGGCCGACGGCAAACGCCGGGATGACTAAGACCCCACCGCGAGCCATGGTGCGGCGAACGACCTCGGCCAGCGCGACCAAACCATCCTCACGCGGCTGCAAGCGATCGCCGTAGGTGGACTCGAGCACCAGCACGTCGGTGCCATGGATGTACTCCGGTGGCCGCAGGTGGTGCGAGCGGTCATTGCCCAGGTCGCCGGTAAAGGTCACCGTCCGCATGCCGCGGTCACCAAGATCGGCGGCGATTTGAATCATGCTGGCGCCGATAATATGCCCGGCGCGCACAAAGCGAAACGACAGCCCTTCGGCGAGCGGGATCCACTGATCGCGGCGATGCGGAACCAACCTAGAGTTAGCCAGGGCAGCATCCGCTGCCGTGAAGAGGGGCTCGGCGGGGCTGTGATTCGAGTAGTGCGTGCGATTGGCAAAGGCTGCAGCCTCTTCCTCCAAATGGGCCGCATCGAGGAGCAGGATTTGGGTCAAGTCGACTGTGCCCTGGGTTGCATGGATAGGGCCGGTATATCCCTGCTGGCAGAGCCTTGGCAGATACCCCGTGTGATCGAGGTGAGCATGCGTCAGCAGCACCCCGGCTAGACTGCTGGGTTGGATACTAAACGGCAACCAGTTGCGCTCACGCTTGGTCTTGTCGCCTTGAAATAAACCACAATCGATAAGCCATGAACGGCCCTGGTAGGTCAACAGGCTGCGGCTTCCTGTGACGGTATCGTCGGCCCCGAGTACCTGGATGTTTAGCGGCACATTGCGCCCCTCGTTGGTGTGTGATGGAAGCACGGGTCGGCCACGAACAACTGGGGCCAAGCAAGACTATGGCTTCGCACAGAGAGACCAGCCTTACCATAGCTTCGATAAACGACGGTCCACCACCTAGACGACCTCATTGTATAGGTCCCTCGCGTCCCCTGCAACCAAGGTTGCCGCATAGCGCCACGAAGGTCCTAGCAGGACGACTTTTTCTAAGCATTTCATATTATCCATGCCGTCGCGGTATGATGGACCTTGGCGTGCACTGAGGCCCATCTTGGGACCAGGGGACTGCCATTGGCCACGACTGCAGCAGGCGGGCGGCGGGCCAACGATTGTAGCAAGGGTATTCCAGCGGCATGACCAAGACGTACCTCATCAAGCTGTTTCTTGCCAGCATTCTGGTCAACCAGGCGCTTTTCGCCTACGTCTTGATGCCGATAAAACGCCATCAAAATTTGCTGCATATGATCAAACACCCGCCCGCCGCTGCCAAGCTCAAGAAATTGACCGATCGACCGGCTCCAGAGCAAACGTCGCCCCTACCAGCCAGGTTGAAGCCGTCGACCGCGTTGCCGAAGGGCCCGCTGCTCGCCCGCCACTGGTGGCTCAGCAAAATCGTCGTCTTTGCCTTAACTCCCGGATTCTTTATCGTGCAACTCCTGCGTCGAAACCGCTACCGCGACGTGACGCAGGGATCGCTGATTCTGCTGTTTAGTTGCCTTGGTCTGGTCAGCGATCTGTTCAGCCTGTGGTGGATCGCCCCGGCCACGGGATTCTACGCCGCAACCCTTTTTTTTCTCATCCGTTCCGAGGCTGCTTCGCAACCATCGACTCCGGTCATACCGGAAGGGACGAAGACCTCGCAGCACTCGGCTTTCGCAGATAGGCTCGCAACCTCAGGCACGGGCGCTCGACTAAGTAGTAGCAACCGGCGCCTACCAAAATCGAAATACTAAGCGTGCAGAGGTAGTGCAGGCCTTGTCCGAGCAGAGTATAACCGAGCCATCCATAAGTCAGTCCCAGGTATTCGACCGCGTGATTGATAAAGTTGTGGGTCAGATAGATGCCGTAGCTCCAAGTGCCTAAGGTCATCAACCACGGACGCTGTAGCCAAACGCTCCACCAGGAGCTCGGTGCGACCACACCCCAGACCAAAAGGGCGCCAAACAAGGTGCTGATCACCGGGTAATACAGTAGTTGACGCAGCGCCAAAAACAGCGGCTGATGTTGCGAAAAGTCTGGAAATACTCCCGTAAACGCGGCGGTAAGCAAGATCACTCCGAGCACTGTCAACGCCAGAACCTTGGCAACCTCCCCAGCCGACTCAGTGAAATATCCCTGCAAGCGCAGCACGGCCAGCATCGAACCGATGATCAGTGGATCCATGCGGGTTGGGGTAAAGACGTAGATCGCGTGATCCCCCCAGCCAAGGTGCAGCAGCGCCATGCGCAATGTGGCCGCTGCACCCAGCAGGCCCAACAGCACCAGCATGGGTCTGCCGCTGCGCCGCAGCAGGAGGACGACCATGGGCCACACCAGGTAAAACTGCTCCTCAACCGACAAAGACCAAGACACCGCCAAGGGATCCAGAGGAAAGTCGCCAAGCCTCAGGGCGAGGATGTTCGAAAGGAAGGCAAAATACCAAGGCACTCGGTGCTGCCAGCCTATGGCCATCTCCTGAACCTCAAGATCAGGAATGACCAGCGGCGTGACAAAGACCAATAGGATCAGTAACACATAAAACAAGGGCACGATGCGCAGGATACGCCGCGCATAGAACTGGCTAAAGTAATCGACTTGACCGACCCGCTCAAACAACAACGTGGTGATGAGAAATCCTGACAGCACGAAAAAAAGCTCAACCCCGGTCCAACACAAAGAAAATGGAACCTTAAAAAACGAGTTGATCGCAACACCTGGCTCCGACGCATGGCCGATCACCACCATTAGAATGGCCAAGCCACGAATGCCGTCCAGCGACAAAATCCTCGCATCGTGGAGCGAGCCTAAAGCGGCCCCTACGGCGGCGTCAGGCCTACGACTAAGCCCAAGATGACGACTAAGATTCGCCAGGATCTGGCGAGCCCTCAGCAGCGCCATTGGCCGTCTTCAAGGCGAAATGCGACGCTGTCTGGATGCTGGCACTGAGCCAGAGTTGTCAGCAGCAGCAGCAGCAGGGGTGGCCCAGAGACGTTGACCGTTAACGGCTTGTCGCCGGTCACGGCTTTAACGAAGGTGAACTTAAACCCCTTGGCTCGGTCCACCAAGGCAACCGGCTGCACTAAGCCCCAGGCCGTGCCCTGCCACCTAAGCTCGGCGGCGGTGGCGGCGAAGCGCAGCGGTGAGTCTATCTGCGGCAACGTTGCCGCCAAGTCGCTTAACTGCGCCTTGAGCCCTCCCTGTTGCACCTGTCCGTCCTTGAGCACCAATTGTGCCGAGCCCGCAATGAGGCCTGACACTTTGTCACTGTTTAGGCCAAGCGGCAATGACGACCGCTGCGGCGACGACAGCTGCAGCAGCAAAGGCAGCGGCAGACGCTGCACGGTGACGCCGAGTGATGCACCAACGCCCAAAGCGCCAGTCGCCAGTGCCCTTAACGGCACCACCGCCAGGACACGACCCTCGGCCTGACTCAAACGATCGCTTAGCTGCAGCGAGGCCTGCACGCGACCCTGCAGCACATGTGGCCATAGCTGTAGCTTGAGCACGGTACCGCGAAGATCCACCAAAGCTTCGGTATCAGTCGCCCGGGTGATCTGCGCCGCCGGAATCACCAAGCCAAAGAACCCGTTGCGCCGCGGCTGCTCCAGATGCACCACCAGGTCTCGGCTAAGCTGTTGCACGGCCGCACTAGCAGCCGCCTCAAGCCCGACGCGGCCAGGCTGTGAGCTAAGGTAGCCCAGGCAAATCCGCAGATACACGATCGGCCCCGCCACTGCGACGACGAGCAACGCCAAGATCAAAAACCGTCCGCGCCACGTCACGAAGGTTCTCCGGCATGGCGCCGATTAAACAGCGGCCACCTATCAAGCACGCGTCCAGCCACTTTGATCAGGGCCACCGCCCACCGTGCCACTAACTCACATTGGATCAATAAGGTCAGGCCCATAAATTCGTAGATCGGCATTTTGTAGGTTTCAAAGCTAAGCGGCGCACGCAGCTCCCAGTAGTTGGCGACGCTGGCAAAGAGCATGCAGTAAAGATAGCTCGAGGCATAGGCCACCCAAAATTTGCGCGAAATGGTCAGTTGACTCACCCACTGTGCCCACTTCCGGCGCGACAGCGCCGCTTGGACGTGCGGCTCGACGCTTAGGCGCATGAGAAACATCGGCCAAATCATGTGGCCCCAAAACTGACTTGGCTCTTGGCGGTAGACATCGCAGGAAAAGAACTGACCGAGTCGCACGCCGTGGTATGCGCCAAGTTGCGTCACGCTGGCCCCGAGCAGCAGTACCCAAACGCCCAGTTCCGACCGACTCAGGCGTAGCTTGTTTATGTCTCCCGTGGCGACTACACGACGCACCTCGTTGCCGATCCAGTAGCCAAACCAGACCAGGCCGATCCACGGTAACACCGGCCACTCCGCCACTTCGCGGCCCTGACAGCTAGCCACACCAAAGACATTCTTGAGAGCGTCGTAACCCTCAGGCATAAACGGCTCTAGCTTCCAGAAGGGAATCCATAACAGCAGGAAACCAAGTCCACCGAGCGTACGGAGGTACTTCGGACGATATTGCTCAAGCCACAGCATCACCAGCATACCTGTAGAAAACAGCCCAAAGATATCCCAGGTAACACCGCGCAGTCCGACGGTGCTGACGCTAAGCAACAGCCAACCAAAGAGCAGCACCGCCATCAATCGGAGCTTGCTCTGAGTGCCGCGCTTTTGGTTGACAGCGAGCAAGGCGCTAGACAGAAGCACGATGACAAAGCCGCTAAAGCTCAGAGCGTGACAAAATTGGTCGATCACATAAAAGATCCAACTCTTATCGACGTACGGGGTATACGGCGTGCCAAAATAGATCAGATGGATATGGCAGAAGATGATGTTGAAGAAGGCGACCAGGCGAATGATATCCAGTCCATGCCAGCGAGGTTGGGCCGCAGTCAAAGTCATGTCAGTCATGGAAGCCTCAGAAAAAAGTGTCATGAACACCAAAAAAGGTCGGACTCAGGATCGAATTGACCAACGCCGTCTCCAGCGGCACCACGACGTGGTGAACCGGCGCCATCTCCTGTGGATGTTGGACTAAGCGCATATATTTAGACTTGGCCAAAGGCTTGACGGCGAAGTCCTCGGTCGCCGCTCTGGGCAAGGCGAGAAAGAAGCTATGGCGCGTCTCACCGTACAAATAGAGGTCGTTAAAGCCGGCATACTTAAAGGTGCTGGCAAGGACGCCTAGACCCCGTTGCTCGGTAAGATCGTCCACGTCCGTAGCCGCCACCGGGGACAGGATTGCCAAGCTGCCCTGCGGCGACAGATGATGGTGCAGGGCCGTGAAAAATTCCGCCGAATACAGCCTGGACGTCTCAAAGTTAAAGGGGAAGAGTACGTCGACAAAGATCTGGTCAAAGGTCTCGACCGAGCCACGCACCGCTTGAAAGGCATCGGCGGCCATGACGGTCACCTTGGGGTCCTCCAAAGCGGCGTGATTGAGGCGCAACAGATCACGGTGCTCGCTGGCTAGGCGCAGGATCTCCGGGTCGATATCGATCAAGGTGATATGCTCGATATCCGGACCTTGGCGGAGCAGCTCACGCACCAGCAGGCCATCGCCGCCGCCGATAATTAAGACCTTGCTCGGCTTTCTTGCGACGCCTTGGTCTCCCTGATCTAACAGCATGCTCGGTACATGCGCCATAGCCTGGTGGTAATCCACCTCGTACTCGGACGACACCTGAAAGTGATGGTCCATAAACATCGTCCAACCATCACCCGCCGGGACCTCTACCTGCACCGGTCTGACCGGTGATTCGCGCACGAAGTCGATGTTTTGGTACACGCTCTGAAAGCGCTCTACGGCAGGATACTTGGCGGCCTCGTTGAACCAGGCGCGCACCCCAACCGGAAAAAAGTAGCTGACGATCCCCTGGCCGCTGATGGCCCAGTGGTAAGTGTTATAGTAGAAGTTCTTACGATGCACCTGCGGCAGATCGACGCGCAACGCAAGCAGTGACACTGCCGCCAATGCCGCGCCGTGCATGGCGAGCAGTCGAGCGGCAGGACGCGCCTCTAGACGCTGCCGAAAGGCCATTGCCCAGGCGAGGGCAGCCGCCAGATTGACGACGCTCATACCGATGGCAATGTGCAGCGGCTCAAAATGCGGCGCGAAGACGAGTAGCAGAAGGATACTGCCGAGTAGACCGCCAAATTGGTAGACGGCGATCAAGGCCTGGACCGAAGCCAGTCCGGCGCGAAAGCCCATTTGATTGACGAGGCCAAATTCAAGACCTGACAAGAGTCCCAAGACGACCAGCAACAGTTCGGCACCAGCGCCAAAGACCCAGCGCTGATCAAAGCTAAAATCTCCAAGGTCATAGCCAAACTGAAAAATGTGGATGCGGTAGACTATGTGCCATAAATAAATCAATGCGACTGCCAGCGTGCCCCAGACAGCAATTGCCGCCTCGATCCACGCGACCAAGGCAAACAAGTTACGCTTAAAGGGTCGTTCCGACCAGATCATGCCCAGTCCGAGCGTACATAGATAGACACCGCTCGATATCGCACTCCAGCGCATCACGTCACCGGTAAACTCCACGACCAGACGTGTCAGGAGCAGGTAATACAGCATGCTGCAACTGGAGAAGACAAAGCACAGGGCTTTGACCTTGGTAGGCATGGCGTTTACCGATCAGAAAAAAATAAACATTAAAGCTTGATTATTGCGCGTCGTGATTGGATGATAACTGAAACCAAGGACGATATGCTAACAAAAAGAGGATGTATGCGCGCAGGGCGGATACGCGCATTTTCAACCGGAGAAAAGGGCAGCGCCCTGCTCTATGCCATGCTGGCTGTGGCGGCTCTATCGATTGTCGGCATGGAGATCATCAACCGCGGCAGTCGTGGCGCCGGCTATGTCCAGGACGAACAGCTCAAGGCTGCGCGTGAGAAGCTGTATCGCCGCGTCAATGCCATCGCATCGATAGAAGATGCGTTGTTTACCAGCCTAAATGATCCGGCCAATGGCGCACTCAGGCAATGTCTGACGCCCGGCGCAGGTTGCGGCGGCCATTCCTTCAACGGCAGGATGCCATTGACGCTATACTCCCCTGAAGGACAGCTGGTTGCCGGCACTGCTGCCAACCCAGTGCTTTATGATCGCAATGGTATTCCGTGCGCGGCCAATTGCGTGTTTGCGGCTTACGCCTACTTCTGGGCTGGCTGTAAAGGCGGAGGCGGGGGCTGCTCCTTTCCCGATAACATCTATACCTTGGTCCAGATCCAGTCGACTGGCGTTTCCGTCCTTGGCCTGGCCGTCCCAGCATCCATGCCAAAGGATACGGAGATTCAACGGAGCGTACAGACTTACACAAATACCCTGGTGGGCGCGAAAGTCACCAAGAACCAAATTGTCTGCCCTCCCGGCACCTCCCAGGTTCAGTACAATCAAGGTCAGATCTCCTGCCAATGCACCACGGGCACCCAGACCGGCACCGATGCGAATGGCTACCCGATCTGCTCGGTTGCTACGCCTACCTGTCCTGGCAACCAGATTTTTATTGGGATGAACTCTCAAGGCCAGGCGTCCTGCGCACCTATCGGACAAACCAATTGCTACTGGGCACAGGGATACAATGAACAGCGATGCACCATCAGTGGTTGCACCGAGGCGCACCAGCTCGTGATGGATTGCAGTAGAACCGGCGGTGTTTTCCATAAGATGGTTAGCTTTGGCAACCAACCGCAGCTATGCAACCTCATTGCAGCCCCGAACAAAAAGTCCAACCCCATGGATTTTGGCACCTATCAATGCTTTTTTACCTATAACTACCAATGCTGTGAGTATTGAGTCATGAGCACAGGGCGCCGCACATTTAGCCCGGGCTTCACGCTGGTCGAGGTGATCATTGCCGTCGCTCTCCTGTCGATCGTCGGCGCCGGGGCAACCACTTACCTGGTCCACTTGAACGACACCCGTTACCGCCTTGAGGCCATCGGCACCCGCGACGCCCTTAACCTCCATATTAAACGCACCATCAATCCAGCGAATATCGATTATTCGAAAGCAGCATTTGGCGACAGTGGGAATGCGCAGTTGGCGAATTGCATCAACGGCGGCAACTGCACGGCCACCAACGCCAACAACTCGGTGCCATTCGTCCTCGGCTACAACTTCGCGGGCACACCCAAGCCAGTCGCAGGCACCACGGCGAATCCGGTCTTTTACTGCCACGACGGCAACCTGCGGTCGGCCGCAAATCCATGCAAGGCGGAGTGGCAAGCATCCGCCGCCTTCGCTGCGGTCTGTCCCAACACGGCCCCCAGCTGCACCAAGCCCTACCAGGTCAGGGTGGGCTTTAAGTTGACCAATATCTCTCTTGGCGGCCAGGCCTTACTTAAGCCCCCGTCGCCCCTTGATGCCACCGCAACCTCGTTTGCCAGCGTGAATCTGAACACACCACAGGCGGGTGGCAGCGCGACGCCGCAATGCAATGCCACTTCCATCATCGTCCAGGTCAACCCTCAGGGTCAGCCCACCTGCGCCTGCCTTCCTGGCACCTATCGGACGGGCTGGAGTAACGGCCAGCCAGTCTGCGCCCTACCCACGCTTCAATGCCCCAATGGTCAAATTGCCACGGGCTTTGACGCCAACCTCAACCCCATTTGCCGCACGCGGTTTCAGTGCATCTGGGTACCACAGAGCAGTGGCTGCAACGGCTTCGTCAATAATATCCAAAGAGGTGGATGCAGTTCAGGTGTCACGATTACCAAAAAGGGCGGAACCAACGGTGGCAATAATTGCTCGCAGGATAACTTTCAATGCTGCACTTCTTATTAAACCTACGATTTTTACACCGCGCTAAGTTAGGCGGTACCGCCGGCTTTAGCATAGCCGAAGTTATGATTGCTTTGGCCATCACTTCCGTCGCGGCGGTGAGCGTGACCACTTTGGTATCGAACCAAATGCAGACGCAGCGCATGACGTACCTCAAGGTCGGCAAGGCCAAGATCGTCAGCCAGCTCGAAGAAGGCATCAACTACAGCGACAATATCCGCGCCAGTATGAACTACCTGAGCGGCCCGAACTTCATCAATAATTGGTGGATCAATCGGTGTATCACTCCAGGTGCCACCTGCCCGGCCCAATTTGTCGGCGCGGCCAATATGAAGCCCTTCGATCTCATCTCACGCAATACCGACGGCTCGGTGGTGAGGCTGAGTGGCTACTGGAGCAAAGACGGCTTTCCGAGCTGCCTGCCGCCCACTGCAACGACCTGCCCGTTCCTAACGCGGACCTACTTTTACTTTAGCTGCCCAACCGACCGCACCACCGGGATTGCCCCTGCGCAGTGCGTCGGCCCAAGTCAGATCAACCTAGTCTTCCAGATCGTACCGAACCCGCCGGTACCAGCAATCTTTGCTGGGATGAATTTCTATTACCCAGGTACCAGCGCATTGCTACCCAATCCGGGTAACATCGCCTATCGCATGTCGGTCGCCGCCTTTCTCTACTCAAACCAATCTTGCGGCGCAGGCCAATATGTCGATGGATACGATCAAGCCGGCCACGTCATCTGCGCTTGCAGCAACCACCAGCCGGTCGTCAATGGAGCCGGACAGCCGATCCTCGACGCCCTCAATAGGCCCACCTGCCAGACGCAGAACTGCCCGTATCCGCAGCTGTTTATCGGCTACAATATGTCGGGCTCAGGTCTATGGTCTCCCGTCTGCATTACGCCTGGTCATACCTGGTGCTACGGAGTCTCCTCCCTTGCCATGGTCCAAGGCCCTGTCCAATGTGCGGCCGGGTACTATCTGGCACAATCAAGCCCTGGCCAATGCTACGCCGGAAATTCCGTCACCAAGACGGGAATTAGCGGCATGGCCAGCGGCTGTGGCCCCGACACTGGCACGTGCTGCTCGGGTAACTTCTAATGCCTCGCCCCTCGCGACTGGTGGTGTCGTGCTTTATCCTCGCCTTTTGCAGTCTCAACTATGAGTTCTTGCTGGCGCAGATGATGGCGATCTTAGGCGGCCATACCGTGCTGTTCTACTGCCTGACTATCGGCATCTATATTTTTGCTTTAGGCATGGGTTCCATCATCGGCGTCGAAGGCCTACCCGAGGACCGCGTGCAGCGGCGTCTTTACACGGTAGAGTTGCTGCTATGCGCCCTCGGCGGCGGAGCACCGGTTTGGATGATCGGCATCGGCGCTGGGCTCGAAGCCCTAAACAACCATGTGCCACCGCCCATCTACGTCAGTCTACTGCCCCACGCGGCCCTGGTCATTGCCATCGGCATCCTCAGTGGCATGGAATTGCCGTTGCTGCTGCGACTGGCCGAGATCCGCGGCATGAAAAACCTCGTCACTAGGCTCATGGCTGTCGATTATTTCGCCTCGTTTTTTGGCGCGATCAGCTTTCCACTGTTTTTTTTCCCGACTCTTGGGATCGTGCGTGCGGCGAGCATGCTGGCGATGTTTAACCTCATGGCGATCGCTTTGGTGGTGCCGCTGCCGACCAGAGAATGGCGGTTTTATGTCACCGCGAGCACGTTGGTGCTGACGCTGGCGATGTATGTGGGTAGCACATCGTTAGGAAGTTGGTTGAGCGGGATGCTTTAGGGCAAGCAAGAAGCCGTTGGCCACTCATGGGCGATGACAGTGGGGCTGACAGCAGGCTCATCCACTTTGCGCTGATACCGGTTGGCTTACCGGATTTTTGCTCGAGATGGCGCTTGCTTGTACTCGGATGTTTCCATAGTATCGAGGCATTATAGCCCTCCAGGAGGAATGATCTCTGCTCGCACCGATGCAAAACCAGCGGATCGTATCTCTTCTGCGAGACCATCTTGACGCAAACCTAAAAGCGGTTTACCTTTTCGGTTCCATGGCGAGCAACCAGGCCCGGGCGGACAGCGATGTAGACCTCGCCATCCTCACGCATTCCAAGCCCGATCCAGAAGTGGCATTCGCGGCTAAGACGGATCTCTCCGCGCTGCTCAAGCGCGACGTTGATCTCGTCGATTTGGCTCGCGCCGACACCGTCACCAAGGCCCAGATCGTATCTTCGGGGATCGTTCTCTACTCCCATGATCCGTCGGCCTTAGCTCATTATGAAGTCACCTGTATGTCCCAGTATGCCGCCCTCAACGAAGAGCGCGCCGGCATCTTAGCCGATATCGGTGCCAGAGGAACAGTCTATGGCAGATGATATCATCATGAACAAAGCGGAGATCATTGAAAACTGCATCCGGAGGATTCATGAGGAGTACTGCGGAAACAGCGACAATCTACGCCACAATCAAACAAAACAAGACGCCATCTTGCTCAACATCGAAAGAGCCTGCCAGGCCGCAATCGATATGGCGATGCGTATGGTCCGTCTGCGCAAGCTTGGACTTCCGAAAGAGAGCCGCGAAGCCTTTGATCTTCTCGTCGCAACAGGCTTGATTGATGCTGAGCTTTGTCACCGAATGCATGGCCTGGTTGGCTTTCGCAACACCGCCATCCATAACTACAAGAAGCTCGATCTCGACATTGTAGAGGCGGTGATTAAAAACCACCTTAGCGATTTCCAAGCGTTATCAAGCATTTGCTTGAAAGCTTGATGTATTCCGCAGGTCAACTGGACGTGGAGACCGCGCAAGCTAAGGCATGATCCGAACCCCGCACAGAAATCCAAAGAAAAGAATGGTACCGGTGGCCGGACTCGAACCGGCATGCCCGTGAAGGCGGCGGATTTTGAATCCGCTATGTCTACCATTCCACCACACCGGCAAATCCACTGGCAGGCGTCGCCTACCAGGTCAAACTAAGTCCCTGTCACCATGGTGAAGAGAGCAGGGTTTATATCAAAGGTCCCGTGATCCTTGAAGCACCTTTTTCACTTTCGGACCAAATAATCCTGGCCTCGGGGTCCGGCCAGGAGGTTTTTCAGCCACGGCAACCCCCTGATTTTTAGAATCATTAATCTCCGGGTTAAAGTTTTGCGCACAAGTGACGATATTCTAAGCATGCTTGTCTAGGAGCTCCTATGCAGCCTAGTGACTTACCGTTTCGACGCATTGACCCCCGGTCCGAAGTCCCCGACGCTCAGGTGCGGGGGATTCTGGTCGAGGCGCATGGCAAAGCGCAGAGCCCCTTTGCCGTTTGGGATATCTCCGACCAGGGCCTACGCCTTTGGGTGCCGACGCCGTTGCAGCGCGGCAATACGGTCAAAGCGACGATCGCCAAGCCTTTTATCTTCCTTATCGAGGGAGAGGTGCGCTGGTGCCGCGAGGCGGTCGAACAAGGCGGTTACTTTGTCGGCGTCCAGGTGCTGACCAATTTTGCCCGCTTGGAGTCGCTGCATGCCGAGATGGTGGCCAAGCAAACCGAAGCGGACGCTGAGGCCCAGGGTCGCCAGGATGACCCTGAGCCAGACGAAGGGCCCTAGCAGTGCCACCGCCAGGCTATAGCGACCGCGCCCAGGTCAGCACTTGCGCGTCGAGCCAGCGCCGATCGCCAAGGGCCGTGACCTCGTGGCTGATAAAGCCCATATGTCCGCCCCCGTCCTCAATGCGCAAGGTCGTCTGCGCCGACAAGCGCAGGCCAGCAAACGACGCGACCGGGACAATGGGATCGTCGGCCGCAGCGAGGATCAACGTCGGTAGCTCGATGTGCCCCAGCACATCCTTGGCGGAACTGAGCGCATAATATTCGTCGCGGCTGGCAAAGCCAGCGACCGGTGCCGTGTAGGCTGCATCAAACTGGCGCAAGTTAAGGCCGTGACGCAGCGGCCGGCGTTCCTCGGGGGCACGGCGCGCCTCGTGCGCCAGCGCCTGACGCGTGACATGAAAGCTGAAAAACCGATCGATG
>Ga0315287_10002284_pt1 | contig 18059 bp, 7 predicted proteins | sample YL17G11_0_MG_FD_205037 | JGI IMG/M metagenome (GOLD analysis project Ga0315287, IMG submission 205037) | Sediment microbial communities from Yellowstone Lake, YNP, Wyoming, USA - YL17G11_0 | ecosystem: Environmental > Aquatic > Freshwater > Lake > Sediment | place: USA: Wyoming | collected...
ACGCCATGTGGCTCGCGGGCGTCGGGATCACCCTCCCGCTCAACAAGACGGTGCGCCAGGCGGCGGTGGCCGACGCCGAGATCCGGTCCAAGGGCGGCGCGCACGCGCTCGAGGCCGTCGACCTGCAGTTGCGCTACCGCACGCAGGAGCGCTTCACCCGCGCCCGCACCGCCGAGAAGCTCGTCGATCTCTACGATCAGGGCATCGTCTTGCAGGACCGGATGACGCTGGAGGCGGCACTGGCCAACTACCAGTCGGCCAAAGTGCCGTTCGTGTCGGTGCTCGAGGCGATGACCGCGCTGTACGCGGATCGCTGGACCCGCGTCGGGCTGGTCGGCGATCACGCGCGGCTGCGGGCAAGCCTCGCTGAAGCGAGCCTCGACGCCACGCCGGACATGGCGACGGCGCCAGGCGGGATTACGGCCCTGTCAGGGGCGGGACAGCCTGCCGGCACGGGCGGCGGCATGGGCGGACGGTGAGGAGCAGACCATGAAACACAATGGCGACGGTTCCACAACCTGCGTGCGGCGCCTGAATCGGTTCGCGAGAACGGGTTGTGACACCGGTCTCTCGCGGGTCATCGCGATTCTCGGCGTCGCGCTGATCGTCGCGGGCTCCGCGTTCACGCTGTCCGGCTGCCGCGCGTCCTCCGGTGGCGACGCCACCGCCGGGGCGCACCAGGCGAAGTACCACTGCCCCATGCATCCGACGGTCGTCTCGGACACGCCCGGCGACTGCCCGATCTGCGGCATGAAGCTCGTGCCGATCGAGCCGACAGCCGCACCCGCACCGGCGCCGGCGACGACGCCCGCCCCGCGGCGGATCCTCTTCTACCGGTCGCCCATGGATCCCGCGGTGCATTCGGACAAGCCCGCGAAGGACAGCATGGGGATGGACTTCGTACCGGTGTACGACGACGAGGCCGGGCGGTCGTCGGGCCCGGCCGTGTCCGGGCGCGCCGAGGTGAACCTGACACCCGAGCGCCGCAGCCTGCTCGGCGTGCGCAGCGAGGACGTGCGGCAGATGCACATCGAGAAATCGTTGCGCACGGTCGGTCGCGTGGCGCCGGACGAGCGGCGCCTGGCGCACGTCCACACCAAGTTCGAAGGGTACGTCGAGCACCTCTACGTCGACTTCACGGGCAAACTCGTGACGAAGGGTGATCCGCTGCTGTCGATCTACAGTGCGGAGCTGGTGGCGACGCAGCAGGAGTACCTCCTCGCGTTGCGCGTACAGAAGCAGCTGGGCAACAGTCAGATCCCGTCGGTGGCCCAGGGCGGCGCCGGCCTGCTCGACGCGGCCCGCGAACGCCTCCGCCTGTGGGATATCCGGGCCGAAGACATCGCTGAACTCGAGCGCACGGGCACCGTGCGGCGGACCTTCGATCTCTATGCGGAGGTGACCGGGTATGTCGTGGTGAAGAACGTCGTGCACGGCATGCGCGTGATGCCGGCCGATACGCTCTTCGAACTTGCCGATCTGTCACGCGTCTGGGTCCTCGCGGACGTCTACGAGTCGGATCTGCCCACGGTGCGGCTGGGCATGCCGGCTGACGTGACGCTGTCCTACCAGCCTGGCAGGACCTGGCGCGGGACGGTCGCGAACGTGGCGCCGACGGTCGACGAAAAGACACGCAGCGTCAAGGTCCGCATCGACGTGGACAACGCCGGCGGCGCGCTTAAGCCGGACATGTACGCCGACGTCCAGCTGCGCACGGACATGGGCACCGGCCTGGTCGTGCCCGACAGCGCCATCATCGACACCGGAGACCGCAAGCTCGTGTTCCTCGATCACCCGGACGGATCGATCGAGCCTCGCGAGATTGAAGTCGGGGTGAGAATCCCGGAAGGCTACCAGGTGGTGCGCGGCCTCGCGAAGGGCGACCGCGTCGTCACGGCCGCGAACTTCCTCCTCGACTCGGAATCGAGCCTGAAATCGGCGCTCGCCGCGTTCACCGCGACGTCGGCGCCCGCGCCCGTGAAGCGCTGAGGAGCGGCCATGATTCGCGCCATCATCCGCTTCAGCGCCCACAACCGCTTCCTGGTCCTGCTGGCCACGGCCATCGCCGTGGCCTACGGCATCTACACGCTGCAGCACATTCCCGTGGATGCCATCCCGGACCTGTCGGACACGCAGGTCATCATCTACTCGCGCTGGGATCGCAGCCCGGACATCATCGAAGACCAGGTCACGTATCCCATCGTGTCGGCGATGCTCGGCACGCCAAAGGTGAAGACGATCCGCGGTTTCTCGGATTTCGGCTTCAGCTACGTCTATGTCATCTTCCAGGACGGCACCGACATCTACTGGGCGCGCAGCCGCGTGCTCGAGTACCTGTCGAAGATCCAGCCGGTCCTGCCCGACGGCGTCCGGACCGAGATCGGCCCCGATGCGACCGGCGTCGGCTGGGTGTTCCAGTACGCGCTGGTCGACGACTCCGGGACGCAGTCGCTCGCCGACCTGCGCACCCTGCAGGACTGGAACCTGCGCTACCGGCTGCAGTCGGTGCCGGGCGTCGCCGAGGTGGCGTCGATCGGCGGCTTCGTCCAGCAGTACCAGGTGACGGTCGATCCGACCGCCCTGAAGGCGCACGACCTCGCCGTCATGGACGTGTCCAATGCGGTGCGCACCAGTAACAGCGAGGTCGGCGGACGGCTGCTGGAACTGGCTGGCAAAGAGTTCATGGTCCGCGGGCGCGGCTACGTGAAGTCGAAGGCGGACCTCGAACAGGTGGTGCTCAAGACCGATGCGCGCGGCACGCCGGTGCTGCTGCGCGACGTGGCGTCGGTCGCGATCGGCCCCGAGATGCGCCGCGGCATTGCCGACATGGACGGCACCGGCGAAGCGGTCGGCGGCATCATCGTCATGCGCCACGCCGAGAACGCGCGGGATGTCATCGCGCGCGTCAAGGCGCGGATCAAGGAGCTCGAACCGTCGCTTCCAAAGGGCGTCAGGATCGTGACCACCTACGACCGGTCGGAGCTCATCGCCGCGTCGATTGCGACGCTGCGCCACGAACTGCTCCTCCAAGTGACGATCGTCAGCCTGATCATCCTCCTCTTCCTCTGGCACATCCCGTCGGCCATCGTGCCCATCATCACGATCCCCGTCGCGGTCTTGCTGGCCTTCATCCCGATGCGGATGATGGGCATCTCGTCCAACATCATGTCGCTGGCGGGGATTGCCATCTCCATCGGGGTGCTGGTGGACGGCGCCATCGTGGAAGTCGAAAACGCCTACAAGAAACTCGAACGGTGGGAGCACGGAGGCCGCGTCGGCGACTACCACGCCATCCGCCTCGAGGCGCTGCTCGAGGTCGGGCCGTCGGTCTTCTTCTCGCTGCTGGTCATCGCGGTCGCGTTCCTGCCCATCTTCACCCTGGTCGATCAGGAGGGCCGCCTGTTCACGCCGCTGGCGTGGACGAAGAACCTCACGATGTTCATCGCCGCGATCCTGGCGGTGACGCTCGACCCGGCGATGCGCATGCTCTTCACGCGGATGGACTTCCCGACGTGGCGCCCGCGATTCCTGTCGTGGCTGGTCGGCCAGGTCACCGTGGGGCGTTACTACCCGGAAGAGAAGCATCCGATCAGCCGGGTGCTGTTCTGGCTCTACGAGCGCCCGTGCCGCGCCGTGCTGCGCTTTCCAAAGGCCACCATCGCCGCAGCCCTGCTGATCGTGGTCGCCACGGTCCCCGTCTACCAGAAACTGGGCCACGAGTTCATGCCGGCGCTCAACGAGGGCACGATCCTCTACATGCCGACGACGCTGCCGGGCATCTCGGTGACCGAGGCGGGACGGCTGCTGCAGACGCAGGACCGGGTCCTGAAGTCGTTCCCGGAAGTCGTGTCCGTCTTCGGCAAAGCCGGACGGGCGGAGACCTCCACCGACCCCGCGCCCTTTTCGATGATGGAGACCACCGTTGTACTCAAGCCGCCGTCGGAGTGGCGCGTCAAGCAGCAGTGGTATTCGGAGCGCGCGCCCGAGTGGCTCCAGGCGGCCGTCCTGCGGCACATCTGGCCCGATCGGATCTCGTGGGACGAACTGACTTCAGAAATGGACGCTGCGCTGCAGATTCCCGGCACGACCAATGCCTGGACCATGCCCATCAAGGCGCGGATCGACATGCTCTCGACCGGCATCCGCACGCCGGTCGGCATCAAGGTGTTCGGCGCCGACGTCACCAAGATCGAGGCGATCGGCACACGCCTCGAGGAGATTCTCCGGCAGGTGCCCGGCACGCGCAGCGTCTTCGCCGAGCGCGCCGCCGGCGGGTACTTCGTCGATGTCGACCTGAACCGCGGTGCGCTGGCCCGCTTCGGCCTGTCGGTGGGCGCCGTCCAGGACGTCATCATGTCGGCCGTTGGCGGCGAGAACGTGACGACCACCATCGAGGGCCGGGCACGGTTCCCGGTGAACGTCCGGTACCCGCGCGCCCTGCGCGACGATCTCGATCGCCTCGGGCAGGTGCTGGTGATGACGCCGTCGGGCGCGCAGATCCCGCTGTCGCAACTGGCGGCCATCCGCACGCTGACCGGCCCGTCGATGATCCGCAACGAAAACGGGCTGCTTGCGGGCTACGTGTTCGTGGACATGACCGACAGCGACGTAGGCGGCTACGTCGAACGCGCGCGCGCCGCCGTCGCGGCCAACCTGACGCTGCCGTCCGGCTACTCGCTCGAGTGGAGCGGCCAGTACGAGAACATGTTGCGGGTGCGGGAGCGGCTGAAGGTCGTCGTCCCGGTCACGCTCTTCCTGATCTTCTTCCTGCTCTACATGAATACGAAGTCCGCCTTCAAGGCGGGCGTCGTCATGCTGGCGGTCCCCTTTTCGGTCGTCGGCGCCGTGTGGCTGATGTACCTGCTGGGCTACAACGTGTCCATCGCGGCGTGGGTCGGCATGATCGCGCTCATGGGACTCGATGCGGAGACGGGCGTCTTCATGCTGCTGTTCCTCGACCTCTCGTACGACGAGGCGAAGCGCGAAGGCCGGCTGCGGACGCTCGCCGAGTTGAAGGACGCCATCATCCACGGCGCGGTCAAGCGCGTCCGTCCGAAGATGATGACCGTGGCGGCGGCGATGATCGGCCTGATGCCGATCATGTGGTCGATGGGCACGGGCGCCGACGTGATGAAGCGCGTGGCCGCGCCGATGGTCGGCGGCCTGGCGACGTCGTTCATCCTCGAACTGCTGGTGTACCCGGCGATCTACCTGCTGTGGAAGAAGCGCGGCATCGGCGCGGCGCCTACTGCCCCTTCCGCGCGAACGTGAACAACGCCGGCGCGCTGCTGCCCGAGCTGGTCCACGCTTCGTCGTGGTGGTCGGCGTCGATGAAGGTGAAGACCACGCCCTTCATGTGCTCCTCGCCGGGCCCGATGTTCGTGCCGTCCACGAAGGTGAACGCCACCTGGTTCGGCTTGGCTGAAGGGACCAGCGCCATGCGCGGCTGGTTGTGCGCCGCGCAGTAGTGCGTCGCCAGCAGCCGCTTCCCGTCCGGGTGGATCATCGTCACCATCTCGTAGGGCGAGTCCTTGCCCAGCACATGCATGATCGCCGAGCCGTCGCCCGTCATGCGGACGTCAACGGTCGCGGGCATCTTCTGACCGGCTTCCTCCATGGTGCCCTCCCAGGTGCCGACCAGTGCGAGCAACTGCTTCCACTCGGGTGTCTGGGGCACCTGGGACGTCTTCATGGCGGCCGACGTGCCCTGGGGCTTGGCCGGGACCTGCGCCTGGGCCAGCGTGGCGAAGACCATCAGTGCGACGACCAGCACCGCGCTACACGACGCGAATATGCGCTTCATCTTTGCTTCTCCTCCGGAAGCCAGAGGCTCCCGATGCGGCCGGCGTGTTGAGGTTGCGGGTGAGTCTCCATCATACCCGGAGGCCCGTGACGGGCGCGAGCGCCCCCGGGCTCGGGTGTCACCGGCTGAACCAGTAGCTCATCTTCACCATGAAGACGTTGTCGCCGGGCGCGCGCATCATCCGGGAGATGTCCTGGTTGAACGCGAAGCGGCCCTGCGCTTCCTCATCTTCGCGCTGCTGGGTCCAGACCACGTAGAGCGTCGAGCCCGGCTTGAACTCCCAGCGGTAGACCGCGTTGACGCGCAGCGACGTGACGTTGAAGTCCGGGTTCGGGATGACGAAGGGCGATCCGACCGAAGGCTGCACGAGGTACGCGCCCGCCTCCGGGTTGAACGTGATCGCGCCCCCGTCCACGCCGTAGCGCAGGAAGTCGTACGTTCGCGGCTGTGCCGGCTCCTTGAATCCCGAGTACCGCCCCACCGACAGCAGCGGCTGGATGTAGGCCTGGATCGACATCTTCGGGCTCAGGATCACGTTCACGCGCGTGTCCATCACAAGTTCCGTCTGGTCGATGGCCCCGAACACGTACCGCTTGCCGTACATCGCCGTCACCGCGGGATCGGTCACGGTCCGGACGTACTGCGCGTAGGCGAGCTGGCGTGTGAACTCGGGCCCGAACCTGATTTCGAGGGACGGCAGCGGCTTGAACGTGAACGACACCTCGCCCTTCCCCGACCACGAGCCATCGGAACTTGATTCGTATTCGCCTTGGACGGACCAGACGACCGGCTTGCGCTCGTCGCCTTCGAGTTCTGCTGAGGTCTGCCAGCCCCCCGGCGCCCTCATGATCGGCCCGCCCCGCGTCATCCGGTCGCTGTACGCCCATCGGGTGCCGAGGGCGGTCACGCTCACCGACCAGTAGTTGCGCAGCGTGGCATTGAACTGCGAGAAGAGCCCGTCGCTCATGGCATCGTGGGCGAAGTTCCAGACGTTCCATTTCCCGACGAACAGGGACCGGCTGCGCGAGAACCGGTCGGGCGTCGGCTCGAGGAACACCAGCGCCGCATGCATGCCCATGCGATCGACGTTGCTGACGAATCCCGCGTCGTTCACCTCGAACCCCGGGCTGACCGCCCAGAACGACGCGTTCGGCCGCACTTTGCCGCTGTTCCGGTTGAAATCGCTCTGCAGGCTCCAGCCCGCGAGCGTCGTGGCGTTCGGATCGAACGTCAGATGCGTGGCGTCCGGGCGCTGGTAGTACCGCGCCGACGATCGCTGCAGGCGCGTCATCGCCGCCGTCGACCCGGCGACGCGGCTGCCGGTGAGACTGCCCGTGACGACGTAGTCGCGCTTGTTCGTGAAGAACCAGTGCCCGTCCCCGCCGAAGACAACGGCACTCCCCGGCAGCTGCGCCGTCAGCGCGGGCGTCCCCAGATCGCGGTTCACGGCCGTTGTCAGCACGCCGAACCCGGCACGCTGTCCGATATCCCGTCGCGCCCGCATCGCCAGATAGTTCGTGAGCGGCTCCACCTCAGTGCGGCCCCGCGCATCGCCCGTTGCGGTGTCGGCGTATTCCCGCGCGGTGGCCGCGTCGATGAAGTTCACCGTCCACCCGCGGCTCGTCTTCCCGGTCAGCTTGGCGGCGCCGAGAATCGTCGTCGCCGACGGCCGGTCCACGTATTCGCCGGCGGCCGGCCCCTGCGGCGTGCGGCCGATGCGGCGCGAGTAGAAGATCGTGGGGTTGGTCCGGTTGAACCCCATGAAGCCGGTGGCGCCGTTCCGGCCGAATCGGCTGAACGCCTGCGACCCCTCGATGAAGAACGGCCGGCGCTCCTCGTAGAACGTCTCGAACGCCGTGAGGTTGACCACGGCCGGGTCCACCTCGACCTGGCCGAAATCGGGGTTGACCGTCGCGTCCATCGTCATGTTGCTGGTGAACCCCCACTTGAGGTCGACACCGGCGCCGACGGCTCCCGTCCGCCCGTCGTTGAAGGGGTCGCCAGGCTCCGCGGTGGCGTTGAACTCGCTGCGCGCGGTGGCGTACGGCAGCACTTCCAGGTGGCGGCGGCTCCGGATGCCGTCAAGGCCGACGAGATTGCCGAAGCGCGAGACCATCCCGCTCTCGTTCTTGGGCACGAGGATCCACCACGTCTCCTCGTTCGTGCGCTGCACCTGGCGCATGATGTTCACGCCCCAGACCTGGCGGTCCCCAGACTGGAACCGCAGTTGGGAGAACGGTATCCGCATCTCGGCGGTCCAGCCCCGATCGTCGGTCGACACCTCGGCGCTCCAGACCGCGTCCCACGTGTCGTCGTCGGACGAATCGTTGAACAGCACGCCGTCGCCAAGCGTCCCGGAGGCCGACACTGTGAACCAGGCACCGGTCAGACGATCCAGCAAGGGATCGAGGCCAATGGTGATCGAGTCGGCGATCCCCTCGGTGTCGCCGTCGCGGCGGGTCAGCCGGCGGGCGATGCGCCCAGGCTCGCCGTCGAACATCCGCGCGCCCACGTAGATCGCGGCATCGTCGTAAAGGATGCGGACCTCGGTGGCCTCGGTGGCGGTCTTGCCCTCGTCGGGATCCCTCTGGAGGAACCCGGCGGCTGGCGTCGCACGCGACCAGTCGGCCTCGTCAAGCCGGCCGTCGAGCACGATCTTGCCTGCGGTCCGCACCGCCGTCAGTTGCCGGCTGCCGGCCGCCGGGGCCACCAGCGCGGGGCGCGGCGGCGTGGTCTGCGCCGTCGCAGCCGCGGGCCCCATGAGGAAGACCATGGAGAGGATCAGAACCAGGAATGCGGCATGTCGGCGCACGAGCCCCCCGCAGAATGAGAACACACTTTGACAAGGGCTTGGACGGATGGCAGAGCGAATCGGTTCGCGTCGTGCGCTTCGCTATCGCCCCGTGTAGCGGAACTTCTGCAGGAACAGCGTGAAGGCCTCCGTGTACTTCTGATAGATCGCCTCCGGCGTGAAGTAGCTCAGGATGGCGTAGTAGCCGGGGTAGTCGAGCACCACCGTGAGGTGCCGGATCGCCACCAGGTTCCCACTCTGTCCCGACAGGCCGTAGGTGGCCTTGATGATCCGCACCGGCGTTCCGTCGTCGGCGGTCTGCCGCACCGGGGCCTCGACCCGCGCCTGCGCCTTGCTCGACAGCGCGTCGACGACGGCCTGCCCCAGTTGGTCGATGGTCAACCCCGTCCGCTTCGGCTCGAGGCCGAGTTCGATCGATACCTCGAAGGACTCGGTGCCTTCCGGTCCCTCGAAGATGAACGTGCCCGCCGGGCTCTTGCGGCCGGCCCAGAGCGCCGGAATCTCACCAGCGAACGGCACCGTGTCCATCGTGAAGGGCTGCGTGGCGCCGGTCAGCGCGCCGGATGCGGGCGCGCCTGGGGCGGCCGGCGGCGTGGCGCGTGGCCGCTCGAGCGCCGGGCGCTGCAGGCCGGTGACATCGGCCGGCGGCGGCAGCGACGACAGCCTCGACGCCATCCTGGTGTACTCGGGCGACGACGTGCGCAGCGGCCGCGGCGGCAGCAGGTCGATGTACGCGTCGATCGTGTTCAGGCGATCGATGGAAAACGGGTGCGTGCGCGCCATGAGGTCCCACGACTTCCGAGACGAGGGCGCGATGGACTCGAGCTTCTGGAAGAACGACGCGAACCCGCGGGGATCGATGCCGGAGTCGTACGTGATGTGCACAGCGAGCCGGTCGGCCTGCGCCTCGGCATCCCGGCTGAACGCCGCCTGGCCGTAAGCGTTCCCCGAGGCCGACGTCGACCCCAGCCAGCGCAGGAACTTGCTGTCGGAGTTGCGCCATTGCTCCGCCTGCTGCTGGTCGGTCACTTGCTTGGTCACCTTCTTCGCCGAGTGGTGGGCGACGACGTGGCCGATCTCGTGCGCAATGACGCCGGCCAGTTCCGATTCGCTCTCGACCGCCGCCAGCAGGCCGCGGTTCACGAAGATGAAGCCCGGGATGGTAAACGCGTTCACGTCCGCCGTGTCGATGACGAACACCTGGTAGTTGCTCGGGAAGTTCTTGGCGTTCGACACGAGGTGGGCGCAGAGGTTCATGACGTAGGTGACCACCACCTCGTCCTTGAGCGGCTCGATGCCGCTTTGCGCGAAGTCCTGCGCGGCCTGCTGCGCGGCTTGCTGGCCGAGTTGAAGCTCCTGCTCCTTGGTCAGCGCGTTGGCCGCGCCGCCGCCGGGGTTCTCGGCGATTTCGTACCACCTGACGAACAACTCCTGCGCCCCGGCCCGCAGCGCCTGCGCTTCGGTCTTTTCCGCCGCGGAAAGGTCGGCGCGGACGTACCGCTGCCAGATCTTCACGGCCTCCCGGTAGTTCTGCCGCTCTTCGTACGAGGCCGCCATGCCCATCAGCGCCCGTGTGTTCCGGGGGTCCTTCCTGTAGATCTTCTCGAATCGTTTGATCGCGTCGTCGGGCTTGTGGACCTTGTTGTAGACCCAGCCCATCGCGAGCACGGTCTCGAGGTTGTCGCCGTCCTTCTTCTCGGCGTTCCGGAACTCCTTCTCGGCCTCGGCCAACGCGCCCTGCTCGTAGAACACGAGCGCGCGATCGTAGGCCGCCGCCGCGTCCGACCGGGTCTTCGCGTCCTTGGACATGGTGGCCGCCGCCTGCATCTGGGCGGCGCTCGCTGGCTTGAGCACCCGTTCGAAGGTGCGCGCGCGATCAAAGGCGCCGTCGGGCACGACGCTGCGCGCGGTCGGCGCAGCCTGCGGCTGGCTCATCGCGGGTGGTGCGACGGGCGGCGCGGGGGACCCCGCGGACGCGGAGGCGACCGCCACGAGCGCTCCGAACGTCACGAGCGCCCGCATCCAACCGAGCGAGGCACGACGTGGCCTGCACATGGGGATCCTCCTGAAAGCACGGACATTGTAGCGCGAGTCGCCGCGCATCGTGGCCGCCCACGGCCCACGCGGATGCAGTCCGCGGCTACCGCTGTTCAGGCTTCGACGCGGTTTCGCCTGCCAGAACCGTGACCGCCAGCATGCCGGTGACGTTGGCCACCGTGCGGAAGGCGTTGGGCAGGGGGTCGACCGCCAGGAGCAGGCCGATGGCTTCCACCGGGAGCCCGGCGGCCGCGAGCACGGGCGCGGCCACCACGACGGCGCCGCTCGGCACCCCGCCAACGGCAAAACTCGTCAGGACGGCGGTCAGCACGATGCCCACGAACCGTGACGGTTCGATCGGGATGTCGTAGAGACGCCCGACAAAACAGGCCACCACCACGAACCACACCGGGCCCGAGTACTTAAAGACCGCGAGCGACAGGGGCAGCACGAAGCCCGTCGCGGTCGGCGACAGACCGAGGCGTTTTTCCGCGCCTTCGATCATCGCCGGCAGCGCGGCCATCGACGAGTGCGTACCGAAGGCGACCACCTGCGCCGGCGCAGCCGCGCGAGCGAACCGCCGCGGCGACACCCTGGCGCCGGCCCACACCACGACGTAGAGCGCGGCCGTCACGACGACGACGGCGACCGACGACACCACGACGTAGTAGAGCAGCGCGCTCACGATGCCGACGCCGACCTTGATCGCGAGCCCGACACCGAGCGCGAAGACGCCGTACGGGGCGCACGCGATGATCCAGTGCAGCAGCACCGTGATCGCGGCGTCGATCGCGCGGAAGAACGCCACGAGGTGATCGCGCAGCGCCGGCTGGATCCGGCTGGCGCCGAGCGCGAACGCCACCGAAAACACCAGCAGGGGAACGATGGCGCCGTCGGCCGCCGCCCGGATCGCGTTGGTCGGGACCAGCGCGAGGACGGACTGCGCGGCGGTCGGCGCCCCGTGGGCGGCCTGCGCCGGCGACCCGGCGCGCAGCGAGGCCGCGGCCGCCGGGTCGATGGGCAGCCGCGCGAACACCGCTGGCATGATCGCAATCGCGATCGTCGCCGTGACGGTGAGCAGCGCGAGGAACAGCACACCGGCACGCCACCCGGCGCGGCCCACCGTCCGCGGATCCTGGGCGCCGGCGATGCTGACGACGATCTTCGAGACGACGAGCGGGATGATCGTCATCAGGATCGCGTTGATCCAGAGGGTGCCGACCACCTCCACCGCCGAGCCGAGCCCGAGCAAGGCCGGGTGGGCCGACGCCGCGATCGCGGCGCCCACGGCAAGGCCAACCGCCAGACCGATCAGGGCCCGGTTGCCGATGCTGAGGCCTGTTCGTCGTGGGTCAGCCATGGGTCGCCGCGCACTCACCCGTCTCCTAGAAGCGGAACCCCACCGAGAAGCTGACGTCGCGCGGGGACTGGTAGCTGCCCGGGCCGGACGCCTGGCCGAAGAGCGAGTCCTTTTTGAAGTTCACGCCCTCGACCGCCGGGGTCGTGAACGGGTTGAACGCCGTCATCCCCGACGTGGTGACCGCGGTGTTGAAGGACTGCAGCGCCTGGTTGTTGAATACGTTGGCGAAGACCCCTCGGAAGAAGACCTGCGCCTTCTTGTAGATCTTGTAGTTCCAGGACAGCGACAGGTCGGTCCGCCAGAAGCCGTCGAAATGGAACGCGCCGCGGTTGGTGGCGTAGTAGGTCACGCTGGAGGGCGGCACGAGGTAGCCCGGATTGGTCACATACGGGCGGGAGTCGATCGAGAAGTTGTAGTCATAGGGCCCGCCCGAGTCGAAGCGCTGCGTGGCGCCCAGATCGAACGTCCCGAGCTTGCGATCGATCGGCATCTGCCACGTGCCGAAGATCCGCATCTTGTGGCGCTGATCGCCGTTCGTGTAGCCCAAGGGGTAGTTCCAGGCGGCCTGACGGTATTCCGGGTACTCGTTGGCGCTGGCGCGGGTCGCACCGTTGGTCGAGTCCTCGCCCTCCACGCTGCCATTCGACCACGACAGCATGTAGTTGCCGGCCAGCGTCAGGTCTTTGCGCAGGCGGTAGTCGAACTGCACGCTCACGCCGTTGTAGTCGCGCGCCACGGTGTCCGTGTTGTTCACGACCGTCATGTTGAACTTCAGGCCCGTGCGCGGGTCGACCACTTCTCCGGTGCCCAGGTTGACGTAGTTGCCGTAGAAGTCGTGGTACTTGCGATAGACGTAGTCCACGCGGACCGCGCCCTTGTTCGCGAGCTGGCGCGCCAGGCCGACCATGACCTCGTCGGAGTTGGACGACTTGACCCCGGGATTCACCGAGGTGTTCACGCCGACCACCGTGGGAGAGGTCCGGACCGCCCGGCTGGTCCCGCCGTTGGCAAAGAACCAGTCCCACACGGTCTGCAGCGCCTCATACGACGTCTTGTACGGCGGGCCCGTGGTATTGATCGCCGGGCCCGCGTACCAGTAGCTGTAGTTCGACTCGCGGCCGGCCGGCGATGCCGCGTCGGCGATTTGCGTGTTGAACATCCCGACGTAGTGCCCGTAGCCGAGGTTGGCGAGCCACTTCCCGCTGCCGTTGATGTCGTAGGTCACGCCGAGGCGCGGGCTGAAGGAGGCGTCGTTGCCGACCTTGTTGCCGCCCTGGTCGGCGGTGCTGTTCTTGTCGTAGCGCAGGCCGAGGTTCATCGTCAGCTGCTTGTTCACGCGCCAGACGTCATTCAGAAACGTGGAGTAGGTCGTGAGGTGGTTGCCCACGGTGTCCTGGAAGACCGGGCGCCAGTCGATGTAGGCGGCGGAGGCGGTGGACGAGCCGGGGACCACGATCGGATAGATGTCGTAGCCGACAATGGCGGACTCGCGGACCTGCACGCGGTAGCCGCTGGCCACCGAGTTCTGGTTGTTCATCCGCATCTCGTCGAAGTAGTCGAAGCCCACCACGAAATTGTGGGAGCCTGCGTTCTTGGTCGAGAGGAAATAGTTCAACTTGACGTAGAAGTCGTCGTTGTTCTTCTTGTCGACGGCGTTCGAGCAGACCGCGCAGTAGGTGGCCGCGCTGAACCGCGTTCCGCGCAGGCGGTCCCAGATCGGCGTGCCCTTGATGAGGTCGGTGTACGACTCCCCGGTGCCCTTGTTGTCGTACCGGCGGCCCGAGTACTGGGTGTCGATGAACAGGCTGTTCGTCACCACCCACTGGTAGTTCGCCGCCATCAGCGATTCGCGGTTCTTGTTGTTGTACAGGCTGTTGGCATCCATGACGGTGCCGAAGCTGTTGTTGGTGTAGTCGACGTTCCGCTTGAAGTACGACAACTTGAAGTTGTTGCGCGTGTTCAGCGCGTAGGTCAGCTTCCCTTCCAGGCGGCTGTCGTCGGTCGCGTACGTATAGTTGTACCCGGAGTACGCCATCGTGTTGTTGGTCTTGTTGTTCTGGTACCGGCCCGACGTGAAGAACCAGAGCTTGTCCCTGAACACCGGCCCGCCGAAGGTCATCTCGTAGGCGGGCACGACCTGAGAGATGTTCGCGTCGCCCGGGAACGGCGTCAGCGCCTTCCAGCCGTCGTTGGTGAATGTCGTCCGGAAGGACCCGGAGAAGTTGTTGCCGCCCGACTTCGTGATCATGTTGACCACGCCGCCCTGGAAGCGCCCGAACTCGGCCGAGATGTTGCCGGTCGAGACCTTGGTTTCCTGGACGGCGTCCTCGACGTAGAGCGGGCGGGCCTGCTGGCGCAGGTTCTCGTTCACGTTCACGCCGTTGACCAGGTTCAGGTTGTCGTACGACAGCGCGCCCGAGATCATGATGTTGCCGCCCGGGCCGTTCCCGACGGCGCCCGGCGCGATGACCGTGGCGGCGTCCAGCGTCCGCCCCCACGGAAGGTTCTCGATGGTGGACGCCTTGATCGTGGTCGCCACCGTCGGCGTCATCGCCGTGTCGCTGGAGGACGCGGTCACCGTGACCGTCTCGGACACGCCGGCCACCGCCATCTTCACGTTCACCGGCAGGGTGTCCGCCATCTTCAGGCTGACCGTCTGCTTGAGAGTCCCGAAGCCCTGGAGCTCGAACGTGACGGTATAGTCACCGGCGGGCAGGAACGGGACGATGTAGTCGCCGTTCACCGATGTGACGGCGGTGCGCGCGCCCTGCAGCACCGGCGATGCCACGGTGACGGTGACTCCCGGCAGCACCAGGCCGTCCGGATCCGACACCTTGCCGGTGATGGTGCCCGTGGGGTTGCCCTGGGCGAAGACGGCGCCGGCCAGTGCCAGGAACGCCAGCGTGAAGATGAACGATCTCGAGCGCATGACCGAGCCCCCTTTATGTCTTATGGAAAACAGATCCGTTCAGAAGCCAGACACTGAGCGGCCCGAATATACCACCCACCTCGCCAGTCTGTCGTCGGAAACCGGCCCCAGGCAGACCCTCCCCGTCAACCGGAAGAAGTACCGGTTGAAGTACGGCAGGACGAACCAGGCTCACGCCCGCTGAACGTGGCGTAGCCACGCGTGGCGCCCTGAACCTGTGGAGACCGCTAGAACCTGAACCCCACCGAGACGTTGAAGTCGCGCGGCGACTGGTAGCTGCCAGGGCCCGTGGGCTGGCCGAACGCCGGCCCCTTCTTCCAGTGGACGCCCTCGACGGGCGTCTCCGTGAACGGGTTGAACGCCGCCAGCGTCGAGTCGCCGCTCTTCCCCTGGATCGTCGTGTTGAAGCTGTCGATGCTGAGGTTGTTGAACACGTTGTTCATGACGAAGCGCATGAACACCTCGGACGTGCCGGCGATTTTGTGGTTCCAGGTGACCGACAGGTCGGTCCGCCAGATGCTGTTGAACCGGTACTGGCCGCGGTCACTCGCGTAATACGTCAGGCTCGATGGCGGCACGAGGTATCCCGGGTTGGTGACGTACGGCCGGCTGTCGAGGGTGAAGTTGTAGTCGTAGCCCATCCCGGAATCGAACCGCTGCATGAAGCCGAGATCGACACGACCCAGCGCCGCGGGCATCGGCGTGGTCCACGTGCCCCACACGCGCACCTTGTTGCGCTGGTCCGCGTTGAGGTGGCCGTCTGGGTAGTTCCAGCGCGCCTGCCGATACTCCGGGAACGCGTCCGCCGAGGCACGCACCACGATGTTCGTGAAGTCCTCGGCTTCCACGTTGCCCTTGGAGTACGACAGCATCCAGTTCCCGGCTATCTGCAGATCGCGACGCAGCCGGTAGTCGACCTGCACGCTCATGCCCTGATAGCCCCGGTGGACCTTGTCCGTGTTGTCCACCACCGTCAGGTCGAACTGCTGTCCCGTGGTGGGGTCGGTCACCTTCCCGGTGCTCGTGTTCGTGTAGTCGCCGTAGATATTCCCGAACGTGCGGAAGATGAGGTCGACGCGGACCGAGCCCTTCTGGCCGAGCTGGCGGCTCAGACCCGTCGTGATCTCGTCCATGCTCGATGACCTGATGTCGCCAGCCACCTGCGTGTTCACACCGGGAATGGTCGGGTTCGTGCGCAACGGCCGGTTGGTGCCGCCGTTCGCGTTGAACCAGTCGAACAGGATCTGCAGCGCCTCGTACGAGGTCTTGTAGGGGGCCGCACCGTCATTGACGCTCGGTCCCTGGTAGTTGTAGCTGTACGCCGCCTCCCGCCCGGCCGCCGACGCCGCGTCGGCGATCTGGGTCGGGAAGTGCGACACGTAGTGGCCGTAGGACAGGTTCGCCAGCCACCTGCCGTTGCCCTGGACGTCGTAGGTCGCCCCAAGGCGGGGGCTCAGCGACTTGGCATTGCCAACCAGCGCCGCGCCCTGGTCCTTGGTCTGGTTCTGGTCGTAGCGCAGACCCAGGTTCATCGACAGCTTGGGACCGACCCGCCAGACATCATTGACGAACCCCGAGTACGTCCGGAGGTCGCTGCCGACGGTCTCCTGGAACACCGGCCGCCAGTCGATGAAGGTCGTCGTGCCTGTTCTGAAGATCGGGTACACGTTCTGGCCGTCGATCACAGCCCCGGTCGCCTGGACGCGATACCCGCTCGCGACGGTGTTCTGGTTGTTCTTGCGCGTCTCCCTGAACACGTCGAACCCCGCGACGATGTTGTGCGACCCCGTGCGCTTGGTCGAGAGGAACCAGTTGACCTTGCCGTAGGCATCCCAGTTGTTCAGCAGGTTGACGTAGTTGGGACACACGGCGCAGTAGGTCGGGGCGCTGAACCGCGCGCTGCCGCGCGATCGGTCCCAGATGGGCGTGCCGTGAGCCAGGTCCATGTACTGCGACCCGTAGTTCTGCGTGTCCATGATGCGGTTCGAGTACTGGCCCTCGACGAACAGGTTGCTGTTCAGGACGGAGGTGTAGTTGACCGCCACCAGCGATTCGTCGACCCAGTCGTGGAACAGGCTGGCCAGATCCATCACGACGTTGAAGCTGTCGTTCTTGATGTCCGTCTTCTTCCAGAGATACGAGGCCTTGACGGTGTTGCTCTTGTTGAGCGCGTAGGTGAGCTTGCCCTCGGCGCGTTTGTCCCCCGTCGTCTTCGTGTAGTTCACGGCGGTGAACGGCGTCGTCTGGTTGACTTCGTTCGTCTGGAAACGGGCGGCGCCGAAGAACCAGAGCTTGTCCTTCATGATCGGGCCGCCGAAGGTCACTTCATAAGCCGGCACGACCTGGTCGAGATTCTGGTCCCCGGGGTGCGGCGTGAGCGACTTCCACCCGTCGTTGGTGAACGTCGTCCGGAACGATCCGCTGAAGGCGTTGCCGCCGGATTTCGTGATCATGTTGACCACGCCGCCCTGGAAGCGGCCGTACTCGGCCGAGATGTTGCCGCTCGACACCTTGGTTTCCTGGATGGCGTCCTCGACAAACAGCACGCGGGCCTGCTGGCGCTGCGTGTCGTTGACGTTCACACCGTTGACCAGGTTGAGCGTGTCGAAGGACAACCCGCCGGAGATGACGATCGCCCCCTGCGGGCCGTTATCGCTCGCGGTAGGCGCGAGCAGCGTCGCCGCGTCGAGCGTCCGGCCCAGCGGAATGTTCTCCACCGTCGACGCCTTGAGCGTGGTGGCCACGGTCGGCGTCATCGCGGCGTCCGACACGTTGGCGGTGACCTCAACGGTTTCGGCCACCTTGGCCATCGCGAGCCTGGCGTTCACCGGCAGACGGTCGGTCATTTTCAGGCTGATCGCCTGCTTGATGGTGGCGAAGCCCTGCAGTTCGAACGTGACCGTGTAGTCGCCGGCCGGCAGGAACGGGAGGATGTAGTCGCCGTTGGCGGAGGTCACGGCGGTGCGTGTGCCCTGCAGCATCGGCGAGGCAACGGTCACCGTGACTCCCGGCAGCGCGAGGTTGTCCGGATCAGTCACGTGCCCGGTGATCGTGCCTGTGGGATTCCCCTGTGCGAATGCCGTGCTGGCCAATGCGAGGAACGCCAACGTAAGAATCC
>Ga0315287_10002285_pt1 | contig 18059 bp, 14 predicted proteins | sample YL17G11_0_MG_FD_205037 | JGI IMG/M metagenome (GOLD analysis project Ga0315287, IMG submission 205037) | Sediment microbial communities from Yellowstone Lake, YNP, Wyoming, USA - YL17G11_0 | ecosystem: Environmental > Aquatic > Freshwater > Lake > Sediment | place: USA: Wyoming | collected...
GATGGAGCAGACCCAGCAGCGATATGGGATACGGATTGACGTGCGCTTCCCGCAGACAGAGGCCCTCGAACTTATGGTCAACAAGGATGGGCCCAATCTATTTTATAAGTCGGTCGAGCTGAGGAGACTATGCTGCCAGGTCCGCAAGATAGAGCCGCTCCGCAGGGCGTTGGCAGGTAGGGAGGCATGGATCTGTGGATTGAGATCAGGGCAGTCTGTGACACGTGCCGCCCTCCGCAGGATCGAGGTGGATGGGCAGTTCGGACTGGTCAAGGTATGCCCGCTGGCGGACTGGAGCACCGATCAGGTGTGGGACTACATACGCAGGAACGAGGTGCCGTACAACCGATTGCACGACGCGGGCTATGCCAGCATCGGCTGTGCCCCGTGCACACGGGCCATCGGGCCGGGCGATGATATCCGCTCAGGACGCTGGTGGTGGGAGGCCCCACAGCACAAGGAGTGCGGATTGCACCTTCGCCAGGAAGGGTCCTTGGGACCCATGGAGTCGTGACATGGATCATCTGGAGACCCTGGAATCCCAGAGTGTGTATATCCTGCGGGAGGCCTATAGGCACTTCAAGGGCCTCGTCATGCTGTGGTCCATCGGCAAGGACAGCACGGTCCTTTTGTGGCTGGCCCGTAAGGCCTTCTTCGGCCACGTGCCGTTTCCCCTGCTCCACATCGATACGGGCTTCAAGATCGCGCAGATGATCGAGTATCGAGATCGCTTCGCGAGGCAGTGGGGCCTGAATATGATCGCGGGTAGGAATAAGGAGGCATTGGAGTCCAAGGAGACCTTTCCGGACGGTCGGATCGGCCGGATCGACTGCTGCCGGCTCCTAAAGACCGAGGCCCTCAGACATACCCTCAGTGGCCAGTGGCCCCGCTGGGTCCTGAATCACCAGACCGGTCAGTACGACTGCCATGAGGGCGGTGAGCCGTTTACTGGCGTGATCGTGGGGGCACGTGCCGACGAAGAGGGTAGTCGCAGCAAGGAGCGGTATTTCTCGCCAAGGGACCGGGACAGCGAATGGGACGTCGGCGACCAGCCGCCGGAGTTGTGGAACCAGTTCAAGACTGACTTTGCCCCAGGGACCCACGTGCGAATCCACCCCTTGCTGGACTGGACGGAACTCAACATCTGGGAGTACATCGACCGCGAGCAGATCCCGGTGGTGGACCTATACTTCGACCACGGCCAGGGCAGACGCTATCGCTCGTTGGGTTGCTGGCCGTGCACCCAGACGGTGGACTCCACGGCCAAGGACGTCAAGCAGGTTATCGAGGAGCTTCGCAGCGGCAGGTTCGCCCACGTCGCGGAGCGATCTGGGAGAGAACAAGATAAAGAAGACGGCGGCGGTCTTGAGACGCTGCGACGTACAGGGTATATGTGATTTGGGATTGAGACGACATGACAGAGAACACAATCGGTCTCGAACAGATGAGCATCGTGGTCATCGGCCATGTGGATCACGGCAAGAGCACGGTAGTGGGCCGGCTCCTGGCCGACACCGGTTCGCTGCCCGAGGGCCGGCTCAAGCAAATCACGGCTCAGTGTGCCCGCAACGCCAAGCCCTTCGAGTATGCCTTCCTGCTAGACGCCCTCAAGGACGAGCAATCCCAGGGGATCACGATAGACTCGGCCCGGTGCTTCTTCAAGTCGTCCAGGCGTCACTACATCGTGATCGATGCGCCTGGGCATATCGAATTCCTCAAAAACATGATCTCAGGCGCTGCCCGTGCCGAGGCGGCAGTGCTGGTAATCGATGCCAAGGAGGGGATTCAGGAGAATTCCCGCAGGCATGGGTACCTGCTGAGCCTGCTTGGCATACGCCAGGTCGCGGTCCTGGTCAACAAGATGGACCTGATGGGCTACCGGGAAGAGGTGTTCCAGGGCATCACGGCGGAGTACCGGGATTTTCTGGCCCAGGTGGGCATCCAGCCCACATGGCTCATTCCGGTCAGCGCCCGTGAAGGCGACAACATCGTGTCTGGGTCGGATGCGATGCCATGGTATCGGGGTCCTACGCTGCTCGATGCCCTGGACACGTTCGACAAGATGCCCTCGCCCGTGGACCAGCCCCTCCGCCTGCCTGTGCAGGACATCTACAAGTTCACCGAACAAGGAGACGACCGCAGGATCGTGGCCGGGCGGATCGAGACCGGGTCGGTCCGGGTGGGCGACGAGGTCGTGCTGCTGCCATCGGGCAAGCGGTCGCGGATTGCCACGATCGAGGGCTTCCATGTCCCGCCCCAGACGCGGGCCCAGGCGGGCCAGTGCACAGGGGTGACCCTCACAGAGCAGATCTACATCCGGCCGGGGGAGGTTCTATGCCGGGCCACCGAGACGCCGGCCCTGACCGGGACGCAACTCAAGGTCAACCTGTTCTGGATGGGGCGGAGGCCCATGATCCCGGACAAGCGATACAAGATGAAGCTGACCACGGCCAGCGTGCCCGTGTGGCTGCGCCAGGTTGTGACGGTCTTGGACGCCTCCGACCTGACGACCGACGCCAACCGCCGGCAGATCGAGCGTCACGACGTGGCCGAGTGCGTGCTGGAGACGCTCAGGCCAGTGGCCTTTGACCGGACTTCCTACATCCCCCAGACCGGGCGTTTCGTGATCATCGACTACTACGAAATCGCCGGCGGTGGGGTGATTACCGACCCAGTCACCACCCAGACCCGCCGCGTCCAGGAGAAGGCACAGGACCGAGATCGCAGATGGGAGCCAAGTCGGATCACTCCAGCTGTGAGGGCCGCTCGTTTCAATCAGCGGTCCACCCTGGTTTTGATCTGCGGCCCTGCGAACACCGGCAAAAGGGAGGTGGCCAAGCGGCTTGAGGAGCGGCTTTTTGAGCGTGGCCGGTTTGTATATTATCTGGGCCTATCCCACAGCCTGCTGGGTAACGAAATGGGAGACCACGAGGCCGATGAACGGGATGAGACCCTCCATCGGCTCGGTGAGATCTCGCACCTGTTCACGGACGCCGGTATGATCCTGATCACTACCGTCAGCGGACTGGATGACGATGAACTGGAAACGATCCGAACACTCAACCATCCCAACGACTGTCTGGTGGTCAACGTGGGCCAGGCCCTGCTCTCGCAGGACAGGGTGGACCTGCAACTGGACCACTGCCGCGATCTGGAAGGGGCCATGGCCAAAATCGAGGAATTGTTGTCGACGAAGGAGTACCTGATCGAGTACTACCTCTAATCCAATGGAACTGACATGAGCTATTTCATGGGAGGCGGCCGATGACTTTGACCGAAAAACAAGTCTTGCGATACAGCAGGCACATCATCCTGGAACAGGTGGGCGGAGCAGGCCAGCAGAGGCTGCTGGAAGCCAAGGTCCTGATCATAGGAGCAGGTGGCCTGGGTTCGCCTGCTGCACTGTACCTGGCAGCAGCAGGGGTGGGGACCTTGGGGATCGTGGACAGCGACCAGGTGGACCTGTCCAACCTGCAACGGCAGGTCATCCACCACACCGCTGACATAGGCGCGGATAAGGTTGAGTCCGCTGCCGCCAAGATGCGGGCGATCAATCCCGATGTCACGGTGCGGACCTACAAGCAGTTCGTCCGGGCGCAGAACATCCGGCCGTTGCTCCGCGAGTATGACTTCGTGATCGACGGCACGGACAACTTTGCCGCCAAGTTCCTGATCAACGATGCCTGCTGGTTTGAAGGCAAGCCCCTATCACACGCGGGCATCCTGAGGTTTGACGGGCAGTTGATGACGATAGTCCCCGGCCGCAGTGCCTGTTATCGATGTGTCTTTCAAGGCCCACCGCCGGCGAATGCCGTGCCATCCTGCTCCCAGGCAGGGGTGCTTGGAGTGGTGGCTGGGGTGATCGGTTGTCTGCAGGCGACCGAGGCCGTGAAGTCCGTGCTGGGCATCGGTGGACTCCTGACCGATTCGCTGCTGACCTACAATGCCCTGACCCTGGCCTTCCGCAAGATCTGCATCAGACGCAATCCCCTTTGCCCGCTCTGCGGTGATAGCCCGACGATCGTGGACCTTGTGGATGAAGAGCAACCTGTGTGCGATCTGACAGGTGGTGGCTGCGCGTCATGCTAGAGATCCCTGCACACATCCTGAAGGCCATGATCGATCAGGCCCGGCGCCAGGCCCCGATCGAGGCCTGCGGAAGGCAGTTCGATGAATGGTTGTTGTAGTGACAGCGATACTCGTCGGGTGTGTGTCGACGAGATTGATGAGCGAGCGTTTAGACGAGTAAGCCTATGACAATGTTGGATCAGCCCATATTGCGTCTCCCTCCAAACGTGATTCAGGACACTATGGCCTATGGTGGCCAGGTGGACAGATTCGTGCGAGGTGACATCTCGCCAGTGGCCTTTAGGGCCTATCGGGTGCCTATGGGGGTCTACGAACAGAGAATGAGCGGCACGTACATGGCGCGTATCAGGATCGGGGCTGGGTGGGTGACGCCCGCCCAATTGCGTCGTGTGGCCGAGCAGAGCAAGCGGTACGGCAGCGGGATCATCCACGTCACGACCCGGCAGGACCTGCAGATCCACGACCTGCGGATCGAAGACACCCCCGCGGTAATGGTGGGCCTGCTGGAGGTCGGGCTGTCCACACGTGGGGGCGGCGGCAACACGGTTCGCAATGTCACTGCTTGCCCAATGGCCGGTCTTTGTGCCAAGGAGGTCTTCAATGTGTCCCCCCATGCGGTGGCTGTGGCCGAGTACCTGCTTCAATTTGGGAGTTCCTATAACCTGCCGCGCAAGTTCAAGATCGCATTCTCCGGCTGCCCCGAGGACTGTGCCCTGGCGTCCGTGGCGGATCTGGGGTTCTTCGCCCACACCCGGGCCGGGGTCCGCGGATTTGCGGTGTACGCGGCCGGCGGGCTGGGTTCGAATCCTGCAGTTGGAGTGCGGATAGAGGAGTTCATCCCCGAAGAGGAGGTCTTCGAGGTGGCCGAGGCGGTCAAGCGGATCTTCGACGAACATGGCGACCGGGCCAACAAGCACAAGGCCAGGCTTCGCTACGTGCTGGCTCGCGTGGGCAAGGAGGAGTTCGTGAGATTGATCCGAAACGAACGATCGGCCGTGGCCAGGGAAGGCCTGGCAGGGTCTGTGCCTGACCTGGCCGAGTGCGTCGGCCGATTGGATCGGGCGCCCGTAGGACCCGGCGGGGACAATGATATAACCCTGGAGACGGACATCCTGCCTCAGAAGACGCCATGCCTGTACACGATTCGGCTGCGCCTCCACCTGGGAGACATCCCGGCCGACGATTTGGTGAGGGTCTCGCAGATTGCCGAGGCCTTCAGCCAGGACCCGGTGAGGACAACCCAGCAGCAAGATCTGCTGATCACCTCGGTGCCCAGGGCCAGTCTGACTGCGATCCGGGCTGAGCTGCTGGGCCTGAGCATCCACGTTTCAAGCGACCACTTGCCCAAGATCGTTGCATGTGCGGGGGCGGCGACGTGCAAGCTGGGCCTGTGCCAGTCTCGGGCCCTGGCGCAGGCGGTGCATAGTAGACTGGCTGATGTCCCGATCTCTAAAGATGGGGCTGCCCAGACCGTGCAAATCAGCGGATGTCCGAACTGCTGTGGCCAGCACGTCACTGCTGAAATCGGCCTCCAAGGCAGGGCTTGGCGGGTGGGGGAGCGACTGCTTCCCTGCTACGAGGTCTTCGTTGGAGGACAGGTCGGCCAGGGGTGTGCCAGGCTGGCCCGGCAGGTGGCGACCGTGCCGGCAAGACGCATCCCTTCTATGCTGGCAGAGCACTTCGCCAGCGGCTCCTCGTCCGAGGATCGGCTGACCGACTTAGCCCATCGCTACAGCCGGCTCGATCCGGATGAACTCCGCGACGAGGACTTCTGCGATTGGGGATCAATGGAGGCGTTTTCATTGGCAGGACGCGGACCTGGGGAGTGCGGGGCGGGTGTCATGGATATCCTACGTGCGGACCTGGACCAGGCCAAGACCTCGCTCATAGCTACCGGAGGCGACCAGGCGGCTCAGCTTCGAACCGCGGCCATCGTGGCAGCCAGGGCACTATTGCCTGTATTCGGCCTGGAGGCAGGGACTGAGCCCCAGCTCGTTGAGGCCTTTCGCAAGGTCTTGGTCGAGCCAGGCTGGGTCGAGCCCGAGGCGGGCCGCTTATTGGAACAGGCCATCACATACTCCAATATCGAGGCTCGTCAGGTCCAGCAACTGGTGACTCGAATCGAGCAGTTGTTCTTGTCTTTGGACGCCAACCTGCGATTCACGATCGCCCCGGTTACCAATGCCGGTCCTGAACAGACACAACCACCTTCCCAGTCGGCCAAGGTCATGGACCTACGTGGGGTAGCCTGCCCCTTGAATTTTGTCAAGGCCAAGCTGGAGTTGGAGAGGATCGGCATAGGACAGGCCCTGGAGATCCTCTTGGACGGCGGCGATCCGATCCGGAATGTGCCGGCCAGTTTCACCCAGCAGGGACAGAGGGTAGTAGCTATTGAATCCAGGGATGGACATTTTTCTATGGTGGTTCAACGGATCAAGTAAGGACATTGGAGACACAGGCCATGAGCGAGGCACGTGTCAAAGTGCTGGAACCGACTTTTGCTCCGTGGAGTCCCACAAGGGACCGGGCTCGGCAAGTCGCCGTATTGATGAGCGGTGGGGTCGACAGCAGCGTCACTGCTTTATTACTGGTGCAGGCGGATTGGGATGTACTTGGGATCACGATGAAGGTCCCCGTCTGTGACTCAAATCCACGGGGCTGCTGCGGGGCGGAAGCGGCATTCGTCTGTCAAGACCTGGGTATTCCCCATTACTTCGTCGACGTGACCGAGGCCTTCCGCGCCCTGATCATCGAGCCTTTCCGTCAGGCCTACCGTGAGGGACGCACACCCAATCCGTGCATCGACTGCAATTCCTTGATGAAGTTCTCCTTGGTATGGGATCTCTTGGAGCAGGAGTTCGGGATCCAACATCTGGCCACGGGTCACTACGCCTGTGTAGTGCGGACCCTAGAGGACGTCCGTCTGTGTCGGGCCAGAGATAAGGCCAAGGATCAGAGTTACTTCTTATACGGGATTCCGAGAGATCGTCTGAATTATCTGGACCTGCCCTTGGGCGGACTGTCCAAGCAGGAGGTCCGTAGGATAGCCAGGGATCGGGGGCTGCCCGTGGCCGATAGACCAGAGAGCATGGAGTTGTGTTTTGTCGGTGAAGGAGACTACAGGCAGGCCCTTGATGACGATCTGCGGCGGCAATACGGTGATCTGATCGATATGCAGGGCAACAAGATCGGGACTCATAGGGGAATCGCCCACTACACCTTGGGACAGAGAAGAGGCCTTGGTTACGCCGGCGGCAGGCCCTTGTACGTGGCACGAATCGATCCTGCCGCCAATACGGTGACACTGGGTACACGGGATCAGGTTTGTACACGGCTAGTGACAGCTGGGCACGTCCATGCCCTTTATCCCAAGGCCTGTGCCGCCGGACAGCAGGTCCGCGCCAAGATCCGGTCCTATGGCGATCCCAAACCGTGCCGCATCGTGGACTTCAGTGCCGACTACGTCACCGTGCGGTTTGAGGAACCTGAGTTTGCTCCCTGTCCCGGTCAAGGCCTTGTGATCTACGATGATCAGGACTGTGTCATAGCCGGGGGAACCATTCACGAACAAACGCCGTTTCAGATAGCCAGGGAATAAGGTACACCGAGTGGGCCTACTTTTTACGACACGGATCAAAAAGACAGGACGACGGCAGGGGATCGCAGACCCGGTGCGAGCAACGAGTTCTGGTTTTACCTTGATTGAGCTGCTGGTGGTCATCGCCATTGTGGCCGTGCTGCTTTCAATTCTGCTGCCTTCGTTGTCCAGGGCCAGGGCCTCGGCCAAGCGGGTACGGTGCGCCTACAACCTCAAGCAGATCTGCACCGCAGTAGAACTGTATACCCAGGATCACTCACAGACCTATCCATGCGCCAAGGACCCGGTCCATGTGAATCCCATGTACTGGCTGTGGATGGGCCGGGGCTGGCGGCGATTCGTCCAGCCCTATATCGGGACTACGATCGACAACAACAATCCCTCGGTCCTATGGTGTCCTGAGGATCGTACAGACAAGGCCAAATACGAATCTACCAGCTACTCGTACTCTATGTGCTTCTACCACAGTCCCGATCAGATCGACGCCATGGCCAGTGCGGCAGACACGTACCAAAACCCCAGGCCATCCATTGCCCAAAAAACCATCCAGGTGGCCAGGCCCGCCAACAAGGTCCTGATCGGCGAGTGGCTGGCAAGCCACGTTCGTATCGATGGTGACAATGGCTGGTGGGGGTGGAAGGGGTCACGGAACTTCTTATTTGCGGATGGACACGTGCGGTTCCTGGATGCCAACGATATCAGGCCCGCACGCGACGGCAACCCGAATCCATGCCTGACGATCAATGGGATCAAAGGGATTGACTATGAACCGTAAGACTATGTCTTGTTCCTTGTAGCTTATGTCTTGCCTATTGTGTCTTGTATCCTGTATCTTGGATACCATGGATCTGGAGGCCAAATTACAGGTCTTGCAGCAACTCCTCCGGCGCCTGGGCCGGGTTGTGGTGGCCTATTCCGGGGGCGTGGATAGCACGTTTCTGCTGAAGGCGGCGAAGGATAGCTTGGGTGAAGAGAACGTCCTGGCCGTGATAGGCGTCAGCCCATCCCTGGCCAAAACACAGCACGATCAGGCGATCGAACTGGCCAGCCGGATCGGGGCCCGGCTCGTGGAGGCTCCTATAGACGAATTGGCGGATGATCGGTATGCCGCGAACCAGGCGGACCGGTGCTTCCATTGCAAGACCCATCTCTATAGGACCCTGCAAAGGATCGCCACGGACCATGGTTTTAGCCACGTGGTCTGCGGCAGCAACCTCGACGACCAAGACGACTACCGGCCAGGGCACCAGGCAGCCGCGGCCTTTGGCGTACAAAGCCCCCTGATGGAGTCGCATTTGACCAAAGGTGATATTAGGCAGCTCAGCCGGCGGATAGGCCTGCCCACGGCCGACAGGCCGGCATCGCCGTGTCTGGCCTCTCGGATCGTCTACGGCCTTGAGGTCACAGAGCAGCGGCTCCGGCAGGTCGAGCAGGCCGAGGACTTCCTGCGGTTGTTGGGATTTGTAGAGTTCCGCGTCCGCCACCACGACGCTGTCGCCCGCATCGAGGTCCGGCCCGAAGACCTTGCCAAGGTGACCACAGCTCCGATCCGCTCCCAGATAGTGGAACGCCTCAAGTCCTTGGGGTTCAAGTACGTGACCGTAGACCTGCAAGGTTTCCGGTCCGGCTCTTTAAACGAGGCATTGAGTCAGCCATTGTGACACACAGGAATCCTACGTGGAGGTTGTCCGACTATGAACAGCATCAAGTCCATTATCATGATGCTCGTGCTGATTGCTGCAACGGTCTTCTCTGCAGAGCAGAAGGCGGTTGTGACCCTTGAGATCGGGGCGGCGGCGCCGGACTTCAATCTGCCCGGAGTAGACGGGCGAGACCGCAGGCTCGCAGATTTTGCCGGCGCCAATATCCTTGTGGTCGTGTTTACCGCCAATCACTGCCCCACTGCCCAGGCCTATGAAGGCCGGATCATGAAGCTTGTGATTGATTACAAGGACAAGGGAGTGGCCGTGGTTGCCATATCGCCCAACGATCCGCTCGCCGTGCGTCTTGACGAATTGGGATATAGCGACTTGTGCGACTCGTTCGAGGACATGAAGATCCGCGCAGCAGAGCGGCGATTCAACTTCCCCTACCTGTACGACGGCAGGACGCAGGCCGTGTCTATGGCCTATGGCCCGGTCAGCACGCCGCATGTATTCGTCTTCGACAAGCAGCGGAGCCTGCAATACACCGGCGCTATGGACAACGCCGAGGACCCCAACAAGGTCAAGAGGTACTACGTACGGGAGGCCCTTGACGCCCTGATCCAGGGTGGTGAGGTGGCTACAAAGAAGGTAAAGACCTTCGGCTGCTCCATCAAGTGGGCGGACAAACGCAAGGGTGTGGAAAAGGCCTTTCAGGACTGGGCTAAGGAGCCGGTGGGTGTCAATCCGATCGATGCCAACGGAGTGCGCGACCTGATGAAGAATCCATCTAAGAAGGTCCGCCTGGTCAACGTCTGGGCCACGTGGTGCGGCCCCTGTGTCATCGAGATGTCCGAGCTGGTCAGCATCAACCGGATGTATCGCAACCGGGCCTTCGAGATGGTAACGATCAGCGGCGATGCACCTCGCAAGAAGGACGAGGTCTTGGCCTTTCTTAAGGACAAGCAGGCCTCTTGCACCAACTACCTGTTCACGTCCGAGGACAGGACCGAGCTCATGGACTCCGTGGACAAGGCCTGGCAGGGCGCAATCCCCTACACGGTCATTGTCAAACCAGGTGGCGAGATCATCTATCGTCAATCCGGCCCTGTAGATCCGCTCGAGGTCAAGAAGGCCATCATCGGATACCTCGGGAGGTACTACTTCTGATCTGGTAGTTACCGTTCATAACTGGGCTCACCGCGTGAACCTTGTTGAACGATGTAGACCTTCCACGGGCGGGTGGCATAGATGCCCTCGCCATTGGGCGCCATCCACCGGCCGATGCCTTCGACGCAGGCCACTTCGTTCTTTTTCAGCCCGGCTCTTTCCAGGGCCGAGTTGCTTGGGACTTCCAATACGAGCACGCCCGTGACGCCGGGTAGGCCGAAGGCGGACATCTCGCCCTGATCGGCGATATTGCGGACGCTCGCGGCGAACCAGACGTGCGGGTTGAGGCCCGAGTCTACCATGATGTTGTTCTCTACGACACGTCCGTAGCCCTCGCGGTTCTTTATGCCGCCCCGCAGGCATAGATTGTTGGTAATGAGGTAGAACGAGGAGCCGTCGTCTGTAGTTGTTGACGAAGATCGCGTTGCCGCCGACCTGATCCAGGAGACTGTCCTCTACTGCGCAGTCTTCCGCGCCATCGAAGAAGATCGCGCCGCCGCGGTAGATCGCCCAGTCGGAGCGCATGAGCGGCTCTTTGGTATCCATGACCGTGCGGGCCGCATGGCGGAAGGTCAGGCCGCGAAGTGTGACGAATCGCACGGATTTATCTTCGCTGCCGCGATACTCGACGAGGCTCCGCAGCCGCGTGGCCTCCACCGTCGCCTTGGACAGGTCGAGCCCTGCGCGCGGGTAGAAATACAGCGTGTGGGTCTTGGCGTTGAGGAACCACTCGCCTGGGGCGTCGAGCTCCTCGAAGATGTTTTCAACGAAACGGATCGTCCGGTGCATGGCGCCGCCCCGGTTGTTCTGCCAGCCGCCCTCCTTCGTCACCGCACCTTGGGGGTCCTTGCCGGTGATCCGCCAGGTAAAGTCGCCCCAGAGCGAGGGATGCATGGCGTGAAAATAGCCGCCCGTCGGATCGGCCCAGCGCGCGGCCTGCTCCGGCGAGATCGCGTCTGCGGCGAAGCCGTCGAAATATTGTGCCGTCGGATCGAAATTCGGATAGCGTGCCAGAATCTGCCGATCGCCGTTCACGAAGATCTCATCTGTCGTCAGATTCTCCGGCACATTCGCCTAAAAGCGACATAGAGCAATGATCCTTAGTGGGATCACCTTCATGGTTCAACGATTGGCTACAACGACCTTCAGTATCTCAAACCACAGGATGCTGGCCACTCCCACCACAAGGCAGATCACCAGATCCACTGGGTGCAGACTGGAGAAATGAAACAGGCCCCGCAGGAAGGGTACGTTCAATACGGCCCCGATGAACACGACCGCACCGCCTACCACCCACCACAGGGAGGCGTTGGGTTCCCTGAACATGGTAACGATGGTCCTGGACCAGGAGCGGTTGGTCAGGATCAGGCAAAGATTCGACACTACAAGCGTGACAAAAGTAAGGGCCCGACAGTCGTCTTCCGTGTGGCCCCGATATCTGGACACGACAAACACGGCCAAGACCACAGCTAATACGCTGCATCCCTGGATCAGGCTTAGTCCAAAAGACCGCAACGTAAACAGGCCTTCCTGGGGATTGCGGGGCGGACGATTCATGACATCTGGTTCCTCCCTCTCGGCCTCGAAGATCACCGAACAGGCCGGGTCAATGATCAACTCCAGGAACACCACGTGGACCGCCATGAGGATCACCGGCCAATCGCCCATGATCACAGGGATGACCGACAGGCCCACGATCGGTACGTGGATGGCGAAGATGTAGGAGACCGCCTTTTTGATATTGTCGAAGATACGGCGTCCCAGCTTCACGGCCTGGACAATGGACGAGAAGTCGTCATCCAGCAGGACTAGGGCCGAGGCCTCGCGGGCTACGTCTGTGCCGCGTCCGCCCATGGCCACGCCGATGTGGGCCGACTTGAGGGCCGGCGCGTCATTGACGCCGTCGCCGGTCATGGCCACGATCTGGTGACGGGCCTTCAGGGCCTGGACGATCCGCAGCTTCTGCTCCGGCACCACCCGCGCAAAGATGTTGACCCTGTTGATCCGCCCCTGGAGTTGCTCGTCGCTCATCTGATCCAGTTCCGGGCCGGTGATCGCCTCCTCCGGGGACTTGAGGCCAATCTGTCGGGCGATGTTCTCGGCCGTGCCTCGATAGTCGCCTGTAATCATCACCACGCGGATCCCGGCACCGTAGCACTCCCGCACGGTCGCCGGTACGGTCGGGCGGATGGGATCTGCCAGGCCGATCAGGCCCACAAACTCAAAGTGGACGTCATGCTGGGTCTTCGGCAACCCTGTGGGCCCGAGCACGCCCTTGGCCACGCCCAGAACCCGCAATCCGTCGTTGGCCATGGCCGTGGCCTGGTCGAGGACCTGTAGGGTTTGGTCAGCATCGAGGTGACACAGGTCGGCAATCGCCTCGGGCGCACCCTTGGATGCGACAACCCGTTCGTTGTTCTCAGTGGACCGCCACACGTGCGACAGGGCCAACTGTGCCGGAGAAAGGGGGTACTCATGCTCCAGCGTCCAGTTGTCGTGCAGGTGCTCGGTCTTGGCTAGATAGGAGTCACCTAACTGGCGGAGGGCCTTTTCCATAGGATCGAACGGCTCCCTTTTACTGGCCAGGACACCGAACTCCAACAGTTCATGGAACTTCTCGGGAAGGTGCGTCTGGCTCGAGTCCGCCACGTCAAAGCCTTCGCCGTTGGCAAACAGCCTCTGCACGGACATTTGATTGAGGGTGAGGGTTCCGGTCTTGTCCACACACAGGACAGTCGCTGCGCCCAGAGTCTCGATGGCCGCCATGCGGCGGGTCAGGACGTGCTTCTGGGAGATCCGCCAGGCCCCCAAGGCTAGGAAGACCGTCAGGACCACTGGCAATTCCTCGGGCAGGGTGGCCATGGCCATGGTCAGGCCGACCAGCAATCCCTCCTTCCAGGTCTGGCCTGTATCGCCCCGGGTCAGGGCGTAGATCACCACCACCGCCGCGCATATAACCAGCCCGAAGATCGCCAGGTTCCGTACCAACCGGCCGGTCTCGCGTTGTAGCAGGGTCTGCTCCTGTTCGAGGCTCTGCAGAGACTTGCCGATCTTGCCCAGTTCGGTTCGAGCCCCAGTGGCCAGGATCTCGGCCACGCCCTGTCCGGAGCTGATCAGGGTGCCGGAATACACAAACGGCAGGTCTTCACCGCCGGGCCGGGCAATGGTCGAGGCGTCGTCAGAGGCGGACTTGCGTACCGGTACGGACTCGCCGGTCAGCAGGGACTCATTGACAGAGAGGCTCAGGGTATGGCGGAGTACGGCATCCGCAGGCACACGGTCGCCTTCCGCCAGAATGATGATGTCACCGCGAACTACCTCTCGTCCGGCGATGCGTTTACGTTGGCCGTCCCGGATGACCAGGGCCCTTGGACTGGATAGATCCCGCAACGCCTCGATGGCCCGCTCGGTTCGGCGCTCCTGGACGATGGTGATGCCCATGACAACGAATACAAAGCCCAGGAGCATGAGGGCGTCGCCGACGTACTCTCGGCCCATGAGCAAGTAGACCGTGCCGCATGCCACCAACAACAGGAACATCGGCTCGCGGATGACCTCCAGGGCGATCCTGAGTACGTTCCTCTTCTGGGTGATCGGAAGCTCGTTGTAGCCTTCTTCCTGCAGCCGCTGGCAAACCTGGCCCTCCGTCAAACCGACGATCGTCTGAAGGTCGAAGTCATGACCCATGATGTCACTCCGTAGGCAGTGATCCTAACCAGGACGAGCCGGAACCAAACGACGGTTGTTCTCTTTGCACAAGATTTCACTCATAAGTGACTCAGGTCGCGGCGTGGGGGCCTTCTGCGGGGGGTATGCCCCGAGGCCGCTAGGCCATCCCGAGCACGTCCCGCATCGAGTACAGGCCCGACTTCTGGGTCACGACCCATCGGGCGGCCCGCAGGGCGCCGCGGACAAAGGTGTCGCGGCTGTGTGCGGTATGGTTGAGCGTGACGGTCTCTCCCAAGGTTCCGAACACGACCGAGTGCACGCCGGCAATGTCCCCTGCGCGGATGGCGTGCAGGCCGATCGTCCCTGCTGCGCGGAGGGCGTCCTTGCCTTCCCGGCCGTGGACGAGGCAATCCGGGAACCGACGGCCGGTCTCTCTACAGATCTGCTCGGCCAAGGTCAGGGCGCTGCCGCTGGGGGCGTCCTTTTTGAACCGGTGATGCTCTTCGATGATCTCGATATCGTAATCCGGTCCCAGCATTGCCGCCGCCTTGCCCACCAGGGCGAACAGGACGTTCATGCCGACGCTCATGTTGGTGGCGTACACGATGGGGACCTTCTTGGCAGCGGCCTGGATATGGGCCTTATGCTCAGGACCGAGGCCAGTGGTCCCCAACACCAGGGCTGCTCCACTGGTTGAGCAATGGGATAGGGTCGTTCCCGCCACTTGGGGCAACGAGAAGTCGACGACCACATCGGCCTTCTGTCCGGGGAATTGCTCCTGCAGACGGATACCCAAGGGCAAGACGCCTGCTGTCTGGCCTGCGTCCTTGCCGAGGTCCGTGTGGCCTGCGGCCTCCACGGCCCCTACGATCTCGAAATCGCCGGCCTCTTGCGCCAGGGTGATGATCCGCCTGCCCATGCGCCCGCCTGCGCCAACCACTACTAATCTCGTCTTCATGGTCAACTCCTCAAATGTAAATCCTGGCCCGGAGCCTCGTAGACTATACCCGACGCCGGCCTCTCACAACAAGGACAAAACGATCGGGTAGTTCCACTTGCTTCGTATGAGGGGAGTCCGGTTTTTCAATTGGGCTGGCCGCCGGAGGCCGACAGCTCGACCAGACGGTTCAACATCGACAGCTTGCGGCTCACGTGCAGGTGCTCGGACGGATCGAGGGTTCCTGGCTGCAGTTTCTTGCTCAGAGATGTCCGCATCTGATCGATGGCCTCCGGCTTGGTGTCCCGCAGCGATACCACGTCGTAGGAGACGACCTTGAGCAGATTGGAGCAGACCATGGCAAAACCGCCGTCGATCAGCATAAACACCGACTCCGGTGCCTGCGCCGCTGGGGCGGCCGCCTTGACCTCCATAATTCCCAGGCCCAGCATACAGAACATGGGCATATGGTCGGTCCATACACCGACCTGACCGTCATGTGCCGGAAAGACCACGGACGTCGTGCGGCAATCCAATCGTTTGCCGGTGGGGGCGATCACGACGCACTGAAATGTCCGGTCCTCAACCGCCATCGTGACCTCGTCTACCGAGCCGTGAGCTTGGCCGCCTTTTGCATCACATCGTCCATGGTACCAACGTACATAAAGGCCTCCTCCGGCAGGGCGTCGCCCTTGCCGTCGCAGATCTGTTGACAACTGGCGATCGTGTCGGCCATGGCCACGTACTTACCCTCCAGGCCCGTGAACTGTCGGGTGACCAGGAACGGCTGCGAGAAGAACCTCTCCAGACGCCGGGCTCTGGAGACCACGATCTGGTCCTCCCGACTGAGTTCATCCAGACCCAGGATGGCGATGATGTCCTGCAGGTCGTGGTAACGCTGGAGGTACTGGAGTACCGTCTGAGCCACGTCGTAGTGCGAGTGCCCGACCATGTTAGGATCGAGGATACGCGAGGTGCTCTCCAAGGGATCGACCGCCGGATAGATGCCCTTCTGAGTGATGCTTCGTGAGAGCACCACAAAGGCATCCAGGTGTGCAAACGTGGTCGCCGGCGCAGGATCGGTCAGGTCGTCGGCCGGGACGTACACGGCTTGAACCGACGTGATGGACCCCGTGCGCGTGGAGGCGATCCGCTCTTGCAGCTCGCCCATCTCCGTGGCCAGGGTCGGCTGATAACCCACTGCAGACGGGATACGGCCCAATAGTGCTGAGACCTCGCAGCCGGCCTGCGAGAACCGAAAGATGTTGTCGATAAAAAGCAGCGTATCGCCGACCCCGCTCTCAACGAAAAACTCCGCCTCGGTCATCGCGGCCAGGCCCACGCGGAGGCGCGCCCCCGGCGGCTCGTTCATCTGGCCGAAGACCAGGCATGTGTGGTTGAGCACCGTGTCCTCGCTGTCGCCGATCCGGGTGCGCTGCATTTCCAGCCACAGGTCGTTGCCCTCGCGTGTGCGTTCGCCCACTCCGGCAAACACGGAATAGCCGCCGTGCTTGGTGGCGATGCGGGCGATCAGTTCCTGGATCACCACCGTCTTGCCCACCCCGGCCCCGCCGAACAGCCCCATCTTGCCGCCTCGCACAAAGGGACACAGCAGGTCGATGACCTTGATGCCGGTCTCGAACATCTCGGACTTCGCCGATAGGTCCACCAGCCGCGGCGGGTGGCGATGGATCGGCCATCGCTGGTCCGTGACCACCGGACCTCGATCATCTATCGCCTCGCCCAATAGGTTGAACACCCGGCCCAAGGTCGCCTTGCCCACGGGCACGGTCATGGGCGAGCCGGTGTCGACCACCTCCATGCCGCGGCGCAGTCCCATAGTGCTCTCCATCGCAATCACGCGGACCTTGCCGTCGCCGATGTGTTGCTGCACCTCGCCCCACAGACTGGTCTTGCCGTTGCCGAACTGGCCCTTCACCTCCACGGCGTTGTAGATCGCCGGTACCTGGGCAGGACCGAACTGGGCGTCAAAGACGCTTCCCATCACTTGAATCAGCTTGCCGGTGTTCATCTGAGAGCTCCCATGCCACTGATTATGTCCAACAATTCTCCGGTAATCTGGGTTTGTCGCTCGCGGTTGTAGTGGGCGGTCAGGTCCCGGATCATGTCCTCCGCGTTCTTGGTCGCCGTGCGCATGGCTATCATGCGGGCCACGTGTTCGCTCAGGATTGCGTCGAGAAAACAGGCCCTGATGGCCTCGTGCAGGATCATGGCGGCCAGGCTCTCGATGATCTCTTTGGGCGACGGGGACATCAAGAAGTCCTCAAACACCTGCTCCCACGGCCATATCACCTTGGCCCGCGTGATTTGATGGTCGATCAGCGCGGTCAACGGCATGAGGGTCGTGGTCCTGGCCTGCTGGTGTCCGGGGGAGTGAAAGCCCATGTACACCAGGCTGAAGGCGTCGAGCTGGCCGTGGATGTACCGGTCGATGAATGGCTCGGCCATCTGGCGGATCTGCAGGTCCGTGGGCAGATCGTCCAGGTCGGCGTAGACCTGGACCGGCGCGACGCCCCGCGCATTCAGGACCTGGATCAACCGGCTGGCCGAGGCGTAGATCTCGAGCGTCTGGCCGGAGTCTTTCGCCATCTGGAGGTGGGTCTCCAACATGCGCCAGATCTCTGCGTTATATGCCCCGCACAGCCCACCTTTGGACCCGATCACGAGGATAGCGGCCCGGCCGCTGCTGTTCTCCTTTAGCAGCGGATGCTCCAACGGCACCTGGCCAGTCATCAACAAATACCCGGCCTGGGCAAGGGCGTCGTTGTAGTCGGCGTCGAGCTGCCACTTGCGGTAGTAGGACTTGAACATGGCCGTAGACACGATTTGCATGGTCCGCGTCAAGCGGCTGATGTTGGTGACCGCGCGTCTTCGCTGCAGGATCTGTCGAATTCCAACCATGGTCTACTTCGTACCCTTGCGGGTCTGGCCC
>Ga0315287_10002286_pt1 | contig 18055 bp, 16 predicted proteins | sample YL17G11_0_MG_FD_205037 | JGI IMG/M metagenome (GOLD analysis project Ga0315287, IMG submission 205037) | Sediment microbial communities from Yellowstone Lake, YNP, Wyoming, USA - YL17G11_0 | ecosystem: Environmental > Aquatic > Freshwater > Lake > Sediment | place: USA: Wyoming | collected...
TCATCGGGGCCGTCGAGACGTTCACCAGCACCGCGCCGAAGATCACCCTCCCCCTGGGCCTGGCGGAGCTCGAGAAAATGGGCCTCGTCGAGTCCGAGACGGGCATCCCCTCCAAGCCGTACCTGGACATGACGCTGAACACCCGCCTTGAGGAATTTCAGAAGTACGGCCTGCCGTTCGGACTGATCTACGTCGACCTTGACAATTACGGCAAGATCCTCGAGAAACATGGCCGTTTCAACGCCAGCAAGATCGTCCGGACCGTCGCCCGGACCCTGCACAAGAACATCCGCTTTTTCGACATCGTCGGCCGCTGGGGCACTGAGGAATTCCTGGTCATCCTCCTCAACATCGACGACAGCCGGCTGGACATCGTCGCCAACAAGCTCCGCCTCCTCATCGCCGAATCCTACATCACGACCGAGACGGGGATGCTCAACGCCACGGTGTCCATGGGCGCCAGCATCGTACTCCGCTACGACACGGTCGAATCCCTCATCAAGCGCGGCGAGCAGCTCATGATGCACAGCAAGTGGCTGGGCAAGAACCGTGTCAGCATGAGCTTCGTCCAGAAAGAGTTGACCTGAACAAAGGCCCCCTTCTCCGGGGGTGCGGAAAAGGGGGCGAAGACAGAAAGGAGGGTTAGAAAGAGGCCGGATTCTTGGCCTTGATATCGCTCGCTTCGGCGGCGAAAAGGATTTCGTTGTTCTCACCCGTCAGGCTGAGCCGCAGGCCGGTGCCCTGGAATACCCACTCCGCGGCCAGTCTCAGACATCCCGTCGAGAGGGCCGTCCCCCAACCCTCGTTCCGATCGGCGAAAGCCCTATCCTCCCGCCAGACGACGTTGTTGGTGCGCGGATCGCCGACTTTCTCGGTGAGGAAATCCCTGATCTTGTTGTAATCGGCGACATAGCGGTCCTTGTCCGCGTACTTTTCGAGGAGATGGAGGCGGACGGCGACGAGCTTCTCGTCGATGAGGACGTAGGCGAGAAGGCATTTCTTTCCCAGAATATCCCGGTGATAGCTCAGGAACTCGAGGTCCCCGGAAGCTTCGCGGGCGAGCGGACGGCCTTCGGCCCGCAGGATGCCCGCCTTTGTCTTGCCCCACTCCATCCTGGGCATGGCGCCCGTCAGGTCGATCTCCTTCGGATCGACGATCTCTTCCTCCCCGGGGGTTAAGTTGACGACCCTGAGAGTGGAGTTGAGCTTGCGGACGAACCCATCCAGGACGTAACCGACGAGCGTTCGGCCCGAACGCGAGGAGACGAAGAGGACATAGAACCAGTTGGTCCGGAACTTGATCGTGCTCGACAGCCTCACGACCGCGCCCCGGGACAGGGTCTCGACGACCGGACTGCGGTCGTCAGGCTCGAGATGGATGGCGGCCTTGTCGGCCGTGACCTCGAGCCGGACAACGGTCTCGGCGCAGGCCGGTCCTGGATGGAACGTGACACCGAAAAGGAGCAAGAGGCTGACGGCCGCGGACCGGACCGCGAAGCCGGTCCAGCCGCTGCTCCTGTGACTCCTGGGCATTCTCATGACATTCCCATCTTTCCGAGAACATACTATCTGATGGGACACCGGGGCTGAGAATCCCCGCCAGAGATGATATCGAGGGGGATATTCCTCACCCCGGGAGGGGGCTCACTTCAGCTGGAACCTGACCGTCACCGTAAACACGACGGGCCGGGGGCGCCCGTTGATGACCATGGGCTCGTAGACCCACTGCCGTACGGCGTCGATGGCCGCCTGGTCGAGAAGCGGGATCGACCGCAGGACCTTCACTCCGATGACCCGCCCGTAGACGTCCGTCGTCGCCTCGACGATGACGATGCCTTCCACTCGGGCCTGACGGGCGATCTCCGGGTAGTCCGGGTCGACCGACTTGACCAGCTTGGGCGGCTTGACGTCGCCGATGGCCCTCACGGGCGCTTCCACTTCGCCGACGACACCGCCCAGGACGCCGCCAACGACACCGCCCAAGACGCCGCCGACCACGCCGCCTTCGACCCCGCCCTCGACGCCGCCTTCGACGCCGATGTCCGAGAGCGCTTCCTCGGCGATCTGCTCGGGGATCTCGACGGGCGCGACGAGCCGCCCCGGGTCGACCTGGGCCGTGGCCTGGACGCGCTTGATCCGCGCGCTCGTCGCAGCGCTCTTCTTCTTGGCCGGCGGCGGAGGGGGCGGGGGTGGAGGCGGGGGCGGCGCGAGAAAGGCGCTGTAGACCTCGACTGTCGGCAGTTCCCCCGTCCTCATCAAAGGAAGAACGATGAGCAGGAGGAGGATGGCTGCGTGGGCCACCAGGGACAGCGGGAAGACCGCCGCTCTCGCTCTCACCCGGCTTTCCGGATGATAGAAGGAATCCTTGAACATCTCGACCTCCGCCACACGGGCTGCGGGGGCTCCGGTCTGCCGCCGGTCGATCCCGGCCCGGACGCGTCCTGAGAAAGAGGCCCAGTATTCCGCTTCGCGCGGAACGGAGGGAGACGTTTTGGGATGTCGGTCGAGGTCCCGGATAAATCCGAGGTCCCGGCGGCACTCCGGACAGGTCTTGAGGTGTTCCTCCACCCGCGAGCGGTCGGCGTCCCGGAGTTCGCCGTCGGCATGGGCCCCGATGAGTTCCTGGAATTTACGGTGTCTCATCTCAAGCTCCCCTCGCCAGGGAATCCGTCAGGAGGCCTTTCAGCTTCTGCCGGGCCCGGTTGAGCCGGGACATGACGGTGCCGATCGGCAGGTCGAGGGTCCGGGAGATCTCCTCGTAGCTCATGCTCTCGTGGAACCTCAGGACGAAGACGCTTCTCTGGTCGGCCGGAAGCGACGCCACCGCCCGTTCGAATCGGGCCTCGAATTCGGCGCGCTCCAACTGCTCCTCGGGTCCGTCGGCCGGCGCGGAGAAAGGCGTCCTCCGCCCTCCCAGAGTCTCTTCGAGGAGCGGCCGCTCCCGTTTCCTGGCTTTGAGGTAATTGAGCCCGGTGTTGAGGGCGATCCTCCGGAGCCAGGGATAAAGGGGCCATTGCGCGTCGAACCGGCCCAGGGCGTAATAGGCCTTGATGAAAGTCTCCTGGGCCAGGTCGTCGGCCGACTGGTGGGCACCGGTCAGGCGCCGGCAGAGGGCGTAGACCCTCTGCTGGTACTTCCGGACCAGGCTCTCGAAGGCGTCCATGTCTCCCTGCTGGGCTTTCCGGACGAGGACGGCATCCTCCGGATGCTCGGGCGGCCTCGTCGGAGCTCCCATAGGTCATACACCTCGCCGCGGGATTAATTCCCCTTCTATGATTTCGGGTCGACTTCCTCGTCCAGCTTGGCAAGCCTGTAGCGCAGCGTATCACGACTGATGCCAAGCATTCTGGCCGCCGACGATTTATTCCCCCCCGCCTTTTTGAGCGCTTGAATCACCATCCTTTTTTCCGCCTCGGGGAGGGACAGCCCTTCGGGGACAGGCGGCCCGGCTTCGGCCGCGCGCGCGTCGGGCGGAGGGCCGCTGAGACGAACGGGCACATGCTGGGCGGAGATGAACGGATTTTCCTCGAAGATCATCGACCACTCGATGGCGCTCCTCAGTTCACGGACGTTCCCCGGCCATCCGTATTGGAGGAAAAGCTTTTCGGCGGCCGGTTCCAGGCCCTGGATGGCCTTGCCGAATTTTCGATTGTACTGGGCGATGAAATGCCGGGCCAGGGGCAAGATATCGTCCTTCCGTTCGGCCAGCGTCGGGAGATGGACGGGACAGACGTTCAGCCGGTAAAAAAGGTCCTTGCGGAATTTTTCCTGGCGGCTGAGCACCTCAAGGTCCTGGTTGGTCGCGGCGACCACGCGCAGGTCGACTTCGATATCCCTTAAGCCCCCGACGCGCTTGAACGTGCGGGTCTCGAGGAACCGGAGAAGCTTGGCCTGCAGGGGCAGGTCCAGGCTGCTGATCTCGTCGAGGAAGAGCGTCCCTTCGTCGGCCAGCTCGACCAATCCCCTCTTTTGCTGCTTGGCGTCGGTGAACGCCCCTTTTTCATAGCCGAACAGTTCGCTTTCGAGCAGGGTGGCCGGGATGGCCGAACAGTTGATGGCAAGAAAGGGCGCTTCGCTCCGCCGGCTCCAGAGATGGATCTTCTGGGCAAAGAGGTCCTTCCCGGTCCCGCTTTCACCTTGAAGGAGTATGATCGAGGCCTCGCTCTCGGCCAGTTTTTTTACCATGTCCAGAAGCTGCTGCATGACCGGCGTTTCGCCGACGATCGGGCCGGCAATGTACTTCGTCCTCTCGATCTCCCGATAGGCGGCGATCTTTTTCTTCAAGGCGGCCGCTTCCAGGGCGTGGACCACGGTGCTCTGGAGCTTGGCATCGTCGATGGGCTTTGTGATGAAATCGTAGGCCCCGCGCCGCATGGCCGTCACGACGTCCTCAATGACCCCGAAAGCGGTGATCATGATGACGGGCAGCTCGGGCCAGTTCTTCCGGAGATCCTCCAGAACGTCGGTTCCTTTCGCGTCCGGGAGCTTCATGTCCAGAAGAAGGAGATCCGGGCTCTCGTCGGTCAGCGACCGCAGGCCGGCCGCCCCGCTTTCCGCCTCGACGACCTCGTATCCCCAGCCCATCATCTTCCGGGCCAACGACCAACGGACCAACCGCTCGTCGTCGATGATCAGGATCTTCTTCGGCATGATCATTCACACGGCAGGTCGAGCGGAAGACGGAGGATGAAGGTCGTCCCCTTTCCCTCCCGGCTCTGGACCGAGATCGTCCCTTTGTGGGCGTCTATGATCTTTTTGCAGATCGAGAGTCCCAGCCCGGTCCCGTCCTTCCTCGTCGAGAAGAACGGAGTGAAGATCTGAGACAGCTGCGATCCCTTGATGCCGCAGCCTTCGTCGGCAACGAAGATGAACAGGGCCCGGTTCGGTACGACTCTTAAAAAGATAAAGATGTTCCCTTTCTTGTCGATGGCCGAGATGCTGTTGAGGAGGAGGTTCAGGATCACTTCCTGCAGGCGGTCCGCGTCCAAACAGATCCTAATATCCTGTTCAAGGGGATGGAAATGGAAGCGGATGTCTTTGCCTTTCAGCTGAGTCTTGGCCAGCCGGACAGCGTTCTCGACGAAGAGGCTGGGCACGATTCGGCTGAAACGGGGCGCTTTAGGCCGGGCATAGCTCAAGAAATCCTGGATAACGTTGATGGTCTTGTCGATCTGAACGAGCATCTCCTGGAAGATCTCTTTCTGGGGGTCGGCGACCGTCGTGTTTTGGCTGATGATCTCGAGGGCTCCCTTAATGCCCGACAAGGGATTCTTCACTTCGTGGGCCAGCCCGGCAGCCAGCTCGCCGAACGCGGCCAGGTGCTCGGCCCGATCGATCCGCTGGTTATACAGGGTCTCGATCTCCAGGTTGGCCGCTTTCAGCTTTTCCACCATGAGGTTGAAGCTGGCGGTCAGGCTGCCGATCTCGTCGTTCTTCAGCGGCACCAGACGGACCGTCAGGTCCCCGTCCTGGACCCTCTTCATCTTGTCCTTCAAGAGCGAGATCGGACGGTTGATCAGCCTCTCGAAGAGCCGGAGGATGATGAATATCAACAGGCCCAGGCTGAGGACGGCCGGAACGATCCCTTTCCACTGGCTTTTCCAGAACAGGTCCGAGGCTTCGCGGTAATCGAACACCACTTCGAGGACACCATTGACCCGGCGCTTGGCGTCGTGACAGGAATAACATTCCGGCTCATTCTCCACGAGCATAAAGCTGCGGATCGTGCGCTGCGATTCTGAAATAAGGGTTTGCCGCGCTGTTCTTTCGGCGACCTGCGTCTGGATCGTCTTTCGATCCTCCGCGGGGAGTTCGGTCCCCCTCTCCCCGACGAGGGTCGAAGCGAAGATCTTCCCCTCGAGAGTCAGGACGCGGATGCTCTCGATGCCTTTCGTCGTCACCGCCAGCTCATGGATTTCGGCTTGGGTGTCCTCGACCCGGCCGCATTTCTTGAGAAAGAAGACGCTGCTTTTGGTCAAGGACCCTACGAGCTCGGCCTCCCGTTGGATCAGGGCATAGATGACCCTGCGCTGGGTCGTAATCGAGAGAACGGTCAGGATGCCGGCCGAGACCGCGGCCAGGATGAGAACGTGAAAGATGACCTTCGTCCGCAACGTCCAATGCCGGATGTTCAAGATCATCAAAATTGTACTGTTACGATAAGATCGATAGGGATGATTATAGCCGAGAGGGGGTCATAATGCAAGCTGTCGAGGCTGATCTGAGAGGCTCAGCAGCCCCATCTAGGTGCGACGGCGCCGGCGAGATACGCAGGGATGTCAAGTTTGGCTAAGAAATGCAAAAGGCGGACTAAAATGACGAAGGGAGGGAAGAGAAAGCGGGCCGGGAAGGAGAACGTGTCCCCCTCCCGGCCCGGGCGCATTACCAGCTGTAGACGAACTTCAAGGAGCCGACGTGATACTTGTAGCCGGGCTCCAGGGCGCCGAGAAAGATGGCGCCGGCGGCCGCGTAATCCACGGCGATGTCGTTCCGGACGATGTCCTCGAGGTTATACTGTTCGTACCAGTAGCCAAGGACGACGAGGAGGTGCTTCATCATCTGCCACTTGAAGGAGGCCTGGATCGTCCACCAGGCGGTCGTGTCGAGGGGCTTGGTGAAGTTGATGGCGAGGTTCGGGGACCCGCCGGCCGGGGAGAAGAGGAACGAGGAGCCGGCGGCCTTGGAATACGAGGCCGAGAGGTCGAAGTTGAGCTTGTCCGCTTGGAGCTCGATCGTCTGTCCGGCCCCGAAGGTGTCGACGGTGTCCTTGATGTTCGCCGTCCAGTCGTCCAACGGGTTCACCGAAAAGACCGCGCCGCTCTGACGCGAAGCCTGGTCGGCGTCATAGACCTCACGCGTGTAAAAGCCGTAGAGCGTCTGGTTCTTGGCGAAAGCGTAGCTGAGGTCGATGCCGTACATGTCGAAATCGTCCCGCTTCAACCCGTAGTCGGAGTGCGGGTAATCGTCGCGGCCGATCGAGTAGGTCAACTGGATATCCAGCTTGTCGATCGGTGTCAGGCCGACGAGGGCGTTGACGGACTGGCGGTTCCGGCTGGCCTCGAAATAGCGTTTGAAGTTGAAGCTCGGGATGTAGGTGTAGTAAGTATCGTCGAGGGACCAGTCCCGCTTGGAGTTGAGGTAGGTGACGCGGAGCATCAGCCAGTCCATCGGGTTGCTGTCCATGGAGACCTTGAAGGTGCCTTCATCGGACTTGTTCTTCTCCGTCTCGCCGATGCCTTCGCGGCGGCGGACGCCATAGAGAGAGTAGCCGACCTTGAAGGACGTGTTCTTGAGAAGGTTGAAGGTGAGATCGCCGAACAGCCGCGAGCGCGTGAAGGAATAGGGTTCCACGGCGATGGGGACGTTTTCCCAGACCTGGTCGAGCCGAGTATATCCGGTGGGGATATCGAGCTCCTCGATCTTGTTGGCGAAATCGTAAGACTGGAATCCGGCCGTCAGATAGACGGACTTCGTAAGCCTGGAATTCAAGGTGAGGTCGGCCGAGATGATGTTCGCCTTGGCCATGGCCGTTTCGCGGGGCGGGGTTAGGGCGTTCACGGCGTTCGGGTCCGACCCGGGAATGGACGTGTTGATTGTGAAGGGCAGCAGCTTCTGGTTCTGGCTGAAGGTGCCGTAGGACGCGGCCGCCGAAACCCGGGTGCCCTTCAGCGGCTTGAAGGACCCGCTGAGATAGAACCTCACGGCGTCGTTGGAAGGCCAGAGGGCCATCTGGCCGTGAGCGGTCCCGTTGCCTGCACTGTAAGCCGAGGCATAGGTCGAGTCGGTGATCCGATAGGGGTTGTCCCAGGTCAGGGTCTGGAGGTCGTTGTCGAATATGGACGCAGAGAACCCCGCCCGGACGGTTCCCCAATCCTGCTGGTACTCGAGGCTGGTGTCCACGTTGGTCGTCTTGTAGTGAATCGGTTCGGGAAGCTCGATCGCGTTGCTGAATCCGAGGGGGGTGCCGTAGGGCCGGTTCCCTGACCGTGTTTCGTAGCTTCCCTTAACATTGAAGCTGAACGGAACGGTTGGCGTATAAGCAAAATTGAGCGTAGCCTTATTCCGCTGAAGCCCCAGGCCGATAGGGGCGGCGCTGTCCAGGAAGGTCGAGACGAGCGCGCGGGCGGCGGCGATATTGGTGCTGGTGCCCGTGGGTACGAGTGCCTGGGCCGCGGATCGGATGACGTCGTTCAGGGTGAAGACCCCCGGAGTGTTCTGGACGTACGGCGTGGCCCCGAAGAAGCTGAACCGGTGGGGGATCTTGTCGTATCCCAGATCCAGATGGAATTTCCCATAATCCCCGACGCGGGCCATGACCCGCTCGTCGGCCTGCTGGACGTTCATCGCTGCGAGATAGAAATACCGGCTTCCCTTCGTCAGGTCCAGATTCAGGGACTGCAAGAAGAAACCCCTGGGGACGTCGCGGTACTCGGTGAACTTGGAGGACCTGTCGATCTCTTTGACGGCTTGGACGCCGGCGGCGATGCTGCCCTTGACGACGACCTCGTCGTCTTTCTTGTCCTGGGCCCAGGCCGGGCCGAAGGACAGGCCCAGGATAAGACCCATGAGAGCGATGGATAGCATTGTCTTTTTCATCGGTATCTCCTCGTCATCTCAGGAAGGTCTTGCCCGAAGGGTGGTTCGAGCCGTGGACCGTTGAATGGCAGTTGGTACAGGAGCGGCCGAACAGGCGGTTGCTCGCGACGTTGAGCTGGCTCTGGTCGTAGAGCGTGCCGGGGTGCCGGCTGTCGGAATGGCAGCGCTGGCAGAGGAAGGGTTCCTTGACCTTGAGCATCTTCATGTGGTTGGACCCATGGGCTTCGTGGCAGGTCATGCAATCCTCCCGGACGGGGATGTGCTCCCAGAGGAAGGGCCCGCGCTTTTCGGCGTGGCACTGATAACAGGTCTCGGCCACGGCCGCCTGGTCGACGAGCTTGCCATCCTGGACGGCGTGGGGATTGTGGCAGTCGGAACATGCCATCTTCCCTTCCCGGACCGGGTGATGGGATGCCCGGAAGAACTGCGCCTGCTTCTGCTTATGGCAGGTGAAGCACAGATCCGTCTCAGGTGCCTTGAGCTGGGCCTTGTCGGAGCCCGGGCTGTGGACCGAGTGACAATCCTGGCAGGCGAGCCCCCGGGTCTCGTGGAGACTGCCTTGCCAGTCGGTTTTGTTCCCGCGGTCGTGGCACTGCTGGCACATCTCAGTCTGTTTTTCCTTGGAGAGCCCCTTGATCGTTATCATGGAGCCCTTGCCTCCTCCCGCGTCCACGTGGGCCTTGCCGGCCCCGTGGCAGGTTTCACAGGAGTGGCTGGAGCGCATCTCGAAGCCTTTTTTTCCGTGAATGGATTCGTTGAACTTGGCGACCGTTTCCTCGTGGCAGGCGGCGCACTGATCTTTGCCGACGTACTGGGAGTCCTGGCTCCCCGGAGCCGGGGGCGTCGCCGCCAAAAGAACGGCGCCGACGAGAACACAGGCGATCGCGAGCGCGACCGGGATGATCGGCGTCAACCGATGATGTTCTTTCATCCGTTATTCTCCTTTGTTATGTTATTTGGGGTTTGACGAAAACCCTCCGTATTTCTGTTCGTTTGACCAACCGCCGCGTTGACGACCGATCTGATCGCCTCGGAGGTGAACGGTTTTTCGATGATCGCGTAAGTGGGGACCTCGCCCAGCGCTTTTTGCGCCTGGTCTTTGGTCAATGCCGTCAGCGTGACCACGCAAGCCTTCGGTTGCTTCGAGGTCATGTTCGCGAAGAACGATTTGGCTTGATCTCCGCAGATCTCGAGGTCGGTGATGATCAGGGCATATTCCGCCTTGTCGGCGAGCTCGAGAGCCTCGTTTGTCGTCGCCGCTGTATCGACCGCATATCCATCCTTGGCCAGGATCTTGTCGAGAGACCAGCGGATCAGCTTCTCATCGTCAAGGATCATTATTCTGAGCATTTACATCGTCCCGGTAGGTTTAATAGCATCTTTCGTGCCATTATTATTCATAATTGTATTATGTTGATTATAATGTATTTATTGAATAATTACGTCGTCGAATATCTCGCCGACACTATTAAGGTGGGGGATTTCACCAGGCGCTGGGTGATATTCCCCACCCGTTTTTTGGGCCTGCTGAATGCCTGATTCCTCGGAATCAACCCATTCGTCTCCCCGGCCTGAGGCCGACAGAGACACAAGCCTCAAGCCCGGGGTCTGCTCAGGATTGATAGTGAGCACCACCCGCACCTCTTTTTAAATCGGGGGGGTGGCGTTGAACGTATCAGCGAAAATAGGGGAACGGTTCGAAATGAGTGTCAGGGAGCCGGGACGGCTTTGCGAGCAGGCGCCTGTCCTCCGACTTCGAGGGCCTTTTGCCTCTCGGCCAGGATCTTCCGGTATTCCAGGGGATGAAGAGTTTTCAGTTCGTGGCCGGTGATCTTGCCGTTGAGCCAGATCTTGCTCATCGGGAAGACTTCGGGGTTGAGGTGGACGTTGTACATGTGCCAGATGATGATGGCCAGGAAGGCCAGCATGGCCTCATAGCCGTGGGCGATGACGAAAATATCGTGGACCCAGAGAGGGAAGATACTGAGCGACAGATCCACGTTCCACATGAAGAAGCCCGAGAGGATCATGACGATCGAACCCCAGGCCACGGAGAGGTACTCGAGCTTCTCGACGAAATTATAGCGGCCGTACTCCGGCGGATTCTCGAACTTCCAGAAGGGGTGGCGGTCGAAGAACGTCCGGAGGATCCTCTTTCGGTAGAGCCAGCGCGATAAGCCGACGTTGTACCCGAAAAGGGCCACGGCGTCGAGGCCGTCCTTCAGGCGGGGGATCATCTCTTTGAAGTTGTCCCTCCCCCGACGGGTCAGGATGGCGTAGCCGGAGTGCCAGACGATGTCAACGATGAGGATGACCGCCGCGGTGCGATGCAGGACCCCGCGATAGTAGAACGCTTTCTCGAACCCGAACAGGGACTTAAAGATCCGCAATTCATAAAACATCAGGGGCAGCCCCGTCACGACGAGGAGGGAGAAAGAGACGATGAGGAGGATGTGCTGGACCCTCTCGGCCAGGTTCATCCGGAGAAAAATCTCGTCGTCGCGGATGAGTGCGTTGCCGGTCATTTCTTCCATCGGATCCTCATGCGTCGATAGAGGTCGGCGGCGATAAAGGCCAGGAAGACGGAGATCAACCCGGCGATGATGACGATGTAGACGATTTTAACGACATAGGCCCAGCGGTTTTCCGTCTTCTCCGAAACGACATGGATCCGCCCCTTGGAGAAGTTCTTCCCGGCGCCGGGATGGCAGGTTCCGCAGGTCGCGGCCAGGTTGGCCGCACTGATGGACGAAAGGGGGTCGGAGGACGGCCGTATGCCGTGGTGCCCGTGGCAGCTCGAGCAGTTGGCCACTTTGACTTCGCCGAATTTCGAGGCCGTGCCGTGATAGGACGCAGAGTAGGTCTTGAGCCGGGACGTCAGAAGGCCGTATTGTCTGGCCAGGGTCTCGTTGTCATGGCAACGGGTACAGACGGCGGCCACCTTCGTCGCATAGACCCCTGAGCCGAGATCCTCCGGGGACCGGATATCATGCTCGTTGTGGCAGTCCGTACAGACGGGCACGTCCTTGCTGCCCTTGACGAAGTCCATACCGTGAACGCCCTCGAGATAATCCCGCTCGATTCCGGTATGGCACGTCCCGCACGTCCGGATGATATTCCGGCGGGAGACCTTGGATCGGGGGTCCCCCACAGGCAGTACGGAATGGCCGCCGTGGCAGCTAAGGCAAGTCGCGGAAAAACTCAGGCCCGCCTTGGACAGCGCCTGGAAATGAACGCTCTCTTTGTACCGGCCGGCGATTCCCGGCCCCAAGGTAGTCTTGACGCGTTCGAGGTGGCAAGACAGGCAGGTGTCGGGGATGTTCATCGCGGAGGTGTGTGATAGGGCGTCCTTGGCAGGACGGATATCATGAGTGCCGTGGCAATCCTTGCAGCGGACGGTGATGGGCGCCGGCCCTTCATGAGGCCGGCCGTGGATGCTGTCGCGGACGTCGGCCCCGGCCTTGTCATGGCAGGAGGCGCAATCGACCGGCTTGAGTTTCGCGGCGTGCGGGAAATCCGTAAGCTTTTTGAGGTCGGCGTGGCAGCCGACACAGGCGATCCCCGCCGAGCCGTGGATCGAAGCGGTGAAATTCGCGCCGTCTACGAAAAGGGAGAGGCCCTGCTCCGTTTTCAACCCGGAGTCCCCATGGCAGGTCAGGCAATCGTCGTCGGATCGGGCGCTGAGGGCCGGAGCGGCGGTCCAGAGAACGGCCAGCGCCGCCGGGAGGACGAGCCGCAGGAACGCGCCGCGAAATCTCATCGGGACGGAGATCCTCGCTTGCGGCGGATGAGGGCCGGAATGAAAAAGACGAGGGTTAGGACGGTCAGAATGAAGACGGCCCAGACAAGGAATTTCTTGACGTAGTAGGGGGCTCCGGACCCGGCCTTGCTGTAATCGCGGTGGATCTTCGTCCCGGTGATCTTTTCCGTCATGGCCGGGTGGCAGGAGGCCTGACCGCAGGTTTTCGCCAGGTTCGCCGGGAAGACCTTCGACTCGGGATCGGCGGCCGGGCGGATGTCGTGGACGCCGTGGCAATCGACGCAGCTCGCCTCGGCCGTGCCTCCGAGGCCGATGGCGATCCCGTGGAAGCTCTCGATGAACGTCCGGATCCTGTCCTCGGGAACGCCGTATTTTCTCATGATCTCGGGGCGGGCGTGGCAGACCGAACACGTGTCGGGGACGTGGGCTTTCGACGTCGGCGCCTGGACGGAAGCCGACGCGGCGACTTTGTGCTCGCCGTGGCAATCAACGCAGAGGGGGACGTCGGCGTTTCCCTTCAGCGCTTCTCGGCCGTGGATGCTGCGGGAGTATTCCTCGAGGATGAGGCGGTGGCATTTGCCGCAGGTCGCCGGGTCCTTGGCCGGGAGGTGGGGAAAGCCCACGCCCTGGATGTTATGGACTCCATGACAATCCGTGCAGACGGCGGCGAAATCGAGGAGGCCCTTGTCGTAAAGGCCCCGGCCGTGGACGCTCTTGCGGTATTCCTGGTAGGGGGATTCGGCGTGGATGTTGTACTTCACGACGACGTGCATGTCCTCGTGGCAGCGGGAGCACGTGAGGGGGATGTTGCGGCGGTTGACCAAGGACTCCGGGTCGGTCGAGGGCTTGACGTTGTGCCGCCCGTGGCAGTCCCAGCACCTGGCCACCTCCGGTTCGTGACGTTCGAGGTAAGCGCGTCCGTGGACGCTGTCCGGATAGGAGGCCGGGGTACCGCCGGGCCTCGCCTCCGGAGCCTCCTGATGGCAAGATCCCGTGCAGGAAGGGGGCGGAATATCTTTCTTGGCCTGGTGGGGCGGGGTTCCTTGGCGTTTTTCGATCCCCTGATGGCAATCCGCGCAAGCGAGCTTCCCGTGAGACGAGCCTTGAAGAGAGACTTGGTCATGGCATTCCCGGCACGTCGGGGAGGCCGCTTGCCCGGCGTCCCGGAGAGGAGCGGAGAAAGAGAGCCCCGCCGTGACAGCCGCGGTCGCGAGGAAAAGGGAAATCTGCCGCGTCCGAGCGCCAACTTCAGATCTGAAGGTTCGTGGGCTCAAAATGGAAACCGTTCCGGCGGAAATGAGCTTACTTGCCCGGGATGGAATGCTTGATCTTTTCCCAGTAGGAGGCGAAGTCGAATTTTTTGCCGTGCGGATTCTCGTGGCACCCCATGCACTGGGCCTTGATGGCGTCGGGGCTGCCGTAGAGGACCAGACCGTTCTTCACGGACACGGCCTTGTCCTTCATCACGCTGAGCATCTTATACCCGCTGCCGGGGCCGTGACAGACTTCGCAGGAGACGCCTTCGGGCTTGAGCTCGACCGCTTTAGCGGCGAGAGGAGAGTGGCACTTGAGACAGCGCGCATCGTCGGCAGGCTTCTCCACGCCCATGGCCTTGGCGGCCTCTGCAGCTTCGGGAGCGCTCAGGGCGGCGAAGGACTTGGAGTGTTTGGAGGCCTCCCATATAACGTATTGCTGTCCCTGTTTTTCGGTCTTGTGGCAAATCTGGCATTTTGGGGCGCCGACGTAGGAGAATTCCTGGCTGATGGCCGGGACGGCCAAAATGAGAAGAGCCAGAGCTGAAAATACAAACCTATTTTTCATGGTCACTCCCTATAATACAGATAATGTCTATCGGAAGAATATTGTATTGAACGCACCGCGAATTGTCAACGCGTTTTGACAGAATTTCTTCCAGGACTCTTAAGGCTGGGAGCCGCTGTGGCCTTCCCGCTCTCGCCGGGCACGGGCCATGCGCCTGATTTTCAGGGCGAGGGCGACCGCAAAGACGGCCAGGAGAACGGTAGTCACGGCCAAGCCCTGCCGCCGGAATCGGGCCTCATCCAGAGCCTTCTCGCCGGCGGTGCGGACCCCGGCCAGCGCTTCTTCCCCCTCGGCGACGGTCTTGGCGATTTCGGCCGTATCGAGACCGTGGGTCAAGTTCTTGGCGGTGACGAGGATGGTCGTCACGTCCAAGAGCTTGAATTCGCCGTCACTCACCTCGACGCCCTTCTGCTTGGCCTGTGACAGGAGTTCCCCGGCGGCACGGTAACCGGACTCGAAGCCGTCGAGCGTCCGGCGGAACTCGGCCGCCGCCACGAACCCCCGAGACCCCTTCTCATGGCATTGGACGCAGACCGAGTTATCGTCCGTCCCGATCATCGCCGTGGACGGAGTGAGGATCTTGTGGTTTCCGTGGCAGGCTTCGCACTCGCTCGCCCCGAGCTCATCGAAGGCCTTTTTATGGGGGCTCTTGGTGAAGAGCTCGCCCGTCGAGGGATGGCACTGGCGGCAGACCGAGGCCACCGACGTGACGGACGGCGGATAGGCGCCGTGGTTTCCGTGGCAGTCATTGCAGACGGGGGCCGAAAGGTCTTTTTTATCATACAAGGCCTTCGCATGGACGCTGGCCTTGTAGTCATCAAGCTGGTCGGTCGGGATCCTGTAGCCCGCCATGAAGCCCTTGTCGGCATGGCAGCGGCCGCAGGTCTGGGGAATGTTCCACGGGAAGGTCAGGGACTTAGGAAACCTGGCCGATTGAATGCCGTGGACGCCGTGGCAGTCGGTGCAGACGGCCGCTTTCGTATCCCCGGCTTTCAGGAGCTGTCCGTGGCGGCTGGTGCCATACTGACTGAGCTGGTCCGTACGCAGGGAGGGATTGTAGGCCCGCATGGCCGCGGCGTCGGAGTGGCACCCTCCACAGAACTGGGGGATTTGGCTCCGTGTGGGCGATCCCTTGAAAGACTTGTCCTTGGCCAAGTCGACATCGTCCTTGTCCGGATTTCCCCCGTGGCAGTCCTTACAGCTCAGGCCGTACTCGGCGTGGACGTCGGCCGCCAGTGCGGCGACCGGCGCCTTGAACTTGCCATCGAGCTGGTTATGACATTCGACGCAGCTGTTTTTCTGCCCGAAGGCCAGGAGTGGCGCGAAGAGCGCCGCCGCGGCGAAAAGGCGGATCGCACGGATATTCATATTATCGTCTCATCAGAGTTTAGGCAACGTATACGTCAGGATCGTCATGACCACGATGTAAGCGGCCAGGGCCAGACCAACCCAGGTGAACAGGGGGCTCAGCTTCTCGCGTTCGGCGCGCCGGTCCAGAAACGGGACGAGCATCCAGAGCATGCCGCCCGTCATGAAGCCCAGGATGGCGAGCTTCTCCCCTTCGATGGACAGGATACGCGCGGGGATGATCTTGAGGGTCGTGAACATGAAGGTGAAATACCACTCCGGCTTGATGCCGAGCGGGGTCGGAGCCAGCGAGTCGGCTTTCGTTCCGATCTCCCAGGGAAGGAAGACGCAGAGGACGCCGACGAGGACGAGCATCAGGGTCCAGCCGAGCGCGTCCTTGTAAAGGAAGTCGGGAAAGAAGGGGATGTCTTTTTTCCCGCGCTCGCCGATGGGCTTGCTCATGCCCAGGGTTTGGACGAGGTAGATGTGGATCCCGATGAGGGCCAGGGCGGCCAGGGGCAGCAGGGCGACGTGGAACCAGAAGAAACGCGAAAGGGTGGCCTGGGAGACCTCGGATCCTCCCAGGATGATCGTTTTGAGTGCTTTCCCGATGAACGGGAGACTGCCGGCGATATCGGTACCGACGCGGGTCGCGAAATAGGACAGCTCGTTCCAGGGAAGAAGGTAGCCGCTGAACCCGAAAGCCATGAAGAGGACGAGCAGGAGGAAACCGGTGACCCACGTCAGCTCCCGGGGCTTGCGGTAGGCCTTGAGGAAAAACGTGGAGAACATGTGGATGAAGAGGAGGCCGATGAGGATGTTGGCCGTCCAGCTGTGGACGGAGCGGATGAGCCAGCCGAACTTGACCCCGCTCATGATGAACAGGACGCTTTCGTGGGCGGCGTCGATGTGGGGCGTATAATAAAGAAGGAGCATGGCGCCCGTCGCGATCTGGATCCCGGTCAGGAACAGGCAGATCCCTCCGAAGAAATACCAAAACGAGTGGCGGTGTTCTGGAACGGTTTTTTTCTTCCCGAAGGCGATGAGCCCCGAGAGCAGGAAGCGTTCGTCCAGGAACTTCCAGACGCTTTGTCCGATTTTTTTGGCCATGTCAGCTTTTCCTGGTGACGATGATGTCGGGGCCGGAGATCTCGACGGCGTAGGTCTCGAGCGGCCTCGGCGGCGGTCCGGACAGGACGGTCCCGTTGAGGTCGAAACGGCCGTTATGACAGGGACAGAAGAGGGTCCCGGTCTCGCCGTCGTAGCGGACCGTGCACGTCAAGTGAGTGCAGATCGCCGAGAGGGCAACCAGCTTCCCCTCCGCCGTGTTGATCAAGACGGCCGGCGCCGACCCGAACTTGAAGACCTTGGCCGCATTGGGGGGAAGCTCGCCGACCTTGGCCGCGGCGACGCTGTTCTGGATGACAGCGGTCCTTTTGGACGGGAGGACGTAGCGAACGACCGGATAGACGAAGGCGGCGATCGTGGCCAGAAGGCTTCCGCCGAAGAAGATGTCGAGGAAATTACGGCGTTTCACTTTTTCTCTTCTTTTCCATTGCTCAACGATTTTATTGAACTTATAGCTTTTGTCAAGTATTCATCGATGAACATGTAGTTGTGGACCCCCGAACTCCCGTCGAGGTCGATCGTCCGCAAAGCCTCCTCGATCTTCTGGACCTCAGTCCTTTCGGGGTCCGTCAGGGGCTTTTTGTAGACAACGTGGAGGGCGGCCCGAACCTCATCGGCGCGGCCTCGGACGCCGTCCCGCCATTCCGTGTAGGTCGCCCGGTATTTTTCATCATGGCAGACGACGCAGGCGCCGCCGTCGGGCCTGACGACCTTCTTGGCCTTATCCAGGTGGCAATCCGGGCAGGATGCCCCGGCCTCGGCCATAATGTCCTTCGGGACCGTGACCGCCCCGAGCGCTCCCCCTTCGTACATCGTTTTCTGGAGGGCATGGCACTCGCCGCAGCTTTTTTTGGCCTCCCGATGGTGGCAGGTTGCGCAAAACGCTTTGGTGGCCGTCAGTTCCCCATGGCGGCGGACGTTCGAATGGCACGTCTTGCACTCCAGCTTCTGCCCGACGGCGTGTTTGCGGTGGGAAAACTGGAGTCCAAACACGGGCGGGCTGATCTCCTCGATCCCGGCGTGGCACGCTAAGCAGGCGTTCGGCGTTTCCCGGGTCAGTAAGGTCATGGCTTCCGGCTTGTAAGAAGAGCCCGCGGCAACCAGGGCTTCGCGGATTTTTTCGAGCGCCGCGGTCAAAAGCTCCTGGGAATAGGTCATGTTATGAACGCTCTTGCCCTTTTCCACGATGTCGATGTTGAACCGGGCTTCGTCGAGGAGCGCGGCAGATTCTTTCTTTTTCGGCCCGGCCGCCGACTGGACGGCCGCGGCCGCCTGCACCGAGATGTTCTTGATCTCCGCCAGCCGCTTCTCGGTCGCGCTCTCCCAATTCTTCAAGATCCGGTCGAAGCCGTGGCCGTGGCAGGACTCGCAGGCCGCGCCGCTCGACGTGAGTGTATCGCCCCT
>Ga0315287_10002287_pt1 | contig 18053 bp, 21 predicted proteins | sample YL17G11_0_MG_FD_205037 | JGI IMG/M metagenome (GOLD analysis project Ga0315287, IMG submission 205037) | Sediment microbial communities from Yellowstone Lake, YNP, Wyoming, USA - YL17G11_0 | ecosystem: Environmental > Aquatic > Freshwater > Lake > Sediment | place: USA: Wyoming | collected...
ACACCTGCTTCAATGGCAATGCGGGTCTTTTCCGCGCCGAGCAGTTTTTCCTTGTAGCCCTTAACTTGCGTCTCGAAGAGTTCAAAGGATGGAACCGATACAACGCGAGTTGGTAGCCCCGCCTTTTCGAGCATGGCCTGCGCTTCGATGGCGATTTCCACTTCCGAGCCACTGGCAAACAAGACGACCTTCGATTTCTTTGACGCCGGCGAAATCTCATAGGCGCCCTTTGCACACAGATTCTTTGCCGAATAGGTCAGGCGCGCAGGTTTCAACTTCTGGCGGGTGAGCGCCAAGAGACTTGGGCCCGTCTTGTGCTCCAGCGCGAGCTGCCAGCACTCGACGGTTTCAACTGCGTCGCAGGGGCGGAAGTTCAGGAGGTTCGGAATAACCCGCAGGGCTGCCATATGTTCAATCGGCTGATGCGTTGGACCGTCTTCACCCAGGGCTATGGAATCATGGGTCATGACGAATATGGAACGGATGCCCATCAGGGCGGCAAGCCGGATGGAGGGGCGGCAGTAATCGGTAAAGCACAGGAAGGTACCGCCATAGGGAATGACGCCGCCATGCAGCGCCATGCCGTTCATGGCAGCTGCCATGCCATGCTCGCGAATGCCGTAATAGATATAGGTGGCGCCATAGTCGGTGGCGGTGAGTGCCTTCTGGTCCTTGGACTTGGTGTTGTTGGATCCCGTGAGATCGGCCGAACCGCCGATGGTTTCGTGGACAATGGGATTGATCACATCAAGGGCATTCTGCGATGCATTGCGGGTGGCAATCCAGGGCGGATCCTTGGCCAGAAGCTTCTTGTATTCGGCGATTGCCGCGCCAAGCCCTGCGGGCAGTTCGCCCGCCATGGCCCGATTGAACTCAGCCTTGCTGGGGCAAGCGGCAAGTCGCTTTTCCCAGGCCAGCCGCATGGCGCGCCCGCGTTCGCCGGCATTGCGCCAGGCCTGCAAGACAGCCTCTGGTATGACGAAGGGCGGATGGTCCCAGCCCAAGGCAAGGCGCGCACCTGCAATTTCCTCTGACCCCAGGGGCGAGCCGTGGGCTGCCGACGTGCCTTGCTTGTGTGGGGCGCCAAAACCGATGATCGTCTGGCAGGCGATCATGGTCGGCTGGTTGGAATTCTGCGCGGCCGTCAGGGCCGCAGCCACCTCTTGTGGGTTATGGCCATCAACCGCCATGACATTCCAGTTGGCCGACTGAAAGCGCTGCAACTGGTCGGTGGAATCCGACATGCTGACCTTGCCATCTATGGAAATGCCGTTGTTATCCCACAGCACGATGAGGTGACTAAGCTTCAGGTGACCGGCCAGCGTTATGGCCTCCTGGGAAATGCCCTCCATCAGGCAGCCGTCGCCAGCCAGCACATAGGTTTTGTGATTGACGAGAGCTTCGCCAAATCGTTGGGCCAGATGCCGTTCTGCAATGGCAAAACCCACGGCGTTGCCAATGCCCTGGCCAAGCGGCCCGGTGGTAGTTTCGATACCATCGGCATGGCCGTATTCTGGGTGGCCTGCGGTCTTGGAGCCGAGCTGGCGGAAATTCTTGATGTCGTCCAGCGTCATGTCCTTGTAGCCGGTGAGGTAGAGCAGAGAATAGAGCAGCATGGAGCCGTGGCCGGCCGACAGAATGAACCTATCGCGGTCTGGCCAATGGGGAGCACTTGCGTCATAATTCAGGAATTGCGTGAACAGCACTGTAGCAAAGTCTGCAGCCCCCATGGGCAGGCCAGGATGGCCGGAATTTGCCCTTTGTACGGCGTCCATGCTGAGCGCGCGGATGGCGTTGGCCATGGTCTTGTGCAAGGCAGGGGAAACAGAGGTCATAGGCGCGGATTCCTTGGCGGGCAATGGGCGGGAATGGAGCATCTGATTAACACCAGTTCTTGGCGAGTCAACCTGCACTTTGTCCAGCGGTTTAGGGGCCCAAATTAAACTATTGAAGTGCAGAACGTTACGTAACATATTGGGATAGGTAGCGAATTAAGTGATTTGCTCAAGGGCGGACATGGCGGATATACAGAAACTGAACGATGCATTTGATCGTTTCGAAGCAGCCTTGGGTGCTTTCGAAGGTGCTTTGGCAAAGCGCCAGCAGGTCGCTGGCGAAGTTGACGCGTTGCGCGGCGACCGCACGAAGATCGCTTCGGAGCTTGACTTGGTGCGTGAGAAAGCGACCGAACTGGTAAACACGAATAAATCTGCAGTCGGCAAAATTGATGCAGCCATGTCTCGCATTCGTGCTGTGCTCCACAGCAACAGCGGGAGCTGATTGATGGCGAATGTCGTTGTTACGGTCGCCGATCGTCCCTACACAATGCAATGTCCGGATGGCGAGGAAGACCATCTGCGGGAACTTGCAGCACTGCTTGATACGGAAATCAGTCGCATCAAGCAAAGCGTGGGCGCCATCGGCGACATTCGTCTGCTCGTCATGAGCGGGCTGATGGTGGCTGACCGCCTGTCGGAGGCCATCCGCAAGATTGAGGGCCTGGAAGACCAGATCAAGGGCCTGCGCGAATCGCGCAACCTCGCACAGATGCAGGTGAAGGAGCTTGAGGCAAAGTTCACCGAACGGCTGGAACGGGCAAGCGCCAAACTCGAATCCATTGCCAAGACGATGATATAGCTGTCAGTGCTTCAATAAAACTTGCCCCTTGCATCAAGCCGCCATGCCCCTGTGCCGCGGCGATGCGTCGCGTTGCGTGCCAAGCACGGCAATTGCAAGGCAACATGATGCAAACGGGACGAAATCATGCCTTTGAAAATGCGGCAAAATTAAATTTTATTGGCTTGCTGCAACGCGAGGCGAAGATTTAAGGCTGGGCCTGTTCGGTTCTCCCTTGCTCTCAATGCCGGATAGGGAACCATCGGCCTATGAAATGGTTATGTTGGCACTGCAAGTGCAGGAACCCCATATCGTAAAGAGGATTAGACACATGAAGAAGTTTGTATGTTTGCTCATCGCAACCGCTGCCATGGTTGCAACTGCCTATGCTGGTGAAGCATCGGGTGCCGTAAAGTCATTTGACGCTGCTAGCAAGACCATAACTCTTGAAGATGGCGCTGCCTATGTTCTGGCCGATGGCGTTGCTGCAGACGGTATCGTTGCGGGCGCCAAAGTGAAGGTTACCTTTGATGACGCCAGCAAAGCTGCAACCGCTGTTGCAGTCGAGAAGTAATTCTCGAGGGGGACCGCCTGAGCGTCCCCTATGAATTGAGCGCGTCCGGTTAAACGGGCGCGTTTATTGTGTCTTGGCCTGTGCGCGGATGATGGTGAGCGCGAAAATTCCGAAAACACCTCCAAAGACATAGTCAATGCTGCGCATGATTTTCGGGTTCTTCCTCAGGCTGGACACGAGCTGCTCTGCTGCCAGAATAAAAAGTGTTGAAAGCACAGCGCTGAATGCCACGAAATAAAGGCCGAGAAACAGGAGCCTTGCAGCCACATGTGGATCCGATGCCTCAACAAAGCCCGGCAGGAAGGTGATAAAGAACAGGACCACCTTGGGATTTGAAAGATTTACCATGAGTCCGTTGAGGAAGGGCGCCCAGATTGCCGGTTTTGCCGCAACCGACTTGTGCAGGTTGGTGTTGAGCATGGAGCCGTGGCGGATGGCCTGGTAGGCCAGCCAGAGGAGATAGGCAGCGCCCACAATCTTCATCGTATTGAAGGCGACGGGGCTGGCATTGATGAGAACCGAAATGCCAAAGGCTGCCAGCACCGAATGCACACAGCAACCAAGCGAGGTGCCGGCCATGGCCGCCATGCCAGCCACACGGCCACCTGAAAAAGTTCGCGACAGCCAAAGGCTCATGTCAGGACCGGGTGTTATAAAAAGCACAAGGCCAGCCAGGGTGAACAGGCCGAGAACAGGCAAGGAAGGAATGAAATCGAACATGATCAGATCATAGGGTCTTTACCGAATGTCGCAAGTGCAGCAGATTTGGGGTGTCGAAACCTGGTGTTGCATTCAAGCGATGTCGGAGCCGTTAGCCGACCGCTTGCGACCTGTGATCATCGCCCTCACCAGGTTTTCCCGGTGGCGGAAACTTGCCAGTGCAACACCTGCCACGTGCATGAGAACCAGCACAACCACAGCATCCGCGCATAGGCTGTGCAGGATCTGGACCCAGTCTTCGCCGTAATAGGTGTCTGTTGTCATCATCCAGCCGCTGAAGGCTGTTGCCGAAACTGCTAATAAGAGGACGACAATCATGATGCCGCCAGCCGGGTTGTGGCCGACATAGCGGGCCTCACTGCCCGACAGGATGGCAAGGAGATAGTTAAGGGCAGATTTTGGGCTTCTCACGAATTGTGAAAAGCGTGCATAGGGGGTGCCGATGAATCCCCACAGCAGCCGCAGGAATATAAGCAAGGCAGCTGCATAGCCTGCCCACTGGTGCACCTCGCTGCGTCCCTCCGACGTGATCCAGGCGAAGGTAAAGCTGCCAACGAGGCTCCAGTGAAAGAGCCTTACAAGGGGATCCCAGACGCGCAACATCCTTACAGAGTGCCGCGCGTCAAGGCTGCTCGTCAAGCTCAGTTTTCGCCTGCTTCCGGGCTCTTGGCCTGCTCGAGGGTTTCGGCATTGTAGGCAGCATTTACCTTCTTGCCCGCTTTGTCGGTGCCATAAACTTCATAGCAGCCTTTTTCGACCTTGATTTTCTTCACATTCATGCCGTCCTTGGCGAGCATGGCTTCAAGGTCTGCCTGCGGCTTGAACTTGGCAGGGTCGGCTTTGCTGCATTCAGCAGGGGCCGCAAAGGCCGAGCTTGCCAGGAATGTGGTCATGGCTGCAAGGGTGAGGGCTTGGTATAGTTTAGACATGGGGAAACTCCGGTGAGGATTGCATGATTGCATTCTGAGGCGTTCAACTGCGTGCCGACGCGGCTGCAACATCCCATCCTGAAGCTGACAAGAGACTGATAAAACCGACTATTCAGATTACAAGTTGTCCATGTCGGGATTACAAATAGTTCATGAAAGCAATACTTTGCGGGGAGGCCAAGGAGGTCTGGATTTATGCCTTGCAAGCGCCTACATAAAGTCTCGGCGGGCTGCTTGGTTTGTGCAGGGACATTTTTTCCCAGGGCCTATAATCGATCTTTAGGGAGCTGTCCCTGGGCTGGACCGTGGTCCGGCTTAAACGGCGCCCACCTACGTGAGTAGGGACCCGGGATCGTCAGTTCCCACGGCCCGGTGGCTCGCCGCTTAGTTTGAAGGTGCAGTTTGAGTCTTGCTGAACTAAAACGCCTGGCGCGAAGCAGGGCTGCATCGGTGCGCGAAGATGCCCACCGGGCAAGTGGTGAAAATGCCGGCGCAGTTCTTGCAGCGCGCCAACTGCCTGTGGCGCTGGACAAGGATTACAGCGTCATTTCGGCCTTCCACTCCTGTGGGACTGAAATTTCCACATTTGAACTTTTTGACGCGTTGGTGGCAGCCGGTTGGACGACGGCCCTGCCGATTGTGGTCACCAAGAATACGCCCCTGGTGTTTCGCCAATGGACTCCGGGGGAACCTTTGGTTGTGGGCCGCTGGGATATTAAGATTCCATCTGAAACCGCGCGCGAAGTTCTACCCGATGTGCTGCTGGTGCCGCTCCTTGCCTTCGATCGCCAGGGCTACCGGCTTGGATATGGCGGTGGGTTTTATGACCGCACTCTCGAACAGCTGCGCGCCCAAAAGAAAGTCATGGCCATCGGCCTTGCCTATGCGGCCCAGGAGGTTGACTCGGTTTTGCACGACGAGCATGACCAGCGGCTCGATTGGATCATGACGGAGCGCGAGACCATCAAATGCGGTTGATATTTCTGGGAGACGTTGTCGGCAGGTCAGGGCGTGATGCGGTCTACCAGCTGCTGCCCGCACTTCGTGAGCGCTATCGGCCTGATCTTGTCGTCGTAAATGGCGAAAACGCCGCCCATGGTTTCGGCATCAGCCTCGAAATTCACCAGAAGCTGCTGGCTGCCGGTGCTGATGTGGTCACCCTTGGCAATCATGCCTTCGATCAACGCGAAACCCTGGTGTTCATCGAGCGCGAACCTAACCTGGTGCGGCCGGTGAATTGGCCGGCGGGATGTCCTGGCCGGGGCGCCGTGCTGGTGGAGACCGCGAAGGGCCAGCGCGTATTGGTAATGAATGCCATGGGCCGCGTCATGGTCGAGCCCGTGCTGGATGATCCATTTCCAGTGGTGGGGCGCGAACTCGACAGGTGCCAGCTGGGTCGCGATTGCGATGCCATTCTCATCGACTTTCACGGCGAAGCGTCCTCGGAGAAAATGGTCATGGGTCATTTTGTCGATGGCCGGGCCAGCCTGATTGTCGGCACCCACACCCATACGCCCACTGCCGACCACCAGATCCTGCCCGGTGGTACTGGCTATATGACCGATGCCGGGATGTGCGGTGACTATGATTCCGTCATCGGCATGGACAAGGCCGAACCCTTGCAACGCTTCCTGCGCAAGCTGCCAGTCGAAAAATTCCGGCCCGCGGAAGGTCCAGCGACGGTGTGTGGCGTGGCCGTGGAGACCGATGACAGTACCGGGCTGGCGGTAAATATCGCGCCCATACGCATTGGTGGACGACTGTCGCAAACCGACATCCCGTTCTGGTGATGTGACTATTATTCCTGCCCAAGACCAAAAAAACTCTCGTGACGTTTGCCAAAGCTGTGCTTAGTATTGCGCCCAGCACTTTGACAAAAGAACTGCAGTCAGTGCCACCCACAGGGTTGAGGTGGCACACATAAGGTCGGCAAGGTCGCTATCACGGGAGGACGTTGCAACCCGCTTTGGGGGGAATGCAGGCATTGAGCTTGTGTGCCTTCTGCGGTTGGACGAATTCTCCTTGAGCTTTTTGCCGGTCCACGGCGTAATTTTAAGGAGTTAAATATGAAGAAACTTTCAGTACTGTTTGGTGCGGCCCTGCTTGCTGGTACGGCATTTGCGCCAACCGCTCGCGCTGGCGATGAACTTACGATTACGTCCTGGGGTGGTGCCTATTCCGAGAGCCAACGCAAGGCTTACTATGAACCCTACGTTGCTGCCGGTAACAAGATCACTGAAGCTGAATACAATGGTGAAGTGGCGAAGATTAAAGCAATGGTTGAAGCCAAGGCCATTACTTGGGATGTCATTGATGTCGACAGTCCAACCGCGCTGCAGGCCTGTGCTGATGGCGCACTCGAAGTCATCGACTGGGCGAAGCTTGGGTTGGACAAGGCAAAATTCATCGGCAGTGACGTTTCAGAATGCGCGGTCCCGAGCATCGTTTTTGGTACCGTGTTTGGTTATGACACCTCGAAGATGGCCACTGGTCCAACGTCGATCAATGATCTGTTTGACCTGGCAAAGTTCCCTGGCAAGCGCGGCCTGCAAAAGAATCCGACAGTCAATCTGGAATGGGCCCTCATTGCGGATGGTGTTGCCAACGCCGACGTTTACAAGGTGCTGGCTACTCCTGAAGGCGTAGACCGGGCCTTCAAGAAGCTCGATACGATCAAGTCTGACATTGTCTGGTGGGAGGCTGGTGCGCAGGCGCCCCAGCTCCTGGCCGATGGGCAGGTTGCCATGACCTCCGCGTGGAATGGCCGTTTGCAAGCTGCCATCGACAAGGACAAGAAACCCTTCAAGATTGTGTGGGATCATCAGGGCCTTGACTGGGATTTGTGGTCCATCACGAAGGGTACCCCGAAGATCGAAGAAGCCTATCGCTTCATCGCTTTCGCCTCTGGTGCTGCACCGCAAGCTGAGCAGACCAAGCACATTGCCTATGGACCAGCCAACAGCGATGCCATTCCCAATGTCGACCCCAGCACGCTGCCCAACCTGCCGACAGCGCCTGACAACATGAAGACAGCGTTCAACATTGACACGCAGTTCTGGGCTGACCATGGTGACGAGTTGAAAGAGCGCTTCAACGCCTGGCTTGCAAAGTGAGTCCGCACGGGGCGGAAAGAAATTTCCGCCCCAATTCTATACGCGGTGATGGGGTTTGACGATGGCTGACGACGTAGTGCGGACTGCTGATGGTATACCGCTGAAGACAAAGCTGCGTCAGGCTGAACGCCGCGAACTAAGGCGGGCTCTCCTGCTGATCGCACCCCTTTTCCTGTTTATCGTCATGTCATTCCTGATCCCCATTCTGGTCATGTTGAAGAATGCTTTCTATGATCCCGATCTTGGCAATAACCTACCTCAGACCACAGAGCTGTTGCGCCAATGGGACGGCAAAACGCTGCCGGGCGAGGACGTATTTGCAGCGTTCGCGGCTGATCTCAAAGTGGCGAGTAAGGCCAAGACAGTCGCCCGTGTTGGCAAGCGCCTGAACTATGAAATACCAACACTCAAATCGAAGGTCACTGTAACCGCGCGCAAACTCGACAAGGTTGAAACTGGCCCCTGGATGGAGGCCGTGACAAACGCCGATCCCATCTGGAATGATGTATCCACGTGGGTTGTTGTCAAGCGAGCGGGCAGTGCCGTCACACCCTTCTATCTGTTGAGTGCGCTGGATCTGAAACAGGCTGATGATGGCAGCATAGAACGCACGCCGGTGGAACGGCGCATTTACGTGCAAGTGCTGGGGCGTACCCTCGGCATCAGCTTACTCGTGACCCTGTGTACGCTGGTTCTTGGCTATCCCGTTGCCTTCATGCTTGCAACCCTGCCACAGCGAACCGCCAGCATCCTGATGATCTTTGTTTTGCTGCCCTTCTGGACATCGCTCCTGGTGCGCACCACGGCATGGACCATCCTATTGCAGGATGGCGGCGTCATGGCGCAGTTTCTCAATATCAGCGGTCTCACCTGGATCGCCAATAAACTTGGCATTATCTCTGGCGAGCCCCACCTGTTCAAGACCCGTTTCGCCACGGTGCTGGCCATGACCCATATCCAGTTGCCGTTCACGTTGCTGCCCATCTACAGTGTCATGAAGACCATTTCTCCCACCTACATGCGTGCGGCAAAGTCCCTGGGCGCCACGCCGTTCCATGCCTTGCGTACGGTCTATGTGCCGCAGACGATGTCGGGTGTGGCAGCAGGATGTCTGCTTACTTTTATTCTAAGTCTCGGATATTTTATCACACCGGCATTGGTTGGCGGTGGCTCTGACAACATGATTGCGGGCTTCATTGATACGGCCATGAACAGCGAGGGTAATTGGGGTAAATCCTCAGCACTGGGCTTTGTATTGCTCACAGCTACGCTCACCCTTTACTATATCTACAACCGCCTCATCGGCATCGACAAAATGAAGCTGGGCTAAACCATCATGGCATTGCCTCGCTATATGACGACGTCCGAGAAAGTGTCCTACTACGGTCTTCGCGTTTTTGTTGGCGCCGTGCTGTTGTTCCTGATCGCGCCGATCATTGCCATCATGCCGCTCTCTTTTAATTCAGAAATTTTTTTCAGCTACCCGATGCCGGGTTTTTCGACGCGGTGGTATGTGGGTGGCGATGACGGGTTCTTGACCAATCCGCGGTGGACGGATGCGGTGAGACTTTCCGTCATTGTCGCCGTTGCAACGACGGCCCTGGCGACATGCCTTGGCACGCTGGCAGCCCTTGGCCTGTCGCGATCCAGAATTCCGGGTCGTGCCGCTATCATGGCAGTTTTGATCTCGCCAATGATCGTGCCAGTCATAATCTCGGCAATTGGCCTATTCTTCTTCTACGCCTACACTGGATTAAATGGGACACTCATCGGCATCATCCTGGCGCATACCGCACTTGCTACCCCCTTTGTTGTCATCACTGTAACGGCAACCCTCATGAGTTTCGACCGCACGCTGATGCGGGCAGGGGCATCCCTGGGTGCGCCGCCGCATACGGTTTTCTTCAAGGTGGTGATGCCGCTCATACTTCCCGGGGTGATATCGGGTGCGCTATTTGCTTTTGTTACGTCCTTCGATGAAGTGATCGTGATCCTGTTCATCGGAGGGCCCGAGCAGCGAACTCTTCCGCGCCAGATGTTTTCTGGAATCCGCGAACAGATCAGCCCGACGATTACCGCGGCAGCATCGGTGCTGATTGTATTTTCCACGGTGCTGCTCATCACCGTCGAGCTATTACGCCGCCGTGGTGAACGCCTGCGTGGCGTAAAGCCTAGCTGATCAGCGGCGGCGCTTGAAATGCATGGGCAACGGTGTTGCCTCGGCCGCCATTGGAGCTGCATATTTCTTCATGTGCTTGGCAGCGCTGGCAAGATCAGAGGTTGCCAGGGCATCGCTGATCTGGGTGGTTGCTTCTGAGAGTGTGGTGATTGACGCAAATAGACGACCAATGGGGGCTGTTTCTGCCAAGTTGCGGACCCTTCGTAAAGCGTTGCTGCAAGCGCCAGCAAAATTGTCTTCGCTTGAGAATGAAAACTCTTCAACCATACCTGTCTTAACCGTCATAACGCAAACTCCAGTGACCAACTGCCGCAAGCTTGAACGATCGCTCTTAATGGCAGGTAAACGGAACTTGCGAGGTGACTTGTTTGTTCACCCCTGACGGAGCTATACCGCAGCAGAAATCTGTGATTTGAGGACGTAATGGCAGGTCATTCCCAATACAAAAATATTATGCACCGGAAAGGTCGGCAGGATAAACTGCGCTCCAACGCCTTTGCCAAGCTGGGCCGTGAAATTACTGTGGCCACCAAGGCCGGGTTGCCGGACCCGGCCATGAATTCCCGCTTGCGCCTTGCCGTACAGAACGCCAGGGCCGGCAACATGCCCTGGGATACCATCGAACGGGCGATCAAGAAAGCCTCCGGCAGCGAGGGCGAGAACTTCGATTCCATGCGCTATGAGGGCTATGGCCCGGGGGGCGTTGCCATTGTCGTCGAGGCGCTCACCAACAACCGCAATCGCACTGCCAGCAATGTGCGATCCCTGTTCACCAAGTATGGCGGCAACCTCGGCGAAACCGGCTCCGTCAGCTTCATGTTTTCCAAGGTTGGTGAAATTTCCTATCCGCTGTCCAAGGGCAGCGGGGATGCGATCATGGAGGCTGCCATCGACGCTGGTGCTGATGACGCTGAATCCGACGAGACTGGCCATGTGATCACCTGCGCGTTCGAAAATGTAGGTGAGGTCTCCACCAAGCTTGCCACGAAGCTGGGTGATGCCGAAAGTGTCAAGATCGTGTGGAAGCCGCAGACGCTGACGCCGCTTGACCAGGAAAAGGCCGAAACCCTGCTGAAGCTTGTCGACGCCCTGGACGAGGACGAAGACGTGCAACAGGTTTTCAGTAACGCGGATATTTCTGACAAGGTCATGGCTGCACTGACGTGAGCAAGCTGCGCATCATCGGCATCGATCCGGGCTTGCGCAACACCGGCTGGGGCGTGATCGAGGCGGATGGAACGAGGCTCTCCTACATCGCCGACGGGAGCGTGCACTCGGATGCTGATGCGCCCCTGGCCACCAGGCTTCTGCAAATTCATACCCAACTGGCGGAGGTTCTCAGGAACTTCCTACCGGATGAAGCAGCCATCGAGGAAACCTTCGTAAACAAGGATGCACGCGCCACTTTAAAGCTCGGACAAGCGCGGGGGGCGGCCATGCTGGTCCCCGCACTCGTCGGCATCAGTGTTGCTGAGTATGCGCCCAATGTCGTGAAAAAGTCGGTGGTGGGTTCGGGCCATGCCGAAAAGGACCAGGTGAAGCATATGGTCAAGCTGCTGCTGCCGAGGGCTGAAATGAAGACGGTCGACTCCACCGACGCCCTCGCCATCGCAATCTGCCATGCCCATCATCGGGGTGTACAGACGCTAGCCAAGATCTTGGCGCGTTCTTGACTTGTTCTTTGCTGGTGCTATGGCTTAATACGCAAATCAGGCCAAATGCCGGAAAGCTCGCATGATCGGAAAACTTAAGGGCCGGATAGACAGTTTTGGCGTGGATTGGCTCATAATTGATGTGGGTGGCGTGGGCTATCACGTGAACTGTTCGTCCAAGACGCTAGCGACGTTGCCGCCGGTCGGCGAGTTTACCGAGCTTCATACCGAAATGCTGGTGAGCCAGGATATGATCCGGTTGGTGGGCTTTGCTTTGGTGATCGAACGCGAATGGTTTCGCCTGCTGCAGACCGTGCAGGGCGTGGGAACCCGGGTGGCCCTTGCCATCCTCTCCACCTTCAGTGCATCTGAAATTGCCAATGCCATAGCACTGCAGGACAAACCCATGATCGGTCGTGCCCCTGGTGTCGGCAAGAAACTCGCTGAGCGCATTGTACTGGAACTGAAGGACAAGGTGCCGGCCTATTCAGTCTTGGACGCTTCGCTTTCCAAACTGCAGGCCGAACTTGATAGCCCGCGCCCCACCGCTGCCTCGGATGCCGTCTCAGCCCTCGTCAACCTGGGGTATGGCCAGTCGCAGGCAGGGGCAGCAGTTGCCGCCGCCCTGCGCAAGAGCGGAGATGATCAGCCTACGGAGAAATTGATCCGGCAGGCACTGAAAGAACTGGCGCTGTCATGAACCAACGCCTTATCGACCGCGAGGATAGGCCAGAAGACCAAGGTGACTCCCACGTGCGCCCGCAGAACCTCCATGAGTTTGTGGGGCAGGCCAAGGCCAAGCAGAATTTGCGCGTGTTCATCCAGGCGGCGCGGTCGCGCCAGGAGGCGCTTGATCATGTGCTGTTTGCAGGACCGCCGGGGCTGGGTAAAACCACGCTGGCCCAAATCATGGCGCGCGAGCTGGGCGTGAATTTCCGGGCAACCTCCGGACCGGTCATTGTCAAGGCTGGTGACCTTGCCGCCTTGCTCACCAACCTGGAAGACCGTGACATTCTCTTCATCGACGAGATCCACAGGCTGTCTCCAGCGGTGGAAGAGGTGCTCTATCCCGCCATGGAGGATTACCAGCTCGACCTCATCATCGGCGAGGGACCGGCGGCACGTTCGGTCCGCATCGACCTTGCCAAGTTCACCCTGATCGGCGCCACCACGCGCACCGGCCTGCTCACCACACCGCTGCGCGACCGTTTCGGCATTCCGGTGCGGCTGGATTTTTATAGCGAGGAAGAATTGCTCGAAATCGTAAAACGCGGCTCGCGCGTCATGCAAGTGGCCATTACCGAAGATGGCGCCCGGGAAATAGCCAAGCGCTCGCGCGGTACGCCGCGCATCGCCGGCCGTCTGTTGCGGAGGGTGCGGGATTTTGCATCGGTGGCTGGGGATACGCAGGTTGACGCGCGCTTCGCCGACAGCGCCTTGAGTAATCTCGATGTCGACAAGCGCGGGCTCGACATGCTCGATCATCGCTACCTCACCTGCATAGCGCATAATTTCGGCGGCGGGCCAGTTGGCATCGATACCATCGCTGCATCCCTTTCAGAATCACGCGATGCCCTGGAGGATATAGTTGAGCCTTATCTACTGCAGATCGGCTTTCTCAATCGCACATCGCGTGGGCGCATTTTGACGCCCCATGCCTTCGCGCATCTGGGCCTTGCGGTGCCGCAACGAGCCGACATGGCGCAAGGCATCCTGCCATTGGACCAAACGAATGACTGAACTCGCAGGACATTTTGAGGGTGATACCCATGTCCTTGCCCTTCGCATCTACTACGAAGACACGGATTTTTCCGGCGCGGTCTACCACGCCAACTACCTCAAGTTCTGTGAGCGCGGGAGATCCGACTGCCTGCGCCTGCTTGGTGTGCATCATCACGAATTGTCGGGACAAGCGAGTTTCGTGGTGCGCCGCATGGTTTGCGAGTTCGTAAAGCCTGCTAGCATCGACGACCTGCTTAGGGTTGAAACCCGCCTTGTCACGCTTCTAGGGGCCCGCATGGACCTTGCACAGAAGGTCCGGCGTGGCACCGAAACACTGTTTGAAGCCGAAGTTACGGCCGCACTTGTAGACGGCAAGGGCAGGCCAAAACGAATTCCGCCAGCCATCGTTGTTGCCCTATCGGCGCACGCAAAAATAGGGCAGTAACAAAAACTTAACCATAAGTCCCCCATTGGGAGCATAGCAGGCCTCGCGCGGTCCGACTTGGCGAGCGATTCTACTCAAAACTACCGAATCGCCGCAGTTTGGACAGAATTAACCTGTTTCAGGACGACAGGCTTGTGGGCTGGGAGTTCAGGGACGGATTCCGATGGTTGGGAAAGTGGCATGGATCCAGTAATTGTTAGTCAAGTAACGCCTTCGGCGCATATTTCATTGTGGCACCTGGTGGCGCAGGCAAGCTGGCCGGTGTTTCTCGTCATGCTGGGCTTGGCACTTGCGTCGGTGTGGTGCTGGAGCGTGGTCATCGAGAAATACTTCGCCGTACGCCGGATGAATGCCGCCAATGACCGCTTTGAACAGAGTTTCTGGTCGGGTCAGTCGCTTGAAGACCTCTACCTCGCACTTGGCACGCGCGAGAATGTGGGGCTGGCGGCCATCTTCATGTCGGCGATGCGTGAATGGAAGCGCAGCCAGGACGCGGCCCTTCGGGCCGGTTTCCAGGGCGTGCAAAAACGCATCGAAAAAGTCGTTGATGTGCAGATCCAGAAGGAAATGAGCGATATCGAATCGCGGCTCCTGTTTCTTGCCACGACCGGCTCTGCGGCGCCGTTCATCGGGCTGTTCGGCACGGTGTGGGGTATCATGACATCGTTCCAGGCCATCGCCAATTCGCAGAACACCAACTTGGCCGTGGTAGCCCCCGGTATTGCCGAAGCCCTTTTTGCTACCGCCATAGGTCTGGTGGCTGCCATACCGGCGACAATTTTCTATAACATGTACTCAGCTGACGCCTCTAAGATCGGCATGCGTCTTGAAAATTTTGCCGATGAATTCTCGGCGATCATTTCTCGCCAGCTGGATGAACGGGTCTAAAAATGGGTGCATCATCTGCAGGAGCTGGCGGCTATAAACGACGCAATTCACGCAGGCGCTCGTCGTCAGCCGGCGTTATGAGCGAGATCAACGTGACGCCATTAGTCGACGTTATGCTCGTGCTGCTCATCGTGTTCATGGTGGCCGCACCGTTGATGACAGTGGGGGTTCCCATCCAACTTCCCAAGACCGAGGCCAAGCCCCTCAGCACCAGCAATGACCCTTTGTACGTGACCGTCCAGGCTGACAAGACGGTTTACCTGCAGGAAACCAAGATCGCCCTTGGCGACCTCGCTGCCAAGCTTCAGGCGGTGGCAAAGGCCGGTAATGATGAGCAGATCATGGTGCGGGCCGATACCAGCGTGGATTATGGGTCCGTCATGGAAGTGATGGGTGTTCTCAATGCGGCGGGCTACAAGAAGATTGGCCTGGTGACCGGCAATATCGACAAGAAGGTGGGAACCCCCAACTAGACATGCGCAAGAGCCTCATCACCTCTTTTGGCTTGCATGCCGCGATTCTCGTCGCAGCACTGGTGGTCCTGCCTAGTCCCAAGCAATTTGATGTAAAGCCGCAGGATTCCGTCCAGGTCGATATTTCCAATATTGCCGATGTGACCAAGAAAGTGGCCACCAGCAAGGAGGCAGCGCCGCCGGACGTGAAAGTGGCGCCCAAAAAGGTTGAGGTGGTCAAGAAGATAGAACCTGCGCCGAAGGTTGCCGAGGAAATTAAGACTGCAGTCAAGGAGCCCGTGGCCGAGCCACCATCGCTTGAGCCCAAGAAGGTGCCGGAACCTCCCAAGGAAGAACCCAAGCCCCTGGATGCCGATCCCTTGCAGGACCTCCTCAAGAAGGTGGACGAGCCCATACCCCCCAAGAAGGAAGAACCCAAGAAGGCTGAAGTGAAACCTGACAAGAAGCCGGAGGTCAAAAAACCAGAAAAGAAAAAACCGGTGTTGAACACCGACGATATCGCGGCGTTCCTGAACAAGACGGATGACCAGAAAACTGCTCCGCGGCAGCCTGCGGACGAAGCCGGCAGTCCCAAGGTCGCCGATAAGGACCTGCAGGGGACTGATGACGCGGCCTCCGCCACCCTTGCCGATGCCCTGCGCCAGAAACTTTCTACTTGCTGGTCGGTGCCAGCAGGAGCGCGCGAGGCAAATATCACCGTCAAGATCCATTTCCTGCTCAATGCCGACGGCAGTGTTGCGGGCACGCCAGAGGTTCTCAATGGCAATGCCGATCCGCTCTTCGAAATCACGGCGCAATCGGCCGTTTCAGCCGTCATGGAGTGCCAGAGCTATTCCGATATCTTCTCGATCGACAAGTATGACCTATGGAAAGATAATACATTCAACTTCAATCCAAACATGATGTCTGGAACCTGAACCCTATGGATTCCCTAATGCTGAAAACGATGAAGAAATTTCTGGTGGTCCTGGCGTGCCTGATGCTCATGGCCCCGCAAGCCTATGCCCTGACGGGTGATGTGACGGGTGGCAAGATCAATCCGCTGCCTATTGCCATTACGCCGTTTCTGGCAGGTAGCGGAGCTGACGAGTCAGCTGGGACACTTGGCGAAGTGATCAACAACAATCTTACACGCTCGGGCTACTTCGCTCCCATTCCGAAGGAATCCTTCATCGAGCAGATCACCGACTTCAACCAGCAGCCGCGCTTTGAGGACTGGCGCCAGATCCAGGCCAAGGCACTGGTCACGGGACAGGTGTTCAACGACGGCGGCAAGATCCAGGTGGAGTTCAAGCTGTTTGACGTGAATTCGCAGAAGCAGCTGGCGGCTCAGCAATTCACCACGTCGCCCAAAAATCTACGCCGTATCGGCCACCTGATATCGGACGCCATCTACAAGTCGCTCACCGGTATTGATGGCTACTTCGATACCCGTATCGTGTTTGTGGATGAGTCAGGCCCCAAGGACCGACGCATTAAGAAACTGGCGATCATGGACCAGGATGGATTTAACGTCCGTACACTGACGGATGGCAGCGACCTTGTGCTGACGCCGCGGTTTTCGCCCAACAGCCAGGAGGTCACCTTCATGGCCATCGGCAAGGGAACCCCCCGCGTTTACCTCTACAACATCGAGACGCGCCAGCGCGAGATTGTCGGCGAGTTCGACAACATGAGCTTTGCACCGCGCTACTCGCCCGACGGCCAGCATGTGATCATGAGCCTGCAGGACGCCGATGGCCGGAATTCTAATATTTTTGCCATGGACCTGCGCTCGCGCCAGAACCAGCAGCTGACCAATACGCCGGCCATCAACACTGCTCCCAGCTATTCGCCGGACGGCAGCCAGATCACCTTCGAATCGGACCGTGGCGGAACCCAACAGGTCTATGTGATGAATGCTGACGGCTCGGGGCAGAACCGAATCAGTTTCGGAGATGGGCGCTATTCTACGCCGGTCTGGTCACCGGACGGGCAGTATATTGCCTTCACCAAACAGGCGGGCGGCAAGTTCGCCATAGGCGTCATGAAGCCCGATGGATCGGGCGAGCGCATCCTGACCGAGGGTTTCCATAATGAGGGGCCGACTTGGGCCCCGAATGGCCATGTCATCATGTTTTTCCGCGACACGCCGGGCGAAGCCGGCGGCTCGCAGCTCTATTCGATTGATATCTCGGGCTACAATGAGCTGCCGGTGCCAACGCCGGAAGGGGCCTCGGATCCCGCCTGGTCGCCCCGGCTGCATTAGGACAGCGCTGATTTTGGCCACAAATTTGACGCTCTGTAAGGGCTATGAGGTGTTTTTAGGGGCCGATTTGTTGGCCCGGGATGAGGCGGGGTCAGAGTTTGTTAACTCTAACCCTTCACAATGATAGACAGTTTTTGCGCATTGTCAGCCAGATTATTTGGGCTGGCGATGAATTTTACCTGTTCTGGAAGGGCTTGCATGGATGGCAGTTTCAGGAACAACTTTTGGAGTGGGATATAATGATGCGTCGTTTGGCAGGGTTCAAAATTGCGATAGCCTGTTGCTGCTTTCTGGCATTGGCTGCCTGTTCGAAGAAGAATACGCCCGACCTGGAAGCTGCAAACAACGGCATCGGATCGGCGCGCCCCGGTTCCGAGCAGGATTTTGCCACCAACGTCGGCGACCGCGTTTACTTCATCGTTGATCAGTCCAACCTGACGCCGGAAGCCACGGAAATTCTCACCAAGCAGGCTCAGTGGCTGCAGCAGTACAAG
>Ga0315287_10002288_pt1 | contig 18052 bp, 33 predicted proteins | sample YL17G11_0_MG_FD_205037 | JGI IMG/M metagenome (GOLD analysis project Ga0315287, IMG submission 205037) | Sediment microbial communities from Yellowstone Lake, YNP, Wyoming, USA - YL17G11_0 | ecosystem: Environmental > Aquatic > Freshwater > Lake > Sediment | place: USA: Wyoming | collected...
CCGCGCCGCCATAGATCATTCAACCGCTCCAACGTCAAATAGTCTATCGTTCGTAACCCAGCTTTGATTGCCGACATTTCCCCCGCAAACGTACTGCTCACAAAATAATCAGGTGTATCCATAATTTCAGCACGTCCCCCGATTACCGCCAAAGGGAAACCGTTGCCAAGAGCTTTACCGAATGTGATTAAATCAGGCTGCACATCCAAATAATTTGATACGCAATATTTTGGAACCCTGAAGCCCGTTATCACTTCATCAAATATCAGCACAATGCCTTTCATGGTGCATAGATCACGTAACATCTGTAATAGTGGCCTTACGTCTATGTCGAGTTGAACTGGCTCTACTATTACCGCGCATACCGTATCTTGATTGTTATCCATCAATTCAACATACTGGCACAATTCATCTATCAGATTAAATTTTTGATAGTGTTCCATGCATGTACCCAACCCCGGATACTCCTCACTAATAAAAATATTATGCCATCCGTGATACCCGTGTCCAAATACCATACGCGGATAATCCTCTCCGGATTTATTTTGAATAAATGCGCGCGCAATCCTTACCGCAGCCTGGCACGCCTCGCTCCCGGTTTTAAGAAAGCGCATCTTTTCGCATATCGGTATGCGCCCTCTTATCTTTTCCGCTAAATCAACCTCATATGCGGATGGCAGCGTATAATTGTTTTCACAATTAATCAGATTCCCCCCTAATCCTCCGCAGAAATCGTAATAAGACCGCCCATTGTCTGTAATCAATACGCACCCGCTATTATTCCCGTATACATGCGTGGGATAAACACCCTTTACGAATTGATCCGCACGCTTGCTATAAGTTAAGCAGCCCTGCGCCAGCACCTTATCGGCACGTTCTTGATATGTCATTGCGTCCCCTTGGGTAACATTTTTAATACACGCTCTAAATCCGCAGGTGTATCAATGCTGAATTTAATGTGCGATAAATCTATCGGCCAGTCAACGCGCTTTATCTTGAATTGCCTTGACACCTCGTTAAGATTATCGTAAATATAAAGCGGTAGGTGTTCACGGTACAACGGGTCAACAGCATTTCTATCCATCCATAGCAATAATCTTTGGGAATAATATTCAACATCCGTCCCGTCAGGCGTGGTGCGTCCTATCGGGAACCCATTGGATATAAAATCATAGACACCGGTACTTGCCAGTATGTCAATGTTTTCTATTTCGGTAGGAAATACAAAGGGGCAATCACCGGTTACTCTGATAACGCCGCCATAATTCCCCGACGCGCAAATATATCTATCAATCAGATCATCGGCGGAACCTTCATAAATATCTATGCAATAATTATCCAACAACACTCTCAAATCATCATTGCCCTTGTCCGGTATAGCAGCGATAATATCTGATTGGTGCGCCGCCATGCATTGCTTTACAACCCTCAGTATCATCGGCATACCCGCAACATCGGCAAGAACCTTACCCGGCCATCGTTTTGATCCCATACGAGCCTGGATAACGCAGGCTATGCTTTTATATTCATTTGACATGATTTTTTTTCGCCCATTGGAGCAATTTAATGTTCGCGGCGAGGGCGTCAGAAAGCGTCCACAATTGGTTTCTATCAGTAAACCAGAACCTAATTATTTTAACATATGAAAGATCGAAACATTCACTCTTGGCTGACTGATAATTTATTTTACATTTGAAAACAGGGGATATTTTCCTGATTATTAAATCATCAAGTTTTGAAAGATAAACTGGTTGTATGTAATCCCAAAACCCGTCATTTCCACTATTATAATAATCAATAAAGATTTTATTTTCATTTATGCCATGTGTCATACGCGGTAATACCATGGCCCAATTACACACCATGCGCCCATCAACGCCATTGAATTTACATAGCCTAATTAAATCCCTAATTTCATTGTTGCTTTTACTCACCGGCTTTTCACAGAGGAAATCTTTTTTGAGTTGGATTAATCGCTTACAGATCTTATAGTGGGTATCAATCGGAGTGGCTACTATAGCGCGGGTGTATTGTGATGGGACAGGCCATTTGTCGCGCAAGTCAATGCCTATTGTGTCTACGTCCAGGTATTTGAGTATCGCCGTATAGCGTCTGCCCATGTTACCATCGAAGCCGACAACCAAAATAGTTTCATTTTTACCTTGCATTGCTTTCCCCTTTTGAAAAGTGTGCGGGTTATTATGCAGATTAAATATTAATGGGCTTATCGTCAATGCCTTTCACAGAATATGTCAGTTTTATTTCAGCACCGTCCTTGCCAGTGAGCTCCATTGCGGATTTATCGCCAAATTTTTTAGGCAGTAGTCTTGACAAAATCCATTTTCGGGTATCTACACGCAAGCGCGATCTGTCAACCTCGTACCCATCATCCGCGATGTCAACCAATTCATCCGCGTGTACTTCAAGTTTAGATACAATAGACCGCGCGTATTGATCTGAAAAATCAGGCTGTTGCGTTTTGGCGATGAAGGTGGAAATGGGGACGTTATATTTTTCACACCCTTTTCGAGCACTATTGCCGAGAGCGATGAAATCGCAGATATCGGTATATGTCTCTGGTGAAATGCTTGATCCTGGGCCATCCATAACCTGAATATATCAACAACGCCATAAATTGTCAAGACAAATATTGTGTTAGAAAATTGCACGATTGCGGTTTGGCAATATTTGCGGCATGTGGATTGCGTAGTAATAATGCTATATGTATCATTTGTAATACAGTGTGTGTGTAGATAAATCATAGCATTACAGATAATTACATTATCAATAGTAGTACGGATGATACACTATAACCATTTGATTTATATAGGAATTGGCGTTTTGTAGTAGTAAAAATGATTCACGTGGAACGTTGAACCAACGGAATTAGGCCGAAAACGGCACATCACGACTGGCACGTCCCTTGCAATAGTAATACAGCATGAGAGCGCAAACAATCACAGGAGATAACAGTATGAACGACAGAATGGCAAAAATAGGCGGCGTTTGGACGGCGGTTGAGCTCGTGAGTGGAAATTGCGATTATGCCACCGTTATCCATAACGGAACGCAGATAAACGTCGATAGCGGCCTGATTGAGACGTTTAGCGGATACGAGAGCAGAATGCGCAGAATGGCGGCCAAACAGGTTTCTCGCCCCATCATAACCGATAAAACTCTCGTTATTGATCCCGATATGGCCAGCACATACTAACCCCAAACAGGCAGGAGGAACAGATGAAACGCTCAACAGAAACAACTCGTTTTTTGAATCACATCGAACGGGAACAGAACAAAATCAGCACCGAACTGACGCGAAAAATCGCAATCGAGCACGCTGCATTAGAGGCCGAACGGTCTGCGCGTATCGCAGCAGAGCGCGAACTGGAGTCGATGCTGGCAAAAAACGCAGCATTGAACACAGCGCTCGCCTCTACCACGCTGACAGCAGAATCGATGTTGTCTGCCGCTCGCGCACTGCTGCCGAAAATTCGAGTCAACATTTATGCAAACTCAACAAAATGCACCCCGCGCTGGTTCAAAACAGGGAAATGGTGGAGCAGGGAAACGGGCGGGCTGGATGCTGATTTTGTGGCCGAGATGACAGCGGAGGAAATTCAGGAGGCTGTTGATTTTTACGGTTCAACCGAATTGCCACTGATGCTCCCGAAATCGCATCGTGCAGAAATAGCGGAGGCAGTATGAACGGACAACTCTGGCAGGAATGTTTTTGCGGAACGGAGCCGGTTTGCGCATCGTGCGAGAAATGTAAAAAACACTGCTAGTTGCGTTCGGGGCAGGTAAAAAGGACGGGGAAAAACCATGACCAACAGCACACCCAACCGAGGACACCGGCAGCGCCTGGATCCGAGCCAGCGCACGGCGATCTATACAATACGGCTGCCTGCCAGCGTCGCCGCGGCACTGCGGGGCGAGCCTGCGCGAGTGCGGACTGTGCTCACCGAGATAGCGGCCTCGATCGAATCCGACCGGGCGCGGGCGACTGTGATGTACAATAAATTTGTGAATAATAGCACTCAAGCAAAACCCGTGTAGTAGAAATGTAGCGTTCTGTTTTTCTTTTTTATTTGACACCGGTTGCGCGGGATATTATATTTGGGGTATGAATCTGCTGGATTCCTATTTGAAAAAATAATTCCCTGACCGGAGCAATCCGACTTATCGGAGCGCCCTTGTTTTCTATGTCAGCGTCCAGCAGCGCGGTAGGGAAGCCGGTCAGGGCTTCTTTATGAGCTACGAATGGGTTTTACTAAACTCGATTCTGGAATAGTCGATAGTAGTATCTGGTCTGAGCCACTTGCCACTCGTGTAGTGTGGATAACTTTTTTGGCTAAATCCAACAAAAATGGTTTTGTATCCGCATCTCATAGCGGTATGATAAGAGCATCTAATGTTACAAACGATGAATTTGAAAGGGCAATTTCTGCTCTTGAATCAGATGACCCCGATTCCCGAACCAAAGATTTTGATGGTCGTCGTATAGAAAAAGTTGAAGGTGGATGGAATATTTTGAATTATAAAAAATATCGACAATACTCATACTCCGATGATCCTGATGCAGTTAGGAAAAGAGAATATAGGGACAGGGTGGGACGTGTCCCAAAATCAATGGGACACTCTGCCTCTGCATCTGCTTCTGCATCTGATGTTTTAAAAGAAGGGGATTATAAGGGGGAACAAACGGAAGGGGAATCAAATGGAACTCGGTCTGATAATCCGGAAGCACGGTCGGAAGTGGAGCTGCAGGGGTTGGATCAAAAAAACCAAGGGCACGCGCCGGGAGCGGGGGATCCAATTGCCGCTGGTACCACCGGCAACGCAACGCCTGAACCTGCTGTTTGCACCGGCGCCGTCGATACCGGTTCAGGGGCACGACCTAGACGGCCTGCTGCCGGACGCGGAGACAACCATGGCCCGACAAACAGAGCCTATATAATCCCACCTAAAACAATCTGGATTGTAGATTATTGCCAATCTCGTAAAAACAGTATAGATACTCAACAGTTTTTTGATTTTTATGAATCCAAAAATTGGATGATCGGCAAAAACAGAATGAAAAATTGGGAAGCGGCTGTTCGGACGTGGGAAAAAAACGACACACGCCGCATGGTCGGGACACTGCACCATGACCGGCCGCAAGCGCAACAAGAAACTAGGTTCCGGCCAGCGCCAAAATTGCCGGATATAGCGCCAGAGGATCGGGCAGACCCGGCAGAGGTGAGCGCCTTGATAAAAAGAACCGTCGCGTCAATAGGGGGGATGCAATGACAACCGACACCGACGACGACACGTCCGACATCGAGCGCATCATCGACCGCGCCGTAGAACGCGGCCAGCCCGACCGCAGGCTGGCCCGGGCACGCCGGGGGCCGCCGTGCGGGGCGTCTAAACGATGCCACGGCATGGACTGCCGAGACTGTGATAGGGTAGTGTAGTAGTAATGCTGCGTGGCGTACTACGGGCAGTTGTACGCCATAAAACTTTTTCTGGAGATTATAGAATGCGCCATTTTCAAATAAAAACAAACGTGGCTTCGACGCAGGCCTACGGCTGCATAGTTTGTTTGCATATCAGGTCTGTTGCGTTCCTTTTGGGGCGCTATCACGGATCGTGCAAATTTCGGATCGAGCTTTTTACGCCGTTTCATAGGTGGCGCATTAGTACATTAAGGAAAAAAGTTTTACAGCGTACAACAGGCAAAGGAATGCCATAACCTTGACACTGTGGAAGTGAAAAATAAATAGCGGTTACGGCATCCGTTTGCCGAACCGTTGTATGCAATTAGCCGGGCTCTGAAATTATAGGGCGCGGCCAGAAAGGAAAGAAAATGCAATTAAGAAAAAACCAATCATGCAATTTGTCTCCCTCTGATTTTCAGGTTGTAAATGAACTATCCAAGATAGGATATGTCAAGGTGCTTTCATCTCAGGTTAGTATAAAATCAGATAATCGAAATGGAATTTGGTTCAAAGATAATATTTCAGAATGTCCAGGATTTATTCTTCCAAGCCATTGGGTAATTGAAGGATTATATGGTGATGAAAAAGAAGTCACCGTTACATTCGGAATTAAGAGTGCCGCGCCAGAAAACAGTTGAAGCCCGGCTAACAGCATACAACAGCGCCATGCCAAAACGCTGAAGCAAGCGCATCGGCATAGCGCAGAACGTTGTATGCAATTAATCGCGCTCTGAAAATTATAGGGCAACCGTAAGAATCCCGCGTCGTGCGGGATAAGAAAAAGAAAATGAAAAATAATTAAAATAAGTGTTGACTTCTGTTGTCTTTTGTGGTATATTATAGGTGTAGACAGAAACACTAACCACAAAACAAAGGATCTGAAAATGCTTACACTAACCGCAACAACAACAGACATCGAAAGCGCCAGTAACTCAACGCTAAAAACATTAATTGAAATGGCAATCGGTAGAATTTTGCGCCTTGGATCGCGCAAGTTTAAAGAAGGAGATATCGAGCAATATGAAAAATGCAAATGGATTATTATGACAGCTACTGAGGTTTTGAATGCAAGATAAACAAAACGAACAAACCGAGGTGGTGAAAATCCGCCTCGGTTCCGACGATAAAGTCAGGCTGCAAGAAATTGCAGAAAAAGAGTGCCGGACATTCTCGGATCAATGCCGGTTGGTAATCCGCGAGTGGCTAAAAACCAAGAGCGCACGTCCTGTGCGCGGAACGGTTGCCGGACATTAAGGAAGCGCGATTAACAGCATACAACAAATAAATGGTGGGGAGTACCCGCAAATTTTTGAGTACAAAAACTTCACCATTTATCGGACGTTGCATGCCATTCGCACACGCAAAGACAAGTAATCTAAGGCGCGCGCAAGACAAAGAAGTGGAAAATGAATAAATACCAAATCGGACATCCAGCAGAAATAATAGAAGCCACAACTCCGGAATCAGCCGTTAAAAAACTTAGAGAAAAAAGAGAACAATTAGATTCTTATTATGACAAATTTTGGAAAATAAAAGAAGTAAAACTACCACACATAATTCTGGAAAATTAAAATGAATAATTCAAACGAATGTGCCTTTGATGGCCAATTGCGAGAAATGATTGAAAAATATACAAATGATGGTTTATTGTCAGCCGGAGAAATTATAGCAGTAATGGAAATTGTAAAACATTCGGTTATTCATGCGGCGGAAGAAAAGGCGCGCGCTGAATCATAGAAAGGCGTGTGCGAACAGCATGCAACAGCGGCAGTATGCAATACCGCTGACAAGGGGTAGTGGTTCATAAGCGGTACTGCAGGCGTACCGCAACACGTTATATGCAATTGCCAACCGCTCTTAAATTATAGGCGGCGCGAAGACAAAAAGAAAGAGGTAAAAAATGCAAGAAGTAAAATGGTTTGGAAATGCAGGGCATTTTTGTTGTGCTCAATGGTGCCGATTTCATCTTACTACTCTTGTCAACGGTTATTTAGTATCAACGGTTGGTGAATATGTCCACCCGCGTCACAGTCAAGGGAGCGAGACGAAAGAAGCGGCATGGCTGGAAGATAATTGGCCGGGAGAAGAAATAGGTTTCGGTCGTAGGTATGAAACGATGGTATTCAAGGCTGGCAACCCCTGCGATTCTCCGAAGTGCGGGTGCGGTCTACCAAGAATCGATGGCTCAGAAATAGACGCGCAAGGCTACAATACAGCCAAGGAAGCTACTGAGGGGCACATGTTCTTAATAGAGAAATACAAAAACCAAGACGCGCCGCAGAAGTCAGCGGAAGCGGTTGTCAACAGCATATAACAGCCGCAGTACGCAAGCCTCAAAGCAGGCCAGCGAACATGCGGCAATCCGTTGCACGCAATAGGCCGCGAACCATGTTGGAGGCAAAAATGACAAAGAAGAAAGCTCGGTGGTGGTTAGAAAGTCTTGTGCGTAATCACGGAGGATCATTGCACCGCGAGGCTCTGGCTGTCATTTTTGCGGAACCAGTTGAGTCGCGGCCTACAGTTCAGGCGAAGTGCCCCGTGCAACAGGCTAAGCACGAAACGGCCAAGCCTGACTTGTGCAAAGGTATGCCGCATGGCAGTTGTAAAGGTGAGACGTGGTGTAATAAGACTAACGTGTGCTTTCGACCAGCTAGACCGCATCGTGCAGTTGGCCGGGACGTTGTAAGCAATAAATTCGCTTTTGAAAATTATAGGCCGCGCCGAAGAGAGGAAAAAACATAATGCCGTGCGATTACAAACAGTATCCCGAAAATTGGAAGTGGCTTTCTCGCCAGATTATTTCTGACGCTGGGAACAGGTGTGAATTGTGCCACGCTCCGAACGGTGCGTTTATCCAGCGCATCAAAGGTGCCGAGTATCCGTGGTACAAAATTGAGAACACAAAACCGGAAGACAAATTTACAAAAGTAGTTCTCACTGTTCACCATATCAATCATGATAAAAAAGACAGTACGAAGCAAAACCTCATTGCTCTTTGCCAGAAATGCCATCTTCGGCTTGATCTTGCTCACCACATGAAAAACCGAAGAGCGGCGCGGCGGAACACTGAGGAAGCGAATTTACAGCTTACAACAGCGCAAGCCTAACATGCCCAAAGCGGCACGTCAGGCATTGCGCAAACGTTATACGCAATACCGGCTTCGGCCATTGAAAGGCGGCGCGAGATGATGAAATTAGAATCGGTGAATTATCCAGCGGTAGGACTGCACATTAAATCGTTTACTGGCAATCGTAAATGTCCAGACTCTATTGTGATTTATAACGGCGATGACGGAGTACCAGTCAGGTACGTTCGCGCCGCAGAAGATTGTGGAGCGAAGCCGGTACAGCGCATAACAGGCAAAGTGACGCAATAGTCAAGGCACTACTGCGCACTTTTGCCACCGTTGTACAAAATTCGGGCGGCTTTGAAATTATAGGCGCGCGCGAAAACCAAGAGAAGAAAACCATGACACAGCAAACAACACTATTTGAAGACAAGGTTGAATTTGAATACGTTAAAAGCGTTATTGGTTCTGGGTACGAGGTGAAGGTTGCCGACCTTGCGCTTCGGGACGGAGTTGCTTATCGTGCAGCGCGAAAAAACATGCAGATACATTCTGCTATTATTCTTAAAATAAACGATGAATTTTCAGGCTTCTTTACATTCCAAGTCAACCACGAAGTAGGAGAGTTTTGCTTACTTCAATCAGCAATGGAATTGAACAAAAAAGACAAAGAAATTTATAAGAAAATGCTTTGTGAAATAATAAAACAAAATACTTTCGGATATCCCATGATAATGACGGTAAGCACAAAGCACGAACTTGAAAGACCCGACGTTCTTGCCGCTTGCGGGTTTAAAACATATTTGAATTTGAGCGGATACGAATACATGGTTTATGGTGAATTTGACCAAGTAAGAATGAAGCGGCTTGCCCATGCAACAATGACAAATACTTGGAACTCCACAAAAGCCGACTGGCTTAAAATGAAAAAAGAGTGGAACGAAAAAATTGATAATTGCGGTATAAAAAACGGAGTTGAAAATCCACGTTACGCTACACGAGCAGGATGCTGGCAAGGCTTAAATGGGTTATCAAATATTGTCCTTGGAAAACAAACAATAGAAAACGACAAGATTAAAAACCACACTGAAAAATCATTGAATAGCAATGCTTCTGTACTTGATCCAGTTGCCTGTGAAGTTATTTTAAGATTTTTTATGCCAAGAAATGGGAGGCGCGTTTACAATCCTTTTGGGGGAGGCGTTCAATTCGGTTTTATATCTGGCAGTTACGGATACGAGTATGTTTCAAGCGAAATACGACAAAACCAATGTGATGCAAACAACAAAATATGCGGTGATTTTGATAATGTAAAATGGGTTAAAAGCGACAGTTCCAAATACGAACCAGAAGGAATGTTTGATCTTGTTTTTTCTTGTCCACCATATTACAAGGTCGAGAAATATCTTGATTATGACGGGAAATCACCAGAGGGAGAATTAAATTGCTTTCCTTCTTACGAGGTTTTCAGAGATACTCTTTTAGATGGATACAAAAAGGCTATTTCAATCCTTAATGATAATTGTTTTTTTGTAGTAATGACCGGGGATTCAAGGGACAACAAAGGGGCGTATTATGGGGTTGAGGCAGAACATGAGTTGTTTTTCAAGTCTCAAGGACTTCAAATTTACAACAAGATAATTTATCTTGAATGCGAATTTACAAGATTGGCGCAGGCAAAGGTCACATTAAATACAAGAAAATTTCCCAAACGAGAACAAAAGATACTCGTCTTTTACAAAGGTGATATTTCTAAAATTCAAGAAAACTATTCCAAGATCGGACGGCTGTGATGAATGAATTTGGAAGTTTTCTGACATCTACAAAAAGAAAATTCAATACCTGGTGCAATTACAATACACGCCTTGATACTTACGGTTGCGGCTGTAGTCACGATTGCCAATACTGCTACGCCAGAGCACTTTTAAATTTTCGTGGCAACTGGAATCCGGATAACCCAAGAATAGCGTACATAACTGAAATAGAAAAAGCAATATCGACTATTAAGAAAAACGAAGTTGTGCGGCTTGGTGGCATGACTGATTGTTTTCAGAATTACGAGCGCCGGGAGCGCGTGACATATGGAACAATCAAACTTCTCAACCAATACGGGATAAACTATCTAATCACAACAAAAAGCGCACTGGTTTGCGATCCTGGTTACCTTAGAATATATGATTCAAAACTTTCACATTTTCAAATATCTATTTCATGCACCAATGACAGCAAGGCGCAAGAATACGAAAAGTGTTCTACGCCAAGCGAGAGAATCAAGGCTGCAGAAAAATTGCACGCGATGGGGTTTGACGTATCAATTCGCTTAAGCCCCTTTCTACACCAGTATGTTGACTACGGAGTGTTAAATAAAATTAATTGTAGCAAGATACTAATAGAATTTCTTAAAGTAAATCATTGGGTAAGAAAAAATTTTGATTACGACTATTCTTTTCACACCTTGAATTATGGAGGGCACCAAAACCTTGAACTCGAAACCAAAATCGAACTTCTAAGCCACATTGACGGATTTGAACAATGTTCCGTAGGGGAATTTGTTGTAGAGCATCACCGATATTTCAGGGACAACTATAATTTCAATAAAGAAGACTGTTGTAATCTTGACATTAGACACATCGGAAAAGATGATGTGCAATTAGAAATAAATTTCAAAGACGAAGACGCGCGCGCAGAAAATCAAGGAAGCCGCCCGAACTTCGTACAACAGCCGCAGCATGCAATTGCGGCAGAAAATTAAGGAAGTGGATTATAGGCCGCAACAGCATACATGCGGCAAACGTTGTGCGAAAAACCGTTTTCTCTGGAGGTTATATGAGCGGCGTAAAATGGGCAGTCGAGGTTGATAGTAAGCGAGAGTGTTACCGTATACTAACATCTGTTCCAGTACAGGAGCACGATGGTGTTAAGGAACGGCAGTGGATTGCGGATGTGTTTGAGCAGAGTGACGCTATTGCCATTTCGGAGAGTCATAACGCCGCTCTGGACGCTATGGAAGAAAACGGTTCATCGCACAACAACGCAAGGGATGAAATTTGCCCTCAGTGTACAAAGTATGCTCTTATTATTCGAGATAATTATAAGCTATGTACGAAGTGTGGTTATGTATCCATCAGCGGGCAAACTATCGCCCATTGCGTAACCGTTGTGTGAAATATGCTCCTTTTGGGGGTTATAGGCAATGAGCAAATACAAAATACTTGATCTATTCTGCGGGGCTGGTGGTTGTTCAATGGGCTATAAGCTGGCGGGTCTTGAACCAAGCGGTGTCGATATTAACGAGCAAACTCAATACCCATTCCATTTCGTGCGTGGAAATGCCCTTGAGCTCGTATGCGAGATGTCTTCTCGTTTCGATGCAATTCACGCATCGCCGCCGTGCCAGTGTTTTACAAAGTACCGTAATTGCCGCAAGGATATTTCATCTCGTTACGAAGATTTGATTATGGCGACGCGTGAATGTTTGGTTGCCAGCGGCAAGCCGTGGGTTATGGAAAATGTTGTTGGTAGCCCACTGCTTGCCCCGGTCACACTCTGCGGTTCAATGTTTGGGTTGGATGTCAGGCGGCATCGTCTTTTTGAAAGCTCGTTTCCGATACGAGCAAAGAAGTGTGACCACTCTGTATGGCAACCAAACCGTTTTCCTGGTGGACGCTCATGGGAAAGAGGCCACGCACGAGTACTCTGCCGTGGCACTATCGAGGTTGGTCGCTGGAATATACCTTTATCTATTCAACAGGCTGGAATGGGTATTGATTGGATAACCGACCTTCGTATGCTTTCCGAAGCAATCCCGCCAGCCTTTACAAAGTACATCGGTGAAGAACTCATTGCTTTTTTGAATATGGAAGCGGAGCCTACATCACACAACACAGGCAGTACGCAAGCCGGAGTACCGGCCAGCGCACGTGCCTGAGACGTTGTATGCAATGTGGGGCTGATGTACCGTGTCAGATAGAGGCGTTACCCTGTGGCTCCAGGGGCGAACCCAGTGCACAGGCACGGTGCCGCGAGCCGCCCCACACAGCACACAATGGCGATCGTTATACGCCAGTTTTAACGCTTGATTTATAGGAGCGCATTGTGATAAAAATACATTGTAAATTTAATAATTTTTTCATTGTGGAAAACGATACTTGTATTTGTATGTGTACGCAGTCGGTAGTCGCTAAACGGATCAAAGATGCGCTCGAAAACTTAGAGGCGTTAAAACCAGCGCATAACAAGCAAATTGCGCCATATTGCCCTGGTTGTGGTGGAATGCGCGATCAATTTACTGGCGATTTTATTCATAGTCCGGATTGTAAGGTGTAGTATACGGCGCAAATTTGCGCCCGTTGGTGTCTATTGCCGGTTGCGAAAACATTTTATTTTAGGAGCGAATAATGAACCTACTTTACCTTTGCGATCACGCCGACCACACATGCGCGCGAGGATGCAGGGGGCACAACAACCCGCATGTCCACTCATCGGCGTGTGATGATGCGGGGTGTGACGCTCCCGCCGCTCAGGATCGCGTCCGGTGTGTCGTGTACATTTGTGATGACTGCGGGAGAAAAATAGCACAGGGCTGTGCGGCAGAAACGCCGGGGCTATGTATAATGTGCGAACGTAAACGGGAGAGAGCTAAACGGTAATACATGGAAATCCGAGCAAAAATATCTTTTAAGCATGCCAGGATAATTGAAACCATTAAAAAAAATGGGTTTACCGTTAAAGAATTTGCTTTTCTTTGTGGATGGAACCCGCAGGTATTGGGAAATTTTATAAATTTTCAAACCGGTTTAAGACAGCAAAAACCAGAAAAACTTGATACTCTGTTCGTCGCGCTGAAAAAACTTGACAACACAATAGATTTTAAAGATATCTTCCCCGATGGTTTCGATAAATACAGAGAGGCCTTCTCAACAAGAATAAAAACCAAAAAAATAGCCATAGAAGACTTATTGGAGAAAGAAGATATTGAGTGCTTAGAAATAGAAGACAAAACCATAATAGATGCGGCGCAGATGGTTGAAACAAAAGATGTTTTATCTATGGCAAGGACGATTATAAATAGCAGAGAACGATTTATTTTAAGTAATTATTTTAATGGGAAAACATTGGGTCAGGTTGGGGGAGATACTAAATTGACGCGAGAACAGGTTCGACTAATTAGAGACCACGCATTGAGGAAAATAAGGAATAATCCAAGATTTAGAAAATGTATGGATTTAATAAAATATGAAACCAAAATCAAAAACGAAAAAACATGGTGGCAGAAAAACCATAAGAAAACAGAAACTAAAATTATAAACAAACCAACCCCCGAAACGATAAATTTGGCAATAAAGCCAGAGGTGAAAAATGCTCAAGCATAATTATTATACGTTTATATGTATGGGTGCGTCAAATTGCAAAAAGGAAAACCGCTGTGCATGTCTCGTTGACATGCAAGAAAAGGAAACAAACGTCATGCTTGCATGCCCCCAGGATTTTGGAGACGCGAAGTGGGAAAAACTTAACGCGCGGCGGCACATGCACGTTGATGCAAATTTTTTGGTTGACTACGAAAAATCAGTCGGGCATTGCCCGGTATGCACCTATGAGGCAACAATCCGCTGGCAGGAATCACACATAAGATCGTTGGAAGCAATGCTGAATCCCAAAAAAATAGAGGAAAAATCGTGAAACCGCGCCGCGAACAACTCACCGATGATGAACTGCTGCGCCGCCATATCGAGGTAAAATTGCAATACGAGGCATGTAACAGAACAGACACACCAGAATACCGGAAAATCTGCGAGGCAATTAACTGGATACTGAATAAAAAAAACAACCCTGAGAGTGAAAAAAATTGACAAGATGGTTGTTGACAGCGATTAAAATAAGTGGTATATTATTAGTGTAATAACACAAAAGAGGGTAAATGAAGTATCAAGAATCCAAAATTATTACCATGTGCAAGTGCGAACGATGCGGCAGGGAATGGGAATCTAAAATAGATCCAAAGTATTGCCCGCACTGCCATAGTCCATATTGGAATAAAAAAAGAGAAATAAAATGAAAATGGAAAGATATTTCTTGATAGAAAAGAAATCGGTCAACAGGAATTAATAAACTTTTTAGCAATGAGAAACCAATGAACGACATCGCTATACTCATCGCCTCGATCCTGCTTGCAATCGGCGTTTTTGCCATTATCGTGATTATTTTCGTCAATTTAGAAAAGAGGCCACTGCCCGGCAAACCTACCGCCGAGTTCCGCGCAGGGCGAGGCCGAGGCAAACCGGCGCCAGTGGCTTCTCTTTCTGTTGAGCCAGATGAACAGATTGACCACGGATATTAATTGAAAGGCGAAATATGGAACCTGGAATTTATTATGACATCCCGTTCAATGAATATCTGAAAATTGACGCATTTAGTAAGTCGCTTGTTTACGAATGCCTGAAAAGCCCAAAGCATTTGAAACACTGCATCGATTCACCCGAAGAATCAACTAAAATAATGGATTTCGGGTCATTGGTTGATTGCATGGTTTTTGAACCGGGACAAGTAAAAAATCGTTTTGCTATGATACCGGAAAAATATATTAATTCAAAGAAAATAGAAATGCCGTTTACGATGCAATCGAACACCTGCAAGGCGATCATAGCAGGTATCGAATCATCTGGAAAAACTGCAATGAAGGCGGTTGATTTTGATAGAGCAGAAAAAATTTTTGAGGAGATAAAAAGTCATCCCGAAGCCTCAAAGTGGGTATCGTTATCGAGACACCAAGTAACAATTATCTGGACGGACCCCGAAACTAAAACTCTTTGCAAGGGACGAATGGACGGATATATTGACAAAATTGGTGAGCAACGCATCGTTGATTTAAAAATAACGGAGAATCCATTCCCGGGTGCGTTCTCTCGAATTGCGAATCAATTCAATTATCACGTTCAGGGGGCGATGTATCATCATGGGTTATACTGTGCTGTCAGCGGCAAATATCCTGATGGTTGGGTGATCCCGTTTTCTCTGATTGTCGCTGAATCAGAACAGCCGCACGAAACCATCTGTTACAACATGGATTCCGAAAGCCTTGATGTTGGCGTAGAAAAATTTAAAAGAGCCATTCAGGTTTATGTCGAATGTAAAGAAAACAATGAATGGCCGGGATATTCATCGGTAGCCGAAGAACTGAAAATACCGATGTGGGCGATCAACCGATTGATGTTGGAGGGTGTTTATGAATGATACAGCAACCATTGAACGCAAAGCAACAGAAATGCCGGATAATTCCATTGATTCTATTATTGATAAAGTCAATCCGGTCGTTGGACTATCCGGCCTAGGCGGTGCCGATTCGATGAGAGAACGGTTGAGAAAAAGCGCCGAAGAACGGAAGGTAATTGAAGAATTCATAATGTCAAATTTTACAAAAGGTATTGACTATGGCCCCGCAGATACGCGGAACCCCAAAGACACACTTTTAAAACCCGGCGCGGAAAAGGCATGCATCCTCTTTGATTGTCACCCCGAATGGAAACGGGACGATGATGTATGGGAAATGTTCGGAAAAATCGAGGGGCTTATCTGTTTAAAATGCCTGATCGTTGATAATAAAACGGGGGCAATTATCGGGGAAGGGCGAGGATCTGAGAAGGTCGGAAACAAAGCGCGGGATGCCAACAAGACAACAAAAGCCGCCGAAAAATGCTCGCTCGTAGATGCCGTTCTCTATACGTTTGCACTTTCGGAACGATTTACGCAGGACGACGGAAAAGGGAAAGTAACCCTTGATGCCGCAGGCAACAAATTGCTTTCCGATATTGGGGAATGGCGGCGAGGTTGCGGAAGTTCCTTGAGTGATGTTAAGTTTTTTATGATCGTAAATATGGCAATCGTCCACAAAAAAACGTGCAATACGGTTGCCGAACTTGACGCGGTGAGAAAAATGGTTCTCGAAGAGTTTAAATTCGACAAACTAACCGGGGAACGAATACCAGACAACATATAGGAGAGATAACCAATGGGAACAAACAACGACAATTCGGGGGCGCTATTCAAAAACACCCACATGCGAGAAGGAAAACAGGATTCCGAATATCAAGGCAACTGTATGATAAACGGTATTGAGTTCTGGATTAACGCATGGGTAAACACAAGCAAAAAAGATGGGAGCAAATATTTCGGGCTGAAATTCAGGCGGAAAAACCAAGCGCCGGAACCAGCGGAACAAAAAACTGCGCCGGTAGATCCCGACCAATTTTTACCATTTTAATCCCCGGCGCCGCGTGTTGTCCGTTCACGCGCCGCCAAGCCCCGCCCGACTTTGACTATCGGGCAGGGCACACTTAAAGCGAGGAGTTGACAAATGAAACGACGTAAAGCATTAGCAAAATTAGCCATACGCATTAAAGCCTATGAGGATATGTGCAAACACGATCCGGCGGGCGGCGCCGGTTACACAAAGCCGGGGTCAATGAAAGGGCGGAAATAACATGCACTACGCACGAATATGCAACAGCGGCAGACTACAACGCCTTCACAATGCACTGCTTGACGGTCGGGAGCATAGCGGGATGGAGCTCTCCCGCGCCATAGGGACAACGTGCATCGGCACGGTCGTGTCAGAATTGCGGCATAACCTGAAACCGGCTGGCCGTGATATCGAGTGCCGGTATGTCTCCGATACCGATAGTGGCGGGAAAATAATGAACTACCGGCTGGTGAACGCATGAATACGGAACAAGAAAAACGAAGCCATCAAAAAAAATATCTATTGCAGGTGTTGCCCGTCATCCAAGAAAAATTAGAGGAAGAAAATCAAAAAACAATGGCGGCGGTAGTAGAAGAATCGATAGAATATATAAAGGATGAATCATGCATCGCAAAGATGACAACCACAAATCCATAGCCGAAGCCTTCCGGCGCTGCGGATGGATCGTTACCGATACATCATGGAGCCGGGGCCGATTGTTGGATATGATTATTGACCGGCGCAAAGGCGAACACTACTATGTTGAAGTCAAAAAAAACGATAAGAGCATCATGACTACATTAGAAATGAAGTTTATCCATGAACATCCAGGATTGTGCAAATTAGTATGGAGTATCGAGCAAGTATTGGAAATGAGCGGCAGGCCACAATCCACGGCATTTTAATGCCGGTGGTTAGGCCCGCAAGATTTTTTATGCCGTAAAAGAGAAATTAATTAGATGCGGGGTAAATGTAACCGCAATTATGGAGTATAAATTTTGAATTATATACTTCGTACTTGAGTTTGTTAGGCGAAATGCCTTTATATAATAGGAGGTTTACCATATGCGTGTTTGTAACGAAAACCATTCTGCTGTTGTTGTTTTCGAGAATAACTCGTGTCCCCTTTGCGCCATGTTAGACGCATATGGAAAACCTCGGGATGTGGCGGAGTTGGGCACTACGCCTAACACAGGCAGCCCAAAATTGCCGGGGTGGGAAGACGTATCGAATGAGATACGGCGACATCGCACTTACACACATCC
>Ga0315287_10002289_pt1 | contig 18048 bp, 17 predicted proteins | sample YL17G11_0_MG_FD_205037 | JGI IMG/M metagenome (GOLD analysis project Ga0315287, IMG submission 205037) | Sediment microbial communities from Yellowstone Lake, YNP, Wyoming, USA - YL17G11_0 | ecosystem: Environmental > Aquatic > Freshwater > Lake > Sediment | place: USA: Wyoming | collected...
CGATCGGCGAGGTGGCGCTGGTCTGGACGCCCTGGCGCCGCGGTGCCGACGGCTTTCCCGCGCCCGCCTACGAATGATCCGCTGCCCATGAACCATCCCCGTCGCAGTGCCCGCACGAAGGAGCCTCGCCCATGAAGGAACTGGTCGACATGCTGGTGCAGAACGTCAAGGTCGACGAGAGGCAGGCGCGCGGCGGCGCCGCCCTGTTGCTGAAGGTCGCGCGCGACCGGCTCGGCCCGCAGGAATTCACCTCGATGCTCGGTGGCGTTTCCGGCCTCGACGAGCTGATCCGCCAGGCACCGCAGGCGGGCGGTCTCGGCAAGCTGTTCGGCGGTCTCGCGGGTTCGCTCGGCGGCAGCCACGGCGCCGCGCTCGCCCAGATCGTCTCCGGCTTCGGCAGCCTCGGCCTCACGCCCGACCACGCCAGACAGATGGCGCCGGTGATGATGGACTACCTGCGCGGCAAGGTCGGCGCGGACACGGTCGACCAACTCGAGAAGACGCTGCGCGCCGGGTTCTCGTGATCGGCCGCATCCCGAACTGCGGGCACGGCCAGCGCCCGTCCGCGGCGCCCGTGCCGGCGTCAGTGCCAGTGCCGGCATCGGCATCCGCATGGCTGGCATCGCTGCTGCTCGCCGTCGCCCTCGCCGGCTGTGCACGCGACCCGAAGCCTCTGCCAGCCGGCCCCTGGCGCGCCGCGCTGGAATTGCCCGGCGGTGAACTGCCCTTCGGCCTCGAAGTGGCGCCCGCGCCGCCCGGTGCGAAAGCCCATCCACCCGTCTACCTGCTGAACGGCCCCGATCGCGTCGAGATCGACGAAGTCACCGTCGCCGGCAATCGCGTCACGATGCTGATGCCCGGCTTCAAGAACCGCATCGATGCGACACTCGAGGGCGACGTCCTGCGCGGCACGCTGACGATGGTGAAGGCCGGCGCGAAGGAACAGCAGATCCCGTTCACGGCACGCCGCGGCCAGACCTGGCGGTTCAGCCCGCCCGAGGCGGCCGCCGACACGCCCGGAGTGGCGCAGCCGGATCCCGCGGCGGCGCAACAAGCGCCGGCAACCGCGACCCCGCAGCCCGGCGCGACGCCCCCGCCGACAGGCGGCAACGTCACGGGCCGCTGGGCCGTGACCTTCGTGGCCGACGGCAAGGCCACCGAGGCGGTCGGCGAGTTCGTCCAGCAGGGCACGGAAGTCACCGGAACATTCCTGACGCCGACGGGCGATCACCGCTACCTCGCCGGCGAGTTCCGCGGCGGCACGCTGCGGCTGTCGAAGTTCGACGGCGGACATCCGTTCCTCTACCAGGCGAAGCTCGCGGAGGACGGCACGCTCTCGGGCACCTACTGGTCGGGGCTCGCCTACCAGGAAACCTTCAGCGCGCACCGTGACGAGAAGGCCTCCCTCGGCGAAGCCGAGAACGCCACGCAGATGAAGCAAGGCGCCACCGCACTGGACTTCCGCTTCCCGGACCTCGGCGGCGTCTATGTCTCGCTCAGTGATCCGTTCTACGCCGGCAAGGTCGTGGTCGTGACGCTCGCCGGCAGCTGGTGCCCGAACTGCCACGACGAGGCCGCGTTCCTCGCCCCACTGTATCGCGAATACCACAGCCAGGGCTTCGAGGTGATCGCGCTGATGTTCGAGCAGTTCGGCGATTTCGACCGCGCCGCCGAGGCGACACATCGCTTCCGCGCGCGCTACCATATCGACTACGCCACGCTGATCGCCGGGATCTCCGACAAGGACGACGCCGCGACCCGGCTGCCTCAGCTCAACGGCGTCTTCGCGTTCCCGACCACGATTTTCATCGATCGCCAGGGCAAGGTGCGCCGGCTGCACACCGGCTTCTCGGGCCCTGCGACCGGCAAGCACTACGAGACACTGACCACCGACTTCCGTCACACCATCGACCAGCTTCTCGCGGAGCCCCGCTGACCAACGCAGGGCCGCACCCACACCCCGCAGACCACGGCGGCCGAAGAACTCAAACCGCCTGCCGATTTCGAGGATCCCCATGCCGTCCTTCGATGTCGTCTCCGAGATCGACACCCACGAACTGACCAATGCCGTCGACCAGGCGAACCGCGAGCTCTCGCAGCGCTTCGACTTCCGCGACAGCGGCGCGATCTACGAGCTCGAGGAGCTGGTCGTGAAGCTGAAGGCGAAGAACGAGCCCCAGCTGAAGCAGATGGGCGACATCCTGCGCCTGCGGATCGCCAAGCGCGGCATCGACGTCGCGTGCATGGAGTTCAAGGACGGCGAGAAGAACCTCGGCGAGGCGCGCCAGGACGTGGCGCTGCGCCACGGCGTCGACGCCGATTGCGCGCGCAAGATCGTCCGCCTCATCAAGGATTCGAAGATCAAGGTGCAGGCCGGCGTCCACGGCGACAAGGTGCGCATCACCGGCAAGAAGCGCGACGACCTGCAGGAGGCGATTGCGCTGCTGCGCAAGTCCGAGTTCGACCGCCCGCTGCAGTTCGAGAACTTCCGCGAATGAATCGCCGATGAGCGTCGGGACTCAACGGGTGGAATCCGAGTCGCCGGCCATCGCCGGCCCGTCGCCGCCCCCGCAGCGAGAGGCGAGCAGCCTTCTGCCCGCGCCGGCGGCGGCCGAAACGGTCTTCCAGGAGCCTCCCATCGAGTCGCTGCTGCCCGAAACGGCGGTGGCCTGCCGGCTCCGCGTGACGCCCGCGGCCCTGATGAGCTCGGCCGTCCTCACCGGACTCGCGATGCTCGCGCGCCAGGGCCGCATCCGCCTCGACGTCGAGATCTTGCCGGACGCAGCGCCGCTCGATCACGGCCCCTGGCACCTGCGCGACAAGCAGCGCCCCCAGACCGTCCTCGAGGTGGACGGGCGCGGCAGTGCAGTGATCGATGGCCACGACAGCTGGGAAGTCGAGACGCAGGACCTGCTGCGACACGACCTCTACTTCAAGCGCAGCCTCCGGCCGGAGTCGCTGCTGATGCCGCGCGGCGAACGCCTGCGCCCGCTCGGACTGGTGAACGAGGTCCGCGCCGACTTCCTCGATCCGGCGGAACTCAGCAGCGAACTCGCCGCCGCGGGATCGGCGCCGCAGCGCGCCAAGACCCTGCTGCGCTGGCTGGCGTGGTACGGAGCCTCGAAGCTCGGCCTCGGCGGTCGCCCGAACTGGTCGCGAATGCACGCCCCACCGACGCCGGGGCAGCCGCAGCGCGTGATGTTGATGGCCGGCTTATGGGATCCGGCGCAGGTACCGGCCGGGGACCACGCGCAACGTGCGGATCGCGAGGCCATCAACCTCCTGCGTGTCGAGTGCATCCGCGCGCTGCGCCGCGCATTCGGCGCCCGCTTTCACGGCGGCGTTCGCCCGGGGCAGTTCGCGCGTCGATATGCCCCCGACGTGATGCTGGCCTCGGAACGCGAGGCGTCGCGGCGTGAATTCCTGCGGCGGGTGCGCGACAACGCCGTCTGCGTAACCTCGCTCGGCCTGAACGGCTCGAACGGGTTCCGGCTCGCCGAGTTCGTGGCGTTCTCACGGGCGATCGTCTGCGAGCCGCTGCGCTACGTACTGCCCGGCGGTTTCGTGCCGGGCGCGCACTACCTCGAGTACACGACGCCGGACGAATGCGTCGCACGGGTCACGCAGCTCTTTGACCGCCCGGACTGGCGCGACGAGATGGCGCAACGCAACTGGGAGTGGTACTCGAGCTGGCAGCGACCGGACCGCATCGCACTGCGGCTCGTGGCGCTCACCTGGGCCGCCAGCCAGGGACGGCACCGGCCGGGCGACGCGCCCGACAATCACCCAATGGCGCCTCAGGAAACGCCGAGTGCCTTGCGCGCCGCGTCGAGCTGAGTGCAGAGACCCTCGACCGCATCGATCGCGGTCGGCCCCATGCGGTCGAGGCGCGTGTCGGAGAACGACAGGATCTGCCCGGTCTGCACCGCCCGGATCGTCGAGTAGCGACCCCAGCGCTCGCGCCAGTCGCGCGCCGTGATCGGCGGCGCCGAGAGCAGCATCACGTCCGGGTCGCGCTTGACCACCGACTCCATCTCGACGATGGGCGCCGGAAACGCGATGTCGTCGAAGATGTTGCGCCCGCCGCAGCGCGCGATCGCATCGCTGATCACGTGCCGTCCACCCACCGTGTAGAGGGGCGCGTCCCAGAGCATGTAGAACACCCGCAGCGGCTCGCCCTTGATCTGGCGATGACCGATCGCCGCGATCCGCTGGTCCATGGCGGCAGCGGCCGGCTCTGCGACGTCGGCCGTGCCGGCCATGCGGCCGAGCTGGCGCACCGACTTCGGGATGTCCGCGAGCCCCTTCGTGCGGATGAAGTAGAGCGGCAGCTTCAGCTTGCGCAGGCTGTCGATGACCAGCCGATTCGTCAGGTCTTCCCAGACCACCACCACGTCCGGCTTCAGCGCCACCAGGCGCTCGTAGTTCAACGCGTTCGCATCGCCGATCCGCAGGATCTTCTTTGCCGCGGCCGGCTCGTCCGCCGCCAGCACGGTCGCCACGATCCGCTCGCCGGCGCCCGCGGCGAACAGCATCTCCGTCGCGCCGGGGGCGAGACTGACGATCCGCGTCGGCGGTGCGGGCAGGGTCAGGGGGGCGCCGGTATCGTCGGTGATCGTCAGCGGCCCGGGTGCCGCGACGGGCTTTGCCCCCGCGGGCAAGGCAAAGGTCATCGGCGTCACGGCGAACAGGGTCAGCAGCGCCAGCGCCGACGTCGCGCAGAACGTGGCCGCACATCGCGAACCGGGCCTCGCGCTCACGGGCGTCGCGGGCCTTGCGGCCACTTCGGCGTGGCGGCGGCCGGCCGCTCCGAGCCGCAGCTGGCGCAGCCACCCGCAGGCATCGCACGTCGCAGCAGCGGCGCGACCACGCGCACGCGCAGTACGCCCGGACGACCCGCCGCCACCTCGCGCCGCGCGAGTGCGGTGTCGAGCCGCGACAGCAGCGTGAACCGGATACGTGCCGGCGTCAGCGACCAGGCCGCATAGGCCGCGGCGGCAAGGACGGCGAGCACGACCAGGAGTTGCTGCAGCATCGCGGGCTCAGCCTGCGCCGAAAGCCAGTGCGACGCGATAGGTGATGAACGCCGCCACGTACGCCATCGCGAACAGGTAGCCCGCCATCAACAGCGGATACCGCCAGCCCCCGGTCTCGCGCTTCACGATCGCGAGCGTCGAGAGGCACTGCGGCGCGAACACGTACCAGGCGAGCAGCGACAACGCGGTCGCGAGGCTCCAGCTGTGCGCGATCACCGGCGTCAGGGTCGTGGCGAGGTCCGGGTCGTTGCCGGACATCGCGTACACCGTCCCGAGCGCCCCGACCGCGACTTCGCGCGCCGCGAGGCCCGGCACCAGCGCGATCGAGATCTGCCAGTTGAAGCCGATCGGCGCGAACAGCACCTGCAGCCCGCGACCCAGCATGCCCGCGAAGCTGTATTCGATCGGCGGGCCCGTCGCACCCGCGGGCGGCGCCGGGTAGCTCGACAGGAACCACAGCAGCACCATCATCGCGAGGATGATGCCGCCGACGCGCGTCATGAAGATCTGCACGCGCTCCCAGAGCCCGAACACCAGGTTGCGCAGGTTCGGCCACTGGTAGTCCGGCAACTCCAGCATCAGCGGGTGGTACTGCCCGCGCGCCACCGTGCGCTTCATCGCGTAGGCCACGCCCAGCGCGCTGACGATGCCGGCGAAATACAACGCGAACATCACCAGCCCCTGCAGGTTCATCCAGCCGACCTGCCGGTCGGGGATGAACGCTGCGATCAGCAGCGCGTAGACCGGCAGCCGCGCCGAGCAGGTCATCAGCGGCGCGATCATGATCGTCGCGATCCGGTCGCGGAGATTCGGGATCGTACGCGTCGCCATGATCCCCGGGATCGCGCAGGCGAACGACGACAGCAGCGGGATGAACGCGCGGCCCGAGAGCCCGACGCTGCCCATGACCCGGTCCAGCAGGTAGGCCGCACGCGGCAGGTAACCGCTGTCCTCGAGCGCGAGGATGAAGAAGAACAGGATGAGGATCTGCGGCAGGAAGACCACGACGCTGCCGACGCCGGCGACGATGCCGTCGACCAGCAGGCTCTTCAGGACGCCGTCCGGCAGCACCGAGTTCAGCAGGTTGGCGAGCGCGCCGACGCCGGCGTCGATCCACTCCATCGGCGCCGCCGCCCAGGCGAACACCGCCTGGAAGATGAAGAACAGCAGCGTCGCGAGGATCAGCATGCCGCCGATCGGATGCATCAGCACCTGGTCGAATAGCACCGCCGCGCGGCTGCGCAGCGGCACGCGATAGCCGATGGTGCGCAGGATGCGCGCCGCCTCCGCGTGCGAGGCGCGCACCTCATCGGGATCCGGGTCGCGCCAGGCGGCGCCGATCTGGGCCGTCGATGCCGCAGGCGAACCCGTCACCGTTGCCGCCCGCGGCGTGCCGGCGGGCGGGCGAGCACGCTCCGGATCGTCCGCAGGCATCACCCCGCTGCGCTCGAGTTCGCGGATCAGCGCATCGGCGCCGTGCGAGGCCACCGCCACGGTCTCGACCACCGGCACGCCGATCTCGCGTTCGAGCTTCTCGCGATCGAGCGCGAAGCCGCGCCGCTGGGCAAGATCGCTCATGTTCAGCGCTACCACCAGCGGCAGGCCGAGCCGCTTCACGTCGAGCACCAGTCGCAGCGACAGCGCGAGATGGGTCGCATCCGCGACCAGCACGATCACCTCCGGCTGCGGCTCGCCGGAGAGGCGGCCCAGCGCGACGTCGCGCGTGATCGCCTCATCGAGCGTCGTCGGGCTCAGGCTGTAGGTGCCCGGCAGGTCGAGCACGAGATAGCGACGGCGCGAGGGCCCGACGAACGAGCCTTCCTTGCGCTCGACCGTGACGCCCGGGTAGTTCGCCACTTTCTGGCGGCTGCCAGTGAGGCGATTGAACAGCGCGGTCTTGCCGCAGTTCGGCAGGCCTACCAGGGCGACGCGCAGATCGCGTGCGGCGATGACCGTCGCGTCCATGATCGCGCTCAATGCGCACCAGCGCCCGGGTTCGCGGCCACGATGCCGCGCCGGACACGGATCGCCTGTGCCTCGCGGCGACGCAACGCGAACATCGAGCCGCCGACGCGGACCGCGAGTGGATCGTCACCCGGCCACATCCGCGCCACGACTTCGAGCTCGGCACCCGGCACGAAGCCGAGTTCGAGCAGGCGCCGGGCGATCGTCGAGGCCTGCTCGTCGCCGAGGGATTGACCGTCGTCGATGACGGCGAGGACGGTGGCGTGCTCACCCTGCGAGAGCGAGCTCAGGCAAACCACCTCGTTGTTCGCGACAGCGTTCACTTGTGATCCCGGGCCAGCGGGGCCCATCCCGAAGTATCGATAGCGCCAGATCCAGGCCGCCATTGCGGTTTATTCGCATTGCCGGCCAAATGTAAATCATTCTCGTTAAGGCCGCAATGCGAGGGCAGTGCCATCGTTTGGAAATTAACTTATTTTAATTCATGGGCTTAGGCCGGCGGACCCCGGGACCCGGTAGCCGCCCCTTGCGCCAGCCGCTATCGTCCCGGCCATGGACGGCAGGGGCAGCGGCGGCGACGGCAATCGCCAGGTGAACGTGTTCGGCGAGCCGCTGGCCCCCTGCAGCGACTCGCCCCTCACCGGCTGGACCCGCAACGGCTGCTGCGAGACCAATTCGCAGGATCTCGGCTCGCATACCGTCTGCGCCGTGATGACCGCCGGATTCCTCGAGTTCTCGCAGGCCCGCGGCAACGATCTCAGCACGCCGCATCCGGAGTACGGCTTCCCGGGCCTGAAGCCCGGTGACCGCTGGTGCCTCTGCGCCGCGCGCTGGCTCGAAGCCTGGCAGGCCGGCCATGCGCCGCGCGTGCACCTGAAGTCGACGCATCGCCGCGCGCTCGAGATCATCGACCTGGCCGCGCTGAAACAGCACGCGATCGACCTTGCCTGAGCCGACTCCCCGCGACGCCTTCCTGCGTGGCGTACGCGAGCTGTTGCCTGCCACGCCCGGCGTGTTCGCGTGGGGCCTCGTCACCGGCGTCGCGATGGTCAAGTCGGGCCTCACGATCCCGCAGGCCACCGGGCTTTCACTGATGGCCTATGCCGGCAGCGCGCAGCTCGCCGCGCTGCCGCTGATCGCCGGCGCGGCCCCCGTCTGGGTGGTCGCGTTCACCGCGCTGATCGTGAACCTGCGGTTTCTCGTGTATGCGGCCTACATCCGCGGCGGCTTCGCGCACCTGTCGGCAGGCCGTCGCGCGTTCCTCGGCTACGTGGTCGGCGACGTGATGTTCGTGCGCTACGTCGCGCTGCTGACGCTCGAGCCGAAGTACCCGCAACGCGTTGCGTACTATCTCGGCGCCGCCGCCGCCAACTGGATCGCGTGGCAGGTGGCCTCGATCCTCGGCATTGTCGGCGCCGACGTGATCCCAACCGACTGGGGCCTCGAGCTCGCCGGCACGCTCGCGCTGGTCGCGCTGGTCGTGCCGCTGTGCGCGCAGCGCCCGGCCCTCGCCGGCGTCGTCGTCGCCAGCGCGGTCGCGGTGGCCGCGCGCGGCCTGCCGCTGCGGCTGGGCCTGCTGCTCGCGGTGATCTGCGGCATGGCTGCGGCGCTCGCGGTCGAATCCACCGAGGGCCCGAAGGGCAAGGCCGGGCACACCGCCCAGCCCGACCCGGAGTCAGCGGCGCCGCACCCCAGCACCGCAGCGTTGCCCGGCGCACCGGAGCATCGCCCGTGAGCGAACTCGAGCTCTGGCTCTGCTTCGTCCTGATCACGCTCGCGACGATCGCAACGCGTTCGGGTCTGCTGCTGGCCGGCCGCCGCCTCGTGATCCCGCCGCGGGTCGAGTCCGCCCTGCGTTACGCCCCCGCCTGCGCCCTCGCCGCCATCATCGCGCCCGATCTGCTGCTCGCCGACGGCCAGCTGCAGCTGGGACTCGGCAATGCGCGCCTGCTGGCGGGCGCAGCAGGAATTGCGATTTTCCTGCTCAGTCGTAGCACGATCGGCACCATCTTTGGCGGAATGGCCGCATTCTGGCTGCTGAAATTCGGCCTGCCTTGCTGATTCCGATCGGTCCGTGCACCCGAATCCTCGACGATCGGGGCCGAAGCACCCGCCAGCGGTCTGGCCAACCCGATTCAGAGGCTGGCTCGAGCCCAAGTACTGAACAAATGCTTATCTATTGACACAACGTCAATATGCGGCGTAGGCTCCAGCGCCATGAACTACCTCGTCGAACGCCGTCAGGAAGAGAAGGAACGCCGCCGCGCCGACATCCTCGACGCCGCCGAAGCCGTGGCCGGCGCCGTGGGCGTCGACGCGATGACCATGGACCAGGTCGCCCGCAAGGCCCGCCTCTCGCGCGCCCTGCTCTACGTCTACTTCCAGGACAAGTCCGACCTGCTGTTCGGCCTCTGCAACCGCGCCCTCGACCAGCTGCATCTGCGCTTCGTCGAGGCCGTCGCGCGGCACCGGGAAGGGATCCGCCAGGTCGAGGCCTGCGGCCGCGCCTACGTGGCCTTCGCGCAGGAATTTCCGGTGTATTTCGAAGCCTTGTCGCGCTTCGAGGCGCACTCTCCCGACCCGAACGCCGAGATCGGCAACGAGGGCGCCTGCGTACTGGCCGGCGAACGTGTGCACGCCGTGCTGATCGCGGCACTCGAGCTCGGCATGCGCGACGGCACGATCCGTGCCGATGCCGGCCCCGCGCCGCTGATCAGCGTCACGCTCTGGGCCTTCCTGCACGGCGTGATCCAGCTCGCCTCAACCAAGGCGACGCTGCTAGCCCACGACGGCATCACGATGCAGCATCTGGTCGACCAGGCGTTGCTGATGTGCGCCCGCTCGCTGGCCCAGCCCGGCTGAACGGCCATGCCTGACCTGCGCTCTCAACTGTGGTTTTTGTCTGACAGCTGTCCAGTGACTGGACAGCTGATAGCTACCCTCGGCCAGCTCGAATCCGCAGCCGAGCGGATTCCGTCGTTGGCGTCGTTGGCGGCCACGTTGGGGACTCTTGCGCTTTTGACGGCTATTTCGCCGACTTTCGCGCAGAATTCGGCGCCAAACAGCACGACTCCCTCCATCGCCACGGCACCCGTGATCGGCGCCGTACCCCCCATCGGCCGGGTGCCCGCCGCAGCGCCCGAGCTGCAAGTGGGGCGCCCGCTGGGCGAGGTCGTCGATGAGTACGTGCGCGCCGGCCTCGCCGCCAACCTCGGCCTGCGCGCCGCCACGCTCGAAGTCGAACGCAGCCAGGCCGCGCTGGACGCCGCCCGCGGCCGCTTCTTCCCCGAAGCGACGTTCGAGGCACGCTACACCCGCGCCGAAGGCGGCCGCCAGATCGACCTGCCGTTCGCCGACCTGCTGAATCCCGTCTACGGCTCCCTGAACCAGCTGCTCACGGCCTCCGGTCGGCCGGCGGAGTTTCCGCAGATCGAGGATCGCGGCTTCGGGCTGGTCCGCGAACGCGAGCAGGACACGCGGGTCACGCTGCGCCAGCCGCTCTACTCGCCGGCGATTCCCGCTGCGGTGCGCGGGCAACGCGCCATCCTCGAGGGCAGCGAATACGCGCGGCTCGCGTTCGCGCGCCGCCTGAAGCGCGACATCAGCGTCGGCTATCTGACGTGGCTGCAGACCTCGAAAACCGTCGCGATCGTCGATTCGAGCCGCGCGCTGCTCGCCGAGAACCTGCGCGTCAACGACTCGCTGTTCCGCAACGGCAAGATCACCCAGGACCAGGTGCTGCGCGCGCGGGCGGAACTGCTCGCCGTCGACCAGCAGTTGCGCGAGGCGCAGAACGGCCAGGCGCAGGCGCGCAGCTACCTGAACTTCCTGTTGAACCGCGACCTCGACGCGCCGCTCGAAGCCGCCGAGCCCGACGGCGAGATCTCGCGCGTCACCCGCGACCTCGCAATGTTGCGCAGCACGGCGCTCGATAACCGGCCCGAACTCGCGCAGCTCGATCGTGCGGTCGCCGCCGCGGGCGCGCAGACGGACATCGCGCGCGCCGCACGCAAGCCGACGCTGTCGCTCGGCGCCGATGGCGGCATCCAGGGCGAGAAATACGAGTTCGGCAGAGGCCGCAACTTCGCGACGATCTCGCTGTTGCTGAACTGGACGCTCACCGACGGCGGCCGGCGTCGCGCCGAGCTGCGTGCCGCGAACGCCAGCGAGCGCCGCGCCCGTACCCAGCGCGAGGAACTCGCGCAGCAGGTGCAGCTCGAGGTGCAGCAGGCCCTCGATCGCCTCAGCACCACCAGCGATTCGCTGCTCACCGCGCAGGCGCGCGCCGAGGCGGCGCAGGCGGGCTTTCGCATCGCCAGCCGCAAGCGCGACGAGGGCGCGATCAGCCAGGTCGAGTTCATCGACGCGCGCAACGCACTGACCGGCGCCGCGCTGAACCTCAACCTCACCCGTTTCCAGCTGCTCGGCCGCCAGGCCGAGCTCGACTACGCCACCGCCGCGGGCGCGCTGCCCGCCGACCTCGGAGTGCCGCGGCCGTAAGGCGCGGATCGTCATCATGGAAGATTCCAACCCGATCGCCACGCGCACCGCGGGCCCAGGTGCCACCCGCCGCAGCGCCGCGAGAGCCCCGCTGCCGCGGCTGCTCGCCGGCATGCTCGTCACGACGCTCGCCGCCTGCTCGCACCCCGAACCCACGATGGCCGAAAGGCCGACTCCGGTGCGCATCGCCGCCGCCACGAGTGGCCCCGCGACGCCGCCGATCGCCGCCATCGGGCAGGTGGCCAGCAAGGACGAGATGCGTCTCTCGTTCAAGCTCGGCGGCGTGGTGCGTCGCATCGCCGTGCAGGAAGGCGACGAGGTGAAGCAGGGCCAGCGACTCGCCGAGATCGAGCTTGCCGAGGTCAGTGCGCAGGTCGAACAGGCGCGTCAGCTCGCCGACAAGGCCCAGCGTGACTTCGAACGCGGCGAGCGCCTGCATGACGACCAGGTGATCAGCCTCGAACAGCTGCAGGACCTGCGCACCCAGGCCTCGGTGGCGCGTGCCGCCCTGAACTCCGCGCAGTTCAACCTCGGCTTCTCGACCATCATCGCGCCGCGCGACGGCGTCGTGCTGCGCAAGCTGGTCGAGGAACGCGAACAGGTCGCGCCGGGCGCGCCGGTGCTGGTGCTCGGCGCCCGCGACGGCGGCTACGTGGTGAGACTCGCGCTGGCCGATCGCGAGGTCGTGCAGCTGAAGCTCGGCGACCCGGCCGAGGTCCGCATGGACGCCTACCCGGGTCGGGTGCTGCCGGCCAGGGTGACCGAGATCTCGCGCGCGGCCGAGGAGCGCTCCGGGCTGTTCCCCATCGAAGTGCGCCTCGAGTCGCCGCAACTGGCGCTCGCCAGCGGCCTGGTCGCCAAGGTGGCCCTGTCGCCCTCGAGCTCGCGCGCGGGATCGCTGACCTACGTGCCGATCGCCGCCGTCGTCGAGGGCGACCGCGATCGCGCCAGCGTGTTCGTGCTGGCCGACGATCGCGCTAAGCGCCGCCCGGTGCGCGTCGCCTTCATCGCCGCCGACCAGGTGGCGCTCGCCGAGGGCCTCGCGCCCGGCGAGACCATCGTCACCGACGGGGCGCTCTACCTGCAGGACGACGAGCGCATCAGCGTCGTCAAGGATCCGGCCCAGGCGGTCGGCTCCGTGTTGCCGCCCGACGTGCCGGAGCCGTCGAGCGACCGGGACACGACCGCGCCGTCGCGCACCGCGCGCCAGGGCTGAGGCCGCGCCGCCATGTCGCTGCTCGAATTCCCGATCCGGCGCTACCAGTTCACGCTGGTCGCGTTCCTGATGCTGATCGCCATCGGCTGGTTCGCCTTCGCGAGCATCCCGCGCGAGGAAGACCCCTCGTTCAAGCTCGCGGGCTTCCAGATCGCCGCGATCCTGCCGGGTGCCGACCCGAAGGACCTCGAACGCCTGGTCGCCAAGCCGATCGAGGACCGGCTTGCCGAGCTGGACGACGTGCACGACATGGAGACCGTGATCTCCGACGGCGTGTCCTTCACGGTAATCGAGTTCGAAGCCAGGGCCGATCCGGACAAGAAATACGACGAGGTGACGCGCGAGGTCAACGCGCTGCGCCCGATGCTGCCGGCCGAGTTGCGCGAGCTCACGATCCGCAAGATCAGCCCGGCGCTGGTGAACATCGTGCAGTACGCGCTGGTCTCCGAGGACGCCCCGTACCGCGAGCTCGAGGACCAGGCGCGCGCCCTGAAGGACACGCTCAAGGCCGTGCCCGGCATCCGCACCGCCGAGAGCTGGGCGTTTCCGCCGCGTGAGCTGCGTGTCGAGCTCGACCTGAAGCGCATGTCCGAGCTCGGCCTTGCGGCCAGCCAGGTGATCCAGGCCGTGCAGAGCGAGAACGCCGACGTGCCCGCCGGCGTGATCGACCTGGGCCCGCGCAGCTTCAGCCTCAAGACCTCCGGCACCTATGCCGACCTCGAGCAGGTGCGCGACACGGTCATCCGCTCGGTGGGCGGCCGCAGCGTGCGCATCCGCGACGTCGCCGAAGTGCGCTGGGACGAGGGCCAGTGGGGCCACATCGGCCGCTACAACGGCAAGCGTGCCGTGTTCGTCAGCGCGAACATGAAGGAAGGTTTCAACATCCTGCAGGTGCGCCGTTCGCTGGACACCGCGGTGGGGCGCTTCGAGGGCGCGCTGCCGAAGCGCATCGCGCTCGAGCAGGGCTTCGACCAGTCGCGCAACGTCGCCTCGCGCCTCGACCGCCTCTACATCGACTTCGGCATCGCAATCGCGCTGGTGATGCTGACCCTGTTGCCGCTCGGCTGGCGCGCGGCCGGGATCGTGATGGTGTCGATTCCGCTGTCGCTGGCCTTCGGCATCACGGTGCTGTACTTCCTCGGCTACTCCATGAACCAGCTGTCGATCGCCGGCTTCGTGGTCGCCCTTGGCCTGCTGGTCGATGACTCCATCGTCGCGGTCGAGAACATTTCCCGCCACCTGCGCATGGGCTACACGCGCGTGCAGGCGGCGATCGTCGGCACCCGACAGATCTTCGTCGCCGTACTCGGCTGCACCGCGACGCTGATCTTCGCTTTCCTGCCGCTGATGGCGCTGCCCGGCAACGCCGGAAAGTTCATCCGTGTGCTGCCGGCCGCCGTGGTCGCCACCATCGTTGGCTCGCTGCTGATCGCGCTGTTCATCATCCCGTTCCTCGCCAGCCGCGTGCTCGACGAGAAGGCCGGCGAACACGGCAACGCGTTCCTGCAGAAGGTGATGGGGGCGATCCATCGCTACTACCGGCCGGCGCTGCACTACTGCCTGGCCCGCCCGAAGGCCACGGTGTTCGCCGCAATCGGCGGCACGCTGGCGCTGTCGGTGTTGCTGGTGCCGCTGATCGGCTCGAGCCTGTTCCCCAAGGCCGACACACCGCAGTTCCTGGTCCAGATCGAGGCGCCGAACGGCACCAGCCTCGCCGAGACCGACCGCGCGCTGCGCTTCGTCGAGACGCGGCTCGCGAAGATGCCGGAGGTGAAGTCCTGGTTCGCGAACCTCGGCCACGGCAACCCGCTGATCTACTACAACCAGCTGATGCGCAACGAATCGCCGAACTACGCCGAGGTGTTCGCGATCCTGAAGGAGTACGACACGCGGCGCACGCCGCAGCGTCTCGACGCGCTGCGCACCGAGCTCGACACCTACCCGGGCGCCCGCATCAGCGTGAAGGAATTCGTCAACGGCCCGCCGGTCACGGCGCCGATCGCGGTGCGCGTCGTCGGCGAGGACCTCGCCGTCATCGACCGCCTCGCGCGGCAGGTGGAACGCGAACTCGAGGCGACGCCCGGCACCCGCGACGTCAAGAACCCGCTGCGCGTCGCGCGCACCAACCTGCGCCTCGATGTCGACACCCAGAAGGCCGCGCTGCTCGGCGTGCCCACGGTGGAGTTCGATCGCGCGGTGCGTCTCTCGGTCTCGGGCATCGAGGCCGGCAAGTTCAAGGACGCGAACGGCGAGCAATATGCCATCGTCGTGCGCACGCCGGTCGGCGCCCGCGCCAATCTCGACGCGCTCGGCATGGTGCGCGTGCCCACCCTGAACGGCGCCTCGCTGCCGCTGTCGCAGCTCGCGACACTGCAGTTCGAATCGGCGCCGGTGCAGATCGCGCGCTACGACCGGGAGCGCTCGGTCACCATCAACTCGCAGGTCGTGCGCGGCATGAACACCGCCAAGGTGACCGCGGCCGTGGTCGACCGCCTCGAGAAGATGCCATGGCCGCGCGGTTACCGTTTCGTGCTCGGCGGCGATGCCGAGGCGGGCGCCGAGGCCTTCGGCGGCATCGGCACTGCCATCATCGTGGCGATCTTCGGCATCTTCGCCATCCTGGTGCTCGAGTTCGGCAACTTCCGCTCGACGTTGATCGTGCTCACCGTGGTGCCGCTCGGCATCTTCGGCGGCCTGATGATGCTGCTGGTCACCGGCAACGACATTTCGTTCACCGCCAGCATCGGCTTCATCGCGCTGGTCGGCATCGAGATAAAGAACTCGATCCTGCTGGTCGACTTCACCAACCAGCTGCGCGAGGACGGCGTGCCGCTGGACGAGGCCATCGAGCGCGCCGGCGAGATCCGCTTCCTGCCGATCCTGCTCACCTCGGCCACCGCGATCGGCGGCCTGCTGCCGCTGGCCGTGCAGAACATCGGCCTGTACTCGCCGATGGCCTGGGTGATCATCGGCGGCCTGATCACCTCCACGTTCCTCGCGCGGCTCGTGACCCCCGTCATGTACAAGCTGATCCCGCCTGCGGGCCACGAGCCGGTGCGGCATGAGTCGCCGGCGGGCGCATCGCAGGGTGCCTCGGGGGCGCTGCTCTAGTCCCGTGCGGCCTGCTGCCAACAGTCTGATGGGTCCGCGCTTCGGGCTGCTGCCGGGCCTGGACTGAGGGATGTCGCACGCACGTTGCTGCGGGCCACGCGATATATTTGCAGCATGAGTTACCGGCTCTTGCGGCCCCTGCTGTTCCTGGCCGAATCCGAGCAGGCGCACGCCTGGGCCCTTGAGGCCCTGCGGCGGATCGAGCGCCTCGGCTCGGGGACGCTGCACCGCGCCGGCGCGCTCGCGCCACTGCTGTCGACCCTGCGCGGCGGGGCCGACGCGCTGCCGCCCGAGACGCCCGTCGAACTGCTCGGCCTGCGCTTCCCGAACCGCGTCGGCCTCGCCGCCGGCTTCGACAAGGATGCCACCTGCGTCGACGGCCTCGGCGGGCTCGGCTTCGGCTTCATCGAGGTCGGCACCGTCACCCCGCGCCCCCAATCAGGCCAGCCGAAGCCGCGCGTGTTCCGCCTCGCCGCCGCCGAGGCGCTGATCAACCGCATGGGGTTCCCGAACGACGGCGCCGCGCGCGTCGCCGAACGCCTGATGCGCCGCAAGTACAGCGGCATCGTCGGCGCTAACATCGGCAAGAACGCCGACACCCCGCTCGAGCGCGCCGTCGACGACTACGTCGCCTGCCTCGAGATGCTGTACGCCGTCGTCGACTACGTGGCCGTCAACATCTCCTCGCCGAACACCGCCGGCCTGCGCGACCTGCAGGACGCCGAGCGCCTCGCGCCGATCCTCGCTGCGCTGCTCGAATGCCGCGAACGCCTCGAGAAGCGCAGCAGCCGCCACGTACCCCTGCTCGTGAAGCTCTCACCCGACCTCAGCGACGCCGCACTCGCCGCCTGCACGAACCTCCTGCGCAGCAGTGGCATCGACGGAGTGATCGCCACCAACAGTACCGTGTCGCGCCAGTATGTGAGTGGCCTGCCGAATGCGAACGAGGCCGGCGGCCTCTCCGGGGCGCCGCTGCGCCACCTGTCGCTGCACGTGGTGCGCCAGCTGCGCCAGCGCCTCGGCCCGAAGTTCCCGATCATCGGCGTGGGCGGCATCCACAACGCGCAGACCGCGACCGAGATGCGCGTCGCCGGCGCTGACCTCGTGCAGGTCTACACTGCGCTGGTCTACGAAGGCCCCCGTATCGTCACCGACCTGCGCCGCGCGCTCGCGCTCGCGCCGCCGAAGCCCGTCGCCGCGGCGTTCTGACAAGGCCTCAACTTCAGGCGGCGACCTGTTCGTAGGAGAATGCCGGCGGACCCGCGCATGGATCGCGGAATCAGCCCTTCCTGCCGCCGCCACCGCCGCTCTGCGCTGGCGCCTTGGCGTTTCGCTCGATCCATGCCGCAAACGCAGCCAGGAACGTGCCGAGGAACTCACGCCTCTCCGGCACTGCGATGCCACCCTGCCCATCGAACAGCTTCGCAGCATTGCCGACGCAGGCCCTGGGCTGCGCCAGCGTCGGCATGTCGAGGAACACCAGCGACTGGCGCAGGTGGTGGTTGGCGCCGAAGCCGCCGATCGCGGCGGCAGTGTTGGTGCGCACCGCACCGAAGCGCCGCAATGACCTTGCGGTGCGCAGCGGCTATTTCGCCAGCCCGATCTCGCGCAGGCGTTCGGCCAGGAACTCCCCCGCCGAGACCTCCGGATACAGGGCGCCTGCGCCGAGGCAGGACGGCAGGCAGCGCAACGACGTCGACTCGGTCGGGTGCATGAAGAACGGCATCGAATAGCGGCTGACGTTCGGGCCGGCCGGATTGACCACGCGGTGTGTCGTCGCCGGGATCACGTCGTTCGTCAGCCTGGCGAGCATATCGCCCGAGTCGACGATCAGGTTGCGCGGCTCGGTCTCCACCGGCAGCCAGCGCCCGTCGCGATCCAGCAGCTCGAGCCCCGCGCCTCGGGCCGCGACCAGGATCGTCAGGAAGTTGATGTCCTCGTGCGCTGCCGAGCGCAGGCAGTGTGGGTCCGCCTCCGCGGGAACCGGCGGATAGTGGATCAGGCGCAGCACCGAATTCCCGGTGCGCACCAGCGGGTCGAAATACGTCGACGGCAAGCCGAGCCCCGGTGCCAGCGCTTCGAGCAGGGTGCGTCCCGTGGCGTCGAGGCCCGCAAACAGCGCGACGAAGGTCTCGCGGAAGGCGGGAAACGCCGCGGGCCAGAGATTCGGCGGCAGCACATCGTCGCGGTCGGTGCTGCCCTCGGTCTTGACCGGCCGCG
>Ga0315287_10002290_pt1 | contig 18048 bp, 15 predicted proteins | sample YL17G11_0_MG_FD_205037 | JGI IMG/M metagenome (GOLD analysis project Ga0315287, IMG submission 205037) | Sediment microbial communities from Yellowstone Lake, YNP, Wyoming, USA - YL17G11_0 | ecosystem: Environmental > Aquatic > Freshwater > Lake > Sediment | place: USA: Wyoming | collected...
CACCCCGAACGCCCACAAGCTGATCCTGCACCTGCAGGAGTCAGGTCTTGTCGAGACCGGCCTGATCGACAAGCGCTATCGCCTGGGCGCCCGCCGCCTCGCCGAGCTGACCGAGCGGGCGCTGTCGACCGTCAGCCACTGGGAGGCGTTCCGGGCGAGCGTGCCGGCCCTGAAGGAGCTGACCGGCATGCACGGCCTCGTCGCGAAGCTCGTCGGGTCACGGGTCGTCTTCGTCGAGCAGACCCGCGGCCCCGACCTCGCCCTCGGTCGTGCCTTCCCGGCCCATGCGACCTCGCTCGGCAAGGCACTCCTGGCTGAAGCACCGACCTCGGTCCTCGATGAGGTGGTGCTCGATGCCTGGAGCGCCCGGACGATCACCGACCGCCGAGAGCTGGAGGCCGACCTCGCGACCACCAGGAAGCGCGGCTGGGCCCTCGAGGATGGAGAACTCGACCTGCGCCGTCGCTCGATCGGTGCGGTCGTGCGCGACCACCGGGGTACAGCGGTCGCGGCGATCGGGATCGGTGGCCTCGTCTCCGAGCTTGCCGACGAACGGTTGCCCGAGCTGATCGGCCACGTGCTCGCCGAGGCCAAGAAGATCACCGACGCCCTCGGAGGAGCGCTCGGCGCGCTCGCGCCGCCTCGGCTCGACATCACGGTGATCGGCGCGGTGGAGCCGCCGGTGCCGCCCGTTCCCCGGACGGACACGCCGGAGGGCAAGCGCACCTCGAAGCGAAGCAGAGCGGGCGGGTAGCGGTGTCGGACCGGCTGGCATCGCTCCTCGTGGGGGAGCTGCTCGCCCTCTCCGACGACGACCTGCGCCCGCTCGCCGAGCGACTGGCCGCGTTCCTCGAGGGCGCACAGTCCTCGGATGTCTTCCTCAGCGTCGACCAGGCGGCGACCCGCCTCGGCGTCCATCCCAACACGGTCTACCGGATGATCGTCGGTGGCCGGCTGCGCGCCGTCCGTGCAGGGCGCCTCTGGCGCATCCCCGAGGCCGAGCTGGCGCGCGTCGCATCGGGCCCGACGACGGTCGCGCAAGGGCGCGCGCTCACGCCGCCGCGCTCCTCGCGGCGCTTCGGTGACCTCGTACGCGATCTGCCCTACGCTGGGCCAGGATGAGCGTCCACCGCGAGACCCTGCCGAGCGGGCGACGCGTCTACCGGGTGCGGTGGCGCGACGGTGATCGCAACCGGGCGCGCTCCTTCGACCGCCGCGCCGACGCCGAGGATTTCGACGCGGCCGAGCGCCGGCGCCAGCGCATGGGCGCGCACGGCCCCGCCGAGCCCTCGCGCGAGCGCCTCGACGCCTGGCTCGAGACCTGGGTGCGCCGGGACGGGATCGCCTGGGCGCGCTCGACGCGCCTTCACCGGGGCTCGGTGATGGACAAGTGGATCGCCCCGCTGATCGGCGGCGTGCGCCTGCGCGAGCTCGGCCGGGCCCGGGTGCGCGACTTCCGGGCGGAGATGCTCGACCGCGGGGCGACCAACGCGACGGCCAACGGCGCGATGCGCGTGCTGTCGGCCGCGCTCGGGGCGGCGGTCGAGGACGGGCTCATCCCGACCAACCCGTGCCTCCGGATCAAGCGGCTGCCCCACACGCCCGCCCCGGCGCGTCCTCTCTCGCCACTGGAGGCCGAGCGCCTGCGGATCGAGCTGCCGACCCCGCGCGACCAGGTCCTGTGGGGCCTGATGGCCTACGCGGGGCTTCGGCCCGAGGAGGCCCTCGCCCTTCGCTGGGGCGACGTGGGGGGCACCCTCCACGTCCACCGCGCCTACACCCACGGCGAGCTGAAGGACACCAAGACCGGACGGGCCCGCAGCGTCGCGGTGATCGGCCCGCTGGCCGACGACCTCGCCGCCTGGCGCGAGCGGACCGAGTGGGCCGAGCCGGGCGATCTGGTCTGCCCGAGCCTCGGCCGGGCGGACCGGCCAGGCGACGCCTCCCGGCAGGGCGGATTCCTGCACCTGAGCAACTGGCGCAAACGGGCCTTTCGGCCGGCGAGCGAGCGAGCCGGGCTTGCGGGCATCATCCCGTACAACGGCCGCGACACCTTCGCGAGCCTTCTCATCTACGAGGGCCGGCCCCCGATCCTCGTGGCGGCGGCGCTCGGGCACGGCGACACCCAGACCCTCTGGCGCCACTACGCGGGCGTCTTCGCCGAGGCCGAGGTGGGCGTGCGGGTGCCGATCGAGGAGGCGGTCAAAGAGGCCCGCGAGGCGTTGCGATGGGAACGAAATGTTCCCACGTCGTTCCCACGCCGGCCTTCGGACGGGGTTTCAGAGGGCCGCCTGAGGGCTCAGAAAGCGCTCTCAGCAGGGACAAAGCGAATGCGCGCGGCAGGATTCGAACCTGCGACTTCTGGCTCCGGAGGCCAGCGCTCTATCCACTGAGCTACGCGCGCAACGGCCGGTAGCTTAGACGACATGGCAGCCGCCGCCAGCCGCGGGCACGTCGTCCGGGTCGCCGTCATCTCGGACACCCACATGCCGGGGCGCGGACGCGTGCTGCCCGATGCCTGCCGGCAGCGGCTGCGGGCGGCAGATCTGATCGTGCACGCGGGCGACTGGTCGGACCTGGCGACCGTGGGCATGGTGCGGGCGATGGGGCCGCCGGTGGTCGCGGTGCACGGCAACGTCGAGGAGCCCGCCGTGAGGGCCGCCCTGCCCGCGACGGCCGAGGTGGAGGCCGGCGGCCTGCGGATCGGCGTGGTCCACAACGGCGGGCCCGAGTCGGGGCGCCTGGAGCGGCTGCGCCGGCGCTTCCCCGGAGCGGGGGCCGTGGTCTTCGGCCACTCGCACATCCCGCTCCACGAGGTCGCGGACGACGGCTTCATGATCCTCAACCCGGGCAGCCCCACCGACCGGCGAAGGGCGCCCCGGCACAGCATGGCCGAGATCGTGCTCGCCCCCGGCGCGGCCCCGGCGGTGGAGTTCTGGGCCGTCGACGAGCCGGCCGGGCCCCTGCCCCGGGAGCTCGTGCGCGGAGCCGGTCCCCCGCCGCGGCACTAGGATCGCCTCAGTGGACCTGTTCGTCACCCTGATCGGCACCGCCGCGTCGGTGCCCACCTCGGCCCGCGGCACCGCCGCCACGCTGATCGCCCGCGGCGGGGAGCGCTGGCTGATCGACTGCGGGGAGGGCACGCAGCGCCAGCTGCTGCGCTCCGGCCAGGGGCTGGTCGACCTCGACCTGATCTTCCTCACCCACCTGCACGGCGACCACTACCTCGGGCTGCCGGGGCTCTTCAAGACCTACGGCCTGCGCGGGCGGGAGCGGCCGCTGGAGCTGGTCGGCCCCCGAGGCCTGATCCGCCTGATGGAGACGATGCGCCCGATCATCGGCCGCCTGCCGTTCCCGGTGGACCTCGAGGAGATCGACGACCCCGACCCCGCCGTGGCGTTCCGCGGCGACGGCTTCCGGATCGCCGCCTTCCCGACCCGCCACTCGGTGCCCTCCGTCGGCTACGCCCTCTCGGAGGACGATCGCCCGGGGGCGTTCGATCTCGACGCGGCACGGGCGCTCGGGGTGCCCCCGGGGCCCCTGTTCGGCGCGCTCCAGCGCGGCGGCGAGGTGACGACCCCCGAGGGCCGGGTGGTCCGTCCGGACGAGGTGCTCGGCGAGGCGCGCACCGGACGGACCGTCGTGATCACCGGCGACACCGAGCCCTGCGACGCGACGGTGGCGGCGGCCCGCGGCGCGGCCGTCCTGGTGCACGAGGCGACCTTCCTCGAGGCCGATCGCGAGCGCGCGCGCGAGACGCGCCACACGACGGCCCGCGAGGCCGCGGAGGTCGCGCGCCAGGCCGACGTCGGCCTGCTGGTGCTCACCCACCTCTCGAGCCGGTGCTCACCGGGCGACGTGCGCGCCGAGGCCGCCGCGGTGTTCCCGCGCACCCTGGTGCCGCGCGACTTCGACCAGATCGAGGTCCCCTTGCCGGAGCGGGGCGAGCCGATCGTCCACCCCGCCCGCGGGGGCGGGCGGCGGGGAGGGTCTGACGTGGCGTCGGAGCCACCTGCTACGTTCCCCGTGGAGTGACCTTTAAGCCGGTCCCGCGAGACCGAGAAGGAGCGACGATGGATCATCGTGCCGCCGCGTCTTGCCCACGCGCGTCCGCGTGAGCGCCTCCGCCGGGAAGGTCCTGGTCGATCAGGACCAGGTCCGCCGCACGGTCGCCCGCATCGCCCATGAGATCGTGGAGCGCCACGCCGAGCCCGAGAAGCTCGCCCTGGTCGGCATCCACACCCGCGGCGTCCCGCTCGCCGCGCGCCTCGCCCGGCTGATCGGCGAGTTCGCCGGCACCGCGCCCGCCACGGGCACGGTCGACATCGCGCTCTACCGCGACGACGTCGGCCTCGACGCCCGTCGGGGCGCGCTGCCGGTCGTCGGCGACACGGTCCTCGACTTCAACGTCGCCGAGCGCGCCGTGATCCTGGTGGACGACGTGCTCTTCACCGGCCGCACGATCCGGGCTGCGATCGACGCGATCTTCGACTACGGCCGCCCGCCGCTGGTGCAGCTCGCCGTCCTCGTGGACCGCGGTCACCGAGAGCTGCCGATCCGCCCGGACTACGTCGGCAAGAACCTGCCCACCTCGCGATCGGAGCGGATCGCCGTCCACCTCGCGGAGGTGGACGGAACCGACGAGGTCGTCCTGGAGGCGATCCGGTGAGCCGGCGCTCGCTGCTCACCATCGCCGACCTCGACCGCGCCGAGATCGCGCGCATCCTTCGCGTCGGCAATCGCTTCGCCGAGGTGATGGAGCGCGACATCAAGAAGGTCCCGACCCTGCGCGGGCGCACGATCATCAACATGTTCTTCGAGGCGTCCACGCGCACCTCGACCTCCTTCGAGCTCGCCGGCAAGCGCCTGTCGGCCGACGTCGTCAACGTCAAGGGCTCGGGGTCGAGCGTCGAGAAGGGCGAGACCCTCAAGGACACGGTCATCACCCTCAACTCGTACCTGCCCGACGTGCTGGTGATCCGCCACCAGTCGGTCGGCGCCTGCCAGCTGGCGGCGCGCCACACGCAGGCGGCGGTGATCAACGCCGGCGACGGCAAGCACGAGCACCCCACCCAGACCCTGCTCGACCTCTACACGATCGAGCGCGAGGTCGGGCCGCTCGACGGCCTGCACATCGCCTTCGTGGGCGACGTCGCGCACTCGCGCGTGGCCCGCTCGGGGATCCGGGGCTTCCAGATGATGGGTGCGCACGTGAGCCTGATCGGTCCTCCCACGCTGATCCCGCGCGACGCCGAGGCGGCCCTCGGGGTGACGGTCTCGACCGACATCCGCGACGTGGCCGACGCCGATGTGGTGTACGTCCTGCGGATGCAGCTGGAGCGGATGGGCCCGGGCGGCTTCGTCCCCTCGCTGCGCGAGTACGCGGCGACCTACGGCGTGAACCACGGGCGCCTGCGCCCCGGGCAGCGGGTGATGCATGCGGGCCCGATCAACCGCGGCGTCGAGATCTCGGGCGCCCTGGCGGACGACCCGAAGACGCTCATCGAACGACAGGCGGCGAACGGAATGGTGGTGAGGATGGCGGTGCTCTACGACCTGCTGGCCGGTCCCTCCGCGGGCGCCGAGCCCGCCGAGCATCCGATCGGCGCGGTGAGCGTCTGATGACGGTGAGACTGGTGCAGCGCCCCGGGCCCTCCGCGTCCCTGGTCATCCGCGGCGCGCGGGTGCTCGACCCCGCCGCGGGCATCGACGAGATCCGCGACCTCGTGGTCCGCGACGGGCTGATCGGCGGCGACCCCGCCGGCCTCGAGGCCATCGACGGCGCCGGGATGATCGCCGTCCCCGGCTTCGTGGACCCCCACGTCCACCTGCGCACCCCCGGCCGGGAGGACCTCGAGGACATCGCCACCGGCAGCATGGCGGCCGCCGCGGGCGGCTTCGTCACCATCGTGGCCATGCCCAACACCTCGCCGGTCGTGGACAACGCCGCCGTGCTCGGCACCCTCCTGGACCGCGGCGAGCGCGAGGCCGCTGTGCGGGTCGGCTTCTACGCCGCGATCACGGTGGGCCAGCAGGGCAAGGAGCTCACCGAGCAGGTCGAGATGGCCGAGCTCGGCGCGGCCGGGTTCAGCGACGACGGCCACCCGGTGTCCGACGCGGGGGTCATGCGGCGCGCCCTCCAATACCAGACGATCACCGGGCTGCCGCTGGTGCTGCACGAGGAGGACGTGCGCCTGTCCGGGCGCGGCGTGGCGCACGAGGGCGCGGTCGCGAGCCGCCTCGGCCTGGCGGGGATCCCGCCCATCTCCGAGAGCATCGCCGTCGCCCGCGACATCGTGCTGGCCGAGTACGAGGGCGGCCACATCCACATCTGCCACGTCTCCGCGTCGGAGACCGTCGACGAGATCCGCCGGGCCAAGGCCCGCGGCGTCCGCATCACGGGCGAGGTGACGCCGCACCACCTGGCGCTGACCGACGCGGCGATCGCGTCGCTCGACCCCTCTCGCCACAAGATGAACCCGCCCCTGCGCGAGGAGTCGGACCGCCAGAGCCTGATCGCCGCCCTCATCGACGGCACCCTCGACCTGGTGGCCACCGACCACGCCCCCCACGACGCCGACGAGAAGGAGGTCCCCTTCGAGGAGGCCCCCTTCGGCATCACGGGCCTCGAGACCGCCTTCGCCGTGTGCAACACCACCCTCGTGCGCACGGGCGACATGCCGCTCGAGCTGCTCGTGCGCCGGATGAGCAGCGACGCGGCGACGGCCCTCGGGCTGCCCGTGCCGACGCTGGCCGACGGGGCCGTGGCGGACGTCGCCCTGATCGACCCCGAGGCCACCGTGGTGGTGGGGGAGGGCGGATTCCAGAGCAAGTCCCGCAATTCGGCCTGGCTCGGCGAGGAGCTGCAGGGGCGGGTCGCGCTCACCATCGCGGGAGGGCAGATCGCATGGCGACCGTAGGCGCGCGGCACCCCGGGCTCCTGAGCCGGGAATCCACCGGCCTGATCCTGATCGACGTGCAGGAGGCCTTCCGCCCGGTCATCGACGGCTTCGACCGGGTGGTGGCGAACTGCGGGATCCTCGCCGAGGGCTTCGGCATCCTGGGACGTCCGGTCCTGGTGAGCGTCCAGTACCCCAAGGGGCTCGGGCAGACCGCTCCCGAGCTGGCCGAGCGGCTCCCCGAGGGCACCCGGCTCGTCGAGAAGCTGCGCTTCTCGGCCTGCGGGGTCGAGGCGTTCGACGAGGCGCTCGAGGCGGCGGGTTGCGCCGACTGGGTGGTGGCCGGGATCGAGACGCACGTCTGCGTCAACCAGACCGTCCTCGACCTGATCGCCCGCGACTACGCGGTGCACGTGGCCGGTGACGCGGTGTCCTCGCGGAGCCCCGCCAACCGCTCACTCGCCCTGGAGAAGATGGCGTCCGCGGGCGCGGAGATCACCAGCACCGAGATGGCCCTCTTCGAGATGCTCGAGGCGGCCGGAACGGACGAGTTCAAGGCGATCTCCCGGCTGGTCCGATGATCCCGACCCCCGCGTGGGTCGTGCTGGAGGACGGGCTGGTGCTGGAGGCCCGCGGCGTGGGGGCGTCGGGAACGGCCCTCGGGGAGATGGTCTTCACCACCGGCATGTCGGGATACCAGGAGGCGGTCACCGACCCCTCATACCTCGGTCAGATCCTCTGCTTCGCCGCCCCGATGATCGGCAACTACGGCGCAGGCCCCGCGCACGACGAGAGCACCCGCGCGTGGCCGGGAGCCGTGATCATGCGACGGGCGGGTGACGCGGCCGGCGCCGGAGGGTCCACCGGGTGGCGCCGCTGGCTCACCGAGCGGGGCGTGGTCGCCGTCGAGGACTGCGACACCCGGCGCCTCGTGCGGCACCTGCGCGACGCCGGCGCGATGCGCGGCGGCGTCAGCACCGAGCTCACGCCCGAGGAGCTGCTGGCCCGCGTCCGCGCCCATCCGGTGCTCGACGGGCGCGACCTCGCCTCGGAGGCGGCCGGCCCGGCGCGGATGCTGGGCGACGACGGCCCGCACGTCGTGGCCATCGACTGCGGGATGAAGGAGAGCATCGCGCAGGGCCTCGTCCGTGCGGGCTGCCGCCTCGACGTGGTGCCCGCAGGGATCACCGCCGCCGAGGTGCTGGCGCGCGGCCCCGACGGGGTGCTCCTCTCCAACGGCCCGGGCGATCCGGCCGCCGTGACGGTGGTGATCGAGACGGTCCGCGGGCTGCTCGGCGAGGTGCCCGTCTTCGGCATCTGCCTCGGCCACCAGATGCTCGCGCAGGCCCTCGGGCTCTCCACGCGCAAGCTGGCCTTCGGCCATCGGGGCGCCAACCACCCGGTGCGTCGCAGCGACGACGGGAGGGTCGAGATCACGGTCCAGAACCACGGCTACGCGGTCGTCGCCGACGATCTGCCCGACGGGGTCGAGGTGACGCGCACGAGCCTCTTCGACGGCTCGGTGGAGGGGATCGCGGCCCCGGGCCTGCGCGCCTGGTCGGTCCAGTACCACCCCGAGGCGAGCCCCGGCCCGCGCGATGCCCGCTACATGTTCCGCGAGTTCGTCGACTCCCTCGGGGGGCGGCCCTAGTGCCGCGCCGCGACGACCTCACGACGATCATGGTTCTCGGCAGCGGGCCGATCGTGATCGGCCAGGCCGGCGAGTTCGACTACTCGGGCACCCAGGGCGCGCGGGCGCTGCGCGAGGAGGGCTACCGGGTCGTCCTGGTCAACTCGAACCCGGCCACGATCATGACCGACCCGTCGGTGGCCGACCGCACCTACGTCGAGCCGCTCGACGTCGAGTCGGTCGAGGCGATCATCGAGCTCGAGCGCCCGGACGCGCTCCTTCCCACCCTCGGCGGCCAGACCGCGCTCAACCTGGCGATGGACCTGAGCGCCGCGGGCGTCCTGGAGCGCTTCGGGGTGGAGCTGATCGGCGCCGACGTGGCCGCCATCCGCCGTGCCGAGGACCGGGAGGTCTTCCGCGACACGATGGACGCCGCAGGGCTGCCGGTGCCCGAGAACCGGGTCGTCTCCGACATGGCCTCGGGGATGGAGGCGATGGTGGAGCTCGGGCTGCCCGTGATCCTGCGCCCGGGCTTCACCCTCGGCGGCGAGGGGGGCGGTGCGGCGGCCACGCCCGGGGAGTTCGCCTCGATGCTCGAGCAGGCGCTCGCGGCCAGCCCGATCAACCAGGTGCTGATCGACCGCTCGCTCGTCGGCTGGGCGGAGATCGAGCTCGAGGTGGTGCGCGACACGGCCGACAACGCGGTGATCGTCTGCTCGATCGAGAACATCGATCCGATGGGCGTCCACACCGGCGATTCCGTGACCGTCGCTCCCGTGATGACCCTGACCGATCCCGAGCTCCAGCGCCTGCGCGACGCCGCGATCGCGGTCATCCGGGCGGTCGGCGTCTCGACGGGCGGCGCGAACGTGCAGTTCGCCCTGAACCGGGCGACCGGCGAGATGGTCGTGATCGAGATGAACCCGCGCGTCTCGCGCTCGTCGGCGCTCGCGTCGAAGGCGACCGGCTTCCCGATCGCCAAGATCGCCGCCCGGCTGGCGGTGGGCTACACGCTCGACGAGCTGCCCAACGAGATCACCGGCGTCACCCCCGCGAGCTTCGAGCCCACGCTCGACTACGTCGCGGTCAAGATCCCGCGCTTCGCCTTCGAGAAGGTGCCGGGCGCGTCGACCGAGCTCACCACCCATATGAAGAGCGTCGGCGAGGTGCTGGCCCTCGGGCGCACCTTCGGCGAGGCGTTCGGCAAGGCCATGTCGGGTCGCGAGCTGGACGTGCGCCCGCGCACGCCGAGCGACGCCGGGGAGGCACTGGCGATCCTGCGCGTGCCCTCGTGGGATCGCTACGACGTGATCCTCTGGGCGCTCGCAAACGGAGTGAGCCAGGAGGACGTGCACGCGGCCACCGGGATCGACGCCTGGTTCCTGGCCGAGCTGGGGCAGCTGGCGGCGGCCCGCGCCGCCGTGGAGGGGCCGCTGGAGGACCTCGACGCCGCCGCCCTGCTGCGCGCCCGCCGCGCCGGGGTGGTGGACCGCGACATCGCGGTGGCGACCGGGGCGAGCGAGCTCGCGGTGGGTGAGCGCCGGCGTGCGCTCGGCGTACGCCCGACCTACCACGCGGTCGACACCTGCGCGGCCGAGTTCGCGGCGCTCACGCCCTACTACTACGCCGGCTTCGAGGCCGAGGGCGAGCTCGCCCGCGACGAGCGCCCGGCCATCGTGGTGCTGGGCTCCGGGCCGAACCGGATCGGCCAGGGGATCGAGTTCGACTACTGCTGCGTCCACGCGGCCGAGACCGTGCGCGATCTCGGCTTCGCCTCGGTGATGGTCAACTGCAACCCCGAGACCGTCTCGACCGATCACGGGGTGAGCGACCGCCTCTATCTCGAGCCGGTGACCATCGACGCCGTGCTCGACATCTGCGCGGCCGAGCGGCCGATCGGGGTGATCGCCCAGCTGGGCGGCCAGACCCCGCTGCGGCTCGCCGGGGCGCTCGCCGACGCGGGGGTCCCGGTGCTCGGTACCTCGCCGGCCGCGATCGACCTCGCCGAGGACCGGGGCAGCTTCGGCGCGCTCCTCGACCGCCTCGGCCTGGCCGCGCCGCCCTGGGCCGTCGCGAACGGGGGAGGGGAGGCGCTGGCCGCCGCAGACGAGGTCGGCTACCCGGTGCTGATCCGCCCCTCCTACGTGCTCGGCGGGCGGGCCATGGCCATCTGCGACTCGCCCGACGCGGTGCGCGCCTACCTCGCGCGCGAGCGGCCCGAGGGCGTCCTGCTGGTCGACCGGTTCCTCGAGAACGCTGTCGAGCTCGACGTGGACGCGCTCTCGGACGGGGAGGACTGCTGGACCGCGGCGGTGATGGAGCACGTCGAGGCGGCCGGCGTGCACTCGGGCGACTCGGCCTGCGTGCTGCCGGCCCAGAGCGCCGGCCCGGGGCTCGTGGCCGAGCTCGAGGAGCAGACGGCCGCGCTGGCCAAGGGGCTCGGCGTCGTCGGGCTGCTCAACGTCCAGTTCGCCGTGCTCCGCGACGGGAGCATCTACGTCATCGAGGCCAACCCGCGGGCATCCCGCACGATCCCCTTCGTCGCCAAGGCGACGGGCGTGCCGCTGGTGCGCCACGCCGTCCGCCTGATGCTCGGCGCGTCCCTGGGCGATCTCGACCTCCCGGCCGCCGCGCCCCAGCGCCACGTCGCGGTCAAGGAGGCGGTGCTGCCCTTCTCGCGATTCGCCGGCGCCGACCCGGTCCTCGGGCCGGAGATGCGGGCGACCGGCGAGGTGATGGGCCTCGGCGGCAGCTTCGCCGAGGCCTTCGCCAAGGCCCAGCGCGGCGCCGGGCAGGCGCTGCCGCGCAGCGGCGGCGCGTTCATCTCCGCCCGCGACGGCGACAAGCCCGAGGCCGTGGCCCTGGCCGCCCGCCTGGCCCGTGCCGGGCTCGCCCTGTTCGCGACCTCCGGGACCGCGGCGGCCCTGACGGCCGCCGGCCTGAGCGTCGAACGGGTCCTCAAGATCTCCGAGGGCGCCCCCCACGTGGGCGACCTCATCGAGCAGGGCCGGATCGACCTGGTGATCAACACGCCGCAGGGGGGGCAGGGCGCGCGCACGGACGGGTTCGAGATCCGGGCGGCCGCGATCCGGGCGGGCATCCCCTGCATCACGACCATCGAGGCCGGGGCCGCCGCCGCCGCCGCCATCGCCGCGGGGGGCGCCGGCTACCCTCGAGCGCTCCAGGACGGTGGGCGCCCGACACGTCCCGGGAGGGCGTTCCGACCCGGTCCGGCAGCCGTGTGAACCTCAAGTTGAGGCCGAGATCATGTAAGGCCCGGATTAGGTAGCTTCGCCTGCAACAAGCGTGAAAATGACGTAAAACGGCTGCAAAGACCACCTTGCCAGCACGGCGACGACGAACCTAGAATGGCCCGCGATGGCCACCACCACTCCTAAGCTCCAGTCGCAGGCGCCCGAGCGCTCGCTGGACCAGCGCATGGAGGCCCTCCGGCGGGCGAACGACATCCGCTCGCGCCGGGCTCAGCTCAAGAAGGACCTCAAGAGCGGGCACGCGTCGATCGGGAGCGTGATCTCCGATCCCCCCGAGTTCGTGATGACGGCCAAGGTGTTCGACATGCTGATGGCCGTGCCGAAGTACGGGAAGGTGAAGGCGACACGATTCCTGAACACCTGTCGCATATCGCAGGGGAAGACGATCGGGGGCCTGTCGGACCGACAGCGCTCAGAGCTGCTGGAGCTCCTTCACCGGTAGCGGCGCGACCCCGGGTAATCATCGTCTCGGGGCCGTCGGGCGCGGGGAAGGGCACCCTGATCAAGGGCGTCCTGCCGCTGTTCCCCGATCTCACGGTCGCCGTCTCGGCCACTACCCGCCGCATCCGGCCGGGTGAGGTGGACGGCGAGCACTACCACTTCCTCACGGCCGAGGAGTTCGAGGACCGGGTCGACAGTGGGCAGTTCCTGGAGCACGTGACCTACGCGGGCAACCGCTACGGGACCCTCCGCTCCGAGGTGGACCGGATCCTCGGCTGCGGGCGCTCCCCGGTGGTGGAGATCGAGCTCGCGGGGGCCCGCGCCGTGCGTCGGATGATCCCCGACGCCGTCTCGGTGTTCATCGCCCCGCCCTCCTCGCAGGAGCTCAGCGCGCGCCTCGAGCGCCGCGCCACGGACACCCAGGGCGAGATCGCAGAGCGTCTGCGCACCGGCGAGATCGAGCTGGCGGCCCGCGACGAGTTCGACCACGTGGTGATCAACGAGGACGTCGAGACCGCGGTCGACGAGCTCGCCCGCATCGTCCGCTCGGTGACCGGCTCCGCCGATGGCTGAGATCCTTCTCGGCGTCTCGGGCGGCATCGCCGCCTACAAGGCGGTCGACGTCATGCGGATCCTCCAGCGCCGCGGGCACGGCGTGACCGTCGTCATGACCCGCTCGGCGCAGCGCTTCATCGGCCCCTCGACCTTCTCCGCGCTCTCGGGACGGCCGGTGGGCGTCGATCTCTTCGGAGCCGAGGAGCGCCCCGGCTACGGGCACCTCGAGTTGGCGCGCTCCCACGACCTGATGCTGGTCGCGCCGGCCTCGGCCAACACCGTTGCACGGATGGCCGCCGGGCTCGGCGACGGGCTGCTCGGGGCGACCCTGCTGGCCTTCGACGGCCCGGTGATCGTGGCGCCGGCGATGAACACCCGCATGTACCTGCACGCGGCCACCGCCGCGAACCTCGCGCTGCTGCGCTCCCGCGGAGTGATCGAGATCGACCCCGCGTCGGGCCTGCTCGCCGACGGCGACATCGGCATCGGCCGTCTGGCCGATCCGGTGGACATCGCCGACGCGGTCGACGGACTCCTGGCCGGCGCCGGCACGCTCGCCGGGCGGCGGATCCTGGTCAGCGCGGGGGGCACGCGCGAGCCGATCGACCCGGTGCGCTTCGTCGGCAACCGCTCCAGCGGGCGGATGGGCTGGGCCGTCGCCGAGGCCGCGCGCCGTCGTGGAGCCGAGGTCACGGTGCTCGCGGCCAACGTCGACCTGCCCCGCAGGGCGGACATCCGCTACATCGACGCGCCCACGGCGGCCGGCCTGCACGCCGCCGCCCTCGACGAGTTCCCGGCGTGCGACGTGCTGGTGATGGCGGCGGCCGTGGCCGACTTCCGCCCCGGCGCCCCGCTCGAGGGGAAGATCGACAAGAGCGCCGAGGGGCGGCTCGCCCTCGACCTCGAGCCGACGGCCGACATCCTCTCCGACCTGGCGGGCCGGCGGGAGCGGCAGATCCTCGTGGGCTTCGCCGCCGAGCACGGCCCGGCGGGGCTTGAACGGGCCCGCTCCAAGCGCCTGCGCAAGCACCTCGACCTGGTGGTGCACAACGACGTCTCGATCGACGGGATCGGCTTCGAGTCGGGCGAGAACGCCATCACGATCATCGGAGAGGCCGGTGAGCAGACGGTCGCGCGGGCCGGCAAGGACACCTGCGCCGAGCGCATCCTCGACGCCGTCGCCCCCCTGCTCGCCTCCCGGGGCTGAGGGCGGTCGCGCCCGGGCCCCGGCTCGGGAGCCCCGCCGTGCACTACCCTCGCGGTGTGACGTCGACCATCGCCACGCCGCCACTCGAGCCGGGTGAGCTGACCCCGGTGGCCGAGTTGGCCGGCGCCCTGGTGGATGCCTGTGCCGGGGCGGTGCGCGCGCCGCGCGCCGCGATCGAGAACTGCGTCATCGCCCTCCTGTCCGGCGGTCACGTGATGATCGAGGACGTCCCCGGGGTGGGGAAGACGGTGCTCGGCAAGAGCCTCGCCCGGGCGGCCGGCTGCGAGTTCTCGCGCCTCCAGTGCACCGCCGACCTCCTTCCGGCCGACGTCACGGGCGTGACCGTCTGGGACCAGAACGCGGCGACCTTCCTCTTCCGGCCGGGGCCGGTCTTCGCGAACGTGGTCCTGGTGGACGAGATCAACCGCGCTTCGCCCAAGACCCAGTCGGCGCTGCTGGAGTGCATGGAGGAGGGCCAGGTGACGGTCGACGGCGAAACCCGGGTGCTTCCGCAGCCCTTCATGATCATCGCCACCCAGAACCCGGTCGAGTACGAGGGCACGTTCCCCCTGCCGGAGGCGCAGCTCGACCGGTTCGCCGTGCGCGTGGCCATCGGCTACCCGGCACCCGAGGACGAGGCGGGCATGCTCCTCGACCTCGCCGGCCGCGACGCGCTCGAGGGCGTCGTCGCGGTGGCCGACGACGCGGGCATCGTGGCCGCCCGCCGGGTCGTGGAGCGCGTGCACACCGACCCGTCGCTCGCGCGGTACGTCGTCGGCCTGGTCGGCGCGACGCGGCGTGACCCGCGCGCCGAGCTCGGCGCGAGCCCCCGCGCCGGCCTCGCCCTGCTGCGCGCCGCCAAGGCCCGCGCGGTGGTGGACGGGCGCGCCTACGCCGTGCCCGAGGACGTCCGGGCCCTCGCGCAGTCCGTGCTCGGGCACCGGATGATCCTGACGCCCGACGCCCGCGCACGCGGGGCCCAGCCCGGCGAGGTCGTCGCCGACGCCCTCGCCTCGGTGCCCGTCCCGTTGTGATGCGCGTCGCCGGCCCTCCCGCCCGGGCCGTCGGCCTGGCCGGCGCGGGTGTCGCGGCGCTGGTGGCGAGCCGCGGCTTCGGGACGCCCGCGCTCGCGGTGCTCGGGGCGGGATTGGTCGCGCTGCCGGTCCTGATGACCGCGATCGTCTGGCTGACCGCCGTCGGGATGCGGGTGGAGCGCCGGATCGAGCCCGCGCGGTGCGTGACCGGATCGCCGGTGCGCCTGACGGTGGCCGTGCGCGGATGGGCGGCCGGCCTCGGCCTCGACCGGATCCTCGGCGTCGCCATCGACTCCGGGCTCGGCGACGGCGCGCCGCGCGCGGCGGCCGCGGGCGGCGCCCGGGTCTTCGAGGCGCGCCGCGGTGACCACCGCCTGCCGCCGGCCCGCGTCGAGATCACCGATCCCTTCGGCCTCGCGCGGCGCACACGGATCGGCACGGGCGACGACCGGTTGCTGGTCGTGCCGTACGCGCCCGCCCTGACGGGCGCGCCCGTCGGGGCCTGGGCGCGCGGGCAGGGGGTGCGCCGGCGCGGCATGGAGAGCGGCTTCGGGGAGCTCGACCGCGTCCGCGACTACCAGGCCGGCGACGCCCTCTCGCGCGTCCACTGGGCCCAGACCGCCAAGCGCGGGCGCCTGCAGACCAAGGAGATGCGGGCCCCCGAGGGCTCGGGGCGGAGCGTGCTCCTCCTGCTCGACGCCGCGGTTCCGGCCGGCGACGACTTCGAGACCACGGTCACGGCCACGGCGGCCCTCGCGCGCCACCTCGCCGAGCGCCGTGAGCCGGTATCGCTGGTCCACACCGGGCGCACCCCCGGGCGCATCCCGGCGGCGCGGGCCGCCTGGCCGGTCGTGGAGATCGCGCTCGCCCGGGTCGAGCCCGGCGGCCAGCGGTCGCTCGCCCTGGCCATGCGCGCGGAGGCCACGGCCCCCGACGCGCCCGACCTGATCGTCGCGCTGACCTGCGGCTCCGACACCGGGCTCGTCGCCGCGGCGGCGCAGGCCCGTGCCCTCGGGGTCGGCGTCGCCGCCGTGCTGGCCGGCCCGGCGGCCGCCGCCGGCGCGGAGCTGGCCGCGGGCGGGGTCGACGTGGTCGTCGTCTCCGGCTCCGAGCGGATCGCGGCGGCGCTCAGCGGCGCGCGGGAGCGGGCGCGTGTCTCCTGAGCGGCGGGCCGCCGCCGGACCCCTGGCCGCCGCCGGCCTGGCGCTCGCCGTGCTCGCGACGGCGTGGGCCGGTCTCTACCAGGGCGTCGGCGGAGGCCGGCTGGTCGTGCTCTGCCTGGTGGGCGCGCTCCCGGCGCTCGCCGCGCTCACGCCCCGGGCGCGACCGGCGGCGAGCGTCGTGGCGGCGCTCGTGGCCGTCCCCGTGGCCCTCGCCCTGGCGACGCGCGGCTCCGCGTGGGATCTGTTCGTCCTCGACCCGGTCGCATGGTCGACCGTCGGGGCGATCATCCCCGACGGGCTGGCGGCCGGATCGGACGCGGGCCTGCCGGTCAGCCCCGTCGACCAGCCGGCGCTGGTGGCCCTCCTCGATGCCGCCCTCGCCCTGCTGGCGGGCGCGGCGGCGTGGCAGATCGTGGTGCGGCGCCGGCCGGTGCTCGGGCTGGTGGTCGTGGGCGTCGGCCTCGCCTACCGGTGGACCGTCGAGCCGCCCGCCAACGGGATCGCGGCGGGCGCGCTGGCGCTCGGAGCGCTGGCGATCGTCCTCGCCCTCTCGGGGTGGCAGGCGGGCGCCTCGGCGCGGCCTCTGCGCCACCTCGGCGGCGCGCTCGTTCTGGGCGGGCTCACCGTTGCCGTGGCCGCCGGGCTGGGGACCGGCCCGGCGAAGGCGGGCGACCCCTGGTGGGAGTGGAAGCAATGGGACGTCGGCGGCCCCGCCGCCGACTCCTCGGGCGGCGGGCTCGACCTGCGGCAGCGCTACGGAAAGCTCGACTGGCCCGCCGAGCCCCGGGTGGCCTTCACCGTCGCCACCGACCGCGCCCGCCCCCTGCGGGCCGTCAGTCTCGCCGAGTTCGACGGCGTCGCCTTCACCCTCGCCCAGAACGGGGGCTCCGAGGCGCTGCCCGTGGACGCCGGGGCCATCAGCGTGCCGGGCGCCGGCCTGGCCGGCACGGCCGTCACCCAGGACGTCGCCCTGGTGAGCGCGACGTCGCCGGTGGTGATCGCGTCGGGTCGTCCCGAGCGGGTGACCGGGCCGTTCACGGGGGTGGCCGACCTGGTGGGCGACGCCATCATCGTCGGGACGCCGCTCGCGCCGGGCGACCGGTACCGCGTGCGCACCCGCGTCCCCCAGCCCGCGCCGGCCGACCTCGTCGCCGCCGGGACCTACCGTGCCGACGAGGTCGCGGCCGAGAGCACGCGCCTGCGGCCGTCCTTCTGGGGCGTGACGGTCGACACCCCGTTGTGGGGAAGCGGCGAGGCGGAGCCCGGCGACGCCCGGCTCGGCCCCTATGCCGAGGTGCGCAGCCTGACCCGGCGGGTCGTCGGCGACGCGGCGACCCCCTACGCGGCGGTCAACCGCATCGAGGCCTACCTGCGCGGCAACTTCGTCTACGACGAGCAGCCGCCCTTCCCGACCAGCCTCCCGGCCGGCTGGCCCGCGGGCCGGACCGCCGGCAGCCCGCCGCTCGCCGACTTCCTGCTCAACAGCCGCCGCGGCTTCTGCCAGCACTTCGCGGGCGGGATGGCCGTCATGCTCCGCTCGGTCGGGATCCCGGCGCGGGTCGCCGTCGGCTACACCGGCGGCAGCTACGACAGCGACACCGAGCGCTACCGGGTGCTCGACCGCGACGCCCACTCCTGGGTGGAGGTCTGGTTCACCGGCTACGGCTGGCTGCCCTTCGATCCGACCCCCGGGCGCTCCGCCCCGAACCCGGCCTCGGTGTCGTCTCCCGACTACGACCCGACCCCGCTGGAGATCGACGCCGGCGGCCTGACCGGCGCCGCCGTCGACCCCCCCGCGCCCGGCCGCGAGGTGCCGGCGCCCGCTGCCGAGCCCGCCGTTCCGGAGT
>Ga0315287_10002291_pt1 | contig 18045 bp, 16 predicted proteins | sample YL17G11_0_MG_FD_205037 | JGI IMG/M metagenome (GOLD analysis project Ga0315287, IMG submission 205037) | Sediment microbial communities from Yellowstone Lake, YNP, Wyoming, USA - YL17G11_0 | ecosystem: Environmental > Aquatic > Freshwater > Lake > Sediment | place: USA: Wyoming | collected...
TGGCGTGCTTTTGCTGGTGTCCGTCCGGCAGTGCTATGCGGACGATGTCCTCCTGGCCTCGCATTCGCTCGACCGGTCGTCGTTGACCGGCGGGCGGCGCAAGCGGCAGCGAAAGCGCGGGGCGACTGTCGGCGGCTTCCGTTGACGCGCCGAGCCGATCGAGAACAGAGGCCAGGCCTGTGTTGGCGAGGCTGTCGCGATTGGCGACGAGCCAGACGGAGCTTTCGAGCAGCCGGTGCAGGGGCGCCAGGCCGAGACGCCGAACTTCGTGTTCGTCGGTTGCGGCTATGATCGCCAGGTCGGCGTCTTCCGGCGGGTAGGCTTCAGCGGCGCCCCAGACGGGGAAGACGCGATACGATGAGAGCCGCAGGCCCATGGCCAGCGCTTCGGCGATGTTGGCGTACTCGCTGACGATTCGCAGGCCGGCGAGTCGCGTCCAGTCGCGGATGTCGCCATCGCGCGTTTCGTCGGCCGCGACGAAGAGCGACCGCCGGCCGACTTCCAGGTCGCGCAGCCGAACGATGGCATCCGTCGGGTAGCGCTGCGTCAGGTCCTCGACCCATTCGATGCGGCAGATGCCCAGGTCGTAGTTGCCGAGCGCGATCTGGATGGGGATGTCTTTTTCGCGGAAGACGCGCGTCTGGATGCCGCCGGCGCCGTTCGCCTCTACGAGGTAGGAACGTGAGCCATTCACGTATTCGTCGACGGTCAGGCCAGCGGCGGCGAGCAGCTTGCCGACGGGCTCGCGGAGGTCGCCTGTGGGCAGAGCCAGCCTGATCATGGGCCTGCCTCCGCCGCGCGAAGGAACTCGTCGAGACTGGTGAAATCGTCTGTCGCCTCGCTGCCGACGTTTCGCAGCCCATATCTGGAAGCGCCCTCACGGCGCTCGATGGTGAGGAGCCTGTCGCCCGGTCTGGCGGTCATGCCCTGCAAGCCTATGGCCACCACATTCCCCAGGGAGCGAAGCCTGTGAGCGACAAGGAAGGCTTCAGCCAGCGTGGTTGCGTCGTCGCCGCGGGCTTCGATGAGCCAGCGGGGCTGTGCCGTCGAAGCCGCGGGGGCGGCTTTCAGGTGCGAGGCGATCTCGGCCAGAGAGAGCGCGAAGCCGGAGGCGGGGACGCTCTCGCCGCCGACGAGCGCGATCAGGCCGTCGTAGCGGCCGCCGCCGCCCACGCGACAGCCGGCGACACGGAACTCGAACACGGGGCCGGTGTAGTACTCGAAGTTGCGCACGATGGTCGTCTGGATGCCGTACGGGCAGTCCAGCCGACCAAGCGCCTCGCTGACTGTCGCCAGCTCGTCGAGGGCGCCGGTTATCGCTGGAATGCCGGTGGCGAAGGCCCGCCTGAGGTCGGTCAGGTATTCGCCTACGCCGCCTTGGGTCTCGAAAAGGAGGTGCAGCGGCGCCCGTAACTCCGGAAGTCGCGCTTCGATCTCCTGAAGGACGGACAGGTCGCCGTCGAGGAGTCGGTCGTAACGGCGGGCCTGCTCTTCGGGCTCCAGCCCCGTCTCGGCGAGAACAACCCGAACGAGACCGGCGTGCGACAGGCCGACTTCGATTTCGCCCAATCCGAGGCTCTCCAGCACCGCCTTGCCGAGAAGAATGAGTTCGATGTCACCAGTGGGGCTGGGATTGCCGATAAGCTCGACGCCGCACTGCCAGTCCTCGCGGGACTCGTCGCCGGCGGAGAATCGAAAGACGTTCTGGGTGTAGAAGAAGCGCGCGGGGCGGCGGCCGCCTATGTTCTCGACGTAGAGGCGGGCAGTCGGGATGGTGGCGTCGGGCCGTAGGACGACTCTCTCGCCGCTCCAGCCGTCCCAGTCGAGGAAGGAGTAGACGCGACCAAGCATCTGCGGCGAAAGCGTGCCGGCGGAGGTGAAGAGGTGGAGGAACTCGATGGCCGGCGTGCGGATCTCGGAGTAATCCCAGGTGGAGCAGACGCGGGCGAAGTCCTCTTCGACGCGGCGATAGACAGCCATCTCCTGTGGCAACAGGTCGCGCATGCCGCGACAGCGCAGCGGCTCGGTTTGGCTTCCCATCGATGGTTCAGTCACTGTAATATCCGCTCAACGATCTCTGGGTAGGCACCCTCCAGAGGCGGGGAGGCGGAGGCCTATCCCAACAACTCCCTGGGCGGGCACGGAGGCCCGCCCCTACTGGGATGGACTGCCGCTAGTCTACCTTACCGTTCACCGCCGATTCAACTTCGCGCGATGGAAAGGACTTGCAGTACCCCAGGCTAAAGCCTGGGGCATCGGACCGGATCGGATGATGGTACGGAGCAGCTTCTCAGCAGCCGGTTGAAGTGTCTCGTATAATGGCAGAGAGGCTCAGAATGGCAGGTCCGAAAGCATCGCGACGATCAACCAGAAGCGTACGGCTGCTGGTCGCCGGCCTGCTGCTCACGGCGGGAGTGGCGGCGTTCTCCTGCGGCAACCCCGTACACAAGCAACGGGCGATCAACGTCATCACGGTCGACGGCGTGATCAACCCGGTGACGGCGCGCTACGTCGGGCGAGGCATTGGCAACGCGGAGGACGCGAATGCCGTTGCGCTCGTCATCAAGATCGACACGGCGGGCGGGCTCGAAAGCTCGATGCGCGACATCGTTCAGGACATCGAGGCGTCCGAGGTGCCGGTCATAACCTACGTCTCGCCTTCCGGCGCAAGGGCGGCTTCGGCGGGAACGTTCATTGTGATGGCCGGGAACGTGGCCGCGATGTCGCCAAACACGACCATCGGCGCGGCGCATCCAGTCGACATCAGCGGCGGGGATATCGAGGGCACGCTGGGGGACAAGGCGACGAACGAGGCGGCCGAGTACATTCGGGGCATTGCCATTCTTCGCGGCCGCAACGCCGACTGGGCGGAGCAGACCGTTCGGCAGAGCGTCGCGGCGAACCAGGACGAGGCGCTGTCGCTGAACGCTGTCGACCTCGTCGCGGACAACGTCGAGGATCTGCTGGCGAAGCTCGACGGGCGCGCGGTAAGGCTCACGTCCGGAGGCGAGATGACGCTTCAGACGAAGGACGTCCCTGTGGCGACGAACGACATGACTTTGATCGAGCGCTTCCTGCTCATCATCAGCGATCCGAACATCGCCTTTATCCTGCTCAGCCTGGGCGCCCTGGGCATCTTCATCGAGCTGTTTCATCCGGGCATCTTCTTCCCGGGCGTGTTCGGGGCAATCGCGTTGCTGTTCGCGTTCTTCTCGCTGGGAACGCTGCCCGTGAACTGGGCGGGCGTGGCGCTTATCCTGCTGGCGTTCGTGCTCTTCGCCGCCGAAGTGGCGGTTTCCGGCTTTGGCGCGTTAGGCATCGGCGGCGTGATATCCTTGATCCTGGGCGGGTTGCTGTTGACCAGCACGAGCAATCCGCAATTCCAGGTATCGCGCTGGCTGGTGTACGGCCTGGCGGCGGTAGTCGCGTTCTTCGTGTTTTCGATCGTGACTTCGATAATACGTGCTCGACATCTGCCGGCGACCGTGGGCACGTACACGCTGGTCGGGAAGCGCGCTGTCGCCCGCACGCCTCTCGACCCGACGGGCCTGGTCTTCATCAACGGCGAGCGTTGGACGGCGACGTCGACGTCGGGCCGTGTCGAGCAGGGAGAGACCGTCGAGATCACGGGCGTCGAAGGCATCAGGCTTACGGTGCGTAGAATCGGAAAGGAGAACGAAAGTGACACCAATGGAGATTGAGCCCGCTCAGGCGGAGGAGCGGATGATTACCAACACGGCGATACGCTGGCTCCTGCTGCCGCTGGCGCTTATCGGATCGCTGCGGATCATCCAGGAGTACGAAAGAGGCGTTCTCTTCCGCCTCGGCCACGCGATGGGCGTGTGTCCGCCGGGCCCCTTCCTCATCGTGCCGGGCATCGAGCGGTTGGTGAAGACGGACCTTCGCATCGTGACGATGGACGTGCCGAGCCAGGAGGCGATCACAAAGGATAACGTGACGGTGAAGGTGAACGCCGTCGTCTACTTCCGGATTGTGCGGCCGTGGGAGGCCGTGCTGAAGGTGCTCGACCACATCCGCGCCACCTTCCAGATAGCGCAGACCACGCTCCGCAGCGTGCTTGGCCAGTCCTCGCTCGACGAGCTGCTCGCCGAACGGGAGAAGATCAACCAGCGCCTTCAGCAAATCATCGACGAGCAGACGGAGCCCTGGGGCGTGAAGGTGAGCACGGTTGAAGTGAAGGACGTGGAGCTGCCTCAGGGGATGCAGCGCGCGATGGCCCGCCAGGCGGAGGCGGAGAGAGAGCGCCGCGCCAAGATCATCAACGCCGAGGGCGAGTACCAGGCGTCGGAGCGGCTGGCGCAGGCCGGTCGCATCATCGCGGCGACGCCGACGACGCTGCAACTCCGTTTCCTTCAGACGCTGGCGGAGATCGCCACGGAGAAGAACAGCACGATCGTCTTCCCGGTGCCCATCGACATGTTCAGCGCCTTCATGAACAAGGGGATGCCGATAACGCTGGAGGCGTCGTCTATGACGCGGGGAGAGAAGGCCTTCCCAGCGATGGGGGCGGAGATGGAAGCTCGGGTGGGGGAGGAACCGGAAGCACAGGAGGAGCCGAAGACAGCATCCGAGTAGCGCTGCTTCCAATCGCTTTCGTGACAGACAAGGTGCAACCACGCTCCGACGGAGGTCAGTTTGTGGATCCGCTGAAGTGTACCAGTTGTGGACGCGTTTTCTCGCTGTCGGACGACGCACTCAAGCGGTACCCTGGCTGGAAGCCGAAGCTGTGTCGTGCCTGCCATGTGGGCACGAAGGGACACGCCAAGCGCGAGCTCAACTTGACCACGCAGGAAGTGCTCGATAGGTTCAGCGGCGGTCCGAATACCGGCGTATTCACGGACGGAAGCTGCGAGGAGAACCCCGGCGGACGGGGGGGTTGGGGCGTCGTGAAGGTGATTCTGGATGCGCCGGTCGCCCAGAAGAGCGGTCATTCAGACGTAACCACCGGCAATCGGATGGAACTGACGGCATTGATTGAGGCATTCAGGATGCTGGCCCCCGATGACGAGAACGTTGTCTACACGGATAGCCAGTATTGCCAGAATGTTGCGACCAAGTGGGCAAGCGCCTGGGCCGGCAACGGATGGACCCGCGGGAAGAAGCACGAACAGGTGGAGAACCTCGACCTGGTGCAGCAATTGTACGAGTTGGCACAGACGCACCCGAAGGTTCGTGTTGAATGGCTGAGAGGTCACGAGGGTTCGCGCTGGAACGAGTACGCGGATTCACTCTCGACAGCTTACACTCGGGATCGCATCTAGGGATTCGCCGGAGCCAACGTGACGTCGCCGGCGGACAGGGTGATGACGCTGCCGTCTTCGCGTCGCAGCAGGAGGTTGCCCTCGCTGTCGACATCCTCCGCTACGCCCTCTTCGACATGGTCGCCGAACTGCACCTGCACTTGGCGGCCCAGCGTCTCCAGTCGTGAGCGCCATGCCTGGTATGCGCCGTCATCACGACGGGCGGCGGTGTAGAGCGCCTCGAATCGATTCATCAGGGTCGCAAGCAGCCTTTCCCGTACGGTCTCTTCACGAGTCCCTGGGCGGGCACAGAGGCCCGCCCCTACGGTTGATTCCGCTGCAAGGCTGGTCGCGATGCCGCGAATCTCCTCGTGCTGCGCGGGATCGAGATGGACGTTGACGCCGACGCCTACGAGCGCGTAATCAACACGCTCGCCGCTGGAGTGGACGTCGATGAGGACGCCCGCGACTTTGCGCTCGCCTACGAGCACGTCGTTCGGCCACTTGATGGCGCAGCGCAGACCGGTCGCCGATTCGACGGCTTCGCAGACCGCGAGCGGCGCGACGATTCCCAGCGTTTCGGCGTCCGGTGCGTCGGGCCGGAGGATGATGGTGACGTAGAGGTTACCGGGCGGCGAGACCCATCGCCGGCCCCTTCGCCCCTGGCCGCGCGTCTGTTCGTCGGCGACGACGATCATGCCGTGAGGAGCGTCGCCCTCCGCCTCTTCGCGCGCCGCGTCCATGGTCGAGGAGACGGTTGGGAGATGGAGGACGTATCTGCCGACGGCGTCGGTCCGGAGCAGCGATTGGAGAGCTTCAGCGGAGAATGGTTCGGTCATGGCGCCATCTGCAATTCCGCTAGCAGTTCGCGGGCGATACGGCGTTCGTCCCAGGGCAGGTGGTTGGCGCCGATGACGATGGACTGCTCGGTTCCTTTTCCCGCGAGCAGCACGACGTCGCCGGGGCGCGACATCTCGAAGGCGTGTCGTATCGCGTCGCGGCGGTCGACAATGCGGACGAAGTCGTCGCCCTCATGCCGTCCGGCTTCGACCAGGCCGGCGGCGATCTCGTCGATGATGGTTTCGGGGTCTTCGGAGCGCGGGTCTTCATTGGTGAGCACGGCGAAGTCGGCCAGCTCGGCGGCAACGCGACCCATGCCGTCGCGCCGGCCGCGGTCACGTTCTCCGGCGCAGCCGAAGAGGACGATGAGGCGCCCCTTGGCCAGCGGTCGCAGCACCTGGAGGACGCGCCTAAGGGCGTCCGGCGTGGAAGCGATGTCGACGACGACGCGGAACGGCTGGCCGCAATGGATCATCTCCATTCGGCCGGGCACGCCCTGGAAGGCGGCAAGTCCTTCGGCGATCGCCGCCGGCGGCACGTCCAGCGACAGCGCGACCGTCGACGCCGCCAGGGCATCGTAGACGCTGTAGCGCCCGGGCAGGGGCAGTCGGACGGCTTGGCTGCCAAACGGCCCTACCATTTCGAAGGTGGAATCGAGCGGCTGCAGACGCAGGTTCTCGGCGCGCAGGGCGGCGGGAGCGTCGATGGCGTAGGTCAGCGCCTGCGCCTTCGTGCGGGAGCGAAGGGTGGCGGAGGCCGGGTCGTCGGCGTTGAGGACGGCGGTCTTGGCGATGCCCTTGTCGAGGCCGTCGTCGAGCATTTCGAACAGCCGCCCCTTCGCGGCGAGGTAGTCGGCGAGGTCGCCGTGGAAATCGAGGTGGTCGCTGCTGAGGGTGGTGAAGACGGCGACGTCGAACTCGCACTCGTCGAGCCTGTTCAGCGCCAGGCCCTGCGAGGATGCCTCGATGACGGCGTAACGCCGCCCCGCCTCCAGCATGGCCGCCAGCGACATCTGGACTTCGGGTGACTGGACCGTCGTCATGTGGGTGGCGTTGAGGGTCGCGCCGCCGCCGGTCTGGAAGGCGACGCTGCTCAGGTAGCCGGTCGACAGGCCGGCCGCTTCGAGGACCGAGGCGATGAGATGGACCGTCGTCGTCTTGCCGTCGGTGCCGGTGACGCCGATGGCAATGAGCCGGCGCGCGGGGAATCCGTAGAATGCGGCGGCGATTCGGGCGAGGGCGCATCGGGCGTCGTCGACGACGACGAAGGCCGCCCTGCCGCTTTCCGACAGAGCCTGCCACTTCACCCGGCGGTCGGCCTGGACGACGATGACGCCGGCGCCCCTGTCGAGCGCCGCTTGGATGAAGTCGTGGCCGTCGACGCTTCGCGGCGGCACGGCCCCGGGCACGGCGATGAACACGGAACGCGGCGTGACGAGGCGGGAGTCGTAGTGGACGGCGCCGACTTCATCGGGCGGGAGGCCGACGAATTCTGCTTTCGAAGCGATAGATTGCCAGTCGATGGACGTAGCGCGACCTCCAGTCGAAGTGGCTTCAATTATAGCGCGCGATTGCGCGGTCGGCGAGAAAGGGGAGGGCCGAGCGAAGCGAGGCCTCGCGATGGCAGCGGATCGTCTGCGAATCGCAAGTCGTGGATGCGTCGAGGACGTCGCTAGGTCGATCAGGGGGGAGGGCGCAGCGAAGGGAGGCCCGCACCGTCGAAACGATGCGGGCCACGCAATTGCCAGCAGACCTGTAAGCCGAGTTCTGTGTTCCGCCTGAGGCGGACGGTGACCATCTATCTGGGATGACGGTTACCCGCCATCTCTAGCGACCAACCCGAGGACGGGGCCGGGCGTACCCATTGTCCTCCTATTCGGTCTTGCTCCGGGTGGGGCTTGCCCGGCCAGCCGGTCACCCGACTGCCGGTGAGCTCTTACCTCGCCATTTCACCCTTACCCGCCTAAGACGGGCGGTATGTTTCTGTGGCGCTTTCCGTAGGGTCACCCCTCCTGGGCGTTACCCAGCACCCTCGCCCGGTGGAGCTCGGACTTTCCTCCCCCTCTTGCCTGCAACGCAGACATGCGGGAGCGGTCACCCAGTCTACTGGCGACTTGAGTATATCCTGAAGTCGCGGCTTCGTCAAGGACTATCGTGTACGAGGGGTTACGATGAGCGGTCTAGGGCCTGGTTGGCGAGGGCGTCGGCCTGGCGATTCGACTCTCGCGGCAGGTTGCGGAAGGTGACTGACTGAAAGCGACTTCGCAGGTCGAGCAGGCGGCCGTGCAACGGAATGAGGCGGGAGTTGCGGACTCGATAGCGGCCAGCGAGCTGCCGGATGACGAGCTGGGAGTCCATTCGCAGCTCGATGCGCGATGCCCCCAGCCCGAGCGCTGCCTCCAGTGCGGCGATTGCCGCCTTGTATTCGGCTTCGTTGTTGGTGCCAGGCCCGACGCGTCGGGATTCGCGGTGCACTTCGCGGCCGGCGTCGTCGAAGATGACGGCGCCGATGGCCGACTGGCCGGGGTTGCCTCGGCAAGCGCCGTCGGCGTAGGCGACCCAGACAGCGTCGGGCGTGTCGCTCACGGGCGGAGTTGGACCTTGATGCCGTCGTCGGCGATGACGACGCGGTCGACGACGTCGCGAAGGAGGGAACGACGGGAGTTGAAGTCGAGCGAGTCCCAGCGGTCGGAAAGTCGCAGCAGGGCCTGCTCCTGGGCCCGACGGCGCGCCGCGACGGATGCGTGTTCTTCGACACGACGCTCGGCGGCGGCCAGTCGCGCTTGGACGTCGAGGCGCTCCGCCGCCAGGGCGATGCCGAGGGAATGGAGCTTCTCGCGGCTCAAGCGGCCTCGCGCCGCCGCGTCCATGTGCCTCTCGAGGCGTTTGTCGAGCAGCACGAGGCGACGCTGCAATTCGCGGCACTCGTCCTTCGATTCGGCGAGGACGGCTTCCTGGTCGCCCGCCTGGCGGAATGTCTGGCCGGCCCCGAATTCAAGCGTCGAAAGGGTCTGACGGACTTCGCTTTCGAGATCGCCGGCGCGGCGCGTATGGTAGTCGCAGAGGCCCTGGTTCGTTCGCGATTGGCACTGGTAGTAGCGATACGATGCTTCGGCGGTGGTGCTGTCCTTCTGTCGCTTCCAGCTCTGGTGCCGGCTGACGCCGATCATCTTGTTGCCGCAGTAGCTGCAGTAGGCGAGTCCTGACAGGAGGAACGGCGTTGCCTGCGGCGTCGAGTAGCTGCTGCGACGGGCCATGAGGCAGTCCTGCACGCGGCGGAAGTCGTCGGGGGAGATGAGGGCGGGATGGCTGCCGGGCACGCGCACGCCGAAGCGGCTATAGGTGCCCAGGTAGGCGCGATTTCGCAGGATGTCGCGGATGCTGACCATGCTCCAGTTGCCGCCGCGCCGTGTTTTGACGCCTTCTTCGTTGAGGCAGCGGGCGATGCGCCGTATGCCGAGGCCTTCCTGGAGATAGAGGCGAAAGATGTAGCGGACGACGACGGCCTCCTCCGGCACGAGCTCGAGCCGTCGCCGGCTGCCGACGCGGTAACCGTAAGGCGGGCGGCCCAGGACTTCGCCTTTGACCGCCTTGCGTCGCATTGCTGAACGCACCTTGTCCCCGACGCGGCCTTCTGCGGCCGTGCTCCAGGCTTGCAGCAGCAGGCCGGCGGGGTCCTCGCCGCCGTTCATGACCATCACCTGGGCGCCGAGGCCCTGCAACTCGAACCAGCTCCGGGCGGTTTCTTTGAGGTCGCGGCCGAGGCTGTCTATGGCGGGCGTAACGACCACGAGGAAGCCCTTCTCCGGCCGCCGGAGGAACTCCACGAGCTGCTGGAAGCCGGGTCGGCGGTCTTCGTCAGGGACAGCGCCGTCGACGAAGGACGCGACGACCTCGTATCCGTGCTCGCGGCAGAATTCGAGAAACGTCTTGCTCTGATCGGCAAGCGAGTCGACGCCCTTTTCGCCTGCGCCGGCCTCGCGGAAATAGCCAACCGCTCTCATCGCATCAGCTCACGTAGAGCATTCGTTCGCAACTGCTGCACTGGATGATGACGTTCGATGCCGATCGCGCTTTTTGAAGTAACGACATGGGCAGGGAGATGCGACAGCCGCCGCATGTGCCGCGCTCGACCTTGGCGACGGCGCGTCCCTGGTGCTTGGGGCGGAGGGCATCGTACATGGCGAGCGCTTCGCCATCGATCTGCGCCCGCTGCGCCGCCCGCTTCTCTTCCAACTGCTCGATCTCGGCGGTCAGCGTGTCTTGTTCCTGTTTCAGGCGTTGCTGCTCTTCCCGCCAGGACGACGCGAGCGCCGCGTGTTCCTCTTTCGCTGCGGCGAGGGCTCTTTCCGCCTCTTCCAACCTCGACATGACATCGAGGGCCCGGTCCTCCAACACGCGCTTCCGGGCCTGAAGCGAGCGGATGTCCTCTTCGATACTGGCGAGCTCTTTCGCGATGCGGACGCTGCCGCCGTAGAGCTTCTTTTCCAGCGGCTTGATCTTGTTGGCCAGGTCGTCGACCTCCCATTCGGCCGTCTTGAGCTTCTTGTGCAGCTCCTGCACTTCGGCCTCTCGGTCGACGATGGCGGTGGCGGCAGATTCCACGTCGTCAGACTCGCCGACGCGGCTTTGCGCTTCGTCGATGGCGGCGCGTCGCGCGTCGATCTCGAGGTCGGTGTCCTGCAAGTCAAAGAGATTAGATATTCTTGTCATATGGCCAGAGACGGGCGCGGATGCTTCGCTTTCGGCGATGGATCGGGAAGAGCCGGCTGGTCGCCACACAGGGCTGCAAGCTGGATTATAGAGCCAGCGGCGAAGGACCCGCAAGGCGATCCCATGGAGCTTCGATTGACCCGCGTCGGAGGGCGTCTCTATAATTGGATGGAGATTTAGGCAAAGGACGATAGTCAGGACATGCTTTTCGACGTGGGATGGCTTCTTCGTCAGCCGGCCGGCATTAGCCGGGCTTTCCGGCTGAACGAATGCCAGAACGAGTCGGAGGAGCTGCCCGCCGCCGAAGTCAGGGGGACGGTCTCCTTTTTGCGCACCGACAGGGGTATTCTCGTGAGCGCCTGCCTTTTGGCGGCCAGCGACGACGTGTGTAGTCGCTGCTTGGAGCCGCTGCAATCTCGCTGCGACATCGACTTCGAGGAGGAGTTCGCGCCGACTGTCGATCCGCACACCGGTGCCCGGCTACCCGAATTCGACGACGCCTTCGCCATTGATGAGCGCCAGACTCTCGACTTGAACGAAGCTGTGCGGCAGTACCGGCTGGCTTCGCGATCGATGCAGCCGCTGTGCCGACCCGACTGCAAAGGGCTCTGCCCTGATTGCGGCAGTAACCTGAACTATGGGCCATGCTCATGCCCGATCAAGAGCGCCGATCCACGCTGGCAGGAGCTTGCGGGGCTGCGCCAGATCAAGCTGGAATGAACGAGGAAAGGGGTATTTAGGACTTGTCACCTCTACCAAAGCGGAAGTATCCGAAGTCGCGTCAAGGGAAGCGTCGGAGCCATATCAAGGTCGACGCTCCGCAGTTGACGGAATGCCCGCAGTGCCACTCGCCACGACTGCCGCATCATCCCTGCCCGGTATGCGGGACATATCGCGGGCGGGAAGCGATCGAGATCGAGGGAGCGAAGCTGGGAGAGTAGGAGCCCGGCTCTCACACCATCCGAGCGAGTGAATGGAGACAGAAGCAGGGACGGAACCCTCGACAGGCAAGGTCGCCTGGCTCTTCCCCGGACAGGGATCGCAACATGTCGGGATGGGCCGGGCGCTGGCAGAGAAGTCGGCCGCAGCGCGCGAGCTGTTCGAACTGGCCGACTCGATCCTTCGCCGTTCGCTCTCCAAGATCTGCTTTGACGGCCCGGAAGAACTACTCCGTCGGACGATCAATACGCAGCCGGCGATTATGACGGTGAGCCTCGCCTGCCTGGCAGCGGCCAAGGAGCAAGGGAAGCTTTCGGAGAGGCCCTGCTTCGTCGCCGGGCACAGTCTCGGCGAGTATACGGCAGCCGTCGCGGCCGGAGCGCTTTCGTTCGAAGACGGGCTGCGATTGGTCCAGGAGCGCGGCCGTCTGATGCAGGCGGCGGGCGAAGAGAACCCCGGGACGATGATCGCGGTGCTTGGCCTCGACGAAGCGGCGGCGCGGGATCTTTGCGCGGCAAGCGGGGCGCAGGTCTGTAACGTGAACGCGCCGGGCCAGGTCGTTATCGGGGGCGATCTCGATGCGGTCGCGCGGGCGACGGAGATGGCCCGGTCGCGTGGAGCGCGAAGGACGGTTCCACTAAACGTGAACGGCGCTTTCCATACAAGCCTGATGGAGCCCGCCGCCATAGGCATGAAGAGCGCGCTCGCCGGGGCGACTTTCCGCGATCCGCAGACTCCCATCGTCGTTAACGGGACGGGGATGCCGCTTGGCGATGCGGCGTCGCTTCGGGAAGAGCTATCCTATCAGCTAACGCATCCGGTTCTGTGGCAGCAATCGATTGAGCACATGCTGGGGAGTGGCGTGTCGGACTTCGTGGAATTCGGGCCCGGACAGGTTCTCTCCGGGCTCGTGAAGCGAATGGCGCCGGATGCCGCGATTCGAACTATGGGGGAAGACGAGCTTTTCGGGCGGGAATCGTGAGTTGCGGATCTGCGGCGTCGAGGAACGACGGATAGGGTGACGGCATAATGCCGACGAGACGGCGACAGGCCAGAATAGTCGCGCTGCAAACGCTCTATGAGGCGGATACGACGGGACATGACCCGGTGCAGACGCTGGAACGCCTCGTGGTCGAGATGGGCGCGAGCGACCAGATCAAGGATTTCGCGCGAGAGCTGGTGAACGGCGCCATATCGGAGCGGGAGCGCCTCGACGATGTCATTGTCAGGGTTGCGCCCGCTTGGCCCATCGAGCAGATGGCGACGATTGACCGCAATATCCTGAGGCTTGCAATCCTGGAGATTTTGCTGAATAATAGGACGCCAGTGAAGGCAGCCATAAACGAGGCTGTCGAGCTGGCGAAGAGCTTCGGCAGCGACAACTCCGCAAAGTTCGTCAATGGGGTATTGGGCTCCGTCAGCGCGATGGCCACTCGTTAGCTTAGCGGTTGGGTGATAGGAAAGGAGTTCTAGGTGGCAACGGTCTTCGAACGGATACGGAAGATCATCGTAGACCAGCTAGGTGTTGAAGAGAGCCAGGTAGTGCCCAACGCCTCGTTCGTCGACGACCTGAACGCGGACTCGCTGGATCTGGTTGAGCTCATCATGTCGATGGAAGAGGAGTTCAGCAAGGACGGGAACGCCCTGGAGATCTCTGATGAGGACGCCGAGAAGATCGCAACGGTGCAGGACGCCATTGACTACCTGAAGGACCTCGGCATAGAGGACAAGTAGGGCCACCCTCGCCGCACCCTCGAGCAACGCCGCAAGCCTTCCTCAATAGCGGTGTGGCACGTTCCCCCTCTAGAGCGCATAATTAACAGAGTAGCTTTGTCTCTATCGTTCTAGTCGAAAACATGGAATTCTTCGGAATCGGCCTACCGGAACTCGTGGTGATCCTTGTCCTCACGCTTATCGTCGTGGGGCCGCAGCGATTGCCGGAAGTGGCCGCCCAGATTGGACGCACGATCCGCGAGTTTCGGCGTTATAGCTCCGGCGTGACGAAGGAGCTGCTCGACGCCGTCCAGGACCTGGAACGCGAGTACCAGGACCTGCGCGGTGAGCTGAAGGCTGTTAGCGGCGAGGTGCGCGACAAGGCAGAAGCGTTCGGCCGCGAGCTGACGAGCGTCGCTGATAGCGCTCGCGACAAGCTACAGGTCGAAGGGCCTTCGCCGAAAGCGGAGGCGGAAGCGGCAGCCGCAGGCGACAACGGGGCCGAGAGCGCGGAAGTGCCCACAGCGCCGGCCATTCCCGGCGGAGCGGAGGAGAGCGTCGACTGATGGCGGCGATCGCTCCCGAAGCCAACAGCCCGGAAAGCGGCAAAGATCTCACCATACTGGAGCATCTCCAGGAGCTGAGGCAGCGGCTCATCGTTTCGTCGGCCGCCCTTGTCATCGGCTTCGTGGCGTCGCTGTTCCTGACGAGCAAGTTTTTGGAATGGATTACGGCGCCCGCGACCGACGCCGGCCAGGACGTGTCGATCGTCTTCACCGACGTTCTGGGCTACTGGGGCGCCTACTTCCGCGTCGCCCTCCTGGCGGCTGTTGCGATGGCGATGCCGGTGCTGGTCTATGAAGTGCTGGCGTTCGTCAGCCCTGGACTGACGAAGGAGGAGCGACGTTGGGTGATCCCGATCGTCATTGGCGCGTCGCTCGCGTTTGTCGCCGGCGCCGTCTTCGCCTACTACGTCGAGCTGCCGCCGGCGCTGGGCTTCCTGCTGAACTCCGGCGACGAGATAAAGCCGATGATCAACGTCACGGGTTATGTCGACTTTGTGACGCGACTGATGCTGGTCACGGGCCTTGTCTTCGAGTTGCCGCTTGTGGTGATGGGCCTGGCGAAGCTGCGCGTCGTCTCCTCCGGCAAGCTCCTCGGCTGGTGGCGCTACGCGATCGTTCTCGCGTTCGTCGCGTCGGCTGTCGTCACGCCGTCAATCGATCCTATCACTCAGTCGCTTGTCGCCGGCCCGATGATCGTGCTGTACTTCATGGGGATAGCGCTGGCGAAGCTGGTCGAAAAGCCGGCAGACGCTTCGGCAAATAGCTAAGGTGATTTCTCCCTTTCTCATTGACTTCCCCTTCCTGTCATGTTATTATCCGGCGCGTGGCGAGGTGTGACGTGAGGTCGCGGAGTGGCTGGACGCGCGGGAAAGCGACCTCGGGTCCCGTCGAAGCGAGTTGGAGTGCTGTCTTCGACGCGGGCTCTGGTATCACCTCGCTGTTGTCATTTGTGAGGGCTGGAGGATGATCGCGGCGGACAGGAAGTCGACGATGGCGTCGCTGAACGCTGAGATCGCCGAGTGCGCCGGCTGCGAGCTTTCGACGACGCGCACGCGTACGGTGCCCGGCGAAGGGAGTTTCGACGCACAGATCGCGTTCATCGGCGAAGCGCCCGGCTACTATGAGGACCAGCAGGGACGGCCGTTCGTGGGGCCCGCCGGTCAGTTTCTCGACCAGCTTCTCGGCTCCATCGGGCTGCGACGCCCGGACGTATTCATCGGCAATGTCATTAAGTGCCGGCCGCCGCAGAACCAGGACCCGCTGCCGCACCAGATTCGCGCCTGCGAGGAGTGGCTAAAGCGACAACTGGAGATAATCGATCCCAAGCTGGTGGTGACGCTGGGCCGCTACTCGATGGCGAAGTTCTTCCCAGGGCAGTCGATTAGCCGGATCCACGGCCAGGTGCGTCGTGTCGGCGACCTGCTTGTGGTGCCGATGTACCATCCGGCGGCGGCGCTGCACCAGGGGAGCCTGCGCAAGACTATCGAGGACGACTTCAAGAAGCTGCCGCCGTTGCTGAAGAGCGCGCTGGAGGAGAAGAAGGAACCGGCTGCGGAAACGCAGCAGATGAAGCTGTTCTAGGCCGGCAAGCATAGGGAGATGGAAAGTCGCTGCGGCGACAGTCAAGGAAGAGACGATTGGCTAAGGCAGGCATGAGGTCGCGGCCGGGGGCAAGGAGGCCCGTGAGCGTGGCGCCTCGTCGAGCGACGAGCAGGCAGACGCCGCGACGTCGCGCCGCCGGCAGGGCGCATCGTGGGCCCTCCTTTTTTTCGACGCTGCGCTCGCTGCTTTTCCGATGGGAGGCGTTGGGCGTGGCGCTTGTCGTCGTCGCGGTGGTTGCGATTCCCTGGCTGGTGCCGGTGACGACGGGCCTATCGGAGACGCGCGACGCCCTCGTCAAGACGTTGGGCGCCGGCGTGTTCCTGCTCATCGTGCTCTTGGGCGTCTTCGGCTGGCTGATAATCCGGCGCGCTCTCTTCGAGACCTTCTACGTCTACTGGCGAAGGTGGCTGGTCTGCTTCTTCCTGGCGGGATTCGCGCTGGGGTCGCTCGGGCTCGTCCGGCCCGATTGGCGGCTGGGCGGCGCGACGTTATCGGATGTGACAGCCGGCGGCAACTGGGGGCATGCGCTGGTGGGCAGTCGGTTGGGCGTGCTCGGCTGGTGGTCGTTGTTGCTGGCGGCGGCGGTCGTCGTCTGGCCGGGTGCTTCGCTACGATCGGCGCGAAGAAGCCCTCGCCTGGTGGTCGTTGTCTGGCGATGGCGATTGCCGCAGAGGACGTATTCCGCGATGCGTCGATTGGGCGAAGTGGTCTTCCCGACGAAGGCCGAGCCGGAACCGTCTGCGCCGGTCTCCATGGAAACGCTGATGTGGGCACGCACGGCTTCGCCGCCGGAAACGCAGGCGACTGTCGCTGAAGCGCCGGTCGCCGTCGCGGATGCGCCGGAGACCACGGGGGAGCAGGAGGTCGCCAAGCCGTGGCAGCCGGCGCTTCCCCTGGCCGTCGAAGGCGACGGCGATGTTGGGGCGACGGCTTCGACGGCGGGTGGACGGTGGGAGATGCCGCCGCTGGAGACGCTGGCGCCGGCGGGAGCGGAAGCCTCCGAGCGTCCCGACAATGCGGCGCGGTCACGGCTAATCGTTGATACGCTGGCGAGCTTCGGCGTCGACGCGGAGGTTGTGCAGACTAACGAGGGCCCGACGGTGACGCAGTTCGGCGTGGAGCCCGGCTGGGAGGTCAAGACGCGCACGGTGCAGGAGCGCGACAGCGCCGGCCGGCCGGTGTTCGACCGCAACGGTCGCCCGAAGATGAAGACGGAGGAGGTATCGCGGACACGGGTGCGGGTGAGCCAGATAACGTCGCTGGCCAACGACCTGGCGCTGGCGCTGGCGACGCCTTCGCTGCGGATCGAGGCTCCGGTGCCGGGGCAGCCGGTGGTCGGCATCGAGGTGCCGAACGTGACGACGTCGCTGGTAACGCTGCGCAGCGTCATCGAGAGTACGTCGTTCCAGCGGCTGGCGGGGCGCTCCAAGCTGGCGCTGGCATTGGGCAAGAGCGTGTCGGGGGAGCCGGTCGTCGCGGACCTGGCGAAGATGCCGCACCTGCTCATCGCCGGCGCGACGGGGAGCGGCAAGAGCGTGTGCATCAATTCAGTCATCGCCTGCCTGCTGATGCAGTCGTCGCCGGACGAAGTGCGCTTTGTGATGATCGACCCCAAGCGCGTGGAGCTGGCTGCTTTCGCGCCGATCCCACATCTCGCTTTCTCGTCGATCGTGATCGACGTTGACAAGGTCGTAGGCACGCTCCAGGCGGTTATCCACGAGATGGAGGGGCGCTACCGGCGGTTCGCTTCGCTGGCGGTGCGGAACATTGAGGCGTACAACCGCCATCCGAAGGCGCACGTGAAACTGCCCTACTGGGTGGTGATCATCGACGAGCTGGCCGACCTGATGATGGCGGCGCCGTATGAGGTGGAGCGGCAGGTCTGCCGGCTGGCGCAACTGGCGCGCGCGACGGGCATTCACCTGGTCATCGCGACGCAGCGGCCGTCGGTTGACGTGGTGACTGGACTGATCAAGGCGAACTTCCCGACGCGGATCGCCTTTGCTGTGTCGTCGCAGGTGGACTCGCGGACGATTCTGGACGGCGGCGGCGCGGAGAAGCTGCTGGGGCGCGGCGACATGCTCTATCAGCCGACGGACGCGGCGAAGCCGAAGCGTCTTCAAGGCGTGTACGTCTCGGACCAGGAGATCGAGCGGCTGGTGGGATTCTGGACGCAGGAGCGCTTCCGCGACCTGCAAAGGCAGATCTACGACGATCTGCTCGACAAGGCGAAGCCGGAGGTGGACGAGCTTTTCGGCGCGGACGACCCGCTGTACGAGCGGGCGAGGACGCTGGCGATGGAGCACACGCGGATGTCGACGTCGATGCTGCAACGACGGCTGCGGGTGGGCTATCCGCGGGCGGCGCGGTTGATGGACATGCTGGAGGAGAAGGGGGTGGTGGCGGAGTCGG
>Ga0315287_10002292_pt1 | contig 18040 bp, 15 predicted proteins | sample YL17G11_0_MG_FD_205037 | JGI IMG/M metagenome (GOLD analysis project Ga0315287, IMG submission 205037) | Sediment microbial communities from Yellowstone Lake, YNP, Wyoming, USA - YL17G11_0 | ecosystem: Environmental > Aquatic > Freshwater > Lake > Sediment | place: USA: Wyoming | collected...
CGTCCGCATGACGAACGAGGCGTTCGCCCATGCGTTCGGGATCCGCGCGGGTGATCCCTACGACCCGGCGCGCGTCCAGACGGCGTACAAGCGCCTTTGGGCGCTGGGTATCTTCGACGACATCACGGTGGAAGTAGAGACCGGCCCCCAAGGGGGGAAGGTCCTCATTCTGAAGGTGAAGGAGCGCCCGAGCCTCGTCTCGGTCACTTATCAAGACAACAAAGTCTTGACGCGGACGACGATCGAGGAAGGACTCAAGGAAAAGAAGATCGTGCTCGATATCGGTAAACCGCTCAATCTGAAGGCCGTTTCCGATGCCGAGTCCGAGCTGCGCGTGATGCTCGGTCAGAAGGGCTATCTCGACCCCGTGGTCGGGCACACGATCGAAACTCCCACGCAGTCGACGGTGTCGATCACGTTCAAGATCAACCCCGGCGGCAAGACGAAAATCAAGAAGATTTCCTTCACCGGGAACAAGGTCTACAAGTCGAAAGTCCTGCTGAAGCAGCTTCAACTCACGGAGCCCTACCACTGGTGGAAGTTCTGGAGCCAGAAGGCCCTGTACCACCCCGCGAAGTGGGACCTCGACTCGAGCCACATCCGCGATTTGTACTTGAACGGCGGCTATCTCGACATCGATCTTCGCCCGCCGGTCGTCGAACTCAACGTCGTCAAGCCGGCCAATCCTAAAAAGGAGAAGGCTCCGCCGCCGGCTCCCGCCGTACCTCCCCCCGCGCCGGCCCCTCCTCCGGATCCCGCGACGATGACGGCCAAGCAGCGGTTGAAGGCGGACAAGGCGCAGATGGCGGCCGAACAGGCGGCGCTCAAGAACGCGCCGACGGCCACACGATGGGCCTACCTCACGGTGCCCGTCGTCGAGGGGCCTCAGTACAAGCTTGGAACGATGTCGGTGTCCGGCAGCACCGTGTTCACCGAGAAAGAGGTTCTTGCCGACGTCTTCCTCAAGCCGGGCTGGGTGGTCAACAGCTCGTTGCTCGATCTCGGCGTCAAGCGCATGCAGCGGCGCTACGAAGACAAAGGGTACGCCTACGCGACGGTGCGTCGCGAGATCGATCGGCGTCCCGACGAGCCGATCGCCGACGTCCGGTTCATCGTCAACGAGGACAAGCCCTACTACGTCGGCCGGATCGAGTTCAGCGGCAACACGGCGACCCAGGACAAGGTGCTGCGTCGCGAGTTCCGCCTCAACGAGGTTGCCCTTTTCAGCCGCAGCTCGCTCGATCTTTCGGTCGGCAAGATCAACCAGCTCGGCTACTTCGAAGTCAAGCCCGAGGACGTCACGATTCAGCCGGTCGAGGGGACGAACAAGGTCCAGGTCAACGTGGCGGGCGAGGAGAAGGGACGCAACGAGATCCAGGTCGGAGGCGGGTACAGCGGCACGGACGGCGCGTTTTTCACCGGAACTTATGCGACGAAGAATTTCATGGGCCGCGGGCAGGTGCTGTCCCTGTCGCTTCAGCTGGGGGGGCGTCGCAACCTCTACCAGATCGCCTTCCAGGAACCGTGGTTTCTCAACCGGCCCTACACCCTCGGATTCTCGATCTTCCGAGGCAATCAGGACTACGGAGCGGCGCAGCGCAGCCAGAGTCGCGGCTTCGGCGTCGTGCTCGGACGCCAGATCGGCTACTTCCAGTCGGTACAAATCCGTTACGATTTCCAGAGGGTCCAGTCGAACGGCCTGGCGCCGCAGGTCGGATACGCGACCATTCCCGGGACGCAAACGCAGCTGCAGGCCGTCGTCGCGACGAACACGATTTCGAAGATCACGCCCTCCTGGTTCCGGAACAGCATCAACAACCCCTACCGGCCGAGCGCCGGATGGTCGCTGCTGGCCGATCTCGAGATCGCCGGCGGGCCCTTGGGCGGCGACACGTCGTACTTGAAGCCGCGCCTGGTCGGCACCAAGTACCTGCACGCATGGAAGAAGACGTTTTTCGCCCTCCACGGTGAGATCGGCGCCATCAAGACGTGGGCCGGCGGGAGCGTGCCGAGCGCCGCAAACGTGAATGGGGTGCCGCGCTTCAGCCGATTCTGGCTGGGGGGGGAATCCTACGGACCGCGCGTGTTCCAGACCCGCGACGTGTCGCCGCTCCGTTACGTTCACATCAATTCGGCCGGGGAAGTGGTCGAGGCGACGAGCGATCCGGCGGGGCGGCCGGTACGCGATTTCGACCTCAACGGCGATGGGATTCTCAATCAGTACGATCTCGTGGCGCTGGGCGGCGACAAGTACTGGCTCGCGATGGTCGAGTACACGATCCCGTTTGATTCTCCCGTCGAGCTCTCGTTCTTCCTCGACACCGGGAACTCGCTCTACGAGGACACGCCTTGGGGTCTTGCCGACTACCGCGCGTCGGCGGGGATCGAGCTCCGGTTCTTTCTTCCCGTGTTTCCCGTTCCCCTCCGTTTGATCTACGGTTGGCCCCTCCGGCAGTTGCCGGAAGACCGGACGAGCTCGTTTGCGTTCTCTATCGGGCGCAGTTTCTAATGGACCGTCACCTCGGCGAAAGGAGCACCATGAAGCGTATTCTCAGCGTTCTCGCAGCGACCCTCGTGGCCGCGACCGTCCCCACGTGGGCCCAGACAGCCCCCGCCCTCAAGGTCGGAGTCTTCGACGCGAATCGCGTGTCGGAGGAAACCGACGAGGGTAAGAAAATCGCCGCCAAGCTTCAGGCTTTCGGCGAGAAGAAAAAGGCCGAGTTGGCGGCCAAGGAAAAAGAAATCAACGACCTCCGCGCGCAGCTCGATTCGCAGAACCTCTCGCTCTCGCCCGAGAAGCTCCAGCAGATGCAAAAGGACGTGCAGAAGAAGGGGCTCGAACTCCAGCAGGCCCAAGAGGCCGCGCGGAGCGAATTCCAGATCGAAGTCAGCGAGGCGCAGAACAAGTTCCAGGAACAGCTGATTCGCGTCATCAATCAGTTCGGTCGCGACGAGGGGTTCACCCTGGTCCTCGAGCGCTCGACCGGCGGCGTGGCCTTCGCCTCGGAGTCGATCGACGTGACCACCGCGATCGTGGACATGTTCAACAAGGTCGTGAAGACGCCGACGGCCGATGCGCCCGCCGCCGCGAAGCCGCCGGCCAAGAAGCCCTGATCCGAGCGGAGTGCGCGAGTGAAGGAGGGTTGGCTTCTCTCGGAACTGGCCGGCGCCGTCGGCGGCCGTGTCGAAGGCGACGCGGGCCGGCGCGTGTTCGGAGTGGCCACACTCGAGGACGCGACCCCGAGCGATCTGTCCTTCCTCACCAATCCGCGATATCGGTCGTTTCTGCAGCAGTCTCGGGCGGGCGCGATTCTCGTCGGCCCCGATGTCGGGATCGAAGGGCGGGATCTTCTGATCGCCCCCGATCCCTACCTGGCCTTGGCCGAGATCCTCGATCGGATGCACCCCGTGCGGCGGCCGGCTCCCGGTGTTTCGGCGGACGCTCGCGTCTCGCTGGAGGCCACGGTCGGGGTCGATGTCGCGATCGGTCCCTTCGCCGTCGTGGGCGCGGGGGCTCGTCTCGATGACCGCGTGGTCGTGGGCGCCGGGGTCGTGATCGGGGAGGGATCGTCGATCGGGGAGGACACGGTCCTCATGCCTCGCGTGGTGCTGTATCCGGGGACCCGCGTCGGGGCACGGTGCTTGATTCACGCGGGGGTCGTCCTCGGGGGAGACGGTTTCGGTTTCGCCACGACGGCCGGAACGCACCGGAAGGTGCCTCAGCTGGGCCGCGTCGTCATCGAGGACGAGGTCGAGATCGGGGCGAACAGCACGGTCGATCGAGGCACGCTCGGCGAGACCCGGATCGGCCGCGGCACGAAGATCGACAATCTCGTGATGGTCGCGCACGGCGTCGTGATCGGGCCGTACGGTCTTCTCGCCGGCCAGGTGGGGGTCGCCGGGAGCACGCGCATCGGCAGCCACGTCACGATGGCCGGGCAGTCGGGGGCCGCGGGTCATTTGAAACTGGGGGACCGCGTCGTGGTCGCGGCGAAGTCCGCCGTGTTCACGGACGTCCCCGACCGCGCCTTTGTCGGCGGCGTTCCCGCCGTCGATCATCGGAGCTGGAAAAGGTCACTCGCTCTCGTCAAGATGTTGCCGGAGCTCCGGTTGCGACTCCGCGAGCTCGAGGAGCGGCTCGCGGCGCTCGAGTCCGTGGGAAAGGGAAACGCATGAGCACGCTCCAGATTCGCGAGATCATGGAACGGATTCCGCACCGGTATCCGTTCCTGCTGGTCGATCGCGTGATCGAACTGGTGCCCCAGAAGCGGATCGTGGCGATCAAAAACGTCACGATCAACGAGGAGTTTTTTCAGGGGCATTTCCCCGGAGCGCCGGTGATGCCGGGCGTGCTCATCATTGAGGCGTTGGCCCAGGCGGGCGCCGTCTTGCTCTTGAGCGACATCCCGGACCGGGAGTCGAAGCTCGTCTACTTCACCGGTATCGACGACGCCCGATTCCGCCGCCCCGTCGTTCCCGGCGACCAGATTCGCCTCACCATGGAAGTGCTCAAACTGCGAGCGCGGACGTGCAAGATGCGAGGCACGGCCGAGGTCGACGGCGAACTCGTGGCCGAAGCCGAGATCATGTCGGCGCTCGTCGAGAGGTGAGGCCTTGAGCAAAACTTCGATCGACCCACGAGCGATCGTTCATCCGGACGCCAAGCTCGGCGAAGACGTTGTCATCGGTCCCTTCTGCGTCGTCGGTTCCGAGGTGTCCCTCGGTGACCGCACGAGGCTGGCCGCCCACGTCGTCGTCGACGGTCGTTGCAGCTTGGGGCCGGACAACGTCGTCGCCCCGTTCGCCAGCCTCGGCGGACCGCCGCAAGACCTCAAGTACGCCGGAGAGCCGACGAGCGTCACGATCGGCGCCGGCAATCGGATCTGCGAGTACGTCACCGTGAGCCGGGGCACCGTAGGCGGCGGCGGGGTCACTCGAATCGGCGACAAGAACCTCTTCATGGCCTACGCGCACATCGCGCACGATGCCAACGTCGGCAGCCGGATCGTATTCGCCAACGCGGCCACACTCGCCGGCCACGTCGAAGTCGGCGACGACTCCACGGTCGGGGCGTTTTCCGGGGTGCACCAATTCTGCCGGATCGCGCGGCACGCGTTCGTCGGAGGCTACTCCGTCGTGACCCAAGACGCGCTCCCGTGGGTGCTCACGGTAGGCAATCGCGCGGTGAGTCATGGAGTGAACGTCGTCGGATTGAAGCGCAAAGGCTATCCCCAGGAAACGGTCGATGCGATCAAGCGGTGCTATCTGACCCTCTTCCGCTCGAAGCTGCTCCTCGACGAGGCCTTGGCAAAGGTCGAGGCGGAATCCGGTTCGATCCCGGAGATCCGCTATTTCCTCGACTTCGTGAGGTCGAGCAAACGCGGGGTCGTTCGATGAGCGCCGCTCCCGTCCCAGTCGGCGTCGTCGGGGTCGGCCACCTCGGCCGTCACCACGCGCGCCTGTACGCCTCGCTCCCCGGGGCGACGCTCGTCGCGGTCGCCGACCACGATCTCGACCGAGCGAAGAAGATTGCCGCGGAGTACGGTTGCGAGGCGTTTCGCGATGCGTCGGAGCTCGTCGGACGCGTGACCGCGGCGAGTATCGCGACCCCCACGATCGCCCACCGTGCGGCGGCCGAGACCCTGCTCGCGGGCGGCGCGGACGTGTTGATCGAAAAACCGATCGCCCCGTCACTCGACGATGCGGACGCGATCCTCGAGGCCGCCCGCCGGGCGGACCGCCTCGTGATGGTGGGCCACACCGAACGATTCAATCCGGCCATGGTCGCGCTCGCCCGCGCGGTCGATGCGCCGCAGTTCGTCGAGATTCACCGCCTCGCGGCGTTTTCGGCCCGTTCGACCGATGTCGACGTCATCCTCGATTTGATGATTCACGATCTCGACCTGCTGTTGTGGTTCGACGGGACCGAGCCGAGGAGCGTGGACGCGGTCGGGGTCGCGGCGCTGACGGACAAGATCGACATCGCCAATGCGCGGATCCGCTTTGCCTCGGGGTGTGTTGCGAACGTCACGGCAAGCCGGATTTCGGCGGAGGGCCTCCGCCGCATCCGCGTCTTCCAGTCGCGAACCTATCTCGGCTGCGATACGGGCGAAAGGAAGGTCGAGCGATTCCGTCTGGTGATCGGCTCCGACAAGAAGCCGGCGATCCAGCACGAGTTGCTCCCGGTGGACGACGGCGAGCCCCTGGGCTTGGAGTTGGCCGCGTTCCTCCACGCGGTGCAAACCCGGACGCCCCCCCCGATCGACGGTCTTGCGGGGCGGCGCGCGCTGGAACTTGCGTGTCGCGTCAGGGAGGCGATTTCAAGCTCGGGCCCCGCGTGATCGATGCCGGCGGCCCCCTCGGCGCGTTTCTCGACTCCGAGATCCAACAGGGGGCGATGCCCGGCGCCGCGTGGTGGGTCGGGGACGCGGAAGGCGCAATCGTCTCGGGGTTCGTTGGACATGCGCAGATCCAGCCGGGCCTCGTTCCGCTTGGCGACGACACGCCCTTTGATCTGGCGTCTCTGACGAAGCCCCTTGCGACCGCCCTGCTCGCGACAATTCTCGATCGGGAGGGCCGGCTCAGTCTCGGAGCGCCTTTGGGCGCCATCTTTCCCGAGCTTCAGACGTCGCCCTTCAGCGCAGAAACGCTTCGCGACGTCGCGGCCCATCGCGCGGGTCTTCCCGCGTGGGTCGCGCTGTACGCTGCGGAGACGTCGCCCGAAGGATACGTGCGGGCGATCGCTTCCTGCGAGCGCCAGGTCGCCGCGCGTGAGACGCTTTATTCGGATCTGGGCTACATCCTCCTCGGCTTTGCTGTGGAGAAAGCGGCGGGGGCTCCCATCGACCGGCTGTTCGCCGAGCGCATCGCACGCCCTCTGGGGCTCGCCCGCTGCGGCTTCGCCGGACGAACCGGGTTGTTCGCCGACGCCGCGGCCACCGAGCGCGGGAGCGCGTACGAGCGGGCTCTGGCAGGCGCCTCGGCTCGCGACATTCACTTCCGTGCGGAGATCCCGCGTGGTCAGGTCCACGACGGTAACGCCTGGGGGATCGGCGGCATCGCCGGTCACGCAGGGCTTTTCGGCGCGGCGAAAGACGTCGCCGCGATCGCTCTCGCGATCCTCGATCCAACCCGGATCGGGCTCGACGCGGGCGCCCTCGATCCGATGCTGCGTCCGGTCGAGGAGGGACCGGGGATTCGCACGGTCGGCTTCGTGTGCGCCAAAGACACGGAATCGGTCCGCGGCATCTTGCCGGACGGCGCCGTCGGACACCTGGGATTCACCGGTACGTCGCTGTGGATCGACGCGATGCGCCCGCGCGTCTACGTCCTGTTGACCAATCGGGTTCACCCTCTTGTCCCCCAAGTCCCTTTCGTGGCCACGCGACGCGAGTTTCACCGTTTGGCCGTGGGCCTGTGAAAGGCGCCGCTCCGGACATCCCCTTACAATGACTGGGCCCATGGAACCCCCCCGCAGGACGATCGCGCTTGGTCCCCTCGAGATCTCGTTCCAGCGTCGAGAGGACGGGGCACCCGCCGGCGTGTTCGGATCCCTCGGCCTGCACGCCCTGGTGATCGCTCTGCTCCTGATCCTTAGCTCACGTCAAAAGACCCAACTCGAGGTCGAACGTGCGCTCCCCAAGGCGGCGCCCATACCGATCACGTTCGTCAATCCTCTGCCTCCTGCGCCGAAGCCGCCCAAGCCAACTCAAGACGAGATCGCTTCGCGCCGGCCTCCGCCGCCGGCGCAGGCCAAGCCCCTGCGCATGCAGCCCGCTCCCGAGACGATCGCCGCGCTCAAGAACTCACCGAAGGACTCAAAGCCCAAGGAGGCCGGGCGCCACGACAAGAACCCGGCGGGTGGAGAACAGGGCGGCCCGCGTCCGGAGCCGACCCCCGGCACGCCTCCGCCGGAAAAGAACGGGGCCGACCGCCAGACCGTTGCCGAAGTCGGGTCGAACATCAACGAGTCGAAGGACATCCTCGGCAGGCTGCGCGAGTTCAAGCGGGCCATCGAAGCCCCGCGCCCTTCGAGCCCGCGCGGCCAGGAGGGGGGAGGCAAGGGAACCGGCGGCGTCGCGATGCCGGCCCTCCCGCCCACGGGATTCGGCATCGGCAACCTCGAATTCGAGGGGCGGGACTACGATTGGGAGAGCTACGGTCGGCAGATTCACGGGATCATCTGGCGGGCGTGGCACAACCGTCTTCTCACGACCTCCAGTGTGTTCGAGAGGTGGGCCGCCGAGAATCGGAGTTGGATGCTGGATCATCGAAACGGCGTGCGGTTCACGATTCTCAAGTCCGGCCAGGTCGTCGACGTGGCGATCGAGACGCCTTCGGGATGCTATCCGCTCGACGATTCCGCGACCGACGCGTTGAGGGAGGTCGTGCTGCCGCCGCTGCCGACGGATTTCCAGCGTGACAGCGAAACCGTGCATGCCCGGTTCGTGGCCGAGGGAGAGATCCGCACGATGCACGCGTTCCTGCAGCAAATGAAAGCCGCCGGGTTCTTCTAGCGGGCCGCCGATGGGCAGTGAAGCCGTCCCAAGAGTTTCGTTGACGCCCCAGGGGCCGCCGACTACGATGCGCTGACCCTGAGAGGCCCTGCTATGCAAGACGAACTGATCCACGACTGGAACCTCGACCACGGGACTCCGCCCCGTCCGCGCCAGGTCATGCTCGACGACGAGACCCTGCGCGACGGTTTGCAGTCGCCGTCCGTGACCGACCCCCCGATCGAAAAGAAGCGCGAACTCTTGCACTTCATGAACCGACTTGGGATCGACACGGCCAACATCGGGCTCCCGGGAGCGGGGCCGAGGGCCGAGGCGGACGTCGAGGCGCTCTGCCGGGAGATCGCCTCGGCGAAGCTCACGATCGAGGCCAACTGCGCGGCGCGCACCATCGTGAAGGACATCGACCCGATCATCCGCGTCACACAGAAGACCGGGGTTCCGATCGAGGCGTGCCTGTTCATCGGATCGTCCCCCATCCGCCAATACGCCGAAGGGTGGGATGAGGATTTCCTCGTCCGGCAGTCGACGGAAGCCATTGCCTATGCCGTCGGGAACGGCCTTCGTGTGTTGTACGTCACCGAGGACACGACCCGCGCACGACCGGAGACGCTCTATCGCCTGTACACCGAGGCCGTGAGGGCGGGGGCATCGCGCGTGTGTGTTGCGGACACGACGGGACACGCGACGCCCTATGGGACGCGCCGCGTCGTGGAGTTCGTGCGCGAAGTGCTCGACGCGGCGGGTGGTCCGCACATCGGGATCGATTGGCACGGCCATCGCGATCGAGGCCTGGGGCTCGTGAATTGCCTGGCCGCCTTCGAGGCGGGGGCGTCGCGGGTGCACGGCACCGCGCTCGGGATCGGCGAACGCTCCGGCAACGCGGAAATGGACCTGCTCTTGGTGAACCTCAAGCTCCTGGGCTGGATCGACCACGACCTCACGGCCCTTGGCGCGTACTGTCGCGCGGCTTCGGAGGCGCTCTTGCGCCACGTGCCGGATAACTACCCGGTCGTTGGTCGGGATGCGTTCGAGACGGCAACGGGCGTCCACGCCGCCGCGGTCATCAAGGCATTCAAGAAGGGGGATGCCTGGCTGGCCGACCGAATCTACTCCGGTGTACCGGCAAGCGATTTCGGATTCCGCCAGGTGATCCGCGTCGGTCCGATGAGCGGAAAATCCAACGTGATCTTCTGGCTCGAGAGTCGCGGTGTCGAAGCCACCGAGGCGCGCGTGGAGCGCATCTTCGCCGCGGCAAAGGACTCGAATCGTCTGCTCGAAGACGCCGAGATCCAGGCTCTTTGCGGATGACGGATTCCTTCCGGAAGTTCGGTCTCCGGGCGGAACTCCAGCGCGCGCTGGACGAAGCCGGCTACACGCGCCCCACGCCCATTCAGAACCAGGCGATTCCCTTGATCTTGGCCGGGCACGATCTCGTAGGGGTTGCGCAGACCGGAACCGGGAAGACGCTCGCCTATCTGCTCCCCATCCTGCAGGCGTTCAAGGCGGGAGGCGACGGACCCCATGCGGTCGTGGTCTGTCCCACGCGCGAACTGGCGATTCAGGTGGCGGGCGAGGCGGAACGGTTCGGCAAGCATGTGGGGCTTCGCACGGTGCTCGCCTACGGGGGAACCTCGAGCGGTGGGCAGAAGTCCGAGCTGACCCAGGGCTGCGACCTGCTCGTGGCGACGCCGGGGCGCCTTCTCGACTTCCTGGGCCAGGGTTGGGTTTCGATGCGCCGCGCGCGCTTTCTCGTCCTGGACGAGGCGGACCGCATGCTCGACATGGGGTTCATCAACGACGTCGACGCCATCGTTCGGCGTATTCCGATGAGCCGTCAGACGCTGCTGTTTTCGGCCACCTTTCAGCCCGAGATCAAGTCGCTGTCCGAGCGCTATTTGATGCACCCCGAGACCGTGCGCATCGATACCGCGATCCGGGTCAAAGAGTCCGTTGAGCACGCCTTTCTCGAGGTGCCGAGCTGGCAGAAAGTGGACCTGCTCCTGACGGTGCTCGACCGGGATCGGCCGTCGAAGTGCCTCGTGTTCACCGCGACCCGTGAGATGACCTCAGAGTTAGCCAGGCGATTGCGCACCAGGAACCACGAGGTGGTCTCGCTCTCGAGCCTGCTTTCGCAAGCCAACCGCGAGCGCGCGCTGACCGCCTTCAGAAACGGCGTGTTCGACGTGCTCGTCGCGACGGATGTCGCCGCTCGCGGACTCGACATCGACGACATCGACCTCGTCGTCAATTTCGACGTGCCGATGCACGCCGAAGAATACGTCCACCGTATCGGTCGCACGGGACGCGCGCACCGCGAGGGGAAGGCCCTCACGCTGGTTTGCGAGCTCGACGGAGCCCGCGCCGCGCAGATCGAGCAGATGCTCGGCCATGCGATTCGGCGGGAGACCGTGGAGGGCTTCGCCTACGCACCCCCTCGACGTGACGACCGCCCCGCCGGACATGGCGGATCCGGCGGGTCCGGCCGACGCGGGGGATCGGGCGGGCGGAGCGGATCCGGCGGGCGCGGTGGATCCGGCGGCGGGTCGGGTAGCGGAAGCGGCGGGGGACGCCGTGGCGGCCGTCGACGCGCGGGCGGAGGCACCACCCCCGCGCCGGTGACGTAATCGCGTAGGCACTCAGGATGGGATCAATTCGAATCGTCGCCGGCAGCTTGCGTGGACGACGCTTGGGCGTGCCCTCCGACCCCGGGCTACGCCCCACCTCGGACAAGGTGCGAGAAGCGCTCTTCAATATCCTCGGACAGGATCTGACCGGGTTCGACGTCCTCGACCTCTACGCAGGGAGTGGCGCACTGGGCCTCGAGGCTCTCTCCCGTGGAGCCCGTCGGGCGGTCTTCGTCGAGGCCAACCCCAAGACGGCGGCGGCCCTGCGGCGTTCCGCCGAGGCGTTGAGCCTCGAGCACGAGGCTCGTGTGATCGTCGGCCGGGTTGAGAATGTGCTCGACCGGGCTCGGCTCGGGGGCCCCTATCACGTGATCTTCGCCGATCCTCCTTACGACGCCACCGTGGAGGCGGGATTGGTGGATGGGATCGACAGCGGTCGGTTGCTCGGGATGCACGGAACCCTGGTCGTGGAGCGCGAAAGCCGGAACCCCGTGAATCTGGGCCGTTCGGGGCTCAAGCTCACCAGAACCGCCGAGTACGGCCGGACGGCCCTTGATTTCTTTAAATACTGATACTTGATCACTGTGTCGCGAATGAGGGGATTGAAATTGACGCCTCGGCGCTTATATTCGCACGTGGTTATCTTGGATCTCCGGATTTGGAAGCTCGCCCGTCCCTCGGGAGGGCGTCCGGCCGGGTGGTTGCGGAGGACTCGCCGATGAGCAAGACGTTGAGGGTTGCGGCGCTGACACTGACCGCCCTCGCGGCCGTTTCGCAGTTGGTCATGGCAGCGGACGGGTCGACGGGGGCGTCCACACGCCCTCCGAAGAACCTGAAGCAGGTCGGGGACCACTGGACCCCGTGGGAGCCGCCACAGCCGACAGGCGAGTCCTACGCCATCCAGAGCGGCGACACGCTTTGGGACCTTGCGGGCAAGTGGCTGGGCGACCCCCACCTCTGGCCTCAGATCTGGGACCAGAACCGCTACATCCTCGACAGTCACTGGATCTACCCCGGCGATCCGCTTGCGGTCCCGGGGAAGCCGAACGTGGTCCCGCCTGAGGGTCCCACCCCATCCGCAGAAGCCCAGCCTCCGGCGGGGGAGCAGGGAACGGAAACCGCTTCTGTCGCGCCGGACGACCGGGGAACGGGCGCCGTCGCGCCGGCCCGAACCGCAATGATGCAACTTGCCGACGAGCACGATCTCTATTGCTCGGGCTGGGTCGACAGCGACCGTCAGCCCTCGACGCTTGCCATCGTGGCGGGCGAGGGCGAGAAACAGGAGCAGGCCGCGGGAGACATCGTCTACTTGAACCAGGGACGGAATCAGGGGATCGCCGCCGGATCCGAGTATCTGGTGGTGCGTGCCGATCATAAGGTGTTACACCCGGCGACGAAGGAACGGCTCGGGATGTACATGCAGCGCATGGGCCACGTGCGCGTGTTGTGCGCCCAGGAAAATACGGCGACCGCCGTTTTGGTTTCATCCTGCGAGGGAATGCGAGCCGGCGATGAGCTTTTCCCGTGGCAGGAGATGCCGTCGCCGATGCTGTCGAGCGTACCTCCCATCGATCGCTGCATGGAGCCCTCGGGGCTTGCGCAGGGATGGATCGTCGACGGCGGGCCCGACGAGTTGATCTCCGTCGCCGGAGGCAACGTCGTCAACACCGATCTCGGCAACACGGCTGGAGTGCGCCCCGGTTCGCTCTTGACGCTTTTCCGCGACAACGGAGATCTGCCCCGTCTCGTGCTCGGGCAGGCCGTCGTCTTGACCGTGGACGGCGCGACTTCGACGGTCAAGGTCTTGCACTCCTCGCGTGAAGTGCGGATCGGCGATCGCGCCGAGGTGTTTCAGCAGTAACGGACGCGGGCGGGAGTCAGATCTCGCGAAGCTTGTTCCGCAAGAGAAGCATCTCGAACGCGATCCCCGCCTTGATGGCAACGCGCCGCATCAGGGGGATGTCGGGATGCGGCAGCGGCCCGTCGTCTCCGTCGAGGTAGAGCAGCGCGACGGTGCGCTCCTTGAGGATGATGGGAAGCAGCATGACGTTCGCGGGGAGCCTTCCACCCAGGGCCGTGTAGAGGTCCCGGTTGGCCGGCAGCGCGGGGACGACTCCGAAGTAGAAGTCGCGGCTCAGAAGAGCGGTATCGAAAATCGTCCCCGATCCCGCGGGCACGGTCACCTTGCGCAAAGCTTCGCCCGCAAACGCCCGTCCGAGGCCGGCGATTCCGCGCACCGAGTCTTTTCCCACGGCGAAGAGCCCGGAACGACTCGATCGTGCCGCGCAAAACGTCAAAAGGGCCTCGGCCATGTCGCCTCGATCGCGAGCGGAGGCGAGGGCTTCATCGAGCGAGTCAAACGAACCTGCGTCGTTGCCCGCGCGAGGGTGCGACCGCGCGTGTAGGTAGTCGTCGATCGAGACGTCCGCATCGAGTGGGCGTCCGTCGAGACCTACTTCGGTTTTCGCGGATTCCGGCCCGTCCTCGGGCGCTTCGGAGTTCTGCGGACGATCGCGGGGGCCGTCGCCGGGTCCCCGGGGGAGCACGATTCCGCTCGTGCTCTCGAAGCGCAACCGGAAGTGACGGTTGAGGGCCTGATACAGCCTCGGCTCGATCGTAATCCACGGTTCGACGACGAGCCCGGTTGCGGCCTCGATCTCCCGGAGCGCCGCCGCCTCGCGGGGGACGAGTGTGGCGACGCGAAGGCGCCCCTCTTCGAGGCGGAACGGGCAGACGCGGTGGCGTTCGATCAGCCGGAGCGGGATCGCTCCAAGCGCCTCCGCCTCCGCCGCGCGCAGGCGCTCCCAGGAGGCGAACGGGACACCGGCGATCTCGGTGAGGGCCTCGCCGAGCACGGTCTCGTTGACGAAACCGAGTTTCAGCAGGTGCGTCTCGAGCCGGCCTCCGAAGAAACCCTGCGTGCGTCGAGCCTCCTCGACCTGGGAGGACGTGATCCACCCACGTTCGAGGAGGTATTCCGCCACGAGACGACCTAGCACCGGATGTCCGACTGTTCTAGTTCAGCGCGAGTGCGAGCCGGATCCGCCGCCGTGTCCGGGTCCGCCGCGCCCGCGACCCCCGCGGTCGCCACCACGAGGACGGTCGGGACCGTCCCGGCGGTCGCCGACGGCGGCCGGTTCCTCGGGGGCCTCGCCGCGCTGCTCGCGGAGGATGGCTTTTCTCGAAAGGCGCACGCGTCCCTGGCCGTCGATGTCGATGACCTTGACCAGGACCTCCTGGCCTTCGTCGAGCACGTCGCGGACTTCGTTGATCCGCTGCTCGTCGATCTCCGAGATGTGCAGCAACCCTTCGACGCCGGGAAGGACCTCGACGAACGCGCCGAAGTTGACGACCCGAACCACCTTGCCGAGGTAGGTGCGGCCGAGTTCCGCCTCCGCTGTGAGTTCCTTGATGATCGCGACGGCCTTCTGCGCCGCGATCTCGTCGGACGAGGCGATGTCGACGCGACCGTCGTCGTGGACCTCGATCTTGCAACCGGTGCGCTCGACGATCGAGCGGATCGTCTTGCCGCCCTGACCGATGACGTCGCGGATTTTTTCTTTGTTGATTTGGATCGTGATGATGCGCGGAGCGTAGAGAGAGATCGCGGGCCGATGCGTCGCGATCGTTGCGTTCATCGTGTCGAGGATCGCAAGACGCGCCGCGCGCGCCTGCTCCAAGGCCTTGTGCATGATCTCAGGCGTGATCCCGCCGATCTTGATGTCCATCTGGAGGCCCGTGATGCCGGCCGCCGAACCAGCGACCTTGAAATCCATATCGCCGTGATGGTCTTCCGCGCCCGCGATATCGGTCAGTACGGCCCACTTCTCGCCGATCATCACGAGGCCCATGGCGATTCCCGCCACGGGGGCCCTTTGCGGAACGCCGGCGTCGAGCAGGGCGAGCGACCCGCCGCAGATGGAGGCCATCGACGACGATCCATTCGATTCGAGGATGTCCGAGACGATGCGGATCGTGTAGGGCCACTGCTCTTCGGCCGGGACCAGAGGGAGGAGCGATCGCTCTGCGAGCGCGCCGTGGCCGATCTCTCGGCGGCCGGGGCCTCTGAGGAATTTGACTTCGCCCACCGAAAACGGAGGGAAGTTGTAGTGCAGCATGAAGCGCCGGAGCGAGACGCCTTCGATCCAGTCGAGCTTCTGGGCGTCGGCCGACGTGCCGAGCGTCACCGTGACAAGCGCCTGCGTTTCGCCGCGAGTGAACAGCGCGGAGCCGTGGGTTCGCGGCAGCACCCCGACCTCGCACGTGATGGGGCGAATCTGGTCGAACCGGCGACCGTCCAGACGGACACCGCGCTCCAGGATCTCTTCGTGAAGGATCTGATCCTGCAATTCGTACCAGAGCGCGGAGGCAAAGCGTTTTTCCGCCGCCTGGTCCGGACCGAAGCCGGCGAGCATTTCCTTTTTCAGTTCGTCGACCGCGGCGTAGCTTTCGAGCTTCGTCTTGATGCGCATCGCGGAGGCGAGCTTGTCCTTCCATCCGCGGGTGACCGTCTCGCGAACGTTCTCGGGCTCGACGGCCGGCGGCACGGTGCGCTTCGTCTTCGCGATCTCGCGGGACAGCTCGTTTTGCGCGGCGACGATCTGTTTGATCGCCGCGTGGCCGTGGCCGATCCCCTCGAGGATTTCCGTCTCGGAGACCTCGTGGGCGCCCGCTTCGACCATGACGACGGCGTCGGCCGAACCGGCGACGATCAGGTCGAAGCGGCTGGTCGTGAGTTCCGCGTAGGTCGGGTTGATCATGTAGTGGCCATCGGGTGAGAGGCCCACGCGAACGGCCGCGATCGGATTGGGAAACGGGATGTCCGAAACGGCGAGCGCGAAGGACGCGCCCGTGAGCGCGAGGATGTCCGGATCGTTTTCCTGGTCGGCGGAGAGCACCAGCGCGATGACCTGCGTTTCGCACGCCCAGCCCGTCGGAAACAGGGGACGCAAGGGCCGGTCGATGAAGCGGGAGGTCAAGACCTCTTTTTCGTTGGGGCGGCCTTCCCGGCGGAAGAATCCTCCCGGGATCTTCCCGGCGGCGTAGGTGTTCTCGCGATAGTCGACGGTGAGCGGCAAGAAGTCGACGCCCTCCCTTGGGGTTTTCGCGGCGCACGCGGTCACGAGCACGACCGTGTCGCCGCAACGCACGGTGACGGCCCCGTCGGCCTGCCGGGCGATCTTCCCGGTCTCAACGATGATCGGCTTTCCTCCAACATGAATCTCTTTGCGTCGTATCAAGGCCGTGCCTCCTGCCGCGCCCGCGAAACGTCATCGCCGCGGGAGGGACTCCCTTGGTCCCTTGGTTCTCTTCCCTGAGTTTGTTCCGGTGTCGAGGGGGCGAGATGCGGCCCCGAGTTCGCGCGGACGGCGAGCGAACGCCTACTTGCGAATGCCGAGCCGGGCGATGATGCGCTGGTAACGTGCAAAGTCTTTGCGCTTCAGGTAGTCGAGCAGGCGACGGCGCTTGCCGACCATCTTGATGAGTCCGAGGCGCGAGTGGTAGTCCTTGGTATGCGATCGGAAGTGGTCGGTCAGTTGCTCCACGCGCTTGGTGAGGATGGCGATCTGGACCTCAGGGGAGCCCGTGTCCGAATCGTGAGTCCGATAGTCGTGGATGACGTCCGTTTTGCGAGCGAGATCGAGTGCCACTGGCATCCTCCTCCGAAGCCGTCGACGTACGCGAGCGGCCCAGATGGGTAAACTCAATAAGGGAACGACCAAAAATCACGCCGACGCTACCACACCCTCAGGCCGGGCGACAACCCGCGGTCGTTCGGGGAGTCAGGCCCCCCTCGGCAGAACCATCCGCGGCTTGAGGGTTCCCTCGCCCGTATGACCGACCCCAAGGAGCCTCCCGAGGTCGTCGCGCACTGCGGCGAGAGTCGAATCCTGGAGGTGAGCCGCGTCGATCGTGACGACGCCCCCGGCCGTAAAACGGGTGGCGTCGAGAGGGGAGTCAAGCGCGATCGAGGGGAGGTCGAGCGGCATGGCGTCGATGGGGATGAGCCGGCCTCGAACGGCATCGCGAATCGCTGTTCTTTCGGCGGGAATCGTGAGCGCGTCGTCCACCCGAAACGGGCCGATCTCGGTTCGGCGTAGCGAGGCGACGGCCGCGCCGCATCCGAGGACGACTCCGAGATCCCGGACGATGGCTCTGACATACGTTCCGGCCGAAACCACCATCTCGTAGGTCCAGCGGTCCGGGGCGGCCGTGGGCGCCAAGTCGAGTCGATCCACGACGATCTCCGTGGGGGGCGCGTCGACAACCACCCCACGGCGGGCCAGCCGGTACAGGCGCTTGCCGTCCACCTGGCGCGCCGAAAACGCCGGGGGCACCTGAAGCTGCCGCCCGAGGCGCAAGGCGGCGGCGGCAAGCACGGCCTCGACGTCCGGAAGCGGACCTTCGTACCGGTTCACGACGTCGCCGGCGAGGTCGTCGGTGGTCGTCGTCACCCCGAGGGCAAGAACCCCCTGATAGGTCTTCGGGGCCTGGGGGACGAAACGAGCCAAACGCGTCGCGCGGCCGAGGACGAGCAGCAAGAGCCCGGTCGCCGACGGGTCGAGCGTTCCGGTGTGACCCACCCGACGGGATCCGGTCGCGAAGCGAACCCGGGCCACGACGTCATGACTCGTCGGCCCCGCGGGCTTGTCGACCGGAAGAAGGCCGTCCCAGTCTTCGCTCACCCGGCGTCTTCCGGATCGTCGCGCGACGGATCGTCGTCGGTCACGTGGAGTTCCCGGATAATCGCTTCCACGCGCGAGCCGCGCTCGATCGTCGCGTCCGAGACGAATCTGAGGGCCGGAGTGAAGCGCAATCGCGCCCGCTCGGCCACCGCGCGGCGCAGGAAGGAGCAGGCGTGATTGAGAGCGGCCACCGCCGCGTCGCGATCGGCCTCGG
>Ga0315287_10002294_pt1 | contig 18033 bp, 18 predicted proteins | sample YL17G11_0_MG_FD_205037 | JGI IMG/M metagenome (GOLD analysis project Ga0315287, IMG submission 205037) | Sediment microbial communities from Yellowstone Lake, YNP, Wyoming, USA - YL17G11_0 | ecosystem: Environmental > Aquatic > Freshwater > Lake > Sediment | place: USA: Wyoming | collected...
GCCGGGCTCGACTTCGCGGCCGCGGACGGCCGCGGCATCCGCACGGTGTCCATGCCGCCCATCACGCCGAAGAGCTTGACCGTCAAGCTCGACGAGATGTGATCCCGGGGGCCGGGCGCCATGTCGCGGATCATCACGAGGCGGTCGCAGGTCGTCGTCGAGTTCCACCACGTCGACATGATGCAGGTCGTGCACAACGCGCACTACCTCACGTGGTTCGAGCTCGGGCGGCTCGCGGTGCTCGAGGGCGTGTTCCCGATGGCGTGGGCGGTCGAGCGAAGGATCGCGACGCCGGTTGTCGTGAGCCACTGCGAGTACCTGCAGCCCGCGGTGTACGGCGACGAGCTCGTCGTGACCACACGCCACAAGATCCTCGACAGGTGGGAGGGCCGGTTCCACTTCGACCACGCGATCTCGCACGCCCGGACGAAGCGCGAGCTCGCGACCGGCTGGTCGGCCGTGACGATCCTCGACATGGCGACGCAGAAGCTCGTCAAGGAGATCCCGCCCGACATCTGGGCGCGCTACCTCGCGCTCGATTGAGGCGACGCCGCCACGCGGTGTGCTAGAATCGCTCCCATGACGCGCGATCACGGGATCGTTCTCCTCCTCGTCATGGCGCTCCTTGCCGCGGGTTGCGGCAACGGCTCGTCCGCGAAGGACGGCGCGGACTCGGGCTCGACGGACACGGACGCGGACACGGACGCGGACACGGACACGGACGCGGACACGGACACGGACACCGACACCGACACGGACTCGGACACCGATTCGGACTCCGACGCGGGGGCCGACGCGGGCGCTGACGCCGGCCCGTGGAACGGGTGCGTGGAGGGGAGCTTCTCGCCGTACTTCGGGAACTTCCACGCGCACACGGCCGACTCGGACGGCGAGGGCTCGCCCGCGGACGCCTTCACCATGGCCCGGGACGTCGCCGGGCTCGACATGATGGCGGTCACGGATCACCTCGAACAGCTGTACAATCTGCTCGGCATGCCGGCCGCCGACTACCCGGAGTGCATGGCCACGGCCGAGGAGATGACCGCGGACGGCGAGTTTCTTGCCCTGTGCGGCTACGAGTACGGGAGCGGCTTCGGCCTCGTGGGATCCACGGGACACAACGTCGTGTTGTTCAACGATTACCTGTTCCCGATGGTCCAGCTCGACTTCCACGACTTCTACCAGAGCGTGATCGAGAGCCCGTCGTGCGTCACCGAGTTCAGCCACCCGGGCGACGAGGCCGGCATGACGTGGAGCAATTTCGAGTACGACGCGGCCGTGGACGAGAAGATGAACCTGTTCGATTTCAAGGGGAACGGCGACACGTGGAGCCTGTACTTCCAGGCGCTGGACGCGGGCTGGCACGTCTCGCCCATGCACGATCAGGACAACCACAGCGCGAACTGGGGCACGGCCGACGACACCCGCAGCGCGTTCTACATGGGCGCGCTCACGATCGCCGCGCTGTACGACGCGATGCAGGACCGGCGGTCGTTCATGACCCACGACAAGGACGCGGCGATCCGGCTCATGGCGGACGCGACGTGCTGGATGGGATCCGTGCTCTCGGGGTTCGCGTCGCTCGCGGTAGACGCCGAGGCGACGGACGCGGAGGCCGGCGACGGCTACGCGACGATGGAGCTCTACGGCCCGGGCCAGACCCTCATCGCCTCCGTCGACTGCGGCGGCGGCGAGAGCTGCGCGATCGGCGATACGATCGACGTGGCGGGCCCCACGTACGTGGTCGCCCGGGCGACTCAGACCGACGGCGACGTCCTGGTGTCCGCGCCGGTCTGGGTCGCGCCCTAGGGGGAGATCCCGCGCGCGGGCCGGATCCCGAGCGGCGCGCGCCACAGCCAGAGGACGAGGGCGACGGCGAGCACGAGGAATAGCTCGGTCATCTCCTCCCAGACGTCCGCCCAGCCGAGCCTTTCGCGGAACGCGCCGAGGAGGAAGAAGCGCAGCAGCGCGTAGCTCGCGCAACCGGTGGCGAAGAAGAAGGTGCGCTGCGCGGCGAGGAGCGCGGGCCTGGGGAGCAGCAGGGAGACGCAGCAGGCGAGCGCGCCGAGCACGCCGAGGAAGGGGATGACGCGCAGGTCCCAGATCAGGCGGCGGGCGCCCGCCCCGTGGTGCACCGGCGTTCCGAACACGACGAAATCGTTCTTCAGGGGTTGCAGCGGGGACAAGAGGGGGATGAGGCAGAGGATCCCCAGGAAGACGGCAGAGAACAGGAAGGCGCGCTGGGCCGGGCACACGGACGGGCCGTGCTTGGAGCAGGGTTGGCAGAACCTGGACGCCGCGCAGCCGGCGCCGGGATCCGTGAGGTGCAGGACCCGATCATCGAGCATGGCGAACAGCCCGTAGGGGAAGAGCGCGCCCATGCCGACCATCCCCACGACGTGCAAGAGCTCCATGGCGTGGCCGCTGTCGCAGGCGATGCAGTAGCCGACCGCGCAGGCGGATTCGCCGAAGAACATCCAGATCAGGCCGCGGCGCAGGAGCGTGAGATCCCGGGCGCGCTGGCGCCAGAGGATGACGATCAGCACGAGCTCCAGGAGCATGTGCAGCGGCTTGAAGCCGAACGCCGCGATGAGCACGATGACCTGATCGGTCCAGGAGGCGTCCCAGTGGGTCGGCAGGGCCACCGGGATTTCGGCGAAGAACGGTCTCAGATCAAACACGCCCGACCTCCGTTCCGACGCGCTCCGCGAGTCGTCCATAGGCGAGCGGCAGCGTCCGGGCGGCCGCGGCGACCACGGCCGGGTTGTGGCTGGCGACGATCACCGTTCGCCCGCCGCGCCATACGTCGGCTATCAACTCGACGATCCGCGCCGTGGAGTCGGCGTCGAGGTTCGCCGTGGGCTCGTCGGCGAGCAGCACCCGGGGCTCGTTGACGAGCGCGCGAGCCAGGCCGACCCGTTGTTGCTCGCCGCCGGACAGGCGCCGCGGATCGTGGAGCAGGCGATCGGCCAGCCCGAGCCGCTCGAGCAGCTCGGTGGCGCGCCGCCGGGCCGACCCGTGACTGCCGTGCAGATGCCAGTGGGGCAGCGCCACGTTCTCCAACACGCTGAGGGCGTCGAGCAGGCGGAAGTCCTGAAAGACGAAACCCAGCTCCGCGAGGCGCAGCCGCGCGCTCCCGTGCGGGCCGAGGCCGGCTATCTCGCGCCCGGCGTACGCGCAATGACCGCCGTATTCGCGATCGAGCAGGCCCAGGATGTGGAGGAGGGTCGTCTTGCCGCTGCCGCTCGGCCCGGTCACTGCGAGGAAGTCGCCGTCGTTCACCTGGAGCGAGATCCCCGCGAGCGCCGCGACCGGGAGCACGCCGCGGGTGAAGATACGTTCCAGATCGTGCGCCTCGTACAGCATCCTCATCCCCGCTTCAGAATCTGGGCCGGGTTGGCCCGGGCCGCGCGCATGGCGGGCCACACCCCCGCGAGGATCGCGGCGACGAACACGGTGAGCGCCGGGACGAGCAGGGAGACGAGGCTCAGCTCGGGCCGGACGACGAAGCCCGCATAGGAAAAGATCGGCCGCAGATCGAAGGTGCGACAGACCGCGAGCCCGATCCCGGTGCCGAGGACGCTGCCGCAGGCGGCGACGATGATCGACTTCTTGAGATAGATGCCGAACAGAGCGCCGCGGCCGAGACCGACGGCGGCCATCGTGGCGATCTCGGGCCGCTCGCGCAGGACGCTGATCGTGAACACCGCCAGCACCGGAATGACCACCGCGATGAGCACCATCAGCAACGTGAGCCGGGCGATGACCTCGTTGGCGTCGATCGACCGCGACACGAACATGTTGAGATCCCACCACGGACGGACCCGGTTCTGGCCCGCCGCGGCGCGGATCGCGGGGAGGTCGCGCTCGAGCTCATCGGGCCGTGCCACGAGGACGTGGAGCGACGTCGCCGCGTCCTTGCCCTGCTCCACAAGGGCGCCGAGCCGGGCGCGATCGAGAAACACGGCCGCGTCGATCGCGGAAAACCCGCCGCTCGCGCCGAGCACGCCCTTCACCGTCAGCTTGAGCTTGCGCTGCTCGAGCTCGCCGAGGTCCTCGTAGGGGAGGTAGAGGCGGACCACGTCGCCCGGCTTCGCGTGCAGGAAGCGCCCGACGCCGTGGCCCACGATCAGCTCGTCGGCCGAGGAGCTCGGCTCGAGGCATTTGCCCGCCGCCAGCCGTCCGCACAGCTCGTTGGCGATCTGCGCCTCGTCGGGATCCACGCCGAGGATGCGCACCGCCTGGTAGAGGTTGCCGTTGAACAGCACCCCGCCGTGGAGCAGGCGCGGCGCGACGCTCTTCACGAAGGGCAGCCGGCGGAGATCGGCGACGAGCTGGGGGACATGGGCGATCGGCTCGTCCGACGGGGCCGAGACCACGACGTGGCCCGTGACCTGCTCCGCCCCCTGGGTGAACAGCTCGCGGGAGTAGCCGGCGAGGTTGGCGATGGTGGGTATCTGGAAGCCGACGCCGCAGGCGACCGCGGCGAGCAGCATGACCAGCGACACTCGGTCGCGAAGCAGTAGCCTCAACGCCAGGTAGGTCGTGCATCCCAAGGTTCGCTCCTTCGAAGAATCGCAGTATAACTCGCTCTGCCGCGCCGAAGAGGGAGGAAAACGCGATCCGCATGCGTCGCTCGTATTGGAACACCCTTCGCCATCTCTGCTGGGGTCGAAAGGCCCGCTGGCACCCGCTGCTCGCCGTCTACTACCTGACGTACGCCTGTCGGTTCCGCTGCCCGAAGTGCTGCGACGGCCGCGGGGTCCCCTACCACAGCATGACCGGGCCGGGGCTCCCGGCGGAGCGGGCGCTCGCCCTGCTCGCGGCGATCCGGCGGTGCTGCGATCACGTCGTACTGACCGGCGGCGAGCCGCTCGAGCATCCCGAGCTCGCGGAGGTGCTGGCCGGCCTGCCGCGGCTCGGCTTCGACGGGGTGGTGCTGACCACCAACGGCTTCGGCGTGGAGCGGTTCCTGCCCGAGATCGCGCGGAGCGTGACCCAGCTGGTCTTCAGCGTCGACACCCTCGATACGGCGAAGGCGGACAGGGCCCTTTGCGCCAAGCCCGGCACGTTCGCCGGGATCCTCGAGGGGATCGAGACCGCGCGGAGCGCCCTGCCCGGCCGCTGCGAGATCATCATCTCGACGGTGGCGATGCCCGACAACCTCGACGGCATCTACGACGTGTACGAGTACGCGCGATCGCGCGGCTTCTCCCTCGCGGTCTGTCCGCAGCTCGTGGGCGTCAGGGTTTCGCCGCCCCTGCGCGACAACGACGCGTACCGCCGTCTCTTCGACTTCCTGATCGCCGAGCAGGCCAAAGGCCAGCGCATCTTCGGCGCCCCCCGCTACCTGGAATGCCTGCGCGATCTGAGCGATTTCACGTGCAGGCCGCTGACGATGCTGGCAGTGGCTCCGGACGGCGACGTCTTCTACCCGTGCCTGGAGAGGGCGCAGATCGCGGGCAACATTCTCGAGACGCCGTCTCTCGAAGCGCTGCGCGCCGCCGGCGAGGAGCGGTTCGGTCCCTTGCCCGTCTGCGACAACCGGTGCCACTCCGCCTGCGCCACGAGCTTCGCGACGGGCCTCGACCACCCCCTGTCGGCGTTCGCGCATCTCGTGCGGCAAGGCCGGCAGAGGCCGCGGATCAGGAGTGAACCGTGAGCGGGACGCTGCGGATCATCCCCCGGTAGTCGCGTAGGTTGGCGATCGGCCGGCCGCCGTACATCAACGCCTCGAGGCATCCGCGGCAGCTCGTCCAGCAGCCGCAGCAGCTGTTGCTCTCGTACTTGGCGCGCAGGGCGGCCTCGATATCGAAAACGTCGTCGGTCAGGATGTTCCCGACCGGGTCGTCCAGGCGATCGATGCACAGCGAGACGTTCCCCCCGCTGTCGATGTTGAGCAGGTTCCTGCCCGCGTGGCAGGGCTCGACGCCGCCTTCGGCGATGGCGCTCGAGAAGCGGCCGATATAGGTGCGCAGGGCCACGAACTCCCTGTAGCGGCGCTTGAGATCGAGCAGGTGCGCGCTCACCTCGGGGGAGATCGAGCGCGTGGCCTTGGCGCCGCGGGCGTCGGAGTACAGCGTCAGGAGGTACGACACTCCGAGCTCGCGGCACTTGAGGATGAGCGGCTCGATCTGGTCGAGGTTGTCGTCCATGACGACGGTGATCATATGCACCCGCTGGTGGGGAGCGGCCCGGTTCCGCTGCAAGGTGGCGAGCGCGTCCAGGGCCCGCGCGTGGGCGCCGGGCAGGCCGCGCTGCTCGTCGTGGCGCGCCGGATCCGCGTAGTCGACCGAGATGCTGATCTCGTACATGCCCGCGTCGAAGAGCGCGCGCGCATTCTCGTCGTCTATGAACCAGCCGTTGCAGATCATCACCGGAAAATGGAAGCGGTTGAAGCTGCGCACGATCGGGACGATGTCGGGATGCATGAGCGGCTCGCCGCCGCCCACCGAAACGACCTGCGGCCCGATGAGCGCGAGCTTCTCGGAAATGACGTCGACCTGGGCGAGGCTCAGGACGGGCATGGCCTGGTAGCGCTCCTGCCAGAAGTCGCAGATCTGGCATTTCATGTTGCACGAGTACATCAGCTGGAGGTTGGTGTGGACCAAACGCCGGCGCAGGAAAGATGCCGCGAAGCGCAGCTTCTTTCCGGTAGTACGGTAGCTGCGTGCCGCGCCGTTTGTTTTTTGCCCCATGACCGGATATTCCCATTGGAGCGCGCCTCGTGCCACAGGTTTTCGGCGGGCATTTGGGATGGACGAAGTGGATGCAATGGACGGAACGGACGGGCTGCGATGAGCGCCGCGCTGGTGCTCGCCGCGGACGCGGCCGCCGCGCTCCGCCCCCTCGCCGGCCGGACGCTGGTCGAGCGGGTGGCGCTCACGGCGCGGGCCAGCGGGGCGCAGCGGGTGTTCGTGCTCGCTGCGGACGAGGATGGCGCCGCGCGGCTTCGCGACAAATCCTCCTCGACCGAAGTGGTGTCGCTCGGCGATCTCGCCCCCCTGCGCGACGCGCTCGGAGCGTGCCCTGACGCGCCGCTCCTGTGGCTGAGCGCGACCCGAGTCTACGACGTCGGTCTCGCGGCGCTTCCCGCGTGGGCCGACGCTGCGCCGAAGGACAAGGAGCTGCACGTCGCGACCTCGGCGGGTCCGGACCCGGAGCCGTCGCTCTGGTTGAGCCGCTGTGATCTCCTGGAGCGGACGGGCGACGGCGCGCTCGCGGCGACCTTGGCGGCAGGGACCCCGGGGCCGCTCGCCTCGGGAGGTGATCTCGAGATCGTCCCGAGTGTGGCGAGCGCAGCTGGCGCGGGGCACGCGATCGAGGTCCGCGATCCGAGGGCCGCGAGGCTGGCGCAGCGGGCGCTGCTCCAGGGGTGCCGCAAGGCGGGCGACAACGTGGTGGCGCGGTACTTCAACCGATATGTGAGCCTGTTCATCACCGGTCGAATCGCGGCGCACCTGCCGTGCATCACGCCCAACCAGGTGACCGTGTTCTCCCTCGCCGTGGGGCTCACGGCGTCGGTCGTCCTGGCCCTGTGCGGCGCCGACGGCTTGGCGCTCGGGGCCGCGATCCTCGTCGTGCAGGAGATCCTCGACGGGATCGACGGCGAGCTCGCCCGGCTCACGTGGAGGCAGACCCGCTTGGGGGAGCTGCTCGACACGGGCGGAGATGCGCTCGTCCTGCTCGTGTTCGCCGGCACCCTGTGCGTGGTGGTGCATCAGACCGGCGCCCACGTCACCGCGCTCGCGGGGCTCGTCGGCCTGGCCGCGTGGACCGGTTTCGTGGGGCTCATGTTCGGCGAGCTCAAGCCGATCGGGCGCGGCGACTTCCTGATCGCCACCGCCAACCTCAAGGAGCGCCGGCCGCTGCCCGAGGGGCGCGGGCTCCGGGCGCTGCACGCGCGCTGGGTGCGCATGGTGGTGCGGTTCAACGGGATCTGGATGCGCCACGACGTCTTCGTCCCGCTGATCCTCGTCGCCGGGCTGTGCGACGCCCCGCGCCTCGTCGTCTGGGTCTTCTGCGGCAGCGGGCTGCTCAACCTGGGCTACGGGATCTACCGCCTCGCTTCGCCGCTGAGCAGGGACGCGCCCCACTGACGCACCGCTCGCCGCGCGGCGTCATTGTGTTCGAACGCCGAGCCGTGGGATAAAGGGCCTCCAGTCCAGCGGAGGAGGCGCGATGCTCACAGGGAAGGTCTTGCTCGTCACGGGAGGCACCGGCGCGCTCGGCACCGCGATCTGCCGCGCGGCCGCGGATCACGGCGCCGACGTGGCGTTGACGTACGGGCATAGAGACGACGTCGCCGCGGAGCTCGTACGCGACATCGAAGCCCGAGGGCGCCGCTGCCTCGCGGGCCGCGTGGAGGCGTGCGACGCGGCCGCGGCCGAGGCGTTCTCGCGCCGGGTCGAGGACGAGCTCGGGCGGATCGACGCGCTCGTGAACAACCTCGGCGCCACGCAGGTCATGCCGTTCGCGCTCATCGAGGAAGCCGACTGGGACCAGGCGGTCGCGGTAAACCTGAAGAGCATGTTCCTGTTCACGAAGGCCGTCGTGCGCGGCATGATCCGCCGCAAGTCCGGCGCGATCGTCAACATGGGCTCCCTCGCGGGCCAGCGCATGCTCGAGGTCCCGGTGCACTACGCGACGGCCAAGGCCGGGGTCACGGGCTTCACCGTCTCCCTCGCCCGCGAGCTGTGCCGGTACGGCATCCGCGTGAACTCGGTGGTGCCCGGCCTCATCGAGGGCGGCGTGAGCGCGAACGTCCCGGAGCGGTTCCTCGCCGAGTACAACCGCTACTGCTCGCTCGGCAGACCCGGCAGGCCGGGAGAGGTGGCGGAGCTCGTGCTGTTTCTCGCCTCGGATCGCGCGTCGTACATCAACGGGCAGAGCGTCGTCATCGACGGGGGGCTGTGATGCGCTGCGGCCCCGAGGGAGAGGAGCGGATCTACCTCTCGTCGACGACGGGGATGTGCCGCGCGTGTGGCCGGATGATAGACGCCCGCTACGTCTCCGAGCGGGGCAAGGTGTACCTGGAGCGGTGTTGCCCCGAGCACGGCGTCGGCAGGTCCCTGGTGGCCGAGAGCCTCGCCTGGTACCTCGCGGCGATGCAGGCGCCTGTCGCGGCGAGGCCGCCGCAGCGGGTGACGGAGCGGACCGGCGAGTGCCCTTCGTCGTGCGGCCCGTGCGAGTTTCACGCCCAGGCGTGCAGCCTGCCGGTCATCCCCATCACGAACGCCTGCGATCTCGCGTGCCCCATCTGCTTCGGCTACAGCAAGCCGGCGGACAACTTCTACATGTCGTCCGAGGAGTTCGGCCGCCAGCTGGACTTCATCGTCGAGGCGACCGGCGGCGTGGATCTCATCAACATCACCGGCGGCGAGCCGACCCTGCATCCGGGGCTCACGGATCTCGTGGCGCTCGCGAGGCGACCCGAGATCGGACGCGTCACGGTGAACACGAACGGGCTCACGCTGGCGCGGGACACGGATCTCGTGAAGCGGCTCGCGGATCTCGGCGCGTACGTCATCCTCTCGTTCGACACGTGCAGGCCCGAGGCGTGCGCCACGACCCGCGGTCGGGACGTCACGGCCGAGAAGCGGCGCGCCCTCGAGAACCTGGCGCGCTTCGACGTGCAGACGACGCTGCTCATGGTGCTGGCCCGGGGCGTGAACGAGGAGGACGTGGGGCCGCTGCTCGACCTCACGCTCGGGACGCCCAACGTGCGCAGCCTGACCATCCAGACGATGACGTACACGGGACAACGCGGCTCGACGTTCGAACGGCGAGAGCACCTGCCGGTCGACGAGGTGGAGCGGCTGCTGGCCGGGGCGAGCCGCGGCCGCCTCGCGAAGGCCGACTTCATGCCCCTGCCGACCGCGCACCCGCTGTGCTACGGCGTCGCCTACCTGCTCGTCGGCGACGAGGGGCGCGTCCATCCGCTCTCCCGCGTCCTCGATCCTACGACGCTCGTGCGGCACCTCGCGGACGGCTACCTGCTCCACCCGACCGAGGAGCTCGAGACGGATCTGCTGCTCGCCATCGACAGGCTCTGGGCCGAGGGCGAGGACCAGGCCGCCCTGCGCACCGCCCGCGACGTCATCGGCCGCATCTTCCCGCAGGGGCGCAGCCTCTCGGTGTACGAGCGCCAGCGGCGGGGCGAGCAGGCGGTGAAGACCGTCTACGTCCATGCCCACATGGACGAGGACACGTGGGAGACGAGCCGCGCCATGCGCTGCCCGGACAACGTCGCGGTGCACGCTTCACGTCTCGTGTGCGCGTGCAACTACAACCTGTTCCACCGGCAGGGGGATCCGCGGTTCTGGGGCGAGACGTGATGCGCGCCGCGCGCGGTGAGATGGAGGCCTGCCTCCAGGCCACGAAGGCGCTCTGCAACGTCTGCGGCCGAATGACCGGCGCCAAGATCGTCCTGCGCGACGGCAAGGTGTTCCTCGCCAAGTGGTGCGTCGAGCACGGGCGGACCGAGGCGCTCGTCTCCTCGGATCAGGACTGGTACCTGCGGTCGCTCGCGTACGTGAAGCCGGGCACGGAGCCCGTGAGCCGCGCCGTGGCCGAGCACGTCGGCTGCCCGAGCTCCTGCGGCCTGTGCCCGCGGCACGAGCAGCACACCTGCGTGCCGATCTTCGAGATCACCGATCGATGCGACCTCCGCTGCCCGGCGTGCCTGGTCGAGGGCCGCACCGCGGGCGACGTGACGCTCGCGCAGGCCAGGTCGATCCTCGACGGGCTCGTGGCGCGCGAGGGCCGGATCAACATGCTGACCTTGAGCGGCGGGGAGCCTACGGCCCACCCGGAGTTCCTCGAGATCGTGGACGCCGCGATGCGCCCCGAGGTCGGCGTCGTGTCCGTCTCCACCAACGGCCTCGCGCTCGCGGCGGACGATGACCTCATAAAGGGGCTGCGCGACCGCGGGGTCGTGATCTCGCTCCAGTTCGACGGCGTGAAGCCCGAGACGTACGCTGCGCTGCGCGGCAGGCCGGATCTCGCCGAGCTCAAGACGAGGCTCGTGGAGCGCATCCTCTCCCTGGGAGGGCGGCTGTCGTTGACCATGACCCTCGCCCGCGGCGTGAACGACGACGAGGACGAGGTCGAGAGCGTCCTCGGGCTGCTCCTCGAGAATGACGGCGTCGTCAGCGTCATGGTGCAGCCGCTGGCCCACGCGGGACGCGCCGCGAGCGGCGTCCGCCACGATCCTCTCGACGTCGTCACGGTGCCGGACGCGGTGCGCCTCCTCGCCGCGGCGTCGGGTGGTGTCATCGAGGAGAAGCACTTCTGCCCGTTGCCGTGCTCCCATCCGACGTGCTTCGCCCTCACGTACCTGCTCAGGCTCGGGGGCGGCCGGATGATCCCGGTGCCCGCGCTCGTGGACGCCGAGACCTACCTCGACGTGATCAAGAACCAGGCGCTCGTCGGCACGGATCCGGACACCCTCTTGCGCATCCGCGACGGCCTCTACGCCCTGTGGACGTCGAGCGGCGCGATCCCGGAGCGCGATGCGGTGCTCCGGGTGATCCGGCAGCTGCTCCTCGACGTGGACCGCGCCTCCCGCGCGGGCGACCACCGCGCGCTGCTCGGCGTGGGCGCCGATCACGTCAAGTCGGTGTTCATCCACCACTTCATGGATCGCTATACCTTCGATCTCTCCCGCGCGGCGAAGTGCTGCAACCACTACCCGCAAATCGACGGCCGCCTCGTGCCGGCCTGCGTGCGCAACAACCTCGGCGGCGGTCGCTAGGAGGCCGCCATCAGCGGGTAGAGGATCCGCGCGAGCCCGATGGCGTCGCCGAGGCCGGGGAGCCGCGTGGGCGAGACGTGCGTGAGGAGGGAGGTGACGTGCAGGCGGTGGCCGCGCGGGTCCGGCAGGGAGAGGAGCTCCGCGTGGAGGCGCTCGGAGTGGGAGACCGGGACCAGGTGATCGCCTCGGTCGTGGATCAGGCCGACCCGGCAGCGGAGGCCGCCGAGCTTTCCGGCTGGCGAGATCGCCTCCAGCGCGTCCGGATTCCGCCTCTCGTAATCGATCTCGGAGAGGCGCGCACCGGCGAGCCAGCGGTCGTGAAAAGCGCGCTTCTCCTCGGCGGACGACGCGGAGCAGTACCGCGCGAGGATCTCCTCCAACGACCGGCGCATCCCGGCGTCGAGGCCCACGTGATCGCGCTGGCGGTACGCCATGGCCATGCGCAGATAGATCGTGCCGTCGGCGCGCGCGCCCTCTTTGAGCGGCTCGTCCCGCGTCTCGTAGTACGAGTCGTACAGCTCCGCGAACGAGCGTACCGGTCCGACGGCGAGCGCGAAACGCACCCGCGGCGCGGTCTTGGGGCGGGCCGCGGCCACGAGAGAGTAGCTCGCGCCGTAGCTGAACCCGGCGAGCCGGACAGGTCCGAGGTCCGCGTGGAGCTCCTCGACGATCCCCTCGATCGCCACGACGTCGGCCGGGTCGAGCTCCATCCGCGCGAGCCCGGGGAGCGTCGGGACGGCGCAGGCCACGCCGGAGGCCGCGACGCAGCGGGCCATGTGGCGCAGCCGCGCGTCCTTCCTCCCGGTCACCACGGCGCCGTGCACCGCGACGACGGCCCCGGCCGCCTTCCCGCGCGGCGCGTACAGGTCGTAGGCGACGCCGCCGCGGGTGAGGAGATCCGGCCGCTCCTCCACCAGCCCGGGCGGCGGATCCCGGGGCGACGCGAGCTTGCGGAGCAACGTGGCCAGCCGGGCCATGTCCTTGGCGCCCATGACGCGCACAGTATCGTCGATGCATGGGCGCAAAACCACTGTGCGCCTGCGGCACACTGTGCCATCCTCTGCCCATGCTCGAGAGGCTCGACGGCGTGCTCGACGCCCTCCGGAGACGCCGGAGCGTCCGGCGTTTCGCGCCGCGGGCGGTGGACGCGGCCGACCTCGATCGGATCCTGGAGGCCGTGCGGTGGGCCCCGAGCGCCGGCAACCGGCAGGCGTACCGCTTCATCGTGGTGACGTCGGCCGAGATGATCCGGACCATGGGCGCGGCGGTGGATCGGGAGACGGCGCGCCGCTCGGACCTCCTGCGCGACGACCTCGCCGGCGAAATCATCGCCTACATGGACAACTTCACGCACTTCCGCTCGGCCCCGGTGGTCGTCGTGCCGATCTACCGCCCCGGGTTGGATCTCCTGAATGCCGCGGCCGACGACGCGCCGTGCCCTGCTCAGAGCTCCGCGGGGAACGACGCCCTGTCCTCCGTGTGCGCGGCGATCACCTACCTGCTCGTCGCGGCGCAAGCCGAGGGGCTCGGCGCATGCTGGATGACCGGCCCGCTTGTTGCAAAGGACGCGTTGCGCGCGGCTCTGGACGTCCCGGCCGGCTGGGAGATCGCGGCGGTCGTCCCCATCGGCTACCCGGCCGAGATCCCCGAGGCGCCGCCGCGGCGGTCGCTGGGGCAGCTGGTTCGTCGCATCACCTGAGGCGGGCGCCTCACGGTCAGCGGGAGGGCGCGAGCAATGAGGTTCTTCTTCGTCGATCGCATCGAGGAGCTCAAGAAGGGCGAGTACGCCGTCGGGACGAAGTGCGTCTCCCTCGGGGACGACTGCTTCGAGCACCACTATCCCACCCAGCCGGTGTACCCGGGCGCCCTGATCATCGAGTCCATGGCCCAGCTGGGCGGCGCGCTGCTCGAGGTTTCGCTGAAGGAAAAGCTCGAGCGTTGCCCGCGCTGCGTGATGAGCTCGGTCAAGGCCAAGTTCCGCAAGTTCGTGCGGCCCGGGGATCGGCTCTCGATGCGGGCCGAGATCCGCTCCCTGCACGAGGACTCGGCGCTCGTCTCCGTGACGGTCACGAGCGACGAGGACCGGATCTGCGAGGCGGAGATCATCTACGTCATGATCGCGGTCGACGATCCGGTGCTCGAGCGATCCATCGAGCAGTACCTCGCGGTGATCATGCGGGACACGAGGATCGTGGAATGAACGCGGCGGATCGCGAGCCGGTGCTCACCGGCGTCGGCCTCCACTCGGCCTCGGGCGGCGTCGACGAGACGTGGGCGTCCCTCGCGGCGGGAAAGAGCTCGCTCGTGATGGCCGTGCCGCCCGGAGTCCGCGATTTTCCCGCCGTGCCCGGCGCGCCGGCGGCGGGCGCCTCGCCCGAGGAGCTCATCGAGAACCGCAAGCTCGTCAAGTACATGAGCACGACGACGGCCATGGCCACCGTGGCCGCGGGCAGGGCGCTCATGTCGGCGGGCCTGCTCGCGGACGAGCGGCGATCCGCGCTCGGGCTGTTCGTCACGACGGGCTACGCGGCCTTCGATCTCGCCGACGTGCGCGGCGCCATCGAGACGGCGCGGGGGTCGGACGGGCGGCTCGACCTCGAGCGCATGGGCCGCGAAGGGCTGCGCGCCTGCCACCCGCTCATGCCGTTCAAGTCGCTGCTCAACATGCCGCTCGGCATCATCTCCATCGCGTACGGGATCCGCGGGGCGAACTGCATCCTCTACCCGGGAGCGGACCAGGGTGCGACGTGCCTCGAGGCGGCGGTGCGCGGCGTGCGCCGGGGGAGGTTCGACGGCGCGCTGGTGGGAGGCTCCTCCCACGGGTTCAGCCTGCTCCCCATCGCCATGCTGCTGCGTTCGGGGCGCCTCGCGAGGAGCTCCGACGAGGCGGCGCCCCACACGGCCTCGCACCGCGGCCTCGCGCCCGCCGACGCGGCGTGCTTCCTCGTGATCGAGGCGCGGGCGCACGCTGCGATTCGCGGGGCGCGCATCCTGGCGCGGATCGACGGCGCGAGCGCGGGGCGATCGGACGGCGGCGCGCGAGCCCGCTTCTCGGCGCTGGCCGCGGACTGGGAGCGCATCGCCCGGCGGAGGCCGGACGTCCTCGTCTCGTCGGGGAACGTCGACGAGGAGGCGGATCGGGCGGAGTCGGAGGCGATCCGGTCCACGTGGGGCGCGCCCCCTCCGCGTCTGGCGTCTTTCGACGGCCTGCTCGGATACCACGGCGCGGCGGCCCCGTTCACGGCCGCAGCCCTCGCCTCGAAGCTGCTCGACGAGGGCGCGGCTCGGCTCCCGAGGTGGGGCGAGACGCCTCCCACGGCCGTCCTGATCTCGATCGTCGATCCGGACGGCGGGCACGGATCCTTGTCGCTGCTCTCCCCGGGAGGTGCGCCGTGAACCGCGTGGCGATCACCGGCGTCGGCGTCGTGTCGCCCATCGGCACCGGCGCGGAGGCGTTCTTCGACGGGCTGGCGCGGGCGATCTCCGGAATCGACGTCATCGGATCCTTCGACGCGAGCGCCTTCCCGACCCGCATCGCGGGCGAGGTGCGCGACGTCGATCTCGCGGCAGTCCGCGTCCCGTGGCCGGAGGCCGAGGCCGTGCGGCGGGATCGCAAGTCCGCGTTCGGCCTCCTCGCCGCGCGCGAGGCGCTGGGGGATGCGTTCGGCGGGGCGGGGCCGACCGACTTCTACGAGCCCCATCGCGTCGCGGTCGTCGCGGCGGCGGGCCTGGAGGTCTTCGACCTCGGGGACCTGGTGCCGCACTTGAGCCTCGGGGCGGTGGACGGCCCCTCGCTCCTCTCGTCGCTCCTCTCGGGCCCGCCCCTGGCCCGGTGCCAGATCCCCGCGGACCTGGGCGCGCGCTGCATCGCCCGGGAGGCGCGGGCCGGCGGGCTGTACGCGGTGAACGTGTCTGCCTGCGCCGCCGGGACCCAGGCCCTGGGCGAGGCGCTCCTCGCGATCCGGGAGGGCGCCGCGGATTGCGCCATCGCCGGCGGGTACGACTCGATGGTGAACCCGCTCGGCGTCGGCGGCTTCTGCATGCTGGAGGCCCTGTCGTCGGCCAACGAGCTGCGTGGCGCGGCGTCGCGACCGTTCGACCGCAGGCGCGACGGCTTCGTCCTCGGCGAGGGCGCCGCGTTCTGCGTGCTCGAGAACCTGGACAGCGCGCGGTCCCGGGGCGCGACGATCCGCGCCGAGCTCCTCGGCTACGCCTCCACCCTGGATGCGTTCCGCGTCACGGACCCGGCCGAGGATCACGCGGGCGCCGTGGCGGCCATGCGCGGGGCGCTCGAGGACTCCGGGCTCGCGCCCGCGGACATCGACTACGTGAACGCCCACGGGACCGGCACGCGCAAGAACGACCCGGCCGAATCCGCGGCGATCCGCCGCGTGTTCGGCGCGGCCGCGGATCACCTCCCGGTGAGCTCCACCAAGAGCCAGATCGGGCACCTCATCGGCGCGGCCGGAGCCGTGGAGCTCCTGGCCGGGCTGTTCGCGCTCGAGCGCGGGATCCTGCCCGCGACGATCAACCTGGAGGAGCCCGATCCGCAGTGCGATCTCGACCACGTGGCGCGGACGCCGCGCGAGGCGAGGGTGCGCGCGTTCATGTCCAATTCGTTCGGCTTCGGCGGGCAGAACGCCGTGATCATCGCCGGGAGACCCCGCGATGCGAGAGAGGAGGCGCCGCGTTGAACCGCCTCGATGGGAAGGTCGCGATCGTCACGGGCGCGTCGCGGGGCATCGGCCGGGCGATCGCCCTGCGGCTCGCCGGCGAGGGCGCGGGGGTCGCGCTCGCCTACCGCTCCGACGACCGCGCCGCGGAGGAGGCCGCCGAGGAGTGCAGGCGGGCCGGGAGCGACGTGATCGTGGTCCGCGGCGACGTGGGCGATCCGGCGTTCGCGCCCGAGCTCGTCGGTGCGGCGCTCGAGCGGTTCGGCGGGATCGACGCGCTCGTGAACAACGCCGGGGCCGTGTGCGACGAGCTGCTCGCCGTGCTCACGGATGACGAGCTCGCGCGGATGGTCTCGACCAACGTGCTCGGCGTCGTGCACACCTGCCGGGCCGTGATCCGCCCCATGCTCGGCCGGCGCGCCGGGGCGATCGTCAACCTCTCGTCCGTGCTCGCGCAGAGGCCCGGACGCGGGAACGCCGTCTACGCCGGCACCAAGGGCTTCGTCGAGTCGTTCACTCGCGCGCTCGCCGTGGAGCTCGGGCGCAAGGGCATCCGGGTCAACGCCGTGGCGCCCGGTGTCGTCGAGACCGACATGTCGCGCACGGTCAGATCGCTGGCGGGTGAGGAGATCAAGGACCGGATCCCCATGCGCAGATTCTGCGACCCCGGCGAGGTCGCCGCCGCCGTCGCGTTCCTGATCTCGGACGAAGCCTCCTACATCAACGGCGCGGTGCTCGCCGTGGACGGAGGTTTCGCATGAACGGAGCTCAACCATGAACACGGATACTTTGGCCCGCGTGAGCAAGTGCATCGGTGAGGTCCTCGCCGTCAAACCCTCGGCGATCAAGGCCGAGCACCGGCTCATCGAGGACCTCGGGGCCGAATCGCTCGATCTCGTGGAGCTGATGTTCCTGCTCGAGCAGGAGTTCGACATCACGCTCTCCAAGCAGGACATGAGCCTGTCGGCGCAGCTCGGCATCCCAGAGGAGGAGATCCACCACGACGAGGTGCTGACCCCCAAGGCGCTCGAGCTGCTCCGGGCGCGGTTCCCGGGCGCAGGCGAGCTGCTCGTCGGGGGGGCCACGCTCAAGCACCTGGCCGCCCTGCTCACGGTCGAGGAGATCGCGCACGCCGTGGAGCGGAAGATCCCGAAGGCCTAGAACGAGAACACCGTGCCCGAGCCCAGCATGAGGATCGGCCCCAGGTACCCGGTGATGGCCCGGGTCAGCCCGGCGCCGCGGAACATCTTGTCGTCGCTCGCGTCGATGGCGCTGTACTCGAGCAGGCCGAGCGCGATGTTGGCGAGGGTGAGCAGGCAGTGCGTCACGAACAGGCCGCGGTGCTTCTTGCGGGCGGACGCGGCCGCCGGGTCCTTGTCGACCGGCGCGGCGGCCAGCATCATGGACGACGCGGCCACGTAGGCGATGGTGCCCACGGCCACCAGGCCCCACCCGCCCAGGATGAGGCTCGCGCTCTCGCCGTGCCGGTCCTCGTAGCGCCCGCGCACGTCCCCTTCGTCGAACGGCTTCAGCTTGACGTAGTTGGCAGTGTGCAGGCTGTTCCCGGCGATGAGGAACAGGGCGCTCGTGACCGCGAGGCCGATG
>Ga0315287_10002295_pt1 | contig 18030 bp, 17 predicted proteins | sample YL17G11_0_MG_FD_205037 | JGI IMG/M metagenome (GOLD analysis project Ga0315287, IMG submission 205037) | Sediment microbial communities from Yellowstone Lake, YNP, Wyoming, USA - YL17G11_0 | ecosystem: Environmental > Aquatic > Freshwater > Lake > Sediment | place: USA: Wyoming | collected...
AGGCTTCACGCGGACGTGCTGGGGTCGGCGTCGTGGTCGGCGAGCGTCGCGGGCGTGAAACGGTGGGCGCTCGCGCCGCCGCGCGTCGCGCCCCTCCTCCACGACACGTTTGGCCGCGACCTCGCCCACGGCTTCGAGGGCGTCGACGACCCTCGATTCCCCGGCCTCGCCGCCGCCGCCGCGGCCGCGACGCGCCTCGACCAGCCGCCCGGGTCGGCCCTGTTTGTGCCCCCCGGTTGGCACCACACCGTGCTCAACCTCACCGCGTCCCTCTCCATCAACCACAACTGGGTGAACGCCCACACGCTGCCCTGGACGGTGGGGGGGCTGGCCCGGGAGCGGGCGGGGGCGGCGGCCGCGATCGACGACTGCAGGTGGGAGGGGAGAGACGAGAGAGGTGGCTCCGCCCTGCCCTCCTCCCTCAACACGGCCGCACAATATGCCTGGGGGCCCAGGCCTCCGTCTGTGGCCGGTGCCCCCCACTTCCGCGGCCAACAGCGGAACCGGGGCGGCGCGCGAGGCGCGCGCGGCGCGCGCGCGGCGGGCGCAACCCCGCCGCGCGCCGCGCGCGCTCGGCCTCCGGCCCAGCGCGCGCCCGCGGGCGCCCGCGCGGCCCGCCCTGCGCGTTCTGACAAGCGCGGAGCCCCTTCCCACGCGGGTGGCCGGGGTCTCACCGACCGCCCGCACTATACTTGGGGCCACAGAGACCGAGCGTCCATGGATATAGGGCCGACGCCCACCTCTCCACACAGAGCGGGCGCGACGGGGGCGGAGTTCGAGGCCCTGGTCCGCAGAAACGTGCGAGCGTCGGCGGGCGCAGACGCGGGCGGCCTCTGCAGGCTGCTGGCGTGGGGGGCCGGGAAGGCGGAGACGAATGCGGATGCTGCGGTCGACGAGGGCGGCGCTCTGGGCGCGGCGCTCGACGCCGCGCGGGTAGCGGCGGCGGCGGCGGCAGTTTTGGCCTATGCCTCCCAGCCCGCCGGCCGCCCCGGCGGGGATGGGGCGGGCGACGAGGTGGCAACCGTGGCCGCGCGGGACGCGCTGGCGGCGGCGGCGCGGGCGGCGAGAGCGGCAGCCGCGGCGCTCGTGCGGGTCCGCGGCGGAGCGCGAGAGAGCTAGAGAGAGACACACACTGTGAACGCACGCCACAGAGACAGAAGTTGCACACAGGGGAATGGCACGGGGCCGCCCCCACCACCACACCTCTCCTTCTTTTTCAGCGCAGGCGCCGCGCCTCGCGCTCGGACTCGAGCAGGGTCAGGATGTCGCCCTCGCGCACCGGGCCCTTGACGTTGCGCATGATGAGCCGGTTCTGGTCGTCGAGGAACTTGACGCGCACTTGGGTGACCTGTTGAGAGGAGAGGCGGGAAGAGGGGGGGAGTTTGGCGGCCGCACGGGGGCTCGCTCGCGCCCCGATGCGGCCCCGCCCTCCCCCGGACGGCGCGCCACTCGCGCACGCGCCGCGGGCGGAGCCAGGAAGGCGCCACCGCTCTCACCTGGCCGCGGGAGCCGGTGCGGCCGACCACTTTCATCACAATCGCGAGCTTGGCAGGGCCGTCCTGGGTAAGGGGAGGGGAGGGGCGTCGTTGGAGACTGCAGCGGGGCAGCGAGGGCGGGGCGGAGGCGCGTACGGCGGCAGCGCGCGGAGGCGAGCGCGGATCGGCCGGCGGCCGCCGCCCGCGGCGCGCGCTGCGGCGGCGGCCCACGCCAAGGCGGGCCGCCTCACGCGCGCCAGACGCCGCGCCCGCGTCCACACGCGCCGCTGGAGCGGGGCGGCAAGCCCCCGGGCGGCCGGGCGGCAGCCGCCGGCCCGCGGCCGCGGATCGGCGCGCCCGCGGGGCTGGGCCTCCTCGGGGCCGTCGGCGAGGACTCGCCGCGCTTCCACTGACGCACCATGGCGGCGGTTGGACGAGACAGCCGGCGAAGAGTGGGGCTGAGGTGCCGCGGAGCAGCTCGCCACTCCGCGCGGTCGAGTGGCCTCCTCCACCGCCCGCAGCCATGCGCACGGCCCCGCGCGCACTCGCAGCCGCCTCCCGCGCGGCCCCGGCGCGGCCGCTGGCGCCGCCCACTCGCCGCACGAGCGCCGCGCTCGCTGCCACGCCCGCGCGCGCCAACACCTACCCCGTGCCCGAGACGGAGAAGGAGAGGTCCAATGTGGACTATCCCCAGGTGAGGTTTGGGGGCCGGAGGCGGCGAATGCGGCGCGCCGCCGCGCTGCCACGCCAGCGCGCGGCGGCTAGCGGCCGCCGGCGACAGTGGCGTCGATGCCGCGAGCAGTGATGCAAACCTCTGGGAGCGGCAGCCGTGGCGGCGGCGGCGCAACCACAGCGCCGCGACGCGGCGGCCGACCCCCGCCCCCACCCCTCTCCTCCTCCCTCTCTCTAGGAATGGCTCACGCCCCAGCCCTCGCGCCGGCCCGACACTCAGCCCGAATTCGAGCGCCTGGACCCCGGTGAGAGAGGGGTGGTGGGGTCGTCGAGAGGGCGCGACCGCGGCCGCGTGTTGCCGACCCCGCCACCTCCCTCTCCCAGTCCCGCCCCCGCGCAAGCTGCCCGGCGACCCCGAGCTGCCGGACGAGGACGAAGAGCTGGAGAAGCAGGAGAAGCCCTCGGTGAGGGAGAGGAGGGACACGGGAGGAGGGGTGGAGCGAGCGTTGCTGATTCATCCGCCCACGCCCCTCTCCCCACCCTGCCCCTCAGAAACCCTCCCCTGAAGAGGACCCCGACAATCCGGACAAGGAGCCGGGCGAGGGCGAGGACGACCCGAGCCAGCAGCCGATTCCGGAGGGGTGACGCGGCGAGGGTGGTGGGGGCGGGCGCCTTGGTTTGGCGTTTTGGGGGGAGGGGCGATGGGCGGGGGCTCCCTGCAAACCGCGCGTGGAGGACTGCACATGTCGACGCGGCGTTTGGGCCCTGCTCCGGGCGCGGCATGTGGGCGCCGGCAGTTTTCTCGCCCGGCGGGCGCCGCCCGGCGCCCGCCGACCCCCGCCCTCCTCCATGCGCATCCTCGTCGTCTCCCTGGAGCTCGTCACCGCCCCCTTTTCCGGCAACGGCGTGCTGGCGGCGGCGCAGGCGGGCGCGCTCGCTGCCGCCGGGCACACGGTGTGCGTTCTCTCCGCCGCGCCCGCCGGCGCGGCGCGCGGCGAGCCACCGGCGCTGTGCCGGGCGGTGGAGGTGGGCGTGCCAAGGGAGGCGTGGGGGCGGCTCGACGCGTCGGGGCCGTGGCGCGAGTTTGCTTCGGGGGCCGCCGACGCCGCCACCACCATCGCCGCCGCCCCGCCGGACATCGTGCTGGCCGTGGATTGGACGGGGTGGCTGGCGGCGGCCGCGCTCAAGGCGGCGCGGCCGGACGCATTCGCGCAGGTGCCGGTTTTGTTCGCCGCGTTTCGAGTCCATTCCCGCACCGATGGCGCGGCTGCCGTCATGGATGCAGAAACAGGAGCGATGCGTGGCGCCGCCGCCGCGGCCGCGCTGTGCGCGGCCGACGCGGGCGCGCTCGCGGCGCTCGCGCCGGGGCGGGCGGCCGTGGCCGTTTTGATCCCGCCTTTGCGCGCCGCCATCCGGGACCTGCCGCCGCCCGACGCGCCCCAGCGCACCCTGCTCACGTGCTGCGTGCGGCTGTCGCCGGAGAAGGAGCCGCACAGGTTCGTCGCGCTGGTCGAAGCGGCAGCCGCCACCGGCGCCTTTGCCGGCCTGGGAATCCGTCCCGCCCTCGTCGGCGCCGGCCGCGACCCGTACGCGGCGTCGTTGAGAGCGCGGTTGCTGGACGCGTGGCCTGGCGCACTCGTCATTCCCGACTTTCTCGACCCGCCCGCCCTCGCGGCGCGCGTCCTCGACCGCACCCTGCTCAACGTGCACCCCTCACTGGAGGACGCGTTTGGCATGACCGTGGTGGAGGCGGGGGCGCGCGGGGCGCCCACGGCGCTGCATGGAGTCTGTGGGGGTGGGGTGGGGGGGGCGGGCGCGCCGCCTCGTTCCAGCATTGGCGCCGCGGCGTTGCTGCGGCCCGGGGCGGGCGAGGCGTTTGCGGTCGACCTAAGCGCGAGCCCCGCGGCCGCCGCGGCCGCTATCGCGTCCCTTCTGTCCGACCGCGCGCGGCTCGCGTCCGCCGGCGCCGCCGCCGCCGCCCGGGTGCGCGCGCACGATGAGAGGGCGCACGGTGCCGAGCTGGGGCGGCTGCTGGAGGCGTGTGTGGGGAGTGGGGTGTGAGCCGGCGGGCGACGCGGTCGGCCTCCCCACTCCTCTGTTTCCGCCCTCCCATGCTCGCCGCCGCCGCCGCGCGCGCCGCCCAACACCCTCGCCGCTTCTCGTCCGTCGTCGCGCTCGACGCCGCGCGGCGCGCCGCCCGCCACCCCCGCCGCTTCTCGTCCGTCGTCGCGCTCGACGCCGATGCGGACGTCAACGCCGCCATCAAGGGCACGGTCGGCGGCCCCGTGCTCGTCCTGAACTTCACGGCGGCGTGGTGCGGACCCTGCAGGGCCGTGGCGCCGCACTACGAGGCGCTGGCGGCGACGTTCGCGTCACGCGCCGTGCTCGCGAAAGTGGACATCGACGGCGACGCGGTCCAGGCCGCCACCGCGGCCGCGGGTGTGACCGCGGTGCCGACATACCAGTTTTACGTGGGCGGCAAGATGGCGGCCGAGGTGCGGGGGGCGGATTTGAAGGCGATCAAGGCGGCGCTGGAAGAGCTCGCGGGCGGCGCGGCGCCGGCGTGAGGGGAGAGCAGGGGGGGGCGAGCGTGGCGGGTGTGGTTGTGGTTGTGGTTGTGGTTGCAGGGAGGCGCGGGCAACGCCGGCACCCCCCTCCAACCCCTCGTCTTTCTCACACGTTGTCGAGGACCTGCAGCCCCGGCGGCAGCGACTGCTTGAGCTTGGCCGCTTTCTCGGCGTCGGCGACGACGAGGGTGAAGAGCGTGCGCGCGGTGCGCACCTTGAACTTGGTGGCGCCGCCGCGCGCTTTCTTCACGCGCACCGAGCGCGCATCTTTGCGCCGCGCGGCGAGGAGAAACTGCTTGATGTCCTTGATCTCTTTCGGCTGGGGAGTGCGTGGAGGGTGTGTGTCGGGGTCGTTCTCCGCGCCCGCGGGCGGCAGCGGCGGGCGGGGCGGGCTGGTAGTGGCGGCGGCGGCGCCGGCGGCGGCGTGCGGCGCGCGGCGCGCCGCGCCGCCGCCGCGCCGCGCCCGCGCCGGCCGCCGCTCGCGCGGCCGATCTCGCGCCCGCGCGAGGGCAGGCGGAGTGAGGCGGGCGCGCGCCGCGGGCGTGGGCGCGCAGGCGGCGGCCGCCGGCGCGCGGCGCCGATCGGGCGGCGCCCGGGCCGCCGTTGCCCGTGCCGGGGCGGGTATGGGGCGGCCCACCGCGCCGCGGCCGGCGCACCATTGCGGCGATCGACGAAGAGTGGCACAGCGACTGCGGCCGCGCTCGCGCACGCAATCCCACTCCCGGAGCCACCTGCCCTCTCGCGACCATGGCCGACGCCGCCCGCGCGTCCGCCTTTCTCGCGTCGGCGGCCGCAGCGGTGCCCCGCCTGTCGGACGCGTTCTCCGAGCTGGGCGCGCTCCAGGAAGCGCGCCTGTGGCACGAGCTGGCCGGCAAGGTCGCTGAAGTGCTCGCCGCGCCTGAGATGAGGTGCGTGGGGACGGCGCATCCCTCCGGCGTGTGGCGGGAGGCGTGCGGCCGCGCGCCGCGCATCGCGCGCGCGCGCGCCGCCCCGGCGCGCCCCCGCGCGCGCGCCGCCGATGCGGCCCGATCGAGCCGGCACCGCGCAGCAGCGATCGGGAGTGGGGGGCAGGCGCAAGGACCACCAAGGACCCCCTTCCCACCTCCCTTCTCAGCGACCCCGCCCTCCTCGCCTCGTTCTACGACGACTTCGTCGCCCCCTGCGCCCACCGCCTCTCCCCCCTGGCCGTCGCCGACTTTGCCGGGGCAGCGGCGAAAGCGCGGGCCACGCCGGCCGACGCGGCGGCCTTTCTCCGCCGCGCCGCGACCGCGCTGGACGAAACGCGCGCGCCCGACGCGCCCGGCCCCCTGCTCCGCCTGCGCGCGCTGGCGGTGCAAGCGGACTTGGCGGCAGGCGGCCCGGATTCGGTGCGGGAAGCGGCGCGCGAGCTCCTCTCCGCGCTCGCCGCGCTCCCCTCCCCGCACCCCTCCGTCCCCGCCGCCGTCCACCGCACCGCCGCCCTGCTCGCCAAAGCGGACGGCGATGCGGGGGCATTCTACCGGGCTTCTTTGCGCCACCTCAGCTACGTGCAGGCGACCGACCTCCCGCCCGCCGACGCGGCCGCGCTTGCGCTCGACGTCGGCCTCGCCGCCCTGCTCGCGCCCGACGTCCACTCCTTTGGCGAACTTCTGCTGCACCCGGTGTCCGGGCGGCTGGCGGGGGCGGACGGCGCGTGGGTCGGGGCGTTGCTCAAAGCGCTCTCCGACGGCGACCTCGCCGCGTTCGACGCGGCGGTGGCCGCGCACGCCGCCGCCATGGCCGCCCACCCCTCGGTCGCGGCCGCGGGCGCCGCCCTGCGGGACAAGGCCGCCGTGTGCGCCCTGTTCGCCCTCGCCGCGTCGCTCGCGCCGGGCGGCCGCCGCCTCGCCGTGGCGGCCGTCGCGGCCGCCGCGCGCACCGACGCCGACGGCGCGGAAGCCCTGGTCATGAAGGCGGTGGCGCGCGGGCTGATCAAGGCCACGATCGACGGCGTGGACGGGATCGTGCAGGTGGGAGGGGAGGGCGGAACGGTTTTGGGGGGGCCGGCGCGCCCCCTGGCCGCGGCCGCCGACGCGCCCTCTCCCCCCCTACCCCTATGCCTCTCTTCAGATCACGTGGGTCGCCCCGCGCGTCTTGACCGGCCCCCAAGTCGCGTCCCTCGCCGACCGCCTGCGCGCGTGGCGCGCCAAGGCCGCGGCGGCCGCGAGCGTGCTGGAAGCGGAAGGGGTGACCCCCGCGGGGCTGCTGGCTGCGTGAGGGAGGGAGCGCGGGGTGGCGGAGGAGGGTGGGAGGGTGGGGCGGCGGTGCAACTGCCGCCGAGCGCGGCCCAGACCGCGCCGGCGACCGCCGCGCCGGCATGCGGCCCCTCCCCGCCCGCCTCCCCGCCACCACCCTCTGCCGCGCGTTTCGGGTCGTGCCGCCGCCCGGCGCGGGGCCGCCGACGGAGCACAAGGGGAGCGCGACGCTCGGCGCCGCGCCCGCCGACGTGCCAGTCCCCGGCGCGGCCGCGGCGGCGGCCCTGGCCGAGCGCCAGGGCGGGCGCGTGTTCTTGACCGTCGCGGGGAGCGGGGAGGGCGTGGGTGGAGGCCTTCCGACGCTCGCCCCTGTTTGGCTCGCCGGCGACCAGCTCTCCGCCGGCCCTGCCTACCTCCTCGCGCCCGGCGCCGCGGTGTCCTTTGGAGCGCCCGACGCGCCGGCGTACGTGGTCGAATTCGAGGTGGCCCCTGGCGGCGACGCGCTCGCGGGCGCGCTCGCCAGCGCGCTCGCCGCGGGCGCGAGCGACGAGGTGCGCGCCGCGCTGAAAGATGCCGGGGCGCTCTGACACGGTGGGTGGTGGTAATCCTTGCAACAATGGGGCGCCAGAGCGGGAACGAGATAGAAAAAAATAAGTCGGGGCCGTGTCTCTCTCTCTCCCTCCCCGCCGCGGCAGAGCGCGGCCGGGCCCCAATCACGCGGGCGCCAGCGGCGGCGGCGGCGGCCGCCGCTTGGGCGGCGGCCGCAAGCCAAACGCGGCCGGCGCGGGCGGCGCCGGCCACGCCCACCGCAGCGACTCGCCGCCGCCCTCGCCTGCCGCCCCACCAACCCCTGCTTCCCGCTCCGCGGCCGCCACGTTGGACGCGTCGTCCGACCCCGCCCACGCGCGGGCCGGGGTGCGGGAGCGCAGGCCGGAGAGCATGATCTCCGCGTCGGCGCGCTGCAGCAGCGCATTGACGTCCTCCACCTCGCACGCAAGGGCCGCGTTGAGCTGGCTCGTCGCCTCCTCGTACCGCCCGGCGCGGGCGAGGGACCGGCCGAGCTCGACGCGGTGGATGAGGCGCGCGGGCGCGAGCGCGACCGCTTTCGCGTAGTGCGCTGTCGCCGCCTCGTGGCACCCCGGCTCCAGGGCGGCGCCGTACAAGACCCGGGCCAGCGCGCGCACGACGCCGGGCGTGCGCGCCATCTCCCAGTGCCAGCGCCCCATGAGGTGGTGCGCGAGGTCCGAGTCGGGGCTCTTGGCGACGGACGCCACCGCATCCGCGCGCGCCTGCACCGCCAGCCTCGCCTTTGTCCTGTTGTCCGACACGAGGGCGAGGCGGCCGGCCGCGACGCAGCAGGCGGCGTGCGGGAGGCCGGACTCGGGGGCCGCGGCGGCGGCGGCGCGGCACAGGACGAGGGCGCGCTCGTTGAGGGCTGCCTTGTCGGCCGGGGTGAGGGCTTCGACGCCCAGTTCGTCGAGGTAGATGGCGTCGGACCAGGCCTTGGCCGCGGCGCCGAGCGCCTCTGCGCACGCGGGCGCGGCCGCGACCGCGCGCTCGTACACCGCGATCGCGCCCCGCACGTCCATCGCGCGCTCCCGCGCCGCGCCCGCGGCGAGCAGGGCCGCGACGGCGCGCGGGGGTGGGGGGCGGGTCGAGGCGCCGGCTTTCGCGGCGGACCGCACGCGCCACGGGCTGGGGGGGGGGGGGGGGGGGGCGGCCCCCCCCCCCGGCCCCCCCCCCCCCCCCCCCAACCCCCCCCCCCCCACCCCCCCCCCCCCCCCCCCCCCCCGGCCCCCGCCTCGGACCCGCCCCCGCTCCACGCAACGCCCCTCCCACACTCGCTCACAATCGCACGCCCATCCCCCCCTTCCAGGGCGGCCACGGCGCCGCGCGCGCGGCCGCGTCGGCCGTCTCGCGCAGGGCGGCCACGGTGCGGGCGGCGTGGTAGACGGCGGCCGAGGCGAGGAGCTTGACAGCGTCCTGGGGAAGGGGGGAGGTTGGCATGCGCTCGCGCCGCCCCCCGAGCGCCGCGGACCGCCCGCGCCGCGCGGAAGGCGGGCCTTTTTCGGGCGCGCGACACCGCGCCCGGCCGCCCAGAGCGTGGAGCGATCAAGCCGTCATCCAGCCAGCGCGGTTGGGCAAGCGGCGCGTCCGTCCTGGCCCAGCGATTGCGGCCGCCACCTGGCCTCGCGCCGCCCCACCCTCCACGCACCTCGCTCGGCCCGCGCAACGCGGGCGCCGGCGCGGCCGCCGCCCGCAGCGCGGCGCCCGCGGGGCCCGGGGGGGGGCGCAGCCGGGCCAGCGCGTCGGTCAAGGACGCGAGCAGGGCGGCCGGAGAGGGCGCCGCAGCGGGCGGGCGGGGCTCGGCGGGGGGCGCCATGGCGTCGCGGGGCGGCGGGCGGGGGGCCGCCGCGCCGCGCAGAATGGGGAGAGGGAGGGCGTCGGCGCGCTCTCGCCGACGACCCCCCACAAAAACAAGTCGCGTCACACCCGCCCACCCCCCATGAGCCGAGCCGCCACCTCCTCCCCGAGCACAAACGCGGCGGGCCGGTCGCGCCGGTCGCGCGCGCCGGCGAGCATGATGAGGTGCGGGGGCAGCGCCGCGAGCGCCACCACCTTCCCTCCCCCTCCCGAATCGCCCGCCAGCCAGTCCAGCAACGCGGCGCCGAGTGGCGGGTGGGTGGCGGCCGGGGAGTCGAGCGCGAGCGCGCCGCGCGCGCCGGCGCCCGCCGCGCGGCCGACCGCAGTCAGCGCGGCGCGCGCGTCCAGCAGGCGCAGGACGACCATGGCGCCGGACGAGGCGGTGCCGGGCGGCCATGCAGGGGAGGCGGGGTTGGACGAGGGGATCAGGGACGCGTCGAAGAGACCGACGGCCGACGCGCCGCCCCCTCCCCCACCTCCACCCGCCACCCCCACGCGCGCCGCCAAGCCGGCCGCCATGCACACCGTGCCCCGCCAGACAGGGGGCGGGCCGGCGGGCGGCGGGCGGGGCGGGGCGGAGGAGGCGGCCGAGTCCGCTGGGGTGGCGGAGGTGGCGGCGCGGCGGCCAGCCCGCGCCCCGCCCCCGCCGCTGTGCCGCTCCCGCCATGCCGCGGCGGCCGCCGGCCACGTGGGCGACACGAGGGCGACGCCCGCCGACCCGCCCGACGCGCGCACTGCGGCCGCGCTCACGAGCGCGGCGCGCCCTCCCTCCCCACCCCCCCCGCCCCCGGCCGCCGCCACAAACACCGCGGCCAGCCGTTTCGCGTAGGGCGCCACCCCGGCGGACGCGCCGCCGCCCGCGGGGAGGAGGGCGGTGAGGCCGACGCCGCGCGCGCGCAGGCCGAGCAGGGCTTCGTCCGCGCTCGCCCGCCCCGGCGCCCGCCCGCAGTCGGCGGTGTGCGGCCAGGGGACGAGGCCGCGGTGGGGCTCGGACGGCGCCACGAGGAGGAGCTGGCGCGGGCAGTCGCCGGGCGGCGCGCCGCCGCGCGGCGGCGAGCGGAAGAGGCGGCCGGCGGCCGCCAACGCCGCGGCCAGGGGCGGCCCGTCCCGGCCGCCGCCGGTGCAGGGCGTGGCGTCCAGCCAGCGGCGGAAGCGGGCGGGGTCGGCGGTCCAGGAACTGAAGGGGGACGAGGACGGGGGGCCTGGGTCGGGGTCGCCGGCGGCGCCCCATCTCGCCCTCGGCCCCGCCCGCCCCCGATGATCTTCTTCTCCTCACCTGCGCACCACCGCCGCGGGCGCGTGCGGCGGGCGCGCTCTGTACGCGACGAGCGCGAGCTCGATGGGGGGGCCGGAGGCCGTCGACGCCGCAACCCAATCCAGCAGCGGGTCGATGAAATCGCGGCGCGCCGCCGCCACGGTGGCGGCGGCGGCCGCGGTCGCTTCCAGCACGAGGACGACGCGCACGGGGGGCTCGGCGCCGGACGACGGCGCGGCGCGGCTCGTGCGCGCCATCGGGGCGGGGCGGGGATCCGCCGGCCCGTGGGGCGAATGCCCTTGGCCCCGGAACGCCGGCGCGGGCGCGGCGGGGGTGTGGGCGGCGTGCTCCTCACTCTCGCTACACAAAGAATGTGACCCCGTTCTCTCTCTCCCCTCTCTACTCGCCCCCCTCCGACTCGGACCCCGCGGAATCAAACGGGTGGTCGACCGTGAGGGCGAGCGACGCGGCAGCGGCCTCCCTGAGCAAGAGGGCATTCTCTTCCGAGACGCCGCCCAAATCCGACACCCACTCGCCCGCAATCTGGGACCGGATGGCCATGACCCGTTGCGCCATCGCGCGCGGGTCGACGCCCGTCGGCACCGCGTGGTCGTACATCGCTTCGCGCCCCGTGTCGAATTTGGCCGGCCCGATCGGCATCGTGAGCATCGTCCGCAAGAATGTTTGCCCGGACACGTCCTCCCACGTGCCCGTGTCGCGCGGGATGGGGTGCGCGCGCTCGAACGCGACGAGCCAGTGGTAGGTGTTGAGGTTGGTCTCGGCGAGGTAGGTGGCCAGCGTGCGCACAGCGCGCTGGGTGAGCAGGCCCACTGTGGGAGAGAGGGGGTTGGGGGGCGGGCGGGGGTCGATCCGCGGCGCGACGCGGAGGGGAAAAGAAAATTGGAAAAAAACTCGCCACCACCCCGTTCCCTCTCCTCCCGCTCCACACTCACTCAACCGGTCGTAATTCCCGTCGTGCAGCGGCGACAGGTCCGGGTTGCTCGCCGACGCGGGGCGCCCACGGCGCCGATTGGCGCGCTCGAACGAGTCGCCCTTCATGGATTTGTTTCTGAGAGAGGGAGGGGAGGGTATTTGATGCGTGTGGGCGCGATCGCGGGGGTTTGGCGGGGCGGCGCGCGACGAGGGCGGCGCGGCGATGCCCGGCCCGCCGATCGCCCCGGGATCGCCCCCGCAGACCCACCATCCCTCCACCACTTACTGCCGGTTGCGTTGATTTTCGTCCAGCGGCTGGTCCTCTTCAAACGGGTCGGCCGCGGCGCGCGGCGCACGCGGCGCGGCGCGCGCGCGAGCGTGCGCGCCGGCGGGCGGCCGCAGCAGGCCTCCGGGCGCCGGCGGGCGGAGCGCCAGCATCGAGGCGAGGGCGGCCGACGGGGTGGAGGGTCGGCGGGGCGCGGGCGAGGGCGGGGCGGGGGCGGGTGTGCGTGGGGCCGGCCCGCGCGCCCCGCTGCCGCCCTCTCCGCACGTGCTGCCGCCGCAGCGACGGGGGCGCGGTTGACGCGGCATCGACACCACGCTCCACCCTTACAGCCTCCTCGGCTCCGGCGCCCCCCACCCCCCTCTCTCCCCTCTCGCCGCGCGGCGCGCCAACCCCCCAGCCGCGGACGACAGCCTCGCCGCCTGCTTGGACGCGGACGCCAGGTACGGCGTGGCGGCGCGCTGGAGCGCGGTCTCGGTGGCGGGGCGGAGGAGGGCGGCGCGAGCGAAGAGCGCCGCAAGCAACAGCGCCTCGGCGCGCGCCGCCCACCCGGCCGCCGCCCAGCAGGCGGTGAGGGCGACGAGGGCGGCCGCGGCGCGCGCACGGGGCGGGACGGCGGCCAGCGGGGCGGCGGCGGCCGAGGCCAGGGCGCGCGCGGCGGTCGCCGCGCGGCCGACCGCCGGCGCGGCGGCCGGCCACGCCGCGCCCACTGCAAAGGCGGCCACGTACGCGCCCCACAGGGCGCGCCAGCCGGGCAGAAACGGGGCGGCGTGGGCAAGGGCGACGAGGGCGGCCGCGGCGGCAAGGGCGCCGCGCGGCGAGCGCGGGTTGAGCAGCGCGTCGCGCGCGCCCACCGCGCGCGCCACGCACGCCGCCAACGCGGCCACCGCAACGCCCTCGACATCCGACCCGGCCCAGCAGGCCGAGGCCCGGGACCGGGGGGAGAGGAGGGCGCGCAGGGAGTTGAGGGCGACGTCCGTCAACGCCACGCGCGCCGCGAGCGCGGCGAGCGTGCCGCCCGCCGCCGCCCTCGCCACGGCGTCCAGGGCCAGGCCGGCGACAACGCCGGCGCCCAGGGCGGCGGCGGACGCGGGCGGGTCGCGCCAGGTGAGGAGCGAGGCGGCGGTGGCAGCCCACGGGGGGGTGGGCGCGCGCGACCCGCCCGACGTGGACGCGAGCGGCGCCGGTGTCGCGGGCGGGCCCCGAAACGTGACCTGCTTGGGGGTGGCGCCCAGGAGGAGGTCGGCCTGGGGGGGCGGGGAGGGCATGGGCGCGCGCGATGGGCAAGCGGCGCGCGAGCGAGGGCCGGCGCCCGCGCCCCAAACCTCGACGCGGTTGCGAGTGGTGTGGCATGCCCAGGGCGGGGGGCGCACGCGGGGTGGAGGCTGGCCCGCGACAGGCTCCCACCCTCCATGCGCGCCTTCTCTCCCCTCTCTCCTTCATCCTCATACCTGCGCTTCCGCGCCGCCCACGAAGCGCGACTGTCTGTACGCGGGCGCGGGCGCCGGCGTGGCGTCGCCCATGGTCGGAGTGGCGACGCGGCGAGCGGCAGTCACTGCAGCGTCGGCCGCCGCCGCCCCGCCCACATGCAGGCCGCCCGCGACCGCCTGCGCACGCTGGCTGGCCACATGGGGGGGGCGGGCGCGAATGCGCCGCCCGCCGCGCCGGCGGCGACCGCGGCCGAGGGCTCGTCCTACGACCGGTGCGCTAGTGGGATCTTAGGGTGAAATGTGGGGCTTTGGCAGCGGCAGGGACGCCGACGACCCGAACTCTGCAGCATCCACGGCCGCCCGTCGCGCTCCCCCGCCGCCTGGCGCCCGCACGCCACCGCGGGCGGCCTCACCCTCGAGGACGTCCTCTACGATAAGTGCGACGAAGGCTTTGTCAAGGCGAGAGAGGGAGGGGGGGGAGGCGCGCGGGCCGGCGCCTCGTGCGTCGCGTCGCCGCCGCGCCCTCCGTCGACCGGCCCCCCCCCCCCCCCCCCCCCCCCCCAGATCACCATCAACCGCCCTCACCGCCGCAACGCGTTCACGCCGCGCACCGTGGCCGAGATGGCCGCCTGCCTCGCCGACGCGCGCGACGACGGTCGAGTGCGCGCCGTCATCCTCACCGGCGCCGGCACCGCCGCCTTTTGCTCCGGCGGCGACCAGGCCGTGCGCGGCCCCGCGGGCTACGTGGGCGGCGACGGCGTGCCGAGGCTCTCGGTGCTCGACCTCCAGGTGCAAATCCGGCGCCTCCCCGTCCCCGTCCTGGCCGCCGTCGCCGGCTACGCCGTGGGCGGCGGCAACGTGCTCCAAGTGTGCTGCGACCTGTGCCTCGCGGCCGACAACGCGGTCTTCGGCCAGACGGGCCCCAAGGTGGGGTCGTTCGACGGCGGGTACGGGTGCACCGCCCTGGCGCGCATCGTGGGCCAGCGCAAGGCGCGAGAGGTGTGGATGCTGGCCAGGCTGTACTCGGCGCGGGAGGCGCTGGAGATGGGGTTGGTCAACAAAGTGGTCCCGCTCGCCGACCTGGAGACCGAGGCCGTCGCCTGGTGCCGCAGCATCGCGGCCAACTCGCCCACCGCGCTGCGCGTGTGCAAAGCCGCCCTCAACGCGGCCGACGACGGCGCGGCGGGGTTGCAAGAGATGGCGGGCAACGCGACGCTCCTGTTTTACGGGTCTGAGGAGGGTGGGGAAGGGCGGGCGGCGTATGGGGAAAGGCGCAAGCCCGACTGGCGCCGGTTTGAGCGGCGGCCGTGAGGCGGGGGTGGCCGCGCCGCGCGCTCGCGCGCCCACCCCCGCCGTTGCCGTCCCCTGTGACACGCGCGCCGCCCCGCCGCGCGTCACCCGCGCAGCATGGCGTCCCGCACCAGGTCGCGCGCGCGCGCGACGGCCTGCAGGCGAGGGGGTGGGGATGGGAAGGGTAGGCGCACCTGTGCGGCCTGTTCACTTTCAAACTTCTTCCCTGAAACAATCTTCCAAACACCCTCCCCCCCCCGCACCTGGGCCCCGGCCCCCGTCGTCGCGAGCGCGGCCCGCCCCTCGAAATCGTCCCCAATGGGCGCGACGGCGGCCGAGGGGGCGGCGGCGGCCAGGTGGAGGGCGAGGACGGTGGCGGACACCGTACCGCCCGGCGACACCGCCCCCACCTCGGCCGGCCACCAGGCGCAGCCAGCGGGCATCCAGACGAGGTCGCCGACGGCGTGGGGGTGGGCGGGAGGGGGCGGGGTCGCGGGGCGGGGGCGTTTGGGCGTGCGCGCGGGCGGGGCGGCGGCCGCGCGCGCCGGCGCCCGCACCGCCCCGCCGCCCTCCACCCACAGCGGCCGCGCCTCGTCCAACGCCTCGTCCAGCGCTGTTGACGGCGCCGCCCAGCCGAGGGCGACCAGGTCGGCAGCGGCGACGCGTGCCGGCGCGCCCACGCCGCCGGCGGCGTCGCAGTCCGGGGGAGCGCCGTCGGCCAGGGCGGTGGGGTGGCGCAGGCGCAAGCCGACCGCGCGGTCCAGGGCGTCCTAGAAGGGGGGAGGGAGGGAGGGAGCGTGAGCGCGGCGAACGACCCCTTTCCCGTTTTCTTCGACCGCCTCGCCCCCCTCCGTCCCCCCTCGGACCGACCTGCTTCGACCCCTTGCTCGAGCACCCATGCAGCGCGAGCGCGGCGGTCACCGAGGCCGCGGGCAGGATGCGGGCCTCCAACCCGGCGACGCGGCGCGCGCGGCGCGACCCCGGGTCCGCCCACGCGCCCAGCAGGTCGACGTACGCCTCCAGGCACATGGAAGAGACCGACGGCGTCGGGGCGGCCGGTTTGGGGGGCGGCGGAGGGGGCGGCGGCGCAGCGGCGGGCGCGGGCGGCGGCGCGGCCGCGGCCGCCGCCCCGGCCTCCCCGTGGTCGCGCGGGTTGAACGCGGCCCACGTGGCGGTCCACAGGGCGGCGTCGCCGGCCATGGTGTGGGGTCGGCGGCGGCCTCGGGTTGTGTGCGCGAGAGCAGCGCGAGCAGCGCGAGCAGCGCGCCCTGTCCCTCCCGCCCCTCCCAGACACCCCCGCCGCGCCCGGCGCCGCCGCCCGGGCGGGCGTCGCGGCCACCGGCGCGCCGCCGCCCGCGCTGGCGCCCCGATGCCGCCCCCGCGCGCGGCGCCGCTGGCCAGCGTCGCCGACCTGCTCACATGGGAGCCCGGGTCGATGCCGCACGATGCTCTGATGCGTTCCTCTGTGCCGCTGCGGGGCGAGGTGTGGGGCGTGGGGGCGGGTGGTGGGCGGGGCGAAGGCCTCTCGCCGCGCGGCCTGACACTCCCTGCAGCCCCCGCCCCCGACCGCCCAGCGCGTGCTCCTCTGCCACGACTTCCAGGGAGGGTACGGCGACGACGCCCTGCTGGCCGGCGGCGGCCCCGGCGACGCGTTTTGCTTCCACCGCTGGGCGTCGGTCGACGCGTTTTGCTATTTTTCGCACGCCACCGCCACCCTCCCCCCGCCGTCCTGGACCGACGCAGCCCACGCGGCTGGCGTGCCGGTGTACGGCACGCTGGCGTTTGAATGGGAGGAGGGGCGGGCGGGGTTGTTGGCGGCGCTCGCCGCACCCGGCGCGGTCGCGCGCCAGCTCGCGCGGGTGGCGGCGCACTACGGGTTTGAAGGCTGGCTCCTCAACGTCGAGGTCGAGTTTGCGTCGGCGGCCAGCGCGGCCGAGACGGAGCGCCGCGCGGGCGCGCTCGCCGCGCTCGTCGCGGCCGCGCGCGCAGCGCTCGCGGCCGCCGTGCCCGGCGGCTGGGGCGCCCTCACCTGGTACGATGCCGTCACCGCCGACGGCCGCCTGGCCTGGCAAAACGGGCTGACGCGCGCGAACGAGCGGTTTGCCGCCGCCGCGGGGCGCGTCTTTTTGAACTACGGGTGGACCCGGGCGACCCTCGCCGCCTCGGTCGCCGCCTGCGCCCGCCTCGGGGACGCGCTCCCGCCCGGCGCGCTCTGGTGTGGGGCCGACGTCTTTGGCCGCGGCTCGCACGGCGGGGGGGGGGCCGCGGGCGTGCGGGTCGCGGCCGCCGCGGCCGCCGCGGCCGGCGCCTCGCTCGCCGTGTTTGCGCCGGGGTGGGTGCACGAGGTTGGGGGTGCGTCGGGCTACCAAGACCGCGCGCAGGCGCTGTGGGACGGCGTGGACGCGGCGTTCCTTTGCGCGCGCGCCGGTGCGCTCGCCGCGCGCGCGCGCGCGCTCGCGGCCCTCCCCTTTCACACGTCCTTCTTTCCGGGCGCCTGCGGCGATGGAACGGATGGCTACTCGCACCTGGGCCTGCAGGAGCGGCTGCCGGCGTGGGGGTGCAACGCTGCGGCGACGCGCGCCGCGTTTGAGCGGGCGGGCGGCGCCGACGGCCCTGTCCGCCTGCGCTTGTCGTGCGTCGAGGTCGCCGTTGTCGGCGTCGGCTGCGGCGCGCCGGAAGAGGCGGGCGGGCGCGGGGAGCTGCGGGTCGTGGGCGCCGCGCGCGCGTGCGCGCCGTTGCCCGACATCCCCCTCTTTGACTTTCCGGTCGACCCGCTGCCCCCGGCCGGCCTGCGCGTCACGGTCGTGGCTCGCCGGGACCGTGGCGGCGCCGCGCCGGCCATCGTGCTGGTCCCGGGCGACCGCCGCGCGGCGCGCGTCGCGGTCGCCCCCCCCACCTCCTCCCCGCCCGGCCACTGGGCCACCGTGTCGGTGGTCGTCCCTCCCGCCGATCTCCCGGGCGGGCTGGCAAGCGTGGCGGTGCGGGCGGGAGGCGGCGGCGGCGGCGCGTTCGCGGGCCGCGTCGCGTCACTCGCGCTCGCCGACGCGGCGTGGGCGCCGCCGCTCTCGCCCGCCGCCACGTCGATCTCGACGACCCCGTGCGATGATGGCGACACGCTGACTCTTGCCTGGGGCGCCCCTTCCACCGGCGTGGCGCGGTGGGAGGTGTGGCGCGCGCGCGCCGGCTCCCCGCCCGAGTGGTTGGCCGCCGCGCGCCTCCCCCGCGTCGCCCTGCCGCGGCAGCCGCCCGGCGCGGACATCATTGTGCAGGCCGTGTTTGGGGACGGCGGCCGCGAGGCGTTGGGGGGCGCCGCGCGCGCGCGCGCGGCGTGAGGAGAGACGAGGGCCGAGTCGCTGGCCGCGGCCTGCACGCCACGCGCTGGAGCGCGGCTGCAGGCAGCGGCCGCGGCACAGGCCCGCCCGCGGGCGGCGGTGCAAGGCCGAGGGAGTGGGGAGAGAGCACGCCGCCCGCCGCCCTCGTCAGTCCGC
>Ga0315287_10002296_pt1 | contig 18028 bp, 11 predicted proteins | sample YL17G11_0_MG_FD_205037 | JGI IMG/M metagenome (GOLD analysis project Ga0315287, IMG submission 205037) | Sediment microbial communities from Yellowstone Lake, YNP, Wyoming, USA - YL17G11_0 | ecosystem: Environmental > Aquatic > Freshwater > Lake > Sediment | place: USA: Wyoming | collected...
GGTGGCTGTCGCGAGCAGACAGCTTCGATGTCGACGGCAGCCACCCTCCCTCCCGGGTGGGTGCCTTCATTCCCATCTTCTTGGTGCGTCACACCCGGCAAAAAAAAACACGTTGCAAAGTGTCAAGATTTTGTGCCTTCCGACCCGAGGATTATGATCATTTTTTTTTTTTTTTCGCGGTGAAGGTTTCCGTTCGCCGGCAAAGCCGGCCATGTTGCCAACATGACCGGGTGCATTGTTTGCTCGAGGCGGGGAAAAACCGCCTAGTCGTCCTTGCTGGCGCCCAGTATTTCGTCCAGCTTTTCTTCCAGGTCAGCCAGCTTTTCCTGGACGTCCATGGCACCAGCGGCCAGCATGCTCGACTTCCCGGCCGGGGCGATGATCTTGACGTTGTCGATAATCGGAAAGACAGGAGCACCCACAAAGCATATAAGGGCCGGGGCCTCACCGCAGTCGGTGACCTCACCGCTGACAAAGGTGACGGACTTGGCAACGCCCTTGAACTTCAGCACCGCCTTGTTGAAATTGAAATCCAGGTCACCAGTGGTGAGGGGCAGGGTGACCTCCCCCAGTTTCTTGCCCGATCCCTCAGGACCGGACCACGCCACCGCCTTCAGGTTAGTGACGACAACACCAAGCTCCTTGACCGCGTCGGCGACAAAGTCAGGGGTCGCGTAGTAGAAGGAGACGGCCTTCAGGAGGCCGCCCTCGCGGTCCATCGCACAGGCAAACTCAGAATCTTGGTCTTTGAAGGCCAAGGCTTTGAGGCGTTCCATCACTGAAACGCAGGTTTCAGAATCTTTACAGACGTCTTGACGCTGCACCAACGTGAAAGCATCGGGATCAACCCCAAGCAAGCCGATGGCGAGGTAAGGTTCCGAAGGCGGGTTGCTAGTTAAAGGAATTTCACTAGCGTTCACGCCAAAGGCTCCGTTCCACGTGACGCCCAGGTCCTCCTTGTAGGTTGCGCCCACGAAGTCAAAATTGATGTCCGTGAACTCCATGGTCGACTTCTGGAAAAGGTCGAAAGCATCCGTCTCCCAGACCTTCTTGGTGTCGCCAGGATGTGTGTTCGTGTGAATCGTAAGATGGGGGGATTGCGGAGTGCGGGGATTCATTCACAAAAGGTGGACGGGGTCCAACTGGCAAGGACGCGAATGTTGGAAGTCATGTTATGAAATAACAGAAATAATAAACAGCTTTTAATTCCTTAATTTAATAATTCCTAATGGAATTATTCATGCATACATTATGCCATCTAGCAATAATTTCCGGGCACAATAATATCAATATTTTGGAGCAATAAATAAAACACGGCGCCAGCGAATAAAGCGCCATTTAAGTAATCACCGTCGCCAGCAAATGAAGCGCCATTTCAATGGCGACATGCCGCGCCAGGGCACACACAATGCCTTCCTCGCCCGCGCGTCAACCAAACTCTTCTTCCATGCTCTACTTACCTCGGCCGCAGCAGACACGGCGATGGCGCCGCAGCCCAGAAGGGCGGTGAAGAGGAGAGCGGGCTTCATGGCTCGAGTGTGTTTGTGTTTGTTGGTGGTTGTGAGAAAGTAAAAGGCAGGGAGGGAGGCAAGTATTGCAAAGAATGCAGTTGTGAAGGCATGCCGAGATAAACTGACATTAAAACATGCGAAAAAAAAGGAGTGTTTCTTATCAAAATGGCGCCACTCAAGGAAGACCTTGTTAAAGTGTTTCCTATCAAGTTGGCGCCACTCAAGGATGACCTTGATAACCAGCCAAAGGTGCACTGTATCCATCATCCTGCCGGGCTACAACCAGTAATGCCCCCTTCTTGCACGCCCCATTTCATTGTACACCCTCTCCGACCCCAACTGCGCCCAGTGCGCTATTGCCGGGTCGTGCGATCAGTGTTTCAATGGGTACTTCCCCAACCCGGCCACCAAGGTCTGCACCAAGTGCTCGGACACGGCGGTGGTGGTCTATTTGTGAAGAATCCTGTAAATATACTCGTCTTGGAGATGTTGAGCCGACCATGGTACACGGGGTTAGATCTACGGATTGCATTTGCTTGGAACTGCCATGTGCTGTGTGCACTTACCTGGCGAGGGGCCATCGTCCTGGGGTCTTGACGAAGCGGGGAGAAAAACAAACGAAGGAATAGATGCAACCTTGAAGCACAACAGCCATTTTTTTATCGAGCAATTTGCACAACTTAGAGTGGCAGTGGCAGTGGCAGTCCTCTCGTTGATGAGCGTGCGTGTGTGCAGTACGGCATTTTGTCTGGCAGTCGCAAATTTTGCGATGACCAAGGCGGCGATTTTAACCGCAACAAAGTTTATTTTGCCAGGATCACCGACGATTTAACCACCCTCCACACACACACTCCCCGCCGCTGCGTGTTTTTTCTTACAAATACATCACCCAGTCAGCCAGCCAGCATCGACTCGCGCACGGCGTGTGTGGCTGGGTAAACAGAGACAGAAAGGGGCGAGGAAAGACCACCCCGCTCGCCCAAGCCAACCACCCTCTCGCCCTCTCCTCTCTCTCCTCTCTCCCCATATGCCCACACCGCCATCTTCCACCCACCAATCATTCCTCCTCCTCCTCCCCACCCCCCGCCGTCCCGTCCGCCCCACTGCCCGGCGGGCACCGGGCCGTGAAGTGGACCCGCACGATGGGCACCAGCTCCCCCCTCACCACCACGCCCGCGGGGCCCCACGCCAGGTCCTCCCACGCCAGGGCCGGGTGGGTGACCTCCACCTCGGCCGGGGCGGGGAGGGGCAGCCCGAGCGCCCGCATCCGGCGCAGCGGCAGCGGCCGCCGCACCCGCGCCCACCGGTAGTGGGGCTGGGTGGGCGGGGAGGCGCCCGGCACAGCGGCGTCCTCGTCCGACCCCGACCCCCCCCCGCCACCGGTCGCCGGGCCGTCCACCTGGGACAGCTCAAAGCGCGTGTCGCGCGTTTCCAGGAGGAGGACGGACCCCGCCAGCCGGGCGCTCGTCCAGGCCGCCCGCTTCAGCCCGCGGTCCGCGACCGCGCCCACCGAGTACTTGAGCCACGGCTCGTTGGCCAGGCAGTACTGGAGGGCGACCTCCTGGAGCGCCCGGGCCCGGCGCTCGGAGGCAGAGGCGGACGCCCGGGTGGACATGGCCCGCTCGGCCGCGACCGGCTTGAACGTGGGCGCGGGCGCGGGCGCGCCGCCCGCGCACCGGCTCAGGTCCGCGGTCGCGCCCGAGCGGAGGACCAGGTACGCCCGCTCCACCCGGTACGCGCAGCCCGTGTCGGGGCGGACGCCCCACCCCCGGGACCGGACCGCGTTGCGGGACGACCCAACGTACCGGCGCGCGGGGGGGAGGAGGGCCAGGACCGCCCGCACTTCGGCCACCCCGGGTGGGGGCGCCGCCAGGGCGTGCGAGTAGAAGCCCTGGTGCATGAGGGCGGCGACGACGTCCGAGTCAGACGTGTACACGTCCGTGCCCCACAGCTGGCGGGCCCGGACCTGGCGGTTCTGGTTGGACGCGCCCTCGGCCGGGATGCGGACCTCGACCAGGGGGGGGGGGGAGGTGGACAGGGCGTCGCCGCCGCCGCCGCCGCCGCCGCCGCCGCCGCCGCCGCCGGCGCCGGCGCTCGTCGGCATGTACTGCGCCAGTTCGGCCAGGGGTTCGCCTTCCCGGTACCGGAGGACGGGCAGCTTTTCTTCTGCAGGCGGTGGAATGGGTGTGAAAGGAAAAGGGTGAGGCCGAGGTCGAGTGGGTGGGGGGGCTGGCACGGCTATCCATCGGCGCGCCCCTCTCTTGTGCTCTTTCTCTCTGCTCTCTCTCTCTCTCTCTCTCGCTCGCTCGCGCGCTCGCTCGCTCGCTTGTACCTTTCTGGCGCAGGGCGGCAGCCTTGGCCCGGCGTTCCTGTGTGTGTATGTGGGGTGGGGTGAGAGAGAGAAGGGCGCGAATGAGATGAGGAGCAGCGGAAAAAAAAAACAGCGGCTACGAGAAAAACGGCCCTGTCGTCAAGTCGCTCTTCCCTTTTCCGCGCCGTCTGGCTCCCGCCCGCCGCATCTCCGCCTCCGAGCTTGCACAGGCTGTACACCGCCACTCTCAACGCATGCGAGCGAGGCATGTTGGAGGGGCAAGCGCGGGCTCAGCGAGCGTTTTGGGGGGCGCTCCCAAAAAACGTCTTGCCCACCGCCGCCCCACACCGTGAGCGCTCTGGCGCGCAGCTTTCGTTGCGTCTCGACTCCTTCCGTCGGGGGGGCGACAACCGCTACCCTCACCCACGCGCCCCGCTCAGCAGGGACGATCACCACTTATCCGCACAGGCGGGGTGGGCACGTGAGGCTCTCCCAACCTCTCCTTGGTGCGGCGCGGAGAGGCAGAGATCTCTCCTCCGCATTTTTCTCTCTCACCTCCTCGCTCTCCTCGCCCGGCCGCTTGCCGTTGGCATTGATGGCGACGTCGGCCATGGTTTCGTGCACTTGTGTGTGTATGTCTGCGTGAGGAGAGTGTGCGTGTGTGTGTGCTCACGCAGTCGCAGCACACGGCGCACGCGCCGGGTCTCTCTTCTCCTCCCTCTCACAAAAGAAGCGCGAGTGCGGGAGTGGAAGAGAAAAAAAGGAGTGGGAGTGAGAGTCAGAATCCAACGGCTAATCTCTCTCCGGCGCGCCTCGCCCTGTCGGAGGGGTTCCCCATGCCTCCCGACCGACCCACGTCTGATGAGGCCACCCCTTCACCGGGCGAGCAAGCATGGAAAATCATTCGGACGCCATACACTGGCGAGGAGCACGCTCGAGGTGTGAGAAAAACAAAGCACGGCCTCCGAGCCCGCTCGCTCGACAGGCGCTCGCTCCCCTCGCCTCACACAACCACCGGGCGCCCGCCCACGGGAGAGCGCACACCCACACAGCAGGGCAGCCCACTTGTCTTTCCACATCGCTCCCCTCGCCTAACCACCACCACCACCTCCCCCCCCCCCCCCCACACCCCACACACACTTTCCCACTGCAGGCCTCGCCGCCCGCGCCCCGCTTCCCCGGGGCGCGCTCATCGAGGCCGCGCCCTGCCTCACCATTTCGCGCGCCGAGTTCGCGGCACACGGCCAGGGCGTGCGGGCCCTGGCCTGCTACGCCTTCCGCGCGGGGCGGTCGGGCGGGTGCCTGCTGGCCCTGGGGTGCGGTTCACTGTTCAACCACGCCAAATTCCCAAAGTGAGAAAAAAAGAGGGGGCGGGGCCGCGCCCCCCTCAACCTCAAAACAAGCTCATGCACACAACACCCCCCACCCGCACGCACGCTCGCTCCGTCCACGTCCCCTCTATCTTTACTTGCCCCTCCCCATTCCCCACAGCGTCGATTACAGGGTCGACGTCCCGGCCGCCACCATCCGCTTCTACGCGGCCCGGGACATCCGGGCGGGCGAGGAGCTGACCATCAGCTACGGGCGGGTGTGGTGGGATGAGGAGGACGACAAGGCGGGAGGGGGGGTGGGGAGGGCCCCGGGCGCGCCGGCCGCCCCGGCGCACGACCACATGGATGATGAGGGCGGCTTTCTAGGGGCGATCGGGATAGGGCTAGGCGATGGAGAGGGCTAGGAGAGGGCTAGGATGAGAGAGAGTGTCGCAAGGGAAACCAACCAAGGAGACGGGACCCATCCAGTTTTTTGCTTGTGTTCATTTTGTTGGCCCTCTTTTTCTCGCTAACAAGGCTTCCCGCGCACACACCCCCGCACACCCACAGCTCTCTTGACCCCAGAAAGAAACCAAAAGGAAAAAGAGCCGGCGGCGCGCGCGGTAAAAAAATGGAGCACACACACACACACACACACGCACACGCACACGCACACGCACACGAACGACCGATTTTTCTCCACCCCATCATTTTTTTTCCACCACCACCGACCGCCCCTCTCCCTGTGCTTTCCCGATTCACGACAACGCCTCCCCCGTCCGGCCGACCGGCTCGGTCACCCCGCCCGCGTCGCCCGCCTGCGCCGCCGCCACGGGCGCGCCGCCGGCCCCCGCCACCTTCTCGGCCGCGCGTTCCGCGGCCTTGCGCCGCTCCCGCTCGAGCAGCTCGCGCATCAGCTCCTTGGCGCCCGCCAGCTTGGACAGGACGGCCTTGTACGTGTTCAGGTCCCGGGTGACGGCGACGGACGGCACGCCGGTGGCCGTGCACAGGCCCTCCAGGGCCTTCGGGTCCTTGGCGCCGGCCAGCTCCAGCAGGCGGAAGAGGCCGACCGCCAGGAACTTGGAGTAGTACGGGGGCGTGCCGGCCGCGGCCCGGGCGGCGAGCGATGCCAGGGCCGCCCCGCCCGCGCCCGAGCCCGGCTCGGGCGCCAGCAGGGCGGCCGTGTCGCCGCCCAGCCCCTTTGCCCAGCCCTCCAGCGCGGTCGCGTCGCCCCGGTACTTGGCCCCGTCCTCGCCCAGGGCGGCCAGGTAGCCCGCCTCCACGCCCGCCCGCTCGCTGTCGGGCAGGCCTTCAAGGATCTGGTCCAGGATGGCCACGACGCCCAGGGCATAGACCTGTGCGGTGGTGGTGGTGGTGGTGGTCGTGTGTGGTGGTGGTGGTGTGTGGTGTGTGGGGGGGGGGAAGGGGGGGTGAGCGCGTGGGAGTTGACGGGGCGTCTCGTGCTCTCTCCATGCTTTCCGCGGGCGCGCTCATTGTTTTTTCTCGCCCCCTTTTTTTCTCTTACCTGGTCGTACTGGAAGGCGATGTTGTACTTGACCAGGTGGTGCTGGACCAGCAGCTCCTGGACAACGGGCGTGTAGAGGGCGGGCAGGGGCTTGCGGTAGGCCGCGTAGAAGGCGGCCTTAGTGTCGGAGACGGTCGGCGGGGCGAAGGCGGCCGCTGGAGGGAAATGGAAATGAGAGAGGTTGATGAGGGAGGGTCAGCGTCTTTTCTGCGTCTTGACGGCCGCACGCCCGGCACACGCACCCACAATTCCTACTCTGGGTCGGGGAGGCACAGCAAAGGCTTGCTCTCTCCCAGCGCAGGCGGGTCTCTGGGTGAGCCGGCGACGGCCTTCGCTCTGGGGCACGGGAGGCCGACGCCGGAAAGCACACGCGCAGAATTCGCGTGGCCAGAGAGAGAGCGGCGGCGGCGGCGGCGGCGGCGACGGGTGTTTTTTTCAGTCTCTCACGCACGCCCCAACCCAAGACTCTGGCACCTCCAAAACTCACCAGCCACGCGGACGACGCTGCGGCGGGCGACTGCCCGGGCCCGGGCTGGCGCGGGCGCCGCCAGGGAGCTGTGATTGAGGGGAGAGCAAAGGAGATTGAGGGCAGGAGAGCAAGACACCCACACGCAATATGGGCGCCGGCGCCTTCGCAATAATCAGAGAGCGAGCGCCCGTCTGTACCCGTTTCGGAACGCCACCCCGCCCACCCCGGGCTACCACATTCCATCCACTTGTGCAGGGCGCTGGGTGGGTGGGCGGGAGCAGTGGCCACGCACACGCCCCTGGGACGCTCGCACACCTCTCTCGCACCGTCCGATTCCTCTTCTTTTTCTTCCTTCTCTTCTCACCTGCTGGCCCGGGCCGGGCGCGCCGACGCCGACGCCGCGACCGCCGGGCGGGCAGCCAGCATGAAGGTGGCCTGCATCGAGGTGGGGTGTGTAGCGGGAAGGGCGTGGGCGACGCAGGGGTGGCGCGTGGGTGAAGACGGGAAACGGGAAACGAAAGAGTGACAGAAAAAAAGGCAACCTTCAATACGTCCCCGACCCGCTCTCTTTTCATTCTCTCTCTCTCATTCACTGTACACCGTCGCCCGCTCGCTCCGGCTGGCCACCGCCGCCCCGACCAGGCGTTCCAGGTCGGCCCGGGACACGCCCGCCGTGGCGGCGACGGAGGCGGACCCGGCGGGCACGGCCCGGGCGAGGGCGGCCGCGCCCTGGGCGAGCGCGGGCGGGACGAGCTGGTTGAGGCCGCTGACGTCCGCCTCGTCCGTCACGGGCGCCCCATCCGCCAGGCCCAGGGTCAGGATGGACAGGGAGTCCACGGCCAGGGCTGCCTGCACGGCCAGGCTGGCCGCCGGACGGGGGCCGAACTTGAGGGCGCCCAGCGACGCCGCCCGCGCCTGGGCAAAGCGTTCGACCTCGATCTCCAGGTCCTGGGTCACGGCCAGGCGGCGGCACGACCGCATGACGTCCCGGGCGGGGACGAGCCCCCCCCCACCCGTCGTCGCCATCCACAGGCACAGGTTGACGTTGCGGGCCTGGCCGACCCGGCCGTGGCGGGTCGCCCAGGCCGCCAGGGCGGTCGCAAAGGGGCCGGCCGTGCCGGGCGAGGCGCCCCCGGCCGCCGCGGCCGCGCTGTCGGCGTCGGCCAGGGCCCGACAGAATTCGGGGTACGCCAGCTCATCCCACCCGACCCCGCCCCCGGTCGCCGTCAGGCGGGACAGCAAGCCGACGACGGGCAGGCCGCCCTGGATGGTGCGGCCCAGGCGGCGGGCGGCGTCGAGGAGACTGCAGGTGAATGGCGAGAGGGGAGGGAGATGATGAATGATGAGAGAGAGGGAGAGGAACAGAGAGAGACAGCGCGAGAACATGTGGTCATGCCGAACGTGCGCGGTTCGTGGCCCGGTGCGTGGGTTGCGGCGCAAAGGGACCGAGAAGCAGGTTGGGGATAAGACGAGAAAAAAAAAAACGCTCTTGGTCGTCTCAGCCGTCGCAAACTCGCCCGTCCTCAAAACTCACCCGCCGCCGCCGTCGCCCGAGGCGGCCGCCACGCGGCCAAGGCGAGGCCGGGAACTGTGCGTCATGCAGGCCGGCGGTGCGGCGCCTGGTAGGCGTGCCGTCGTCGCCGCCACGGGAGGAGGTAGGAGAGATGCCATGATTTTTTCACGTTTTACTAGTGCTGGGCATTCATCTTTCAGTTTTTTCGGCCCGCGAACACACGAGCCAACTCACCGCGCGCGCACACACGCAAGTTCACCTGCCTGTCCGGTGACTACACAGCCCCTCTCAAATCCGCTTTATTTGAGAAAGCGTGACAGAGGCACTGTCCCCTTGACGGCGTCCCCCCCCCCCCCCACACACACACACACAAAACAAAACAAAGCCGCCAGCGCCCGCTCTCTCAAACTCTCTCGCTCCGTCAATCATATGCCGGCCCTCGCCATCGACGGCCCAGCCGCCCTGGAGGTCCTGAAGCGGGACTGGAACTCGCCTAAAAAGTTGGGCGCGTCCCTGGATGCCTGGTCCAAGCAGCAGCACCCGGCCATGGAGGTCGCGCTCGCGACGATCGCCGGCAGCGGCCAGGTAAGAAGACGAGGAAGGGCGCGGATGGGAGGGCGGCTCGCCGTGGCGATGCAAAATTCTCAAGCTGGGCACGGAGAACGGGACTTTGGTGTCCCAGCGGAGGGGCGGCGCGGGCCTGCAAGTGCCCCGCCGCCTCACACGGCGCGGCACTAGGATGGGGAGAGACAGCGCACGAGGCGGGCGGGCGGGCGCTGTCGCGCTCAATCTTATCATGTTTCCATCTTCCGTCCCCGATCACCTTGAATTCATTAGGGCGCCTTCCTGGGGGGCATGATGGGCTTCCTGACTAAGACCGACCCGGCCGCCCTCCCGGCGGCCGGCGCGCCCGGCGTGGACATGGCCAAACAGATGGCCGCCCTCCAGGCGGGCGGGCCCTGGGTGCAAGCCCGCAACTTTGCGGTCATGACGGGCGTGAACGCGGGCCTGGCGGCCGCCTACCGCCACGCGACGGGGGGCAAGGAGGACGTAGTCGGCACCATGGTCGCCGCCTTCGGGTCGGGCGCCGCCTTCTCGGCCGTCTCTGGCATGGGCGGAGCGGGCGGGGGCATCCAGTCGGCCGTCACGACGGGCATGGCCTTTGCCGTCTTCCAGGGCCTGTTCCACCAGCTGGGCGCAGCCTGGTCGGGCGGGAGCGGGGACAAGGCCGCGGACGCGGCGGCGTACGCGCGCGGGGCGTACATGCTGCGCACGCTGGGCTACCAGAAGTATGAGAAGGCCATCCGCAAGGCCCAACTGGCCGACTCGACCCTGCTGCTGTGGACAGAGGCCGCGCTCGCGGACGCGCGCGTCCCGCCGGGGCCCCGCCTCCTCATCCTGGCCCACCTGGACCAGTACCGGGGGGGGCGGGGGGGGGGGGGGCCGCCGCCGCCGCCGCCGCCGCCCATCGAGGCGGCGCCCAAAATTCTGCGGAAATGAGTGGGAAAGGAAAATAAAAAAGTGGGGAAACGATGAAATGATAGGGATGGGGTGGGGTGGAGCGTGCGTACGTGTGCGCGCGCGCTTCAAAAAAGGGAGAGAGAAGAGGAGCGGCCTTGTGCGTGTGGAAGCCCGAAAAAAATCATCCTGGTCACTGGAGAGAATCAGGTGCAGGCCGAGAGCGGAAGGAAGAGTGCGGCCACCGCCGCCTCGCCCTTTCATTCTTCCCTCTTTCTTCCGGGAGTGCGCGCACGCCCCGCGCCTCATAACTGACGAACCTCGGGCACCGAGGGCCACGCCCACGACACACGGCCTCTCTCTCTCCGCGGGCCGCTCGTGCTTCCACACACACGCACACGCGACGCGACGCAAATGGGCGCCAACACGTCGCGCCCGCGCCCCACCCACCACGCCGACGGCACACCCATCCCGCCACCGCCCGGCTTCAACCCGGCGACGGGGCGGTATGAGGTAGAGGTGCAGCAGCAGCAGCAGCAGCAGCAGCAGCAACACCAGCCGCAGGTAAAGAGAGGAGGAAAGAGAGAGAGAGGAGGAGAGAGAGAGAGAGCACGCCCTCAACCTCTCATGGCTCCTCTCTCTCCGCACAGTTTGCCGGCTACGCTGGCCAGGCCCCGCCGGCCGGGTATTACGCGCCGGGAGGGGGGATCCCTGGAGGCGGGTACGCCTTCACGCCCCACTTCCACCTGCACGGGCAGGGCCGGCAGCAACAACAACAACAACAGGTGCCACAGCCCCCGCCCCCGCCGCCGCCGCCGCCGCCGCCTGCCCCCGCCACGGCGGCCGTCACGCAGACCGCCACCATCCGCAACGCCGTCAACCTGAAAAAAGGGACCCTGCGCCTGGTGGTGCTACCAGGCGGCGGTGATGGCGCCACTACCACCACCACCCCGGCCTCCCCGCCCCGCCTGGGTGTCGCGTTCAGCTTTGACGCGACCGCCCCAGCCGCAGTGTCAGTCTTTTTCGGGGCGGCAGAGGACCCGGCCCGCCGGTGCGCCCTGGCGTGTGCGGCGCCGCCGGCGAAGGCTGTGCTCTACCCGAAGGGGCTAGGCCATATCTTCCCGCCGCCGGGCGGCCGGCAGGGCGCCAGCCCCGACGACGACCCGGCGTCGTCAGCCAGCCTGAGCGCCGACTCGGCGCGCGCGCTGGCGGCCCTGCCCCTGCCGACGGCCGCGGCGGCCGGCGGCGGCCGCGCAGGGCCCGCCCCACCCCACGCCCTGGTCATCCGCCTGGAAGCGCTGACGCCTGCGGGCGCCGAGGCGGGCCTGGACCTGGCCAGCCTCACCCCGGGCGCCCCGCACGTCGACGGCGTCCAGTCGCAGACGACCTTTGCCGCCCTGGTGCCAGGCGGGAGTGGGGGTGGTGGGGGTGCCGCGCCTGCTTCCTCCCTCCTCCCGCCCCGCCCGCGCGTGTTGACTCAGAAGATCTGGGTGGGCGGGGTCAGTTACGAGCTGCAGGAGATTTATGGCATGGAGCCCGGCGGCCGGGGGGGTGGCGGTGGAGGGGGTGGCAGCGGTGGGGGCGGCGGCGACGCGCCCGCCTCGCCGACCACCTCGCCCGCACCCCTCCCGTCGGCTGCCGACGACGCGGACGACCGGGCCTGCGTCATCTGCCTGACCGACCCCCGGGACACGACCGCCCTGCCCTGCCGCCACATGTGCATGTGCCACGCGTGCGCCCAGGCACTGCGGGCCCAGTCGTCGCGGTGCCCGATCTGCAGGCACCACGTCGAGAGCCTGCTGCACATCCGGCTGGCGGGGGGTGGAGGAGGGGGGGGGGCGGCGGCGACAGGGGGAGGTGAGGGGTAGGAGTCTGGTCTGCGTGCATGGCGTTGTGTTGTGTTGTGTTGTGTGTGTAGAGTGTGGTGGCCCCCCCCTCCCCACCCCCTTTCTTCTCGCAGGGGGTCGGGCGCGTTTCACGACCAAAGAATGAAACTCTCGACTCCTTCTCCAGGCATGTTCGCCCTCGTCCTCACCGTCTCTCTCTCTCTCCCTCTCTCTCGCTCTCTCTCTCTCTCTCTTCTCACTCCAAACAAAGCACACAGTCGCCCCACGCTCCTCTCTCTAAGGTCCGCCTCTCAATTTTCTTCATCTATCATAATTTCAGGGCGCCACGTCTGAAGGAGGAGGCGCGGGCGGCGCTGGAGGTGGAGGCACTGCGACAGGAGCAGTCGGCAGCAGCACGGCCGCAGGCGCGGGCGCGGGCGCCGCTGCCTCTGGCCGTGCCGGAGCGGGTGGTGGTGGAGGAGGTGGAGGAGGTGGTGGCGGCGCGGCCGCTGCGAGCTCGGCCTCGACCCCGGCCTGTGCAGCCGCTGCTGGCGCTGCCTGCTCCACCACTGGCGCTGGCACGGCCGCCACCGCCGCACCACCACCATCCACGCGCGCGCGCTTGGCCTCCCCGGCCCCGTCCTCAGGCGCAGCAGCCGGAGGCAGGGAGGGCGGGCGTTTGAAGCCGCCCCCGCTGGCGGGCGGCGGCGGCGGCGGCGGCACGCTGCCTCCATCACCACCACCACCACCACCATCAATACCACCACCACCACCACCACCACCGCCGCCGCCTTCCGACCCGGGCGTGGCGCTCACACCCCGGCTGGCCCCGCCACCCGGCGTGGCGCCACCCTCACCCCCACCACCGACCCCGCCTCCACCCCGCCCGCCCGCCCGGATCAGGCGCCGGAACAGGCCCAGCACCCGGGTCTCCAGGTGCGTCCCGCGGGGCAGGTGTTCCAGGCCGGGCGCGTTGGCCGGCTCCTTGGCGTGCTTTTCCTGGGCGGCCTGCGCCAGCTTGGCCGCCAGGCCCAGGCGGGCGTCCGCCGCCATGGCCGCCCACCGCCCGATGCCATGCCAGTGCGCGCCCAGGAGCAGGCGCGCGTCATCCTGGTGGGTCCACCCGGCGGGCGGGCCCCACTTGGGGAGGGCCAGGTCCTCAAACTCGATGACCGTGAACTGGGACGCCGGGTCGGGGAGGGCCGCCAGGCGGGCGGCCAGGGCCGCCCCGCCGTCGACGCGCAGGACGATGTCGACCGGCTTGGCGGCGGATCCGTACCAGTCTAGCGTGGGGTCGGCCGGAATGGCGGGCGTGGCCAGGACGGCCCGGCATTCGGCCACCAGGCCGGCAAACAGGGCCCGCCGCGCAGACGGGCTGTACTTTTCAAAGCCGCCCCCGACCTCGGCCGTCATCACGTCCAGGCGGGCCGGGATGCAGTGCCGCCGAACCGCACGCACAAATAGGCCGGCATCCCGGCGGGACGCGGTGCGGGGCCACTTGGGCTTGCGCGGGCGGGCGGCGCCCGCGGCGGCGGCCGCGGCGGTCGCGGCGACCGCCGCCTCTGCCGCCTCGCCCAGCGCCCCCTCATCCTCGGGCAGGGGGGGCGGGAAGTCGACCACCCGCCTGACCGCGTCCGGGACGGGGGGCCCCGGCGCGCCGCCGGGGCCGGCCAGGGCGGCCAGCGTCGCATTCGCGCCCATCATGCGCGATTCCTTGCGGCGCGACCGGTCCCGGTCGCGGCGGCGGTCCTGGCCGGCCGACCCGCCGCGGCCACCACCGCCACCGCCACCGCCACCGCCACCGCCACCGCCACCACCCGCGGCCGCCCGGCGGTAAAATTCGTCGTCGCTGGACGACTCATCATCCTCGTCCGACCCGCCAAAGCTGCCGCCGCCGCCACCGCCGCCGCTGCCCCGCCGTGCGGCCGCCGCGGCCGCCTCCTCGACCGTCTTCAGGCGGGCGGCCCGGATGCCCAGCTCCGCGGGCTCCGCCTCGTCTGGTGGGCGGTCGTCTTTGGGGACGATGCGCGCCCAAAAGGCGGCGTCATCCTCCGCCATGGCCGCATTGAAGGTGGCGACGGAGAAGGAGGCGAGCAGGTCGTTGCCGGGCGGGAGGCCGGAGGGAGGAGCGGAGGGGCCGGCGGGCCCACCGGCCCCCCCACCCCCACCACCCCCACCCCCATCCCCACCCCCGGCCACCGTCGGGTTGCTGTCCATCGCCTCCGCGCGGGCCAGGATGGCGTCCAGGTCTTCCGACAGGAGGGCCCGCTCCGCGTCAGCCTTCGCGGCGTCGTCCTCCTTGAAAATGGCTTCCGCCCCAAACCGGAGGATGGCCGCCATCTCGTCCTTTGAAAAGTCCTTGCCGACCGCGGCGGGCTCCGCCAGCGGGCCGCCCGAGGCCGGGGCCGCCTCCAGCGCGCCCGCCCCCTTGCCGCCCGACGTGTCCATGCGCTGGATGACCAGGTGGTCCAGGACCATCTTCTTCTTGGCCCGCTCCAGGATGTCCTCCTCCACCGACCCCGCCGTCAGGAACCGGTAAATGTTGACGGCCTCCGTCTGGCCGATGCGGTGGGCGCGGGACATGGCCTGGAAATCGTTTTGCGGGTTCCAGTCGGAGTCAAAGATGATGACCGTGTCCGCGGTGGCAAGGTTGATGCCGAGGCCGCCCGCCCTGGTGGACAGCAGGAAACAAAAGTCCCGGGAGCCGGGCTCGTTGAAGTGTTCCATGGCGGCGTGGCGGAGCGGGGCCGGGGTGGACCCGTCCAGGCGTTGGTGCAGGAACCCCCGCAGGCGGCAGTAGTCCGCGATGATGTCCAGCATGCGCACCATCTGGGAGAAGATGAGCACGCGGTGGCCCGTCTCCTTGAGCCGGACGAGGAGCTTGTCGAGGAGGACCATCTTGCCGGACGTCAGGACCAGGCGGTCCAGTTCCTCCTGGTGGGCTGCCGCGACGGCTTCAGCGGTGAGGGCCGCGGGCGCGTCGGCCGGGTTGCCGGGCGCGGGCGGCCCGCCCGCCACCCCCGCCGGCGGCGGCGCCGTCGTCGTCACCCGGTAATCCGCTTCCGCCGACTCAAACAGAAAGGGGTGGTTGCAAGTCTTCTTAAGCTCGATGATGATGTTGAGCAGGGAGACCTGGCCGGAGCCTTTCGTGCCCTGTTTAATGAATGTATTGTTTTGTTGAGGGAGGAGGAGGCGGGAGGGGGTGGAGAGAGAGGAGGAGAGGTGAGAGCCCAGTGGGGGGAGGAGTGTTTTTTATCGCCCCCTCTCTCCCTCCTCTTCTTCTTCAGCTCGCCGCCCTGCCTCCATGTTCGACGCACCCTGTTGAGGTCCCTGAAATTGCGGGTCAGGATCCACCGGTAGTACCGCTTCTGGAGTGGGGTCATGCCGACCCGCAGGATGCGCTCCGACTTGGGCGGCAGCGACTTTTCCACGTCCCGGATGACCCGGCGCAGGAGGTGCGGGCGGAGGACGCCGTGCAGGGCGCCCACCTGGGCGGCCGTCAGCGGGGCGGGGGGCGCGCCCTTGGAGGCGGTCACCCCGCCCCCGCCCCCGCTGGCGTCCCCGTACGCCCGGTCAAAGGCGGCCGCATCGTCAAACTTGGACGGCTCCAAAAAGTGAAGCAGGGCCCACAGCTCGGTCAGCGAGTTTTGGAGGGGCGTCCCCGTCACGAGCAGCTTGTTGCGGAAGTGCATGGACCCCAGGCCCCGGTACAGGGCGGCGTCCGCGTTCTTCAGGCGGTGCGCCTCGTCCACGACCAGGTAGGCCCACCGGATGCGGGCCAGGTGGGCGGCGTCCTTGAGGACGAGCTCGTACGTCGTGACCAGGACGTCAAAGCGGGTCGCGCGCGGGGGGCGCAGCGCCACGTCCCGCCCGCCGCCCGCCGCGGCGCCGCCCGCCCCCTGCACGCCTGCCATGCCGGTGAACTCGTAGTGGCGGATGACCTCCCGGGACCGGGTGTCGCCCACGTAGACGACCGAGTTGGCGGAGGGGAGCCACTTGCGCAGCTCGCGGATCCAGTTTGGCACGGTGGACAGCGGGACGACGACCAGGAAGGGGCCGCCGATGGAGGCGGCCTCGCGCAGGAAGCCCATGATGGCCACACATTGGACGGTCTGTGTGTCGTGAACAAATTCGGAGGAGAAATAGAGGGCGAGGGACAGAGAGAGCAGTGAGAGGTGAGGGGTGAGGGTTTCTTGAGGGTGAGAAAAGAGAGCGAGAGGGAGAGAGGGATGGGAAAGAGGGGAGGGAGGAGGAGGAGGCGCCCCCCCCCCCCACACCCCCCCCACCCGCCACAAAGAGCGGCCGACGCAGCACCAAGCACGTGCGCGAGGATCGGGCGTGAGCGTGGGCGCCCCGACCACGCACCCCACCACGCAGCCCCCCACCCCTCCCGCCCTTCTTCACACACACACACACCTTGCCCAGCCCCATCTCGTCCGCCAGGATCACGTTTGTGTCCCGCGCCCAGGAATAGACCAGCCAGTTGAGGCCCTGCAGCTGGTAATCCCGCAGCTTTCCCTCCGTCAGGTAGTCCGGCTGGGCGGCCAGGGCCCGGGCCCCGCCGGCGGCCTCAAACCGGACGCGCGCCTGCTCGACCGACAGGGTCGGCTCGCGCAGGCGGGCCTCCCGGACCGCGTAGTCGCCCAGCGCGTCCGGGCCGCCGGCCGCGGCCGCCACGGCCGCCTCCGCCTCCCACGTGCACTCCTGGTAAGGCAGGCCCCGCCACTTGACGAGGACCTGGCGGGCGCCCGGGCGGGCCGGGTCGGCCACGCTGCGCACGACGCGCTCGACGCAGCAGTGCTCGGCCGCGCCCTCCTCCTCCATCGCCGCCTGCACGTCCGCCCACTCCGCCTGCTCCCGGGTCATGGTCGGCCGGGCGGCGGCCAGGGCGTCCGCCCGCCGCATGTAGTTCAGGACGCGCTTGTAGCCCGGCAGCTGGGCCAGGGTGGCCCGCCGGTCCCAGGAGCAGTGGAGGTAGGAGAAGCGCCGCCACTTGACCTTGAACTCGACGCGCTCCCAGGGGTCGTCGCCGGCGTCGCCGGCGGAGGGGGGGGAAGGAGCGGGGGAGGGCGCGGCGGCATCACCGCCCGGGTGGGGCGCGGGCGGGGGAGGGGAGGCCGGGGCGGCCCCCTCGCCGGCCGCCCCACCGCCGTCGCGCGCGGGCCGGTGGGCGAGCACGCGCTCCACCTCGTCGTCCAGGTCGGGCGCCGGCGCGCCCGGCTCGATGAAGGCAGGGACCGCCTCCAGGCGGCGGGCGGCGGCCCGGGCGACCGCGCCGGCCGAGCCGTCGGACTCCTCGCCCTCGTCCGACCCGCCGCCGCCACCAGACCGGCGGCTGGAGGCGCCGCGAGAGGCGGACCGGGCGGAGCCGCCGGCAGCGGAGGCACCGCGGCCGCGGCCGCGCCCCCGCCCCCGCCCCCGCCCGCCCGACGCGCGGGCGCGGGGCGGGGCAAAGTCGGCGTCACTGTCATCGTCCGCGGCGCCGCCCGGCACCGCCCCCCCCCCCCCCGCGCCAGAGGCAGCAGCGGCCCAACGGGCGCCGGGCGGGGCGGCCACCAGGGGCCGGCCCCGCCCCGGGGGCCGGCCCCGCCCGCGACCGGCCCCCCCGCCGCGTGGCGCGCGCGGCGCGCCGGGCTTGCGCACGCCGCTCCGCGAGCGGGGTGGGTGGGAGGGGGGTGGGGGGGGGAGGTGGCCGCGGCCGCCACTGGTGGCGGCGGCCGCGGCCGAGGCGGCGCCCTCCTCCAGAAACTCGTCCAGGCCCGGCTCCGCGTACGCCCCGGGGCCGGCAGCCGACGCCCGGCGCGGACGGGCCGCCGTGGCGGCGCGTGGGCCGGCGCCGGCCAGGGCGGCCGCGAGCGCCGCGTCGCCCGCCGTGTTGGGGGGGAGGGGCGGGGGGGGGCCGCCAGCCGCCGGCGCGGCCGCGGCGACCGCGGGAGGGGCGGCCAAAGGCCCCGCCGCCAGCAGCGCCGCCCGCGCGCGCTCCGCGGCCGCCGCCGCGTCGGCGGGCGGGATGGGCGGCGGGTAGGAGGTCGGGGGCGGGGCCGGGGCGGGGATGCCGCCAGGGCTGGATGGAGGGAGGGAGAGGGCGAGGGGGAGGGAGGGCGA
>Ga0315287_10002297_pt1 | contig 18019 bp, 19 predicted proteins | sample YL17G11_0_MG_FD_205037 | JGI IMG/M metagenome (GOLD analysis project Ga0315287, IMG submission 205037) | Sediment microbial communities from Yellowstone Lake, YNP, Wyoming, USA - YL17G11_0 | ecosystem: Environmental > Aquatic > Freshwater > Lake > Sediment | place: USA: Wyoming | collected...
TCAACATATAACTTGTCCTCCTTCCCAGCGAATCACTACCAAAAGTGTACCGCCAAAAAATCAGATGTCAAGTTGCATTCAGATTTACGTCCAGACTCCTTTCCGCAACTTGGCCTGGGGGGATGTCTGTACAAGCCATTCATGCATCGCATTGCCTTAATGGGTCAGCCAGGTCAGCACAACGATGATCACCAGGGCGGACAGCAGGTTCATCACGCGCAGGCCGCCGGGGGGGTAGTGTGCTTGCTCCAGTGGGGCGGTGCAGGCGCCTGCCGAAACCAGCGAGCCGCCGCAGGCCAGGCAGATGCTGCACGCGACGATCTGGATCGGGCAGCTTATAGCAGTGGCCCTGACCGTGCTGCTGTTTGCCTGGCGCGAAGGTTCGCTGAGCAAGGATCAGATCACTGTCTGGCTGGCCTGGATTCTCGTCGTGGGACTGATCATTTGCTCTGGCGTCGTCTTCTGGCTGGCCCGGGCGGCATCGGCAGGTGGCGATGACTTCGCTGGCGCGACGCAGCCGCCGCACACGCCGCTATCCACCCAGGCTTGGCTGCGGCTCGGTGGGTCGATAATCGCGGTCGGCATGCTCGTGCTGGCTGTTGTAGGGGTTGTGCCCTACCACGTTGTGCTGTGGATCGCTTTTGCGACCGCCCTGCTGCCTGGCTTGCTGGTGCATGGCAGGATATTCTGAGCAAGACGGCGGCTGAAGCCGCCGCTACAGGTGTCACCGGCGGCAGGCTGCCGCCGCCACTGGCAGTTTCCGCAATCCTGCGCCGCAGGTTCAGTGTATAGCATTTCGCCTTCCGACTTTCGCCGCTCGCCTTTGCTCTTTCGACTTCCGCCTTTACAGCTGCGCCAGGCCCTGCTGCATGTCCGCCAGCAGGTCCTCGATGTCCTCGCAGCCGACGGACAGGCGCACCAGGCCGTCAGTGATGCCCGCCGCCAGGCGCTGCTCGGGGGCCATGCCGCGGTGCGTCATGCTGGCCGGGTGCTCGATCAGCGTCTCCACGCCGCCCAGGCTGACCGCCAGCGTCATCAGCGAAAGGCTCTCCATCAGCTTGCTGCCCGCGTCCATCCCGCCGCGCAGCTCGAAGCTGATCAGGCTGCCCGGCCCGTCGGCCTGCTTCTCGTGTATCGCGCGCTGCTCGGCGCTGGCGTGCGCCGGGTAGTACACCTCGGCCACGGCGGGATGCGCCGCCAGCATCGCCGCCAGCTGCTGTGCGTTGGCCTGCGCCGTGAGCACGCGCATCTTCAGCGTCTTCAGCCCGCGCAGCACCAGCCAGGCCTGGTGCGGATCCATCGTCCCGCCGAGGTTGTACCACACCGGCCGCACCCGCGCAGCCAGCGCGGCGTCGCGGAAGATGATGATCCCGCCGACGACGTCGCTGTGGCCGTTGAGGAACTTGGTGATGCTGTGCACTACGATGTCCGCGCCGTGCTCGATGGGCCGCTGCAGGATCGGCGACATAAACGTGTTGTCGGCCACCAGCAGCGCGCCGTGCTCGTGCGCGAGCCTGGCGCAGCCGGCGATGTCGCTGATTTTCAGCGTCGGATTGGCCGGCGACTCGATGAACAGCAGCTTCGTGTTTGGTTTCATCGCCGCGCGCACAGTGTTAAGGTCTGCCGTGTTGACGAAGCTGCCCTCAACGCCGAAGCGGCTCCAGTGCTGCTCCAGCACACCGCGCGTCGGGCCGTAGAGCGCGTCGCTGGTCACGACGTGGTCGCCGGCGGACAGCAGCGCGAAGAACAGCGTGTTGCTGGCGGCCATGCCCGAGCTGCAGGCCAGCGCGCTGGCCCCGCCCTCCAGCGCGGCGACGTTGCGCTGCAGCATCTCGATCGTCGGGTTGCCCAGGCGCGTATAGATGTAGCCCGGCTCGGTGCCGGCGAAGCGCGCGGCGCCCTGCGCGGTGGAGTCAAACGCGAAGGTGGATGTCTGGTAGATCGCCGGCATCACGCTGCCGTACTCGTCGCGCATGAAGCCGGCGTGGATCGCCCTGGTGCCCAGGCCGTGCTGGTTGTCATCGTGCTTGCTGCCGTCGTGCTTGTCCATCTGGCTGTTACCTCTGTGGATTGCGCAACATGATAAGTCACGCCAACGTATAATCAGACTGTGGGGACGCTGCCAGCAACCGGTGATTTCAGTACAGACAGCGAAAAGATCAGCGATCTGCGACAGGCCGCAGTAGTCTCCTTGTGGATGTGGTATGGCATCTCGCTGGCCGCCGCAGCTGTCGGCGGAGCGTTGGCTGGCCTGACCTGCGGTCTGCCTTATCCCGCCAAACCTGCCGACTGGCTGGCGTATGTCCCGTGGGTGTTCATCGCAGCGGCTACCTGGGCAGTCCCGGCATGGCTGATCCTGCGCTATACGCAACAACGGTATTACCGCGCGTGCTGGCTCAACCTCGTGCACGGCGGCGCGCTGGTAGCAGTGCTGGCGGATGACGCAACACTGCGCTTTGCCAGGCTCGGCAGCACCCGATGGTGCGGTCTGCTAGTGGCGCAGCGCAAGCTCTCGCCGCGAAGCGCGGAGCGGGTATCCGAACTGCTTGCTCATTATGTTTATGTATGTAGGAAGCTGCAGCTGCCGGTACAGTTCGGCCTGGGCTGGCTGATCGGTAGCCTGAAGTGGCTGCAGCTTCCCGCGTTCGCGGCAATCGGAGTCTGGGCTTACGTCTATGCGGCAGGCATCGCTACGCCGCCGCCGCTGTTGCTCATGCTGATCGGTACGCTGATGATCCTGCTGCTGATGCTGGGCACGGCTGCGCTGACCGTGCTGGCTGCTTCGGCCAAGTGGGCGCTGCGCCGGGCGCTGGCTGACGCGCTAGAGGCGATGATTACCGAATCTACGACAGCCCCGCCAAAGCGAGGTGGCTAGTACGCCTAAGTCCGCGCGCAAATGGTGGTTGACTGGCGGCGACGTGTGGGGGCTGGCCCAGCAGTTGCGCGGCGACAGCGACACGCGCAGCTGGATTGGCGTGATGCTCTCCTTCGCCGCGGCGCTCGCCGGCGGCTGCGCAGCCGTGTATGCGCCCGGCGACTTGACCCGGCTTGGCGCCGTCTGGCTGAAGTACGTTGCAGGCGGCAGCGTGGCGCTGGCCATCTGGTCGTGGATCGCCGGCAGGCTGCGCCAGGCGGCCTACGGCGACTACCACGCCTACGTGCTGTCCAACCTGACCAACTGCGGCGTGATCGACGCCGTGGCCAGCATCGACGCCTACCAGCGCTTCCCGCGGCTGGGCATCCCGCCCGGCGACGACTCGTTGCTGGCGCGGGTGCTGCACCCCGCGCACCGCGCGTCGTTCACCGGCCGCATCCGCGACCTGCGCACAAGCTACACCTACGTCTGCAGCCGGCTGAGCCTGCCACCGTGGCCGGCCAAGTGGAACAATCTGCTGCTGGCGCTCAGCCTGCTCGCGCTGGGCGTTAATGCCCTCAGCGTGCTGATCGATCCGCAGGCTGGAACCTTCATGCCAGTCGATGGCTTCTGGGGGCGCGTGCTGGCCTCGCCGTGGATCTGGCCGACGCTGGGCCTGCAGCTCATGCCGTGCACCGCCGGCGAGTGCATCCTGGAGAGCATCCAGGGCAGCGCGCTCAACGCGGCGCTGGCCGACGCCGCCGAAGCGTATGCCGAGGGCGGCAGCATCCCGGAAGAAGCCAAGATCACGGAGGCTGAGGAACTCGTGCCGCGCGCGCATCCCACCGATCCTGCGCCAGAAGGCTGGGACGAGGCGGTCCACGAGTACGTCGAGGAGGCCGAGGCACCGCCCGACGAGTCCGCTGAGGGTGAGCACCCTAGTCACGCCGACAGCCTCGACGACACCGGCTGGAGCTGAGCCGTGATCCTCGTGTATTAGCAACAGGGCAGCGTATAATCCGCGCATGTATGCACGCCAAGAGGGCGGGTGGCAGCCGCAGGTGCAGCGGTTTGTGAATGAGCTGCAAACCTGGGCGGGCCTGCACGCTCTGGGTGGCTATATTGCGAGTACACTGGCTGCCGCAGCGGGCGGACTGCTGTTTGTGTTTGAGCCCAGCGACATCATGCAATGGGTTGACCACGAAGGGCTGCCCAGCACCTGGTACCGCTACCCGGCGGCAGCGCTGCTGTTTGCCGCGCTCTGGGTGCCAGTAGCGATCTACATCAGCCGCACCGTTTTCCGTGAGGTTTACGCGAAGTACGTCAGCGTTCTGGTGGATCAGGGAGCACTGCGAGCAGTGCTCGCGTCGGACGCCTACGACAGCATGCCGTTGTTAGGATTGGGAGATGAGCAGTCAAGCTATGAGCAGCATTTCCGCTTCATCAACCGGCGCACGTTCCAGCCGCGGCTGCGCGACCTGCTGACCAGTTTCTGGTACGTCTGCCGCCGGCAGGGCATCCGCCTGCCGACGACTTCGTGGCGCCTCACGGCAGCTATTGTCCTTGGCGTGGTTGCGCTGCCACTGCTCGCTCTGGCGATTGTATTTGTAGCAAGCGGCGGTTCCTTCAATTCCCCGCTCGCGGCTTTTTTCAAAGCGAACGAGACCAGCGTCTGGGGCTGGCGGTTTATGGGGCTGATAGTCGCGCCGTGCGCGGCGTACCTGGTGGCAGCAGGGCTGTTCGACGCTGCTGCTCTTAGGCAGGCACTGGCGCAGGCGCTGTCGGGCTATACCTTTAGCGATGCCGCCGTGGCAGCGGAGGCCGACGGCGTAGTGGAGGCCGAGGAGGTCTATCAGGCATTCGCGCCGCCGGAAGAGGTGGAATGGGGCCAGCAGCTTCCACACCGCCCTGACGACGGCGATAACGGCGACGGTCACGCCGACAGCCTCGACGACACCGGCTGGAGCTGAGGCGGCTACTGCGCGCCGCTGGCGCCGGGGGTGGGCTGGCCGTACGTGCGCTTCAGGTGCGGCTTGAGCCAGCGGCGGTAGGCCCACACGCCAAGCCAGATGATCAGCGCCCAGGGGATCAGCCACGTCCAGCAGGTGATGACGAAGAAGATGAAGCTCTGGCTGATGCCGCGCAGCTTGACCAGCAGCGCTTTGTACGCGGTGGCGGCGGTGGCGCCCAGGCCCCAGTCGAACTCCTCGGTAACCGTGGCGGCCTGCGCCGGCAGCTTGCGCGTCTCCTTGAGGTGCGCGGTGATCGTCGAGCGCGTGATGCGGTCGGTGAGTGCGTTCAGCGAGTCCTCGGTGTTCTGGATCTGCCCGCTGACCTCGAACAGCCGCTGCTGCGTCTCCAGCAGCATCTTGTAGCCCTCGCCCAGCCCGCGCGCGCGCTGCACGGCCAGCGCCTCGTCGAGCATCTTCTGCAGCACGGCCTGCTCGGCGACCATGCTCTTGAGCTGGCTGACGTAGCCGACGTACTGCTGGCTGACGTCCTCGGCGCCGGTCTTCTCGGAGAGCACCTTGCCGACTTCCAGCACGCCATCCCAGGTGGTGCCGAAGGCCGCGCCGGGTACGCGCAGCGTGACCCAGCCCTCCAGCGTGTCGTCGCTTAAGCGGCTGGACTCGCTGGCCGTCACGCTGCCGCCGTTGGCGATGGCGATCTGCTTGAGCTTGCCCAGCGCGGACTTGTAGTCCTCTACTTCCAGCTGGCACTCGCCGCTGCGCACCAGGTAGCGCTCGTCGATGCCGTGATCCTGCGCGTAGGCCGCGGGGATCAGCCAGCTGTTGAGCTTCGCCGTGTCGACGCCCGCCTTGGCCAGCGCCTGGTCGATCACGCCATTGGCCGCTGGTTTGGCCGGCTGCCCGGCCGCCTTGCCCTTCCCAGCCTTCCCAGCCATCCCTTCCTTCATCGCCTGCTGCGTCTCAGCCATCAGCTCCTCATAAGAAGGCGCTTCCGTCGTCGAGTCCGCAGCGGGTGACACGTACGGCTGGTTCCAGCCGGGATCGCTGAACATCTTTTGCTGTTCTGGCGGCAGCGAGCCGATCTGGTCCTCGCTGATCGTCCGGTAGCCTCGGCCGTCGGACAGGCTTGCCGACCCGCCGCTGCTCTTGCTTGCGCAGCTCCAGATGCCGGCGCCGACCAGCAGCGCCGTGACGATAATGCTCAGGGCGAGCGCCCTGCCTGCCTTCCTCATATGCCACATTGACCTACTCCCAGTAACTTGTTCCTGACGGCTATGACGAGTCGCAGTTGCAGAAGTTCGCGCAGTGCGGTGGCGCAAGCGTCCCGTCTGCATTTTGGGTAGCGGCGGCCTCAGTGCCGCCGTCTTCACTCCGCCAGTACCGCACCGGACGGCGCCAGTGACGGCGCCGCTACCCATATGTAACAGCGCTGAACGCTGAACTCTAAGCGCTGAACCCCACGGCCGGTGGCTGCATGCTTCGGGGCTTAGCGCTCAGCGTTCAGCGCTCCACGGCCGCAGGCCAGCGGCTATAATGCCCGCATGCGCACGCTGCTGATCTGCCTCGTGCTGACGCTTGCTGCTGGCCACGCGGCCTTGGCCGCGGGCGATGGCAGCGCCAGCAGTACTGGAGCGGAGCGTGCTTCGGCGGCCTGCGCGGACGCGGCGCGCGACTGCTGCCACCGCATCAGCGTGGCCTGCATCGAGCTGAAGTACCGCCCGCTGTGCGACTATCCGCCGCACCGCTGCCCGATGCCATACACGCCATGCCCCGATGTGGTGTGCGTCGCGCCGCCCTGCCACATGCCGGTGGTGACTTGCTACCCCGAAGCGCCCTGCATCAGCGATGAGCCGGCGTGCCACAAGCCGGCGGTCGTGGTCATTCCAGAAGACCCCTGCGAGTAAGATTGGATGGCAAGCAGAGACGCTTGCCCCACCGGCGCAGAGTCCCGCCCGACCGGCACGGAAACCGGTCCCACCGTCTGTCTTGCCTACTGCGGCGGGTAGAACACGCGCGAGGGCGGCGCATCACCTTCCGGCGTGTCATCTGCAGTGCAGCCGTACAGCGCTGCCAGCTCGGCGGCGCGGGCGTACAGCTGCTCAGCGAGCGGCTCTACAGCGGCTGCCACCTCAGCTGTCAGCTCCTCGGACAGCGTGCGCGTGTCGGCAGCTTCCACGGCGTAGATCTCCACCTGCGCCGGCATCGGGATGCCCAGCCTGGCGGCCAGCTCGAAGGCCGCGGTGATGCTGATTTCGTGCATCATGTTCAGCCGCACGCTGCCGGCGACATGAGCCATGTCCAGCAGCTGCACGTGCCCGGCGCGCGGCTCGGGCAGCTCCAGCGCGTCGACGATCAGCGCATGGCGGAAGCCCTGCAGCATGTCGATCAGCTCGAAGCCCGCGCGCGTGCTGGCCAGCACGATAACGCCCGGCAGCGGCCGCGCGTCAAGCAGGCGCTGAAAAGCCTCGGCGACCTTCAGCCCCACGGCGTCGTCCGCCAGCACGGGATTGCCCAGCCCCAGCACGACGATCTGCGGCGCCATGCCCGGTATTGTAGGGGCGGGGGCGGGCTCGCCTGACTGGCGCCCGTCGGCTGGCATGCTAATCCGCGCCGAGGCTTAAGCTGCCGTCGGCGGCCACCTGGTGCGCCAGGCGGCGGGCCACCCCGCGGAACTGCTCGGCCAGCTCGCTGTCGGGGTACTGCACCATAACCGGCTCGCCGGTGTCGCCGCCGTGGCGCATGCGCGTGTCGATGGGGATTTCGCCGAGGAACGGCACGCTGGCGTTGGCCGCCAGCGCCCGCCCGCCGCCGCGGTCGAAGATCTCGCTCTCGCCGCCGCAGTGCGGACAGACGAAGTAGCTCATGTTCTCGATGACGCCGAGGATCCGCAGGCCCATGCGCGCGAACATGCTGATCGCCTTCTGCGCCACGCTCGCCGCCACTTCCTGCGGCGTGGTGACGACGACGGCGGCGGTCAGCGGCAGCGCCTGGGCAATGGACAGCGGCGCATCGCCGGTGCCCGGCGGCAGGTCGACGATCAGGTAGTCCAGCTCGCCCCACTCCACGTCGCCGAGGAACTGGTTGATCACGCTGTGCACCATCGGCCCGCGCCACACCACGGCCTGGTCGGCCTGCAGCAGCAGGCCCATCGACATCACCTTGACGCCGTGCTTGAGCAGCGGCAAAAGCTTCTCGCTGGCCGAGATCAGCGGGTGGCCGGAGACGCCGAGCATCAGCGGGATCGACGGGCCATAGACGTCGGCGTCGAGGATGCCGACGCGCGCGCCGTCCGCGGCCAGCGCCAGCGCCAGGTTAACTGCCACGGTGCTCTTGCCCACGCCGCCCTTGCCGCTGCCCACGGCGATGACGTGCTGCACGTCCGGCAGTCCAGGGGAGGCCTGCGGTGCCGCGGCATGACGGTGCGCGTGCTGCGGCGCGGCCGGCGGAGGCGCGGCGGTGGCCAGCTCGATCTGCACGCCGTCGACCCACTTCAGGCCCTGCAGCTGCTGCTCGGACTGCAGGCGCAGGCCGCCCGCCGCGGGCTGGGCCTCCTCGGGCAGCGTCAGCGTGAAGTTCACGCTGCTGCCCTGGATGGACAGCGCCTGCACGTAGCCCAGCGTGACGATGTCCTTGCCCGCCACCGGGTCGAGCACCGTGCGCAGCGAGTCCAGCACCTGCTGCGTCTTGCTGCCTGCGGCCTGCGGCCGCTGCTGCGGGTTTTGTTTCGCCGTCATGGATCCTCCGGAACCGCCGGCTGTGTCCGGCACGAGTACATAGCTTCATACTGCCAGGAGGCAGCAATTATCGCAGGTGGCAGCAGTTGCGTAGGGTGCGCAGTGATGCGCGCCGTTTTCCGAAGAACGCGACTTCATCTGCGCCACGTCGCAGCGTATTGCCAGGTGAAAGACGGCGCGGTTCACACCGCGCCCTACGTGAAAACCTAGTGGCGGCCGCCCATCGGCGGGGCGCCGCGGCGCTTCTTGGGCTGTTCTTTCTGCTGCGCAGGCTGCTGGGGCGGCTGGCCCGAGCCGCTGCCCTTGATCAGCTCGGCGTGCGTCATGATCCGCCCGCCGCGCAGGCAGAGGTGCAGCGGCATGCCCAGCGCCGGGTCGGGATCGATGAAGTCGCCCTCGCTGAAAGTTTCCGACAGCTTGGCGGGCTCGCGCTTGTAGGGATTCTCCACGGTGATCCCCAGCTCGATCGCCAGCCCCAGGCGCTGGCCCACGCCCATCGTGGCGAATTCGGGATTGGGGATGGTCTCGCGGCTGCCCATGAACTGCACCAGGTTGTAGTACTGCGGCAGCAGCGTTTCGGTGAAGTACAGCACCTGGGCGGCCAGCCAGTCGTCGGGGAACTTGGCGCCCTCGATGCGCACGGTCAGGCGGTTGATCTTGCTGGCGTTGGGCGCCTCGTCGACGTACTCCAGGTAGGTGCCGTCGGGCGCAAACATCACCAGCTGCAGCAGCTTGCCGTCGGTGTAGTAGAAGATGTCGCCCGGCGTGTAGCCGGTGATGGCCTTAGGATTGACGCGCTTCGGCGCAGGCGGCCCGGCGGTCTGGAACGCCTCCTGCAGCACACTCGGGTCGAAGCCGGTGCCGCCGCCGCCGTTCCCGCCGCCCGTTCCACCGCCACTGTTATCGCCAGCGCCTTCGCCGCCGGCACCGCCGCCAGTGCCACCGCTGCCCGGGGCACCGCTGCCAGGCAGGCCGGCGACTGTCGCGGGCGTCTTAGGCAACTCGAAATCGAAGGACATGTCGACCACCGGGTCGTCGGTCATCTGGTCGGGCGTGGCTTCGAAGTAAATGCCGCGCACCGGCTGGTCGTCGAAGATGTTGGTCAGCTCGAGGTTCCAGCAGTTGCTGCCGCGCAGCTGGCCGAAGTTGGTCGGGTAATCGCCCTTCACCAGCTTGAACTCGATGGCGTTCAGCGCCGCCGCGCTGAGCTGTACCAGCGCGCGGGCGCGGAACTCGTCGCGCAACATCCCCGTGCCGGGGATCGTGCCGATCATCTCGGGCGCGGGCCCCACGCTGGGCTGCGCCGCGCTCAGCGCGGCCGGGCCCAGCAGCGTCAAGGCGGCGATCAGCACCGCCAGCCGGCTAAAGCGAATCTTGCTGGTATGCATTGCTTGCTGTCTCGTCCAGTTGTTTTTGTTCTTCCCGCTCAACATTCAGACTATACTTCGCGAGTTGTCGTTCGCGGTATTTCTCTAAAACCTTCTTTTCCCGGTGCTTCGTGAGCAGCAGGCCGCGCGCCTCCTCCATCTCGCGCCTGAGCTGCATCACGCGCTGCGCCTGGGCGCGCAGTTGGTCGCGCAGCAGCACGGTGTAGCTCTCCAGCGACAAAAGCAGCGTGGAGTCGGTGCGCCCTTCCGAGCGCAGCTTGGCCAGCTCGTTGTAGGCGTCATTCAGCGCATCGCGGATCGCCAGCAGCGACTGCTCGGCGCTACGCACCGCCGCCTGCTTCTTGGCGAGCTGCTGGCGCAGCGTGTCGAGCTCCAGCCCCTTGATGTTTTCCAGGCTCTGCAGCCGGAAGCGGAATTTCCGCATCGCTAACCGCCCGCCGGCGCCGGCGCTGCAGCCAGCTTCAGCACATGCTCGACGAACTCGCGCTTGCCCGTGCTGTACGCCTCGCGGTCGCGGGGATGCTGCTGCATCAGCTCGCGCTTCAGCTGCTCGTACTGCGCAGTCGTCGCTGGATGGCTGCGTAGAAAGTCGCGGAACGCCAGGTGGCGCTTAAGTTCAGGGCAGTCCTTGGCGCAGACGTAGAGGTTGTGCTCCGCCCAGACACGGCACGCGCCGTTGCGCGGCACGTCCTCGCCCAGCCGGCCGAAGGCGTGGCGGCCAGCGATGCCCAGTTCGCCCTGGTAGGTGTAACCGGCCGGCGCCAGTGCGCGGATCGCCTCCAGCAGCTGCTGCTCGGCAGCAATCACCACATCGATGTCGATGATCGGCTTGGCGGCCAGATTCGGCACCGCCGTACTGCCGACGTGCTCGATGGCCACGGCCAGCCCGCTCAGCGCGGAGCCGAGCACGGCGCTGAGCTGCCCGAACTCCACGGGCCACGCCGGATCATAGTTTTCGATTAAGAATATGCTCATCGCCTTGCCCTCGTGAATAGCTGTCCCACCCGGCGGACGCTTAAGTCCCACTCGTTCATTATCCCATTGCGTATTTTCAAAGCTGCACAGGCATTGCCGCTGCCAGCCCCGGTTTACCCTAGACGGGCAGCGGGCCCTCGACCAGCGACTTGAGTTCGGCGACCGTCTGGTCGAAACTGCACTTCTCGAAAATTCCCTGCCGCAGAAAGGCGCGCAGGTGCTCGATGTAGCGGATCGCCTGATCGATGCGCGGGTTGTTGCCCACCTGGTAGGCGCCGATGTTGATCAGGTCCTCGGCGTCGCGGTACGTCGCCATGATGCTGCGCCCCCACTGCGCCAGGCTGAGGTGCTCCTCGCTGACCACCTCGGGCATCACGCGGCTGATGCTCTCCAGTATGTCCACCGGCGGCAGCTGGCCGTCCACCAGCAGCCGTCGCGACAGCACGATGTGGCCGTCAAGCACGCTTCTGGCGATGTCCGCCACCGGCTCGTTCATGTCGTCGCCTTCGACGAGGATCGTCAGCAACGCGGTGATCGAGCCCTGCTCGCTGAGGCCCGCGCGTTCGCAGAGCCGCGGGATCTGCGCGTAGACCGAGGGCGTATAGCCGCGCGTCGTCGGCGGCTCGCCGAGGGACAGGCCGATCTCGCGCAGGGCGTAGGTGTAGCGCGTCAGACTGTCCATCAGCAGCAGCACGTCCTTGCCGCGGTCGCGGAAGAACTCGGCCACGGTAAGCGCGATCTCCGCGCCCTTGAGCCGCAGCAGCGGCGATTCGTTGCTCGGCACGGCGATGACCACGCTGCGCTTCAGCCCTTCCTCGCCCAGGTCGCGCTCGATGAAGTCCTTGACCTCGCGGCCGCGCTCGCCGATCAGCGCGATAACGTTGATGTCGCTGGCGGCGTTGCGCGCGATCATCCCGAACAGCGTGCTCTTGCCGACGCCGCTGCCCGCCATCACGCCCAGCCGCTGGCCTTTGCCCCAGGTGAGGAAGGCGTCGATGGCCTTGATGCCCGAGGGGATGCGCTCCTTGATCCGCGGGCGATGCAGCGGCGATGGCGGCTGCTGGTTGACGGCGCGCATGGTGCCGCGCGGCAGCGGTGAGCCGCCGTCCAGCGGCCGCGCCAGCCCGTCGAGCACGCGGCCCAGCCAGCCCTCGTGCACCGGCACGGCGAAGCTGCGGCCCGTGGTGCGCACGCGTGTGCCGACGCTGATGTCGCTGGAAAAGTCGAAGGGCATTAAGAGCGCGGTGTTGTCGCGCACGCCGATAACCTCGCAGGCCAGCGGCGCGGCCAGCCGGTCGTTTTCCAGGTAGCACAGCTCGCCGATGAACACCGGCGGGCAGGTGACCTCGATCACCATGCCGGTGACGCGGCGCACGCTGCCGCGGCGGGCGGCGGGTTCAACCTCCGCTACCCAGCGCTGCGCCTCCTCGTAGAGCCGCGCAGTCATGCTAGCCGGCCTCCGCGGGGTTCGCCGGCGGCAGCTGGTCCGTGCCGGCTTCAAGCGCGGCGGCACGCTCTTCAAGATGCGCCAGCACCTTCGCGAGCGACGCCGACAGGTCGAAGTCGATGCTCACGCCGTTGATCCGCGCGCTGAACTGGTCTGGCTTGAGCGACTCGTCGATCGTCAGCTCGACGCGTTTCACGCTGATGCCCGCGGCGGGCAGCGCGCTGAGCAGCGTGGGGTCGGAGGTCACGGCGTTGAACGTCGCCGGATGTAGCGCGACGACCACTACCTGCTCGGGCTTGAGCAGCGAGAACGCGCGGGCGATCAGCGGGCCGACGTAGGCTTGTGGCCGTGCCAGCTCCGCGCCCAGCACCTGCCTTGCCACGGCCAGCACCAGGCTGAACGCCGGCTGTTCGATGTCCTTGAGATAATCGTCCTGGCGCGTGCGCAGCTCGGCGCCGGCAGTCTCCAGCGCCCTGAGCGCCGCGCCGTAGCGCTCCAGGTACTGCTTTTCCACGTCCGCGCGGATGCGCTTGTCCAGCTCCGCGGCGCGCTGGTTCAGCTCGTGCTCAGTCTCCTCGCGCAGCTTGGCCGCCGCGGCCTGGCCGCCGCGGCGCAGCTCCTCGGCCTGCGCCTTGGCCGCAGCCAGGATGCGCGCCGCCTGCTGCTCGGCGCTGGCCAGCAGGGTGGGCTTAAGTCCGGCAGCGTGCGCTTCGCTGGCGGAAGGGGCGACGAAGGGACTCTCGACGGGGATATCCTCATCGAGCTCCGGCATGTCGACGATGGGCGCGCGCGGCTCGACCAGCACTTCCTGGCCTTTCTCCGCCTGCTTGCCCTTCAGCACATGCTTTGCCATTGTTTGATAGTGGCGCAGGCGGCTCGCCTGCGTACTACTGGCAGGCCAGCGGCCTGCCCCACCTAATATTCCTGCATCCTGCTCTCTGAGGCCTGCTTAGACGAACGCCGTTTCGCCGCCGCGCTCGATGATGATCTCGCCGCTGTCCTCCAGGCGGCGGATGATGTTGACGACGCGCTGCTGCGCATCCTCCACGTCCTTCAGCCGCACCGGCCCCATGAAGTCCATGTCTTCCTGCATGCTGCCCGCCGCGCGCTTGCTCATGTTGCGGAAGATCTTCTCCTTGACCTCGTCGGTGACGCTCTTCAGCGCCAGCGCCAGGTCCTTCTTGTCCGCCTGGCCGAGTACCGTCTGCACCGCGCGGTCGTCGAGAATCTTGATGTCCTCGAAGACGAACATCAGCCGCTTGACCTCGTCGGCCAGCTCGGGATCGCTGTCCTCGAGGTTCTCCATGATCGCCTTTTCCGTGCCGCGGTCGACGCGGTTGAGCACCTCGACGAGGTTCTTTACGCCGCCGCTCTGGGCGATCTCGGTGGTCATCACCGCACTGACCTTCTGCTCCAGCACGCGCTCGACCTCGCGGATCACCTCCGGGCTGGTACGGTCCATGCTGGCGATGCGCCGCGCCACGTCGACCTGCACCTCGGGGGGCAGCCCGCCGAGCACCGGCGCGGCGTCCTCCGGCGAAAGGTAGCACAGGATCAGCGCGATGGTCTGCGGATGCTCGCCCTGGATGAAGCTGAGCAGCTGCTTGGCGTCCGTATGCTTGAGGAAGTCGAAGGGCGTGACGCGCAGGAAGCTGGACAGCCGGCCGATGATCTCGTCGGCGCGGCTCTCGCCCAGCGCGTTCTCCAGCACGCTGCGGGCGTACTCCACGCCGCCCTGCATGATGTACTCCTGGGCCACGGCGAAGTTGTAGAACTCGCGCAGGATCTCCTCCTGCAGCGCCGGGTCGACCTTCTTGAAGTTGGCGATCTCCAGCGTGATCTCCTCAATCTCTTCTTCGGCGAGGAGCTTGAGCAGCTTGGTAGCGACCTGCTGGCCGAGCGAGATGATCAGAATCGCCACCTTCTGCTTGCCGTTGAGGTCTGCCACCATCAGATCACGCTGGGCCATCTCGATCCTTATGCCGCCTTGCTCTTCACGCTCAGTGTTTATATCGCTGCCACCCGCGGTGGCTTGAGACTAGGAGTCCTCCAGCAGCCAGCTGCGCACCAGGGACACCACCTGGCCGGGATTCTTGTCGATCATGCGGCCGATCTCCTGGCGCATCTGGTCCTGTTGCGTCGCTCCGATCTCGTCCAGCCGCCTGAGCGAATAGCCCGGCTCGGTCTGTTCGCTGATTTCGAAGCCCTCGCCGCCGCGCGCCATGCCCGCCGCCGCCAGCGCCATGTCGTCGCGCGGCAGAGCGCTGCCGATCACGCCACGCAGCAGCACCATCAGCAGCCCGACCATCAGCAGCGCCACCACCCAGCCGGCGATGCGCGCCATATTGCGCGCACTCTGCTGGCGCAGGTACTCCTGCGTGGCCGCTTCGCCGCCGCCGCCGGTGAACTGGAACGCCTGCACGTTGATACTGTCACCCTTGCTGACGTCGGCGCCGATCGCCGTGGCTACCAGTTGCTCCACGCTGGCCTTGGCCGTTTCGTCCCAGGTGTCGGTTGACAGCGCGACAGCCGCCGAGCGCCGCGTAATCGTCCCCGGCGGCAGGTCCTCCAGCGAGACCTTCTTGTTCACCAAATAATCGACGATCAGGTCGTACTTGCTCTGCTCGCTCTGCTGCGATTCGCCGCCCGAGATCCCGAGATAGCCGGGGATGTTGCTCGTCGTGCCCGGCACTCCGCCCGGCTCCGACGTGCCGCCGGTGGAGCTTTCGCGATGCTCCTCCGTGCGCTTCTCGATGCCCTGTTCATCCACCACCGGCGTGTAGGTTTCGCTTTCGTTGTGAATCGCGCGGAAGTCCACCTCCACCGTCACCGACGGGCTGACCTTCCCCGCCCCGTACGGCCCTTCCAGCACTGTGCGGATCTTGTCCTCGTAGTCGCGCTCGACGCGGTCGCGGAAGCGCGCCTGCAGGTCGGTGGCCGCCAGGCCGGCGAGCTGCGTGGCGTTGGCCGCCTCCTCATCGCCGGTGAGCGGATTGCCCGCGCCGTCGACGATCGTCACATCTGCCGCCGCCAGCCGCGGCACGGCGTTGCTTACCAGATGCCGCACGCCCTGCACCTGCGATTTGGAGAGCAGCTGGCCCGGCTTGAGCGCCAGCGCCACCGAGGCCGTGGAATGCGCGCTGTTATCGAGAAATGATGTCTCGGGGGCGATGGAGAGCAGCACGGTGGCGCTGTCCACCTGGGCCATCGCCTCCAGCGTGCGCGCCAGCTCGCCCTGCAGCGCCCGCTGCATCTTGATCGCCGTTTCCGTCTCGGTCACGCCAAGGTCGCGCTTGTCGAACAGCTCGAAGCCGACTTTGCCCCGCGGCAGTCCCTGGCCCGCCAGGTTCAGGCGCAGGTCGTAGACCTGCTCGGCGGGCACGAGGATGTCGCGGCCCTCGTTCTCCAGCTTGTACTCGACGCGCTGCTTCTGCAGTTCCTCGACGATCCGTGAGGCGTCGGCCGTCTCCAGGTTGCGGTACAGCGGCGCCTTGACCGGCGGCGCGGCGATGGCCAGCACGATCGCCGCCATCGCGCCGACGATCAGCAGCGCGGGCACGCCGACCACCAGCGCCCGCTGCAGCGGGTTGAGCGTCCGCCAGAACTGCATCAGGCGCGGCACTAGCTGGTCCATGCGCCGTTACCTCCTGCCGCCATCCACATTGCCTTCATCACCGCCACCATCAGTATGCGCCGCTGCTAGACCTGCATGCGGCTGATTTCCTGGTACGCCTCGATTACTTTATTGCGCAGCTGCAGCGCGAAGTTCAGCGCCAGATCCGCCTTCTGCACCGCCAGCACGACCTGGTTCACGTCCGTGATCTGGCCGGCGGCGAGCTGCTGCTGCATTACTTCCGCCGAGTTCTGCATCTCGACCAGCTGGTCCAGCTGCTCGCGCATGATGGAGACAAAGCTGGCGCTGCCTTCCTGCAAGCTGCCTGCTTCCTGCGCCGGGCGGGGCGCCAGCGGCTGGATCGCCGCGATCGTCCGGTCGATCGGCGTGATGCTCATTCCAATATCCATGCCATTCCTCCAAGCCTATCCAGGCTTCCCGGGCTCGCGCAACTAGCCCTGCAACATCGACAGCGAGCGCATGAAGTTGCCCTTGACCGCTTCGATCACCGTCGCGTTGGCCTCGTAGGCGCGGCTGGCGGCGATCAGGTCGACCATTTCCATCACCACATCCACGTTGGGATAGCTGACGTAGCCCTGCGCGTCGGCGTCGGGGTGTTCCGGCTGGTAGACCTTGCGCAGCTCGCTGTCGTCGTCCACCACGTCCGCTACCTTCACGCCGCGCGGCGACTGCTGCGCGTCCTGCAATTCCATGAACACCGCCAGCTGGCGCCTGAACGGGCCGCCCTCCGGCGTGCGCGTGGTCTGCGCGTTGGCGATGTTGCCGGCGATCAGGTCCATCCACTGCCGGTTCGCCGTCAGTCCGCTGGCGGCAATGTTCAGATTGCCAAACGGATCCTCCATGCCTGCTCCTCCATTCCCTGGCGCCTGCCTTCACTGGCGCCCGCCATATTCCCCGCTACATGCGTCCGTCGCGAATCACCAGCCGGTACTGCTGGATCTTCTTGGACGCCAGCTGCGCCATCGCAGCATACATCAAGCTCGACTTGGCCTGCTCGGCCATCTCGCGATCCAGGTCCACTCCGCCCATGTCGGCGCGGTAAAACAGGTTTTCCTCCACTACCTCGCGGGCCACGGTGTGCATCACGCGCTCCACGCGCTGCGCCCAGTCGGGCACTGCTGCGGCACCCGTGGCTGCTGCGCCTTCCGTGTCCGGTTGCGGGCCCAGTGCCGCGGCCAGCTCTTCGGTGAAGGAGATATCGCGCCGCTTGTAGCCCGGCGTATTGACGTTGGCGATGTTCTGGGCGATCAGCGTCTGCCGCAGGCTGAGCGCGTCGAGGCTCTGCGCCAGCGCCGCAAATGTGACATCCCTCGCCAACACATCCACTGTAAGCTCCCCGTAACGCGCAGGCGGGGCCGAACTCGCCGCCTTCCTTCCGCCGGTCCGCTCTTCCTCGTCCGGCACACCATCATAACAAATGCACTGGCGGCTGTCGCCCTCGGCGCGGCAAAGCCGGCCGGAATCGCGCCTATTTATATTTATTTCGTCGCGGTTACACCGGCCTTTAACTTGAAGCGGCGCTCAGTTGATCACATTTCGGTTAAGTCGGCAGCGCGCCTGCCGTTTCCGCGGGTGGCAGATGCGATAGCGTTCGCCCGATGGCTAATCCGCCGCCGCCGCACTGCCGATACACTTTAGCGGGAGCCAGCGTATGGATTACTCGCAGCAGCAGCGGGCCTACATCATCGCCGAGGCGGGGATCAACCACGGCGGCGACATGGCGGTCGCCGCGCGGATGCTTCAGGCCGCGGCGGAGGCCGGCGTGGATGCGGTGAAGTTCCAGAGCTTCACCGCCGGCACTCTGACACACAGCGTGCTCGCCGCCGACCAGCATGAGTTCTTCGCGCGCTACGAGCTCAGCCGTGATGAGCACCGCGAGCTGGCCGCGCTGTGCCGTGCGCGCGGGCTGGACTTCATCTCCACGCCCTTCGACTTCGGCATGGTGGACTTGCTGGCCGAGCTTGGCGTGCCGGCCTTCAAGATCGCGAGCTGCGACCTGACCAACCTCCCGCTGATC
>Ga0315287_10002298_pt1 | contig 18017 bp, 10 predicted proteins | sample YL17G11_0_MG_FD_205037 | JGI IMG/M metagenome (GOLD analysis project Ga0315287, IMG submission 205037) | Sediment microbial communities from Yellowstone Lake, YNP, Wyoming, USA - YL17G11_0 | ecosystem: Environmental > Aquatic > Freshwater > Lake > Sediment | place: USA: Wyoming | collected...
GGATCAGCACAAGTCGATTCGTCTGAGCGGCCACTCGCTGGGCGTTCTCCAAGGTGACTTCCCAACGGACCGGCTGTTGAGCATACCCACCCAAAGGAGTTAATATGGACAAAGCCAGCGAGCACAACAGAGTATTTATTTTGTGCATTTAGCCCATCCTCGCGCGCGAAAATTGGTCGACAGCACGAAACATTGTCATCTAAGTATCGGAAGCAGCGTGGCTGGAAGTCGTGTCAAAATTTGCCGCTTGGGGGGAATTTGGCGGTTTTTCCTATCGTTTTCTCTGCAAAAGCTGCACACCCGCCCTTGCTTTGCTTGCAGGACTGGTGTATGATCTAAGAGTTGACCCTCTAGTGAGCGTTGGTTATTGGACGCTGGGTTGCCGTGCGGACAGCGCACGATGTCTAAGTTTTCTCCCGTGCAGACTGGTAAAGGTTCTTCCTGCACGGGGCTGTTTTAGGGACCGGCAGGCGGTCCATCAAGAAAATACACGCGGTGAGAATGTTGATGTGCGGCTTGACAGGATTCCACCCGCGGTTAAGATAGCCATAGTTTGAGTTCTGCCTGGCAGGTAGGCGATTCTGGCCCGCGATCTTCAATGATCGGGCCGGCCTTGTAGAGGAATCCTCTGCGGGGAACCCAAGGCGCCTCTCGACCTGAAATACTCTGCTGTTGACTAATGTGTACCTTGGGAATCGGTTCCAGCCGCAGTCGCATCTTGCTTCCATAGCGGCGCATTGGGATCCATCATTACGTATATGGAAATCGGCAAACGGAAAAAAGGCGGCCGCCCGCGCGGCCGCAGCGGGGGTCCCGGTCCAAATCAGCGTGGCGGCAACAACCAACGATATGGCGCCCGGCCGTACCGCGATCGCAGCAACACCGGGGGCAGCAACACCGGGGAGGGCGATAATCGCAATCTCGAACCGGCCGACAACGGCGAGCCGGGGCCAGTCGAACCCGGCAGCGGCATCCTCGAGTTGCACCCCAACGGTTACGGCTTTCTCCGCAATCCGGACAACAACTACATCCGCGAGATGACCGACCCCTTCGTGCCCGGCAGCATGATCGAGAAGTACGGTCTCCGGGAAGGCGTGCTGATTCACGGCATGGTCCAGGCCGGACGCCGGCAACAAGGGCCGCGTCTGCGGGAGGTTACCGACGTCGACGGCATGCCGCCCGACGAATACAAGAACGTCAAATATTTCGACGAACTGACGCCCATCAACCCCGAATCGTGGCTGAAATTGGAGGTTGGGCCCGAGCCGCTGACCACCCGCGTGATGGACCTGCTGACGCCGCTGGGCAAAGGGCAGCGGGCGCTGATCGTAGCCCCGCCCCGAACCGGCAAAACGATCCTCCTACAGCACATCAGCCTGGGCGTTTCCACCAACTACCCCGACGTCAAACTGATCGTTCTGCTGATCGACGAGCGGCCCGAGGAAGTCACCGACATGAAGCGGGCGGTCAAGGGCGAAGTGGTCGCCAGCAGCCTGGACCGCGACGTCGAAAGCCACGTCCGCCTCTCCCAACTGGTCGTCGAGCGCTGCAAACGCCTGGCCGAGATGGGCAAGGACGTGGTCATGCTCATGGACTCGATCACCCGGCTTGCCCGCGCGTTCAACAAGTGGGTCGGAAACACCGGTCGGACGATGAGCGGCGGCGTGGACATCAAGGCCATGGACATCCCGAAGAAGCTCTTCGCCACGGCCCGGCTGTTCGAGGAAGGCGGCTCGCTTACCATCGTCGGCACGGCCCTGATCGACACCGGCAGCCGCATGGACGAACTGATCTTCCAGGAGTTCAAGGGCACCGGCAACATGGAACTGGTGCTCGACCGCAAACTGGCCGACCGCCGCGTTTGGCCGGCCATCGACATCAGCCAATCGGGCACCCGCCGCGAAGAGAAACTGCTGTCGTCGGAAACCCTGCGGGCAGTCACCATGCTGCGCCGCACCCTCTCGACCATGCACCCCGTCGACGCCATGGAGCAACTGACCTCCAAGTTGGCGAAGTTCAAAACGAACCAGGAGTTCATCGACTTGATCAGCGGGGCGAAAGCGGTCGAGTACTAGCCCGGATCAGTTCTGTAGGTGGCGCGAGGTCGCGGAAGTCTCTGGGCAAGAATGGGGGAACCGCATGTGTCTTTCGGGCAGCGGGAACGATCGGGCAATGAAACCAGCCGATCGACATTGCTCTGCATCTATTGTCAATGACGGACGCGCTCGTGCGTTGGCAGGCGCCGCACAAACACTTGCCGAGTGGCGCGCGCGGGTGACGGCGGAAACTGAAGAAAAGTACGCATCGCGTCTGGAGCGAGCGGGAATCATTCGCCGTTGCTGGCTTCGACTCCGAATGAACCGGGAAATCCAACGCCAGATGCGCCGTGAAGAAGAAAAAATTGCTCCGCGCAATGCCATGTACGGGACCGCCTCACATCGCTAACCGGTGGGCGCGACGGGGTCGGATCGCTGAGGACTTCAGCGGCTGGGCGGGGGTGGGCGATTGGTTGGCTTCCGCCCTGAAATCAGCGGGCGGAGCACGGTTCGCGGCAGCCGGCTGATGGTCGAGCGGCGGTGGTTGGCAACGGATCGCGGCGTGGACGGCGCGTTCATCGGCATCCCTCCTCCCTCCTCCCTTCGAGCGGCCCCTCGTTCGCGCAAGGGGGACAGTCCCATTTTCGCGGCGGTCGAGCACTTTCGCATAGCAATGTCGCTGGCGCCGGGAAAATCGGGACAGTCCCCTGCAAACGACTCTTTTTTTCTATCGAGGGGGCGTCCCATACTCTTGTCGGCATTCCACCAGAAAACTCAACATGCCGACCGCCGGTTCGTCGCCGGGTATGCGTGCGGATTCGCCGATTCGAGCGGCGTTGACGATTATTCCGCGCAGCGAGGCAAGTTCTACGTCTCGGGGAAGATCATCGACTCGGCGAAACACCGGTGGAACTCGGCGTCGGCCGAGAGATCGACGTGCTCGATCCGCAGGGCCAACTCGTCGGCCAGCGTCCGGGCGCGGCGCGACAGGGCCGCCAGCCGGGCGCCGGCCAGCGCGGTGTTGCCCATGTAGCGGATGCGGCCGCGTTCGATCCGGCTGGGCAGCAGTCCGATCCGCTGGGCGTTGCTGCGGCGGATAAAGTTGCCGAACCCGCCGCCAATCAGCACGCGATCCAGGTCGTCCGGCTTCAGCCCGGCGCGCCGCAGAAGGATGGCGATGCCGGCCCGAATCGCGCCGGTGGCAAGCTGCAACTCGCGGAGGTCGCGCTGCGTGAGCTCGATAGGTTGCCCCTGGGCGGTTTCGGCCGGCGCGACAAGCTGGAACGAAACCTGTCCGTCGTGCAAGACCACGCGCTGTGCCAGGTCGGGCAGCAGGTTGCCGGGCAGTTGGTCGGGCGGTTGCAGTTTGCCGTTGGCCGCCAGCAGCCGATGCCGCAGCAACTCGGCGGCCACGTCGATCAGGCCCGAGCCGCACAGGCCCACCGGCGGGACGTTGCCGATGACGTTGATCCGCAGCCGGCCGTCGACGGCCACTTTTTCGATGGCCCCGGCGCTGCCGCGCATGCCGCAGGAGATGCGGGCGCCCTCGAAGGCCGGCCCAGCCGCGGTGGAAGCGGCCGACAGTCTTCCGCCGGCCATCAGCACAATCTCGCCGTTGGTGCCGATATCGACCAGCAGGGTCGGCGCCGCGGCATCGGCCAGGCCGGTGGCCAGGATGCCGGCTACGGTGTCGCCGCCCACGAAACTGCCGATCACCGGCAGCACGCAGGCGATGCCGCGGGGATGGATGTGCAGGCCGAGTTCGGCCGCGCGGAAGACCAGCCCGCGTCCGCCGGCCGGAACGAACGGCACTTCGCCCAGCCAACTCGGGTCGACGCCGCAGAGCAACTGCTGCATGGTGGTGTTGCCGGCGAAGGTCAACTCGTAGATTCGTTCGCGTGGGATGCCCGCCTGTAGGCACAATTCGCCGAGCATCTCGTCGACGGCCAGCACGATCGCCTCGTGCAACTGTCGCAGGCCGCCGGGGTTTTGGCGGACGTGGAGGATGCGGGAGAGGACGTCGTCGCCGAATCGCGTCTGCGGGTTGATGCGCGAGGCAACGGCCCATTCGCTGCCCGTGCCCAGGTCGAGCAGCATTGCCACCAGCGTGGTGGTGCCGATGTCGATCGCGACGGCGAAGGCGTCGGCCGTGGTGTTGCCCGCCTCGAAGTCCATCAGGCGGCCATCGTCGAGCACGGCCGTGCCGCGGAAATCCAGTTCCCGCAGCCGGGCGGGAAGCTCGCGCAGCAAGGGAAGGTCAACCGTCAGGGGGCTGGAAAAAACGGGGACTGGCACCTCGCCGGAACCTGTTCTGGCGGCATCGTGCCTGCACGGCTCGGAGCCAGTCCCCGATTTTTCCAGCGCCCGCTCCAATCGCAGCATGTCGGCCGCATCGTCGCCGCGGGCAGGCGGAGCGAGTTCGACATAGCGTTTGCGGACCGGCGGGTCGTCGGAGGCGGGGGCCGCGGCGCCTTCGGTTTGCACGAGGATCTTGTATTGGGCAGCCGCCAGGGAAGTGGCGGGGATTTCAACTTCCGTCGGCCCGCACACGGGCGATTGGCAGGCCAATCGCCAGCCGGCCTGGAGTTCGGCGGGCGAGAATTGCCTGCGTTCGGTCGCCGTGGGTTCGGCGGCCCCTTGCGCGACCTTCACGCGGCACTTGCCACAGATTCCCTCGCCGCCGCAGGGAAGCTCCAAGACGATGCCCGCACCCGCGGCGGCCTCCACCAGCCGAGTGCCCCGCAGCACGTACACTTCCTTGCTCGACGGCCGAAAGGAGACGAGCACTTCCGTTTCGCGCATTACTGCTGGTCCTCCGGCGGATGGTTCTGCACCTGCTGCAAAAGCTCGACGAACTTGGCCGCGGTCGGGGTGAACACCTTGCGCTGTCGATGGATGATGCCGATCGGCCGCCGCATCTCCGGCGCGATGAGCCGAATGGCCACCAGCGACTTGCCCCGCACCTCATCGCGAACCGTCGGCTCGGGCAGGATGCTGACGCCGGCCCCGATCTGCACGGCCTGCTTGATGGTTTCGATATTGTCGAACTCCATCGCCACGCGGATGCCCACCGCTCGTTGCCGGAGGTGGCGATCGATTTCCTTGCGGATGCTCAGGTCGCGATCGAAGCCGACGAAATCCAGGCCCTGCAGATGCTCGGCGGTAACCGCTTTGTGGATGGTCAGCGGGTGTCCGGGCGGACAGACGACCACCATCTTCTCCGAGCGCAGCGGGATGACGTTCAGGTCGGGCGACGCGGTGGGATAAGAGACGATGCCCAGATCGACCTCGGCGTTGAGCACGGCGTCGTAAACCTTGTTCGGCCGAAGATACTCGAGCCGCACCTTGGCCTTGGGATAGCGGCGCATGAAGTCCTGCATGCAGCGGCTCATGTCGTGCAGCCCGACGGAGTAGATGGCCGCCACGCGCACCAGCCCGCTGATCTCCATGCGCAGCGAGCGGACGCGTGCCTCGACGGATTCGTAGAGTTCGAGCACCTCGCGGAAGCCTTCGTAGGCGGCCTGCCCCTCGGGAGTCAGAACAAAGGGCCGCTTGCTGCGATCGACCAACTGCGCGGCGAAGTGCTGCTCGACGCGATGCACCGATTGGGTGGCCGCCGATTGGCTGACCTCGTTGATCTTTGCCCCGCGCGAAAAGCTCTGATGCTGGACGACGTCGCAGAAGATTCTGAGCGTTTCGATGTTCATAAGGGCATCTTATCATAAGCATAGCTTATGTTCAAGCCCTTGGGGCCGGCAGAAAATGGACTACCGGCCACGCCCCACTGTAGGACGGATTTCCTAATCCGTTCTATAAGCGGGACGGATTAGAAAATCCGTCCTATAGGCGGGACGGATTAGGAAATCCGTCCTACGGGTATGCTAATTCCTGCCGGCTGTCTACCGTCCGAAGCCCACGAAGAAGCTGAACATTTCGTGGCGGTCGCCGGGTTGCCAGGCGATGGGGAAGGCGAAGTCCAGGGCGATCGGCGCCGGTCCCATGGCGGGCACGACGATCCGCAGGCCGAAACCGGGCGCTACGCGGTACTTGTCGTTCCATTGGTTGATCGACGGTTCGACGGTGCCCGTGTCGCAGAAGACCACCGCCCGAAGCATGTCGTCGGCCGTAATGGGGAACAGATACTCGATGGAGCCGAGCAACTCGAAATCGCCGCCCACCAGTACCCACTGGCCGCTGTTGAAATCGAACTTCTGCGGCGATGCGGCGCGGAACTGGAAGCCGCGGATTGTCGAGAATCCGCCCGCGTAAAAGCGTTCGTAGATTGGCGTGTTTTCGCCGGTCCAGCCGCCGTGCGCGTTCAGGCTCAATACGTGGCGGCCGGATCCGTCGGGCCGTTCGTACAGGGTGAAGTATTTCCGCAGGTCGATTTCCGCCCGCGGATACTGGAACGAGCCGAGCACCTGCTCGACCGACATTTCGATCAAATGGCCTTCGGTGGCCAGGAAGGCGTTGTCGCGCTTGTCGTACGCGAGCGAGAGTTGGAAGCCGTGCAAGGCCAGATCGCGGTTCGAGACCTCGGCCAGATCGGGCAAGAGCGGGGCAATCGGGTTGGTGATGTTGATCTTCGCCCCGCGGTAGGCGATGTTGCCGGAGAGATCGGGGAGGAATTGGTAACCCAGGGCCGTGCGCCCGCCGACCCGCTGGTCGGTGTATTCGCTGTAAATGCGGCTGTAGTAGTATCCGCTCAACCCCATGCTCACGGGCGTGTTGAACAGGTAGGGCTCCTGAAAGTTGATCATGTACCGCTGCACTTGGGTGCCGGGCACGGCCTCGATGCGCATGCGCTGGCCCGCGCCGCGCCAGGCCGTGGCGTTGCGGATGTCTTCCCAACTGCGGGGGAAGCGCGTCCAGTCGAAGTTCTGCTCGTCGATCACGATCTGGCCGACCATGCCGGCGTCGGAGTTGATGCCCACGCCGAACATCAGCCGCCCAGTCATCGTCTCTTCAGCGGTGACGCCGAACGGCAGCGGCCGCGCGTTTTCACCGCCGTCGGGCGGGCCGTCGTTGAAGGGCGAAGTCTCGCTGAAAATCGGCCCGGGATAATACGGGCCCTCCGGCGAATCGATCGGCCGCTCCGGTCCGCTGCGCGGCCGTATCATCTGGCCGTACTGCGGCGCCGGCTGCACCGGGGCCGCTTGCGGCGCCGCGGGCTGCGGCGCGGTGTACGCGGGCGGCGCATCGTAAGTGCCGCTCGCCGGCACCCCGCTTGCGCCGGCCGGCGCGACCGAAGCGCCCGTCCAGTGCAACGGCGGCCGTTGGATCGAGGGCGTCGACTGGCCCGTGTCGGGCGTGTATTGAGTGAGGATCAGTCGCGACGGCGCCTGCTGCTGGCGACTCTCCCGCGAGAGGACGCCGGTCAGTTCCGTCAGGGTTTGGAGGAGATTCGGATTTGGGGATTGGGAATCAGGGATCGGGGATTGGAGATTGGGGATTTGCCGACCACTCTCGACTCTCCGCTCTCGACTCTCCACTGGCTCTTGCGGCCCAATGTACCGCCCGCAATCCAGTGTCACGGTCAACTGCCGGTCCTGCGACGGCTGATCGCCGGTCGAAGGCGGATACCAGGCGGTCCGCGGCTGCGGATCGGGGCTCTGGCCGCGGAACCCCGTGCCCGGCGTCCCCATTCCACGTTTTGGCCTTCGAGCCACTTCAGGCTTCTTCGGGCCGCTCTCCGGGTTCTCGTCGTTTTCCTGATCGGGCGGGCTGAAGACGATTTTCGGCGCGTTGCCGGTGGCGGGGTTGCTCTCGAACAGTCCGCACGCCCGGAGCCGTCGCTCGCTGTTGCGGACCTCGCGGATGTCGACGATATCGCCCGGTCTGAGCGAGAGGCGGTTCAGCACGGTGGTAAGCTGCGTGTGCGGATATTCGCCCTTGATATCGACGTTGATCTTGCCCACGCGGTAACGGTCGCCTTCCTTGATGTTGTAGACGAGGTCGAGTTGGCCCGGTTCTTCCAGAAAGCGCGGATCGGCCTTGACGTCGCTGAATACATAGCCGATGCCGCCATACCTGTCCTGCAGGACGTTGACGTCGGCGGTCATCTTGGACTGGTTGAAGTAGTCGTCGCGAGTGAGCCTCAGCGCGGCCAGCAGTTCCTCGCTGGTGAACTTCGTGTTGCCGACGACCGACACGTTGCGAATCTTGTATCGCGGCCCTTCGTCGATCACAAAGGTGACCGTGACCCAGTTTTCTTTCTCGTTGAATTCCAATTCGCGGCCGATGCGTGCGCGGAAGAAGCCCAGGCCGCGGTAGTAGGCCGTCAACCGTTCGACGTCCTCGTCGATCTGCTTGCGGTCCAGTTCGCCCTTGAAGAGCCAAAGGAACGGGGGCCCCGATTTGATCTGCGTCCGCAGCCGGCCGTCGCTGGCGATGGTGTTGCCGACGAAGCCGGTCCAGAAGACCTTCTGCTTGAGGCCTTCGTTGATCAGAAAGACGGCCCGGCGATCCTCCGGCTTGTCGCCCTCCAACAGCGCGATCCTTGCGCCGCTGAAGCCGCGTTTATGGTAGAAGTCTTCGAGCTTGCGGCGGGCCTCTTCGATGGCGAAGGGGTCCATCGCGTCGCCCACCTTCAAGTCGGCCTCTTTCTGCAAAACCTTCTTGCGAATCTCCTTACAGCCGACGAAGAGCACTTCCTTCAACTGGGGGCGTTCGAGCAACTCGAAGATCACGATCCGCCCGCCGTTGACCTGCTGCGAGTAGGTCTTGACGTTGACGAACATGTGGCTGTTGTCGAGCCGGCGGACGTCCTCCTCGATGAGTTCGAGGTCGAAGGGCCGGCCGGGCCGGGTGCGGATGTGCGGCTGAATCTTCTCCAGCGGCAGCGATTTGTTGCCCACGATGCGCACGTCGAGCACCATTTCCTGGGCGGGCCGCTCGGCGACCTGTTCCTGGGCGGGCAGCGCGGCGTCCTGCCCAAAGGCGGCGCAAATGCCTCCGCAGACGGCGGCAAGCCAGATCATCGGCCGCAACCGATTGGGCCAAGCGGGGTTGTAGCAGCCTATAGTGGTTCGGCGATCGGCCATCCCCGGCCCTTTCCGCGTTGTCGGAGACACAAGATGAGAATAAGGTCGCGTAGAAATACCCAAATAGTCGGGTTTCGGCAAGGGGAGTTCGGCGTGAATCGGCGATAAAGCCGGAGGGCGGGGTGAAATGGGAAAACTACGACAGTGTGCCCGGTGGGGCAGACATTTCTGCCTGCCCCTTCTGCCGAGAGCACTTCGGCAGACAAGAATGTCTGCCCCACCGTGTTGAGAAATGCGGGCTAATCCGGACAGCCGCGCCAGCCGGTGCATCCGGGCTGGCATATCCGGCACTCGCCCACGAGGCGTGAAGCCCGCCCCATCAGCCTCCGATACATGAGGATGAAGCGAGATTGCGACTCGGTAGGAGGCCCTTAGATGATGGACATTACTCGGAACCAGTACTTTTTCGCGGGGCTGGTGTGCTTGCTTCTGGGAGTCCAGCTCCGCATGGTCGAAGAGGTTGAGTTGACGCCGGAGTTCACGCAGTTTCTCGCCGAGCGAACCGGCCACCCGCTGGCCTCTGTCAATGCGGCCACGCAAACGCTGATTCAGTCGGACAAGCCGGCGGTCAAAAAGGTGGTTCGCCCGCCCGACTGGTCCGGCTGGGGGCTGATCTCCCTGGGCTGCGTGCTGATCCTGCACAGTTGGGCGATGAAGAAGCCGGGCAGCTAGCGCCGCATTTTTCACCACGGTGGGGCAGACATTCCTGTCTGCCCTTGAAATGTCGGCAAGCAGGGCAGACAGGAATGTCTGCCCCACCGAACACTCTGTCGTCTTGGAAGAAGCCGCCGTTAATGCCCGTGTCTATGGCCGTTTAGGTTCAGAAATCACTTCGACATTTTCAGTCAACCCGCCCAGCAGGGAGACTGCGCCAACCGCCTCCAGCAGATCGGCGTAGCCCTGTGTCGCCGCCCAAAGGGCGTCGAGTTGACCATTGTCGGTTTCCAAGAGCCGTTGTCGCACTTGGAGGAGCTTAATGATGTCGGTCTCTCCAGCCGCATAGAGACGTTCCATTCGCGTGGTTTGGCTGCGGACGGATTCCACCAGCGTCTGCGTGCGGCGCACCAGATCTTGTGCGTCATGCCACTTGACCAGCGTCGCTTGCACCTGTGCGGCGGTCCGTTGACGAAGTTGCGCCAACGCGATGCAATTGCGATGGTATTCCGCCTCGCGTTGGCGCAGCAGGGGACCGCCGGCGTTGAGAACCGGCACCGGCATGGTGGCGGTGAAACCATAGAAACTCACACCCGATTCATCCTTCTCGTAAGCCGGCCCCACGGATGGAATGGGCATCCGCTCGGCGCGAGCCAGCGCGACGGCCTCCCGCGCGGAGGCGGCAGCCGCATGGGCCGCCAGAATTTCCGGCCGGTTCGACACGGCCATGCGGATCAGCGATTCATCGTCTTCCAAAGCCGTTGCCGCCGGCAGCGTCATTCCGTCGTTGGGTGCCGCCGACGCGGCATACTCCGGAATGCCCAAGTGACTTCGAAGATCCGAGAGCGCGGCAACATACTCATGCGCGGCGATTTCCAATTGTTGCCGCGTGGAGTGACTTTCCACCTGGGCCAGCACGAGATCGGCGGGCGCCGCGCGCGTTGCCTCGACTTGTCGCCCCAAGGTCTCAACCAACCGCTGGTTGAACTCCACCAAGTCCCCGGCGACTTTTCGTTTGTCCCGCCGATAGAGGGCCGTTTGGTGGAGCCGATACGTTTGCACCAGAGCCGTCAGTTCCGCCTGAAGCACGACGAAACGGGTTTGGTTATAGGTGGCTTGGGCAATGGAAGCGCGCAAGGCGGTGCGATGCCCTAATTCAATCGGTTGGCTCCAAGTGACGTTGACCAGCGTCTGCAACGGGTTGGCGCCTCCGCTTTGCGCAGGCTCATATACCCAAGGGCGAAGGTCCAGCGACACCGTCGGATTCAAGCTCACGGGAAAACGCTGGGCAACCGCCCAAGCCTCGGCCGAGACGCGGACATCCTGCCGCTGGGCCACCAGGTTGGGATTTCGCGTAAGCGTCCATTCCAGAGCCGTGTGGAGATCGAACGTCACCGGCGGTGCGGGAGAACTCTCCTCTCGTTGATCCCCGCCTTCTCCTTGCGCCGGTTGTTGCTGGTCGGAAGATGGAAAGGGAGCGGGCGCTAGCGGCTGCAAAAAATCGGCAGCCGGAACCGGCAAGGCCGTTACGACAGAGAAGAACAGCGGCAGTACAGCCGAGAAGATCCGCATGTCGACTACGTCGGCAAAACCATAGTTCGTTCAAAACGTCAAAACCCTTACAGACTCGTTAATGGGTAAAATCGGCATATTTGCTTAACTGCTTGTCGCCTTTGCGAATTGTCTGCGCATGCTATCTAATCTGCCCATGTTCTAGGCGGATTCGCAGATTTCGGAGGCAACATGCGGAGATACCCCCACCTCCCGGTGGGCAGCTTGCCTTCTGTATTGCGGCCGATTAAGATTGGAGGTTTAGGTAATATACACACACTCTGACAATTTTTGACGTTTGGCCCGATGTCTCATCCAAGAAGACAGGCGTTGTTCGCGTCGATTTCTTGCCTGGCCGCGATCCTCATGCTTGGTTGCGGCGCCCGTGAAGCAACGGAGACGGTTCAGACAGGCGACGTGGAGGACGAGGCAGTTTTGGTTCGGGTGACGCCCGCCGAGCAACGAACCATTGCCCAAGTCATCCATGCGACGGCCTTTTGTGAAGCCTTACTGAGCCGCAGCGCGACGCTTGCGCCGGCAGCCGAGGGGCAAGTCGTCGGTATTCTGGCGCAACCGGGCGACACCGTGAAGAAGGGCCAGCCGATTGTGCAGCTTGACCGGCGGATGGCCGAGGCGAACCTCCATGAGAAAAGGGCCGCTTGCAACGAATTGACATCCGCACTGGAATTGCTGAAGGCACTACCCCGGCCTGAAGAGCAGAACATCAACAAACTGGCCACGGAAGACGCGATCGTTGGAGTGAGGAAAGCAGAAGCGGCCGTCGCGCGATTGCAGCCTTTGCTTGAGCGAAACGAAATCCCCAAGCAACAGATGCTCGACGCGAAACTCGCACTGGAGCAGGCGCGCATCCAGCAGCGGAAGGCCGAGGCCCAGTTCGCTCTGCTGATGTTGGGGCCGCGCCCCGAAGCCGTCAAGGAGGCCAAGGACCGCATCGCGGCGGCCGAGATGGCGGTGGCCACGGCTCAAACCGTGTGCGACCTGCTTACCATTCGCTCGCCTATCGACGGAGTGTTGGACAAAATTGCGTGCCGGCTTGGCCAGACGGCAACCGCGGGAACAGTCGTGGGTGAAGTGGCGGACACGCGACAACTTCATGCGCTCTTGTGGCTGCCGCCTCACGACGCGCGGCTGGTCCGCGCCGGACATAAGGCACAAATCCAGGCGACTGCTTCCGTAAAGGACTCTTCGGAACATGGCAGGTTGTCGGCAACCCCGGTTTCGGGGCGGGTGGACTTCGTCGGGCAAGTGGCCGATCCACAGACGGGAAACTTCCCGGTCCGCGTGCTCTTCGAGAATTCCGACCGATGGTTTGGAGTGGGGCAAACCGCCGCGGCGGCGATTACGGTGCGCGAGAAGAAAGATGCCTTGGCGGCGCCGGCCGGCGCCGTATTCGATCTTGAGGAAGGGGCGCTGCTGAATGTGGTCCGCGGCGGAAAGTCGGTTGCGATTCATCCGCAAATCGGCATCCGCGACCAGCAGTGGGTGGAAATCGAAGGCACCGATCTGAAAGCCGGAGAACCCGTCATCGTCGAAGGCGGCTGGAGTCTGGAGGACGGGACCAACGTCAAGGAAAAAGAGGATGGCAAGAGCGAGACGCCCTCCGACTCGAAAGACTCGGTGGAGGGCAAGCGATGAACCTTGCCGCTGCCGCTGAAGCGCCAATGCACCCGGCGCCGGATCGGCGAAACTTGCTGGCGGCAGTGCGGCCGTATTTCGGCTTGATCCTGCTGGCCACGCTGCTGTTGACGGCGGCGGGAATCTATGCGATGTTCCGCATGCCCAGCGGAATCTATCCCGAGGTGGCCTTTCCGCGGATCGTGGCGATTGTGCAAACGCCCGGCTTAGCCGTCAAAGACGTCGAGATCGGCGTTACGCGGCCGATCGAGGAAGCCGTCAACGTGGTGTTGGGAGTCCAGCGGGTTCGCTCCAAATCGGTCCGCGGGGCGGCCGAAATCAATATCGATTTCGTGTCCGGCACGGATATGGTTCAGGCGCTCAACGACGTGCGGGCACGCATGGCCGACGTGGCTTCCCAACTCCCCGCCGGAACCAGCGCCATCGTCGAACGCCAAACTCCGTCGGTTTTTCCCATCATCTCTTTCGTCGTGGCGGGCGGGCGCGACGCTTCCGCGCTCCACGACTACGCCTATTACGATCTGCGGCCGCGCGTGAGCCGTATCCCCGACGTTTCCTATGTGACCGTCCAAGGCGGCGATATTCGCGAAATACTCGTCGAGGTCGATCCCGAACGGCTGGTGGCCATGGGGCTCTCGCTGACGGACGTGGCCGACCGGCTCGGCAAGGAACATCGGCTCAAGGCCGTGGGGCGTTTGGATCAGGAGTCGCTTCAATACCAGGTCGTCGCCAACACTCAGGCGCAAGACCCGCTGGAGTTGGAAGACCGCGTTGTGGCCGAGAAGAACGGCCAGGCCGTCCGCGTGCGCGATATCGGCCGGGTGTGCGTCCGCCATGAGGATCGCACGATGGCCATTCGCTCCAACGACAGGGACGCCGTCGTGTTGACGGTCTTTCGCCGCTTGGGCGGCAGCGCGCTGACGATCTCCAGCCATCTTCAGCAGGTGCTCGACGACGCCCGCAAGTCGGCGCCGCCCGGCATCGAAATCGTGCCGATCTACGACCAGGCCGCGCTGGTGCATACGGCCATCAACAATGTCCGCGACGCCATCGTCATCGGCGGATTGTTCAGCGTGCTGATCTTGTTGCTGTTTCTCAAGAGCCTTCGCGCCACGCTGCTGGCGTCGATTTCCATCCCCTTGAGCCTGATCATCGCTTTCGTATTCCTGCGTATGACGGGCGATACGCTGAACCTGATGTCTCTCGGCGGTCTGGCGGTGGCCATCGGTCTTATCATCGACGACTCGGTCGTGGTGGTGGAGAACATTGCCCGCCATTTGGCGGAAGGTCAAACGGGGGAGGCCGCGATCGCGCGCGCCAGCCGGGAGATTTCGGGCGCGGTGATCGGTTCCACGCTGACCACCATTTTGGTGTTCGTTCCGCTGGCGTTTGTCCGCGGCGTGATAGGGCAATTTTTCCAGTCGTTGAGTTTAGCGCTCTCGATTGCCCTGCTGGTGTCGATGGTTCTGAGCCTGACCTTGGTGCCCGTCCTGGCCGCTCGCTACCTGGGCCGCCGTCGCATGCCGGCGACCGGGCCCGTTTACGACAAGCTGGCCGACGGCTATGAAGAGATTCTGCGCAAAGGGCTCAAGGCCCCGCGGATGATGGTGCTCTTGGCGTTGTTGACCGCGATCCCGGGCTGGTGGCTGTTTTCCCACGTCAAGACCGGATTCATGCCGGAGATGGATGAAGGGGCCTTTGCCGTCGATTATGAAATGCCCGTGGGCACCTCGTTGAAGCGGACCGATGAAGTGCTTCGGCGGTTGGACGCGGTGCTCGACAAGACCGCGGGCGTCAGCGGCTACATTCGCCGCACGGGAGCGGAACTGGGCTTCTTCGCCACCGAGCCCTACACGGGCGACGCCCTGGTCAGTCTCAAACCATCCGGACAGCGGCGCTCGCAACGTGAAATTACGGACGAGTTGACCGAGCGATTGAGCGAGGAGGTTCTCGAGTTGATAACGCTCGAAATCGTGCCCTTAATTCGCGATCAGATCAACGACATGAGCGGCGTGGATATGCCCGTTGAAGTCAAGGTCTTTGGCCCCGATATCGGCCAATTGCGAAAACTCGCCGCGGATGTCGGAGAAGTCGTTCAGCAGGCGGGCGCTGCGGAGGTCAACTCGCACGTGCAATTGGCAAACCCGGATTTGGTGATTCGGGTGAACGGCGCCGAGGCTGCGCGAGTCGGTTTGACCGCGATGGACGTGGAATCGCAGATCAACGCGGCCCTCTATGGGCAAATAGCCAGCACGCTGCCCCAGCAAGATCGCATCACGAATATCCGCGTGCGTTATCCGGATGCCGTACGATACGACCGGGGCCGCCTGGCCTTGTTGCCGATTCACTTGTCCGGCGGAACTCCCTCCTCGGCCGCGTCGCCTGCGGGCCCCGGCTTTGTGTCGCTGGGCCAGGTGGCGTCGATCAAACTGGTGCGGAGTCCCAATCAGCTTTGGCGCGAGAATCAGCAGCCCGTCATTACGGTAACCGCCGACATGAAGGGCGACGAGGACTTGGGCCGTTTCAATCGCAGTCTGGCGGAAAGGCTCACGGAGTTGAAGTTTCCGACCGGCTATCGCTGGGAATTGGCCGGAAGTTATCGGTCCCAACAGGAGTCCTTCGCCAGTCTGTCGATCGTCTTGTTGGTGGCGGCGCTGCTGGTGTTTCTGCTGTTGGGATTCCAATTCCGCAGCCTGACGCTGCCGCTGCTGATCTTCTTGACCCAACCGGTTTCGCTGGCCTCCGCCTTGCTGGCGCTTTACCTTACGGGAACGCAGCTCAATGTTTCGTCGTTCATGGGGGCGATTCTCCTGATCGGACTGGATGTGAAGAACGGCATCATCCTGATCGAGTACATCGGCCAATTGCACCGGGCGGGTCTGCCGCTGAACGATGCTTTAGTCCAAGCGGGTCGAACTCGATTTCGCCCCATCCTCATGACCAGCCTTTGCACGATCTTCGGCCTCTCGCCTTTGGCGCTCGGGCTGGGGCCCGGCGCTCAAATGCAACAACCACTGGCGATTGCGGTCATTGGCGGCCTGATCGCCAACATGCTGCTCACCCGCCTGCTGATTCCCATTGGATATCTGGCCTTGCAGGGAAAGCCCAGGAATTGAGATGCGGCCGTTCATCGACGACGGAAACATCCCGGAGGACGGCAGGCGTAGTGCGTTGGCTCTTCCGGCAATAGGCGCGAACGCCGCATTTTTCCCGGGGGTGCTGCCGGTCAGAGCAGCGCGAAATAGTTTTTCACGGCGGCGTCGATGGCCTGATTGGTGATTTCCAGCGGCGTCTCAAGGACATTGCAGTACGTGCATATCTGGTGCAAGAGGTCGCCGGGATGGCAATACCTCATTTCTCGTTGGCAGCTTCTGTAATACTTGTCGATCAAGTAATCCACGGGGCCGTCCTGGTGCTTGATTCCCCATTCACCGGCGATCTTCTTCAGCAAGGCTCGAAACTCGTCTTCCGAAGGATTCCCCACGTCGATCTTGTAGGGGATTCTCCGCAGAAACGCCTCGTCGACCAATGCCTTCGGTTCAAGATTCGTGGAGAACACGACCAACTGGTCTATCGGAAACTCGAACTTGCGCCCGTTTCTTAGGTTGAGTATGTCAAATCGCTGAGCCAGCGGTACAATCCAGCGATTCAGGATGTCCTTAGGGGATACCCGTTGCCGCCCAAAGTCGTCGATGACCAGCACTCCACAGTTGCTTTTCAGTTGTATCGGGGCCTCGCTGACGCCTGTGGTCTGATCGGTGCGAACCTCGAAGCTGTCAAGCGTCAATTCCCCGCCCACAACCATCGTGGGGCGACGAATCCGTATCCAACGTTCATCGACGCCGCTCACGCCCCGTTCGTCCTCGGTTGTCAGGGGTTGATGCACGTGGTTGCTGGGATCGTACAGCCGCATGATGGACCCGCCTACGTTGAGGGCTCGCGGAATCCACACCGTCTCTCCAAAGGCCCGGACCAGTCGAGAAGCCATGAGCGTTTTGCCGTTGCCCGGGGCTCCGTACAAAAACAGCCCCAAACCCGAGTTCACCGCTTGGGCAAGGCGCAGGACCATTTCCGGCGGCACGGAAAGGTCGCCGAGAACCTGCTGGATTTCACGCAGCTTGGGGTTTTGTTTGCGAACCGACTGCCCATGCACGCTGGCAACATAGTCCTTCAGGGAAACGGGGATAGAGCCAAAATACGTGCAATGTTCCCAGTAGCGCCGAGCCCGTTCGATCCCCAACTCCGTAAGCTCGTAGAGGAAGTCTCCGGTCGCCGTCGCCTGCTTGAAGGCCGCCAGCTTCTCTTCCTTGAGCCGACGCAGAAGCCCGCTGATGAGCGACAGGGGGACCCGAATGTGCTTGGCAATCTCGAAACCGATATGGGGGCCGCTATTCAGCAGGAACTTCAAAATGATCGACTCAACGTCCGTGTCGCGCACGCCCAGTTCCGACATAGAGGCGGGCGCTAACGGCAGAAACTCCCCATTCGAGCTGCGAGTCACTTCCTCCAAGAACAACGAACTGCGACATTGCTGGCGTTGTTGCTGTGGCGGGGGCAGTTGTCGGGCCATCGCAACCGATCTGCTGGCCGGGGCCTCCTTTTCGGAGCAGAGCCTTGTGTCGGATTCTTCATCGAGGAGGTCGAAACGACCATCAAGGATGTTCTGTATCCGCTGATGAAACACTGTAAGCTCGTCGCTGTGAAGCAAATCTGCGACTGGCATGATGTCACCCCTGGCTCCAGCTTTCTACGGTTGTACCCAACGCATTCTGGGCATCAATAACTCGGGCGCTTACATCCTTGGTGACGGCGGCAAACGCCTTGGAATGACCCAAGGGGCGCTCCCAAAGGGCAAGTGCCCCAGATAATGATAGGATAGGTCACACCCTGCATGTGCAGAGATGTTTTTTGCCACCCAGGGGGGGGTATCCCAGTGCAAAAGAATCGGCACAGACGGTCCAGCCGGAATCGTGGTAAGCGAAGGTGGGGGGAGAGATAAAGGGGTTCATCCGACTAAAGCGTACTTGGTTTCGTGAATGCCGAGGATTTTGAGTTTCAAGAACTCTGTGTCTCGAAA
>Ga0315287_10002299_pt1 | contig 18016 bp, 13 predicted proteins | sample YL17G11_0_MG_FD_205037 | JGI IMG/M metagenome (GOLD analysis project Ga0315287, IMG submission 205037) | Sediment microbial communities from Yellowstone Lake, YNP, Wyoming, USA - YL17G11_0 | ecosystem: Environmental > Aquatic > Freshwater > Lake > Sediment | place: USA: Wyoming | collected...
GCTGACGATGCGCTTCGGGTTGGCGATCGTGTAGATGTGCGATGTGAAGGCGGTCGAGGTCGTCGAGTTCACGCCGTCCCCAAAGTCCCACTCGTAGCTCGCGATAGTCCCGGCCGACGCGGAGGCGGTCGCGGCCACCGTGAAGTCGGCAGACAATCCGCTTGTCGGGGATGCCGGGCTGACGGTGAACGAGCTGATCGTCACGCTGCCGGAATCCTGCCCGCCGACCACGATCACCTTCGTCGCTGTGGCCGACGCACCGGTCGTGGTGACGACGCGGACGCTCACGGTACAGCTCGGGATAACCTTCGTGTAGATGTGCGACGTGAAGGAGGTCGATGTCGTCAACGTCGCGCCGTCCCCGAAGTTCCACTCGTAGCGCTCGATGGGCGCCGACGTCGGCGACGACGACGCCGCCGCCACCGAGAAATCGGCGACCTCGTTCGTCTTGGGCGACGCCGGCGCCACCGTGAGGCCGGTGATGGTCACGAAGACGTCCTGGACGTTCACCGACGCGGTCGCCGTGGTCGACTCGCCCGCCGCATCCGTGGCCGTCGCCGTCACGAGGAACGTCCCGCCCCGCGAGTAGGCGTGAGAGGCGGAACTGGTCCCCGAGGTCGAGACCGCCTGCGAACCGCCGTCGCCGAAGTTGATGGTCGCCGTACGAACGGCTGAACCGCCGGCGGTGACCGTCACGCTGAACACCCCGGCGGCGCCGGGCACGAGGCTCGTGCCCGGCACGGTGATCGAGACGGTCGGCCCCACGCGGACGGCGATGGTCAGATTGTCCGACTTCACGGTACCGGTTGCGCCTCCGGCCACCGACGCCGAGACCACCGCCTTCGCATTCGTCGACAGGATCGTGTGCGCCTCGCCGACTCCGTCTGTCGTGACCGATGACGGTGCCAGCGTGCCGCTGTCGGTGGCGAACGACACGGGCACGCCGCCCAGGCGGTTCCCCGACGCATCCGTCACGATGGCCGTCAACTGCGAGGTGCCGCCGGAGGCCGAGAGCGCCGTCGGGTTGGCGAGCAGTTCCACGCGCGAGACGGCCGTCGCACCGACGCTGATTTTCAGCGCGTCCTTGACCGCGTTGCCGCCCGACAGCGCGCGGATCTCGGCCGTGCCCGACTGGCTGCCCGCGTTGAAGCGGACAGTAACCTTGCCGTCGCCCGTGCGCGCGTCGAGGGGCTCGACGGTGCCCAGCGTCGCCGTGAAGGTCACGACGGTGCCGTTCTGAACGGGCGTGCCGGCCGACTCGATGACGGTGGCCGTGATGTCCACCGACCCGTTCAGCCCGACGGTCAGCCGGGCCGCATAGAGCGTGATGGTGGTGTTCGACGGCGCCGTCAGCGGCATCTTGTCGCACGACGGCCCCATCAGCGCCAGCAGGCCGAGCATGAAGAGGTGCCCCGCCAGCAGGGGCCATCTGCGGCATCGGATCGCGTATGGTGTCATAGCCAACCAGCTCCCTGCCCCGTCACCATTCGGAATACTTGCTGCCATCCATCGCCGTGCGGTCCGACCCGCTCTTCACGTCAAAGATGCCGGACGCGGCTTCCGGATTGGCCGGGTCGGGCTCGGCCTGCACGATCTGCCACGTGTCCGAGGACTGCGTGAACGGGTCCTTCGGGATCGCGCGCAGGTACCCGCCGGTCACCAGATCCTCGAGCGACGCGGCGTACTTCTGCTTGTCCGCGTGGTACTGATCCAGCGCGTCCCGCATGCGGTAGAGGTCTTCCTTGAGCACGGCTTCCTGCGCCCGAAACACGCCAAGGCGATACTGCGCCATCCCGATGCCTGCGAGCACGACGATGATGGAGACCACCATCACGAGCTCGATCATCGTGAAGCCCCGGTCGCGCGCGTGACGTCGCGGTGTGCGCATCAGCTCAGTCCCAGTCACGGTACTTGGTGCCGTCCAGGGCGATGCCCTCGCTCTTGCTGTACACGTCGTACACGTTCTTCCCGCCCCAGCTGCGCGAGTCCGGGTCGTCCTGGTACGCGCGCATCCCCCACTCCGTGCTCTTCGTCATCGGGTCGACCGGAATGCGCCGGAGAAACCGCAGCTTCCGGCCGGAGGCGTTGCCTACCGTGGTGACGCCCTCGACCAGGGTCTCGAGCTTGGCCGGATAGCCCTCGCTGCCCAGCTGGTTGTCGGTGCCGCCGATCTGTCCCGTGTCGACCGCGTCCTTGTACTTGTCGATCGCCGTGCGCAGTTCACGCAGCGTGCGGCGCAGCTCGATCTCGCGCTGCCGCTGCATCCCGACGCGCGCCAGCGGCATCACGGCCGAGGCGAGCACCAGGATGATCGTGGCGACCACCAGCAACTCGATGAACGAGTAGCCGTCCGCCGTGCCGATCCGCCCGCGTATCACCCGCATGGCCTCCCCTACTTCACCGTCACCGTCGCCGGGGCGAACTGCACCGGCGCCGGCGATCCGCCCACCAGCGAGACGATGCCGCCCAGGCCGAGCGCCGAGTCGCCAGCGCCGACGGCATCGAACACGATGGCGGCCAGCATGCCCGCCCCGGCGGCGCCCGTGGTGTCGCCCGTGCGCACCAGCGTGATGTCGATGCGCCCGCCCGACCCGTCCACCTGCTGCGCGAAGGTCACCGTCGCGCCGCCCTGGCGCATGAAGGTGCCCTCCTGGACGAGCCGCACGCGGAGCACCTTCGGGTTGTACCGGAGCGCCAGCGTGGCCGTGCTCACCCGCGAGGCGCCCGCGATGTTGATCGGCACGGTGTATGGGCCGCCGGCGACCGTCATGGGGCCGGTCGGCACGGCCGCCGCGATGCGGATCGACTCAGGGACCGGGGGACGCGCCGGCTCGGCCGCGATCGTCGCCGGCGGCGTCGGCTGCGCCGCCGCTGGGGCAGGCGCGCCTGCGGGCGGCGGCGGGGTGACCGGCTGAGCGGGTGCAGCGGCCGCCTGGCCGGGTGGCGGAGCTGCCGGTCGAGCAGGCGGCGTCTGCGCGCCCGGGGCCGCCGGCGGCACCACGGGGGCGGTCGGCGGCGCCACGGCGGCGGTCGGCGGGGCTCCCGCGTCCACTCCCGTCGGCGGCAGAGCCACGCCCGGCAACGGGGTGAGCGGCGGCGGCCCGCTCGCGCCGAGATTCGACTGCGTCCCGACGGAGATCGGCTCAAAGTCCTTCTGCGTCATTTCGTGGGTGCGGACGATGTGCGGCGTCAGCAGCATCACGATGTCGGTCGTCAGGACCTCGCTCTCGTTCGACGAGAACAGCTGCTTGATGATGGGCAGCCGGAGGATTCCCGGGAACCCCTTCAACGACTTCCGTTCGTTTTCGCGGAGCAGCCCCGCGAGCAGGTTCGACTCGCCGTCACGCAACCGGATGTTGCTCTCCGCCTTGCGCTTGAAGAACGACGGCAGGTTCTGTCCCGCGACGTTGGTGTCGGGTCCCTTGGCGGAAATTTCCACCGAGAGCTTCATCGAGACTTCACCCTCGTCGCTGACCCGCAGCTTTTCAATGATGACGACGATGCCGACCGTCCTGTAGGTGAACGACGTCATCGGTGAGGTCGCCACGCCCGACCCGCCGAACGAGTTGTAGAACGTCGTATTGGGAACCGGGATGTCTTCGCCGAGTTCGAGGTTGAGCTTCTCGCCTTCCGACCCGCGCAAATTCGGCTTGGCGAGGACCTTGGTCTCCGAGTCACTCTCGAGGAACTTGATGACGGCCGACGGGACCGAGGTGTAGAAGTCCGCCGTGCTCACCCCGGCGCTGATGGTGTTGAGGTTGAAGGACGTATCGGTGTTCGTGCCGCCCGGCCTCGACTCGGGCGACATCGTGAATCCGATCTGATACGCCGACAGCTCGAGGCCGTACGCTTTCGCGCGGCCCCGGTTCACTTCGAGGATCTCGATGTCGATCGAGACCTCCGCCCGCGGCTTGTCGTTCATCGCGATGATGCGATCGACCATCTGCAGCATCGGGATCGTGCCGCGCGCGGTGATGGAGTTGCCCACGTCGTTGGCGACGAAGGTCGGCCGCGCGCCCTGCTGCTGCGCCTGCACGACGGTATTGAGCAGCGTCGCGATCTTGGCGGCGTCCCCGTTCGAGAGGTAGAAGGTCCGGATGACCAGCTCGTCGTACTGGCCGCGCTTCTGGGGCGTGTCCGGGATGACGATGATGCTGCGCGGGTTCAGGACCTTGTAGTAGTGGCCGCGCGGCATCAGGATCTGGAACAGCGCCTGCTCGAGCGTGACCCCGTCGAGATTCACGTCGATGGCCGCATCCTGGAAGCCGCTGTCGTAGGCGATGTTGATGCCCGTCGACTCGCGCAGGAACTCGAGGATTTCCCGCATCTGCCGGTTCGGAAAACGCAGCTTGATCGGCTCCCGCGACGCCGGGTTCAGCGCCGGTTCCTCCAGCTGCTGGCGGGCCTTCTGCTTCATCGCCTCCACGGGAGGCGGCGGGCGCGAGGCCTCGATGCGATCGCGGATGATCTGCTCGAGCTTCTGGATCTTGGCGCGCGCCTCCTGGTTCGCCGGGTGGTACAGCACCACCTTGCGATACTCGAGGAGCGCGAGATCGAGCTGGTCCTTCCGCTCGTAGTCGCGGGCCATCTCGAAGTGGCCCTGCGACGCGGCCATCTGCGCGCGTTCGAGCGCGATCTTGTAGTCGGCGCGATCGGGGTTGTCCTTCACCGCCTGGTCGTAGTAGGTGACCGCCAGGTCCCAGTCGCTGCGCAGGGCGGCCTTATTGCCGTTCTGGAACGCCGCGCCGGTCCCGCACGCGCTCAGCACGAGCGCGGCGACGCCCAGCAGCGCCAGCGTCCCCAGACCCATCACGCCCGATCGTGTACCCACGCGTCCCATGCCACGCTCCGTTGCCGTCATGCGTTACGGCCGTCCACCCGACAGCGAAATCGTCCGCCGCCCCCGGCCATCCAGATACGCCACATCCACGGAGTCCGGCCCGACCCGGAGGATGCGGTATCGGCCTTCGATGACATCACCCTCGGCGCCGTAGTAGATGCCCCGTTCGTCCCGCAGAACTACCAACTGCTTCCCGCCCGCGCCCTGCTTCGCCATGCCGATGTAGCGCAGCGGGATCGGCGGCGGCGGCGGCGGGCCCGCCGGCTCCATCGGCAGCACCGACGCCACTGGCTGCACGGGCGGGGCGGCGATCTGGCCTGCTGGCCGGCCCGGGCCGCCCGCCGGCGCGCTGCGCGCCGCGTCGAAGCGGAACGGATCGCGCCCCGTGTCGACCGGCTCGGCCCCGTCCGCCTTCAGCGCCGGCAGAGCCACGGCTGGCACCGACGCGGGAGCCGCGGCCCCGGCGCCGCGTCCCGCCGGCATGGCGGCCGCCGCGGCCGACGGCGCCACCGGCCTCCCCGGCTGATCGCGCGTCAACTGCCACCACACGGCGAGGATGAACACCACGACGATGGCGCCGAGCAGGGCGAGTTGCCGGCGGTTAGAAGCCACGGCCAGCCGTCCGGTAGTAGGTGGACAGTTCCACGGTCAGCACGAGCGGCTGCCCCGCGTCCGCGCCTTCACTGAGCCCGACGTTGTCGATCACGATGAAGCGGTCCGAGGCCTCGACGTCGCGAATGAACTGCCGCACACTCTCGTAGTGGCCTTTCAGGACCATCGTGATGTCGAAACGCGTGAGCCGCGGCGCCGGGCCGTTCAGGTCCCCCATCTTCGGCTCGCGCGGCTCTTCCTGCCGCCGCTGGTACTGCAGTTCCGCGTCCTTCGCGAGTTGCGCCAGGAGGACGTAGGTGGCGCGGCGCGCGCCCGCCATGTCGGGGGGCAGCACCTCGGCGTAGAACGTCTTCAGGTCGGCCTCGGCCCGCGTCTTGTCGCGCAGCGTGAGGGAGGCCATGGTGAACTCACGCTTCGCGGCGACCAGGTCCTGGACGGCCGCCTGCTGGCGCGCCTCCGCCTGGCCCACGCGGTCCGACAGCGGCAGCACCACGAGGAGGCCGATGACGAGGTTCGCGACCAGCGCCACCGCGAGTGGCAGCACGATCGCGCGCTTCTCGCGCAGGACGCGGCGTGCCAGGCCGCTCATCGGGCACCCTCCGGCGCGGCGGCGGCCGCCGTGACCTTCGCCGGCGCGTAGCGGCCCTCGAGGTTGGCCTGGATGAGGCCGTCCTGGTTCAGGAACTCATCGCGCGAGAGCACCCCGCTGCACAGGCCGTCCTTCTCGAGGTTCTCGATGAAGGTGTTCACGCCGTCCACCGTCCGGGCCAGCACGGTGATGCCCAGCGTGATGGACCCGTCCTTCTCGACCCTGGGACGGATGGACGAAATCCTCACCTGCGGCGGCAGCGTCACTTCCAGGTGGTTGAACAGCTCCGTCCAGGAGAACACCCGCCGGTCGATCAGGGCGTTGGCTTCCCGCGCGGCGGCGACGGTCTGCTCGAGATCCCGGGGGTTGACCGAGGCCCGGATCTTCGCGGCCTTCTCCCGGTCGTCGCGCGTCTTCGACTCCGCCATCGCGATGCGGCCCTGGAACTCCGCCTGCCGCCCGGACAGCGCGTAGACTTCCCAGAGGTTGAAGGCGGTAATCGCGAGCACAGCGGCCCCCACCACGCCGAGCGCGGCGTGCACGGCCCGTTCGTTGTAGAACGGGCGCGTCGAGAGGTTGAGGCGTCGACTCATGGCCTGCCGTCCTGGCGCCCGGCGCGCAGCGAGAGCGCGAGGCCAAGGGCAGGAACGACCGCCTCCATGGTGCCCGACGACCATGGAGTGGTGCCGAATGCGGTCAGGGCGGGCGCCGGGTCCACGGCTTCCGCCGGCACGCCGAGGCGGGCCTGGATCTCGCGCCACCCCTCCGACTGCAGCGCGGCGGCCGGCGTGCCGCCGACCAGCACGCGTGCGAACCCCCGGCCGCCCAGCCGGTCCTGGTAGTACATCGCGGTCTGGTGCGCCATCTCGAGCAGATGGCTGTCCCCGTCGCCTCCGCGATGGCGGAAGAACACCAGCGCCTCGCTGCGGAAAATCGCGAGCGACGCGCTGTCCGCCGTGGCGTGAATCAGGAGCCAGTCGCCCGAGATGGTGCCCGCCGCCGCGCGCACGCAGTGCGCCACGCCGAAGGTGGCCAGTTCGACCGCACCGGCCGAGGCCCCGCTGGCGGCGCAGGCCTGCTCGTATTCGGTGACGATGTCCCGGCGCGCCTGCACGACGACGAACTCCTGCCCCTCGTCGGTCTTTGCGCCGGCGATGAAGGAGATCTGCGACTCCTCGACGCTGAACGGCGCCGACTTCTTCAACTGGAACTTGATCAGCCCCTCCAGGTCCGCCGCCTTCGGCGGCACGGCCTGGAACCGCACGAGCGACACCTTCCCCACCGCGTCGGGCAGGACGAGGGCCACGCGCCGTGGCCGCTGGCCCAACCGCTCCCAGACGCGCGCCAGGGCGGCGGCGACATCCGCGGGCCGAGCGAGGTTCGGCGCGGTGAGCGAGGGCACGACGGCCCCCTCGGGCAGTGGCTCCATCGCCCACGCCGTGACCTGGGCGGGCGCGCCCGGGCCGCCGGCCAGGGCCACGGCACTGATGCGCCGCGGGCCGATGTCGATCGCCACGTGCGGGGGCGGCGTGCGGAAGAGGGACGTCAGGCTCATTCGACGAACGTCACCTTGTTGATTTCACGCAGCGTCGTGACGCCGTTCAGCACCTGTTCGACCGCGCTATCGCGCAGGAAGCGCATGCCTTCCTCGCGCGCGGCCCTCTTGATCTCCGAGGTCGGCCTGCGCGCCAGGATCATCTCGCGGATCTGGTCCGAGAGATCCAGCAGTTCGCAGATCGCCGTGCGTCCCTTGTAGCCGGTGCCGCCGCACTCGATGCAGCCGGCGCCTTCGTAGAAAACCCGGCGATCCAGCAGGTCGCGCGGCAGGCCCGACTCGTCCAGCAGCGCCGCCGCCACGGTCGCCGGCTGCTTGCAGTGGGTGCAGATCATCCGGACCAGGCGCTGCGCCAGCACGCAGTTCAGGGCGGACACGAACTGATACGGCTCGACGCCCATGTTGAGGAACCGCCCGAGCACGTCGACGACGTTGTTGGCGTGCACCGTCGTGAAGACGAGGTGACCGGTCAGGGCGGACTGGATGGCGATCTGCGCCGTCTCGGGGTCGCGAATCTCGCCGACCATGATCTTGTCGGGATCGTGGCGCAGGATCGACCGCAGGCCGCGCGCGAAGGTCAGCCCCTTCTTCTCGTTGATCGGAATCTGGGTGATGCCCTTGAGCTGGTACTCGACCGGGTCCTCGATGGTGACGATCTTATCCTCGGGCGACCTGATTTCCGACAGCGCCGCGTAGAGCGTCGTCGTCTTGCCGCTGCCGGTCGGGCCGGTCACGAGCACCATGCCGTAGGGCTCGGCGATGTACTTGCGGAAGCGCCGCAGCTCGTCTTCCGGGAACCCGAGGATGTCGAGACGCAACTCGCTGAACTGCTCGCTGATCGACTCCTTGTCGAGGATGCGGATGACGGCATCCTCGCCGTGGACGCTCGGCATGATCGACACGCGGAAGTCGATCGTCTTGCCGGGCAGGCGCAGCTTGAAGCGGCCGTCCTGCGGGACGCGCTTCTCGGCGATGTCGAGCTCGGCCATCACCTTGATGCGCGAGATGATGGTGCTGTGGTGCTGCTTCGCGATGGGCCGCATCGCCACCTGCAGCACGCCGTCGATCCGGTACTTCACGTAGACGGCGTCGTCCTGCGTCTCGATGTGGATGTCCGACGCCCGGCGCTGGATGGCCGTGTAGATGGTCGAGTCCACCAGCCGGATCATCGGGCTGATATCGCTGGTGAGCCGCTCGACGGTCAGGTTGTCCTCGCCGGCGTCCTCGTCCCGGAGCAGCTGGATCTGGAAGCTCTCGGTCGCCTCTTCGAGCACCCGCTGGGAGCTCTCGCTCTTCTTCAGGATCGAGTCGATCGACGAGCGCGACCCCACCATGACGCGCAGGGGCGTCGCCAGCAGCACCTCGAGCTCGTCGATCATCGGCAGGTCGCTCGGATCGGAGACGACGATGATGAGGGCCCGGGCGTCGCGGCGGTACGGGACGAAGCCGTAGCGCAGCATCAGGTCGGCGGGAATCGAGCGGAACAGGTCGTGGTCGATCAGGAAGTGATCGAGGTCGGCGTACTCGAGGCCGTAGCGTTCGGCCAGCCGACGCGCCTGCGCCTGCTCCTGGGCAGGATCGGCCGCAGGATCCGCCACGCGGTCGGCGTACAGGTCCGCCGGGGCCGGGGGGGAGGCAGCGGGGGGACGGGCATCCACGATGGCGAATCTCCCTGATCGGTTAGGTCGCGGGCGTGCTGGCCACCGACGTCAGCTGGAACAGTGGCATGTAGAGCGCCAGCAGCAGGCTGGCGATGACGACGCCCATGATAATCAACAGCGCCGGCTCGACCAGCGTGACGAACCGGCCGAGCTCGGTTTCGATCTCTTCGTCGTAGAAGTCGGCCAGGCTCGAGAGCATCTCCTGGAGCGCGCCGGTGGACTCGCCGACCTCCGTCATCTTCACGAAGACGTCGGGATACACGCCGCGGGCGGCCAGCGCCGCCGCGAAGCCTTCACCCTCCCGCACGCGCTGTCCCGCGGCGCGGAGCTCCGCCGAGAGGTACTGGTTGGCCGTCGACCGCGACGCGATCTCGATGGCTTCCACCAGTGGGAGGCCGCCGCCGAGCAGGGTGGCGAGCGTGCGCGCCACCTGGGACGTGACGAACCGGCGGACGGTCGAGCCGGCCCAGGGGACCCGCAGGATTACCCGGTCGATGCGCGCGCGCTGCCCCGGCCGGCGCCACCAGCTCCAGACCCCGGCCCCGGCCAGGGCCGCCCCCCCCAGCAGGAGCAGGATGTGTTCGCGAATCAGCGTCGAGCCCTGGAGGATGACGCGCGTGGCCAGCGGCAACCTGCCGCCGAAGCTGTCGTAAAACGAGGAGAACTCCGGGATGACTTTCAGCACGATGATCGCGACGACGACCAGCGACAGGCTGACCAGGACCGCGGGATAGATTAACGCCGAGAGCGTGCGCCGCTTCACGTTGCCGATGACTTTCATGTAGGCGACAAAACGCCGGAGCACACCGTCCAGGCTGCCGCTCTTCTCCCCCGCCAGCAGCGAGGCGACGTAGGCCCCGGGGAACAGGTCGCCCTGCAGCGCGAAGGCGTCAGAGAGCGAGCCGCCACCGCGCACGCGCTCGTGCACGTCGTCCAGCACCGCCCGGAACGTGGGGTGCTCAACGCGGCTGCGCAGGATGTCGAGGGACTGGACCAGCGGCATCCCGGCCTTCAGCAGCGTGGCAAGTTCCTGGTTGAAGACAAGGAACTCGCGCGTCGGGACGCGCCGGCGTCCGGCGATGGAAGGCAGGGTGAACCGCCCGGCCAGCCCGCGGGGATGGACGCCCAGGACGCAGAAGCCGCGCTGTTCCAGGTCGTGGCGCAGGCGATCCTCGCTCTCGGACACGTGGACTTCCTCCACGATCTGCCCGGTCGGGGTGCCTAGCCTACAGCGATATTCCATCGCAAGCCATGCGAAATCAGGATGTTAGAGTCAATCCTACGTCGAAGGCGATTATAGCAGAATCGGTTCGCCCGTCACGGGGGAACCACCCTCTGCTCAGGGCTTTAGACAGCGGCGAGGGGGGAACGGACGGGTGGAAGACGCGGCCCCGGCCGCCCTGGCAGCCAGCGCGGCCGGGGCCGGGCACGCTATTGGGGCTCGACGAAGGCGTGGAAGACGCGGATGCCGAGTTCCCGGATGTCCTTGCTGCCGGCTTTGGCCAGCGCCGGCACGAAGGTCTTGTCCACCGCGATGCGGATGGTGACCATCTCGTCCTCACCGAACTGCGCCGCCTTGATCGACACGCGGCGGATCAGTGGGTCGAGCCCGGTCACCTGAAAGGTGTCGACCACGCCGTCGCGCACGTAGACGTTCACGCTCTGCGGCGAATCGAACATCGCGGGCTGGCCGTCGTAGTGCAGGTAGAACGTCGCGTCGCGCTTCGGGTTACGGAAGCGGATGCTGGCGTCCTTCTTCGTCCACTGCCACTCAACCGCCTGGTTGTCGGCGGCGGTCTCGGGACCGTTCCACCCCTCGACGTAGGCGAGGAAGATGTTGTCGGTCTGCGGCTGGATGCGGAGCCGGGCGACGCGATACCCGCGCTGGCCGGCGCCCTCGCCCGCCAGGGGCAGCCGCTCGTCGGTGCCCGGGGCGTAGAGGCCGATGGACACGGTCGCGTCGCCGACGTACGGGTAGAACGGGACGAAGACCGTCCGCGTGTACTCAACGGTCTGGCCGGGCTTCCACGTGCTGGTCGCGACCGGGGGATTGTGATCGTCGGTCCACATCAACTCGTCGTCAGCGTCGAGGAAGTGGACCATGACCCGGTAGTCCTTCGCGAAGGTCGCGGAGGGCGCGACCTGGAACTTATACGTCACGTCAACCGGGCTCCCCAGCGGGACGCGCGTGTGGTTCAGCGTCACGGTCGGCGTCGCGACGGGGGGCGCGCTATCGACGTTCTTGCCGCAGCCGGCAATGGCCACCGCCAGCAATACGACGACGAGGAGTCGAACGCTCATGTGTGCACCCGTTCAGTCGGTTGTTTGCGACCTCAGCCCATCATGATACCCGCCGCGTCCACGATTCGTCAACGCCTAAGCGGCGGCCACATTCCCGCTATTGTTGTCGATGCAGGGGTTATCGTTGACCGACCCGGAACCGCATGGTAGTGTGAGGTCCGGGAATTCACGCGCCGGACGGGACGGGCCTCGATCCGAAATGGGCCGATGACGACGATTCGACGACCCCGATTCTCGCATGCCGCGGTTGTCTGCCTGCTGGCAGCCTCTGCCGCGTGCGGCGGGGCGGTGGCCAGCCAGCCGCCCGCGACGTCGCCATCCCCCATTCAGTCGCCGGTCGCCCAGGCGCCTCCGCCCCCCCCGCCGCCGCCGGCGCTCGCGCCTGACCCGGTCGAGCCGCTCATCGTCGCGTCCCAGGCCCACTTCGACGCCGGCCAGGCGGAACTGCAGCGCGGGCATCTCGAGAAGGCCAAGGCCGAGTTCAACGCGGCCCTCGACGTGCTGCTCGAGTCGCCCGACGGCGCGCGATCGACGCCCCGGCTCCAGGAGCATTTCGACCGCCTGATCGTCCGCATCTCCGCCTTTGAGCTGCGGGCGCTGGCCGACGGCGACGGGTTCACGGAACAGCCGACCGTGCCGGCGTCGCTTGACGAGTTGCTCGCCATCGCGCCGGCCGACACCCCGGCGGTGCAGCCGGACCTCAAGCAGGCGGTGGAGGCCGACCTGGCGAGCACCGCGCACGACATCCCGATCCCGGCCAACGCGAAGGTGCTGGCGTACGTGGAGCTGTTCCAGGGCCGGCTGCGCGACTGGTTCCAGATCTCGCTGCAGCGCTCCGTCGCGTACATGCCGATGATCCAGGAAGCGTTCCGCGCACAGGGGCTGCCCCTGGACCTCGCCTACATCCCGATTGTCGAGAGCGCGTTCAGGACCGATGCGCTGTCCAAGGCGAAAGCCAAGGGCTTCTGGCAGCTGATGCGGGGCACCGCGGTCGAGAACGGTCTCAGCTACGACTGGTACGTCGACGAGCGGTCGAATCCCGAGAAAGCGACGATCGCGGCGGCCAGGTACCTGAAGGTGCTCAACGGCATGTTCGGCGGCGACTGGCACCTGACGCTGGCGTCGTACAACGGCGGGCCGGGCACCGTGCAGTCGGCCATGCGGCGGAGGAAGACGTCGGACTTCTGGAAACTTGCCGAGAAAGGCCGCTACCTTCCCCGCGAGACCAAGGAGTACGTGCCGATGGTGCTCGCGTCGATCGTCATCGCGCGCAACCCCGCGCAATACGGGTTCACGATCGAGCCTGCGGCGGTGCCGGCCGCAGACAGCGTCGCCGTGCCCGGCCCGGTTGACCTGCGCCGGGTGGCCGAGTGGGCCGGTGTGACCGTGGACGAGATTCAACGGCTCAACCCTGAGCTTCGCCGCATGACGACGCCGATTCTGGGCGCGAAGTACAAGAACTACGCCCTGAACGTGCCGAACGGGACGGCGATCGGCGTGGTGGAACAACTCAGTGCGGCGCCGCCCGAGGAGCTGACGGTGCTGCAATGGCACACCGTGAAGCGCGGCGAAACCCTGCTGTCGATCGCCACCAAGCTGTCGGTGCGCCGCACGGACCTGGCCGAGGCCAACTTCCTCAACGTGCGGTCCGCGGTGAAGCCCGATCAGCAACTGGTGATTCCCCGGACGCCGAACACGCTGCTGACGGCGCGCACCGACAGGCCGGCGTCCGTGCCTGGGACCTCCGCGCTCCCGTCAGCCGCCATCGCGGCGGCGACCCCGGTCGCACCGGCTGCCCGGCCGGCGCCGCCGGCCGAGCCGACGAAGGTGACGTACCGGGTGAAGGCGGGCGATACGCTGAGCGCGATCGCGGAAGAGTACGGCACGACCGTCAATCGGATCCGGACCTGGAATAACCTCCGGGGCGACCGCATCACTCCCGGCGATCGCCTGACGATCTACACGACCCGCGGCCCCGACGGCCGCCCGCGCCCCTGATCCTCCTGGCAGTTTCTGCCAAGTGGGGACAGGTACCATTGTTCAATTTCTGCCACGCTGAGAGCCCGCGATCGAGCGACGTCAGCGATTTCCGCCGGAAGCGCGCATGGCGTCCGCCTTGCAGCGGTGACGCGTGTGCTGGCGACCATCCTCAGCGCCGCCGTCTCGGGCATCGACGCCACCATCGTGACGGTCGAGGTGGACCTGCACGACGGCCTGCCGAGCTTCACCGTGGTCGGGCAACCCGACGCCACGATCCGGGAAAGCCGCGACCGCGTGCGATCGGCGATCCGCAATTCCGGCTTCGAGTTTCCCTGCGAGCGCATCACGGTGAACCTGGCGCCACCCGACGTCCGCAAAGAAGGCGCCGCCTTCGATCTCCCCATTGCACTGGCCGTGCTCGCCGCCTCCGGCGCGATTCGGGTCCGGGAGCTGACGGAGACGGTCGTCATCGGCGCGCTCTCGCTCGACGGCTGCGTCCAACGCGTGGGCGGCGCGCTGCCGGTGGCCGTGGCGGCCGCACGCCACGGGATCGCGCGGGCGATGGTGCCGGCAGGCAACGCCGCCGAGGCTCGGGTCGTCGCGGGCCTCGGGACGCGGGCGGTGCAGACACTGGCGGAGGCTGCCGAGGTGCTGGTCTCTCCCGACGGATGGGCGCCGGCCCCCCGTCCCACGCCCGCCCACCCGGATGACGCGACCCAGATCTGGGGAGACTTCGCCGACGTGCGCGGACAGCCGCTTGCGCGCCGCGCGCTGGAAGTGGCGGCGGCCGGGGGCCACAACGTCCTGCTGAGCGGACCGCCGGGCTCGGGCAAGACCATGATGGCCCGCCGGCTGGCCGGGATCCTGCCGCCGCTCGGGTTCGACGAAGCACTTGAGTCAAGTTGCATTCACTCGGTGGCCGGGCTGCTTCCGCCGGGCAGCGGACTGCTGTCGGCCCGGCCGTTCAGAGCCCCACATCACACCATCTCCGACGTGGCGCTGGTCGGCGGCGGGTCGAGTCCCCGCCCCGGCGAACTCAGCCTGGCGCACAACGGCATCCTGTTCCTGGACGAGATGCCCGAGTTCGAACGACGCGCGCTCGAGGTGCTCCGGCAACCGCTGGAGGATGGTGCGGTGCGCATCGCCCGGGCGGCCCGCACCGCCACCTTTCCCGCGCGTGTGACGCTGGTGGGTGCGATGAACCCCTGCCCGTGCGGCTACGCCGGCCACCCGCTGAGGGCCTGCCGGTGCACGCCGCTGCAGCGCGAGAAGTACGCCGGGCGGATTTCCGGGCCCCTGCTCGATCGGATCGATCTCGTGGTTGATGTCCCCTGGGTGCCGCCCTCAACACTGAGCGATCCGGTGGACGGCGAGTCGTCGGCCGCGATTCGCGCCCGGGTGGTGGCCGCGCGTGCGCGGCAGACCCAGCGGGCCAGTGCCTCTGGCGCGGCCACGAACGCGGCGCTCAGCGGCCGCGGGTTGCGACGCTTCGCGAAGCCGGACGGCGAGGGACGGCGGCTCCTCGACGCCGCGGTCGAGCGGCTGTCGCTGAGCGCGCGTGCCTACGTTCGGATCCTGCGCGTGGCGAGGACGATTGCCGATCTCGCGGCCGACGACGGCGTGTTGGCCGACCACGTCGCCGAGGCGCTGCAGTACCGGCTGTCCACCTGAGCGGGAGGCCGCGGGCGTCGCGTGCCACCCGCAGGGTGCCGTCTCACGGGTTCGCCTTGTGTTCGCGTGTCTCAAGATCGCGCTTCCCGCCCTGCGGCCGGTGTGTTACATTCACCCATTCCCGGCGTGTCGCGCATGCACGTGAGCGCCGCACGCCGATCTCTGTTGTCTGGGTCCTTTTCGGCCGAAACAACCGAAGAGTCTGAATGGCGAGTTACCTGTCCCGTCGATTCACCGTCGTATTCGTCGACCGCACCACGGGTGTCGGCCGGCGTTTTACCGTCCGTCTCGACTGGACGCTGGCCACCATGGCGTTCTGCTTTGCGGTGCCTGTGCTGGTCGGTCTCGGCATTCGGTGGGGCACCCTCGCGGAGCTCGGCGCGCTGCGGTCGAGCGGCGTCTCGCTTGAGATGGAGAACACGAGCTACAAGGCCGCGACCGGCGAACTGGCGACGCAGATCGTGTCGCTCCAGGGCGTCATCGACGAGCTCGCCACCCGGGGTAGCCTCGACCCGGCTACCGCGAAGGCCATGAAGAACCTGCCGGCCGTCGTGAAGGCGAAGGCGATGGGCGGCGATCCGTCGGCCCGGCCGTCCGACTTCATGGCGAAGGCGCTGGCCTCCCCCGAAGACACGTTCGACCTCCTGCGCGGTGTGCTCGGCCGACTCGAAAGCCGGCTGCGCACCGTCCGGACCGACGTGGAGCGCCGGGAAGCGCTGGCGGCCGCGACCCCCTCCATCTGGCCGACCATCGGCTGGCTGTCGGCCGGGTTCGGCGAACGGGCCGATCCGTTCACGGGCGACCCTGGCTACCACGCCGGCCTCGACATCTCCGCCGACAAGGGCCACGATGTTGTGGCGCCCGCCGCCGGCGTGGTCGAGAGCGCCGCGTGGAGCGGCAACTACGGCAACCTGCTGGTGATCGACCACGGGTTCGGGATCAAGACGCGCTACGGCCACCTCGCGCAGTTCACCGTCAGCCCGGGGCAGATGGTCAATCGGGGCGCGCTCATCGGGTACGTGGGCGCGACGGGCCGTGCGACCGGGCCTCACCTGCACTATGAGGTGCTGGCCAACGGGCAGTTGATCAACCCGCTGTCGCTGGTGAGCGTGATCCGGTAGCCCTTCTCCCGCACCGTTCCTCCCCCCTTTCTTGACGCGCAGCCGACCGTCCCCTAGAATCGGCTGATACCCTCGGTGTCTCTGGCCTCACATGCTGAATACCCTCCTCGCGAAGATTTTCGGTACCCAGAACGAGCGGACGCTCAAGACGCTGACGCCGCTGGTGGTGCAGATCAATGCGCGCGAGGCCGCGGTCCGCGCGCTGAGCGATCAACAGCTGCGCGATCGCACGGCTGCGTTCAAGGCGCAGGTGGCCCAGGGGGCGACGCTCGACGATCTGCTGGTGGACGCGTTCGCCGTGGTCCGGGAGGCCGGCCGCCGCACGCTCAACATGCGGCACTTCGACGTGCAGCTGATCGGCGGCATGGTGCTGCACCGCGGGTACATCGCCGAGATGAAGACGGGCGAAGGCAAGACGCTCGTGGCGACGCTGGCGGCGTATCTCAACGCGCTCTCGGGCAAGGGCGTCCACGTCGTGACGGTGAACGACTACCTGGCGCGGCGCGACTCGGAGTGGATGGGGCGCATCTACCGGTTCCTCGGCATGAGCGTCGGCGTCATCCAGCACGAGCTGAACGACGCCGAACGGCAGCGTGCCTACGGCTGCGACATCACGTACGGGACCAACAACGAGTTCGGCTTCGACTACCTGCGCGACAACATGAAGTTCGACCTCGCGCAGTACGTCCAGCGCGGCCACCACTTCGCCGTCGTCGACGAGGTCGACAGCATCCTCATCGACGAGGCCCGGACGCCGCTGATCATTTCCGGCCCGGCCGATGAGTCCACGGACCTCTACTACGAGGTGGATCGGATCATCCCGAAGCTGGCGGCGGGCGCGGTGACGCGGGGCGACACGAAGGCCGAGGACCGCGAGCGCCTTGAAGCCACGGGCGACTACCTGGTCGACGAGAAGCACAAGACCGTGACGCTCACCGAGAGCGGCATGGCGAAGGCCGAGGGGCTGCTGGCGCACCGCATGAACCCGGGCGGCCTGTACGACCCGGCCAACATGCCGCTGCTGCACCACGTCAACCAGGGCCTTCGGGCGCACACGCTGTTCCGCCTCGACGTCGACTACATGATCAAGGACGGCGAGGTGGTCATCGTCGACGAGTTCACCGGGCGCCTGATGCCGGGGCGCCGGTGGAGCGACGGCCTCCACCAGGCGGTGGAAGCCAAGGAGAAGGTGAAGATCGAGCGCGAGAACCAGACGCTCGCGACGATCACCTTCCAGAACTACTTCCGCAAGTACGCCAAGCTGTCGGGCATGACCGGCACCGCGGAGACCGAGGCCGAGGAGTTCGCGAAGATCTACAACCTCGAAGTCGTGGTCGTTCCGCCGAACCGGATCCTGCGGCGCGAGGAACTGCCCGACGCGATCTACCGCACGGTACGCGAGAAGTACGACGCCATTGTCACCGACATCGAGGAGCAGCAGGCGATCGGGCGCCCGACGCTGGTCGGCACCGTCTCGATCGAGAAGTCGGAGAAGCTCGCCGGGATGCTGCGCAAGCGCGGCATCAAGCACGTAGTGCTGAACGCGAAGTTCCACGCGCAGGAAGCGGAGATTGTGGCGCAGGCCGGCCGCTTCGGTGCCGTCACGATCGCCACCAACATGGCCGGCCGCGGCACGGACATTCTGCTGGGCGGCAACGCCGAGTTCATGTCGCGCCAGAAGTGCCT
>Ga0315287_10002301_pt1 | contig 18016 bp, 4 predicted proteins | sample YL17G11_0_MG_FD_205037 | JGI IMG/M metagenome (GOLD analysis project Ga0315287, IMG submission 205037) | Sediment microbial communities from Yellowstone Lake, YNP, Wyoming, USA - YL17G11_0 | ecosystem: Environmental > Aquatic > Freshwater > Lake > Sediment | place: USA: Wyoming | collected...
CCGGCCATCGTGATGTCGGCCTACGGCGACGTGCCGATGGTGGTGCGGGCGATGAAGGCGGGGGCCTTGAACTTTCTGGAGAAGCCGTGCCGCGATCAGCAACTCTGGGAGGCCCTCCAGGAGGCGTTGAAATGGGACGCCGCCCATCGTCGGGAACTGGCCCTCCGCGCCAAACTCCGCCGCCGCCTGCAACACCTTACTCCCGGAGAACACGCCGTGTTGCGGTTGCTGATCGACGGCCGGCCGAACAAGGAAATCGCCGAAGAGCTGGGGCTTAGCGTGCGGACCATCGAGGTCCGGCGTTCGAAACTCATGAAGAAGATGAAGGCCGATTCGCTGGCGGAGTTGGTGCGGGCCACCCTTACCGCCGATCCGGACTACGTGGAACGGCCGGCGGCGCCGACGCGAAAGGCGTAGTCGCCCGAAGGGCGAGAAAGTGTACGATCCCTAGTGCCATGAAGATCAGTTCGATTCCGCAGATCTACCGCCACCTGGGCCGCTGGTATGAAATCCTGGCGGTGTTGAGCAAGTATGAGCTTGCGGCCTGGATCGGGCGATTGGGGCCGGATTTTACCAAAGACATCCTCAAAGCCCGCGGCGGAGCGGCCATTGCCCGGCACCCCTGGGAAACCCGCCTGCGCATGGCCATGGCCGAGTTGGGGCCGACGTTCATCAAGCTCGGCCAAGTGCTCAGCACCCGGCCCGACATGGTGGGAGTCAAGCTGGCCGACGAACTTCAGCAACTTCAAGAGAATGTTCCCGCCGACCCGCCCGAGGTTGTCCGCAAACTGATCGAGTCCGAGTTGGGACGCCCGATCGAGAACCTGTTTGCCGAGTTTGAGCCGGAAGCGATGGCGTCGGCCTCGATCGGCCAGGTGCATCGGGCGCGGCTGCACTCGGGCGAGCCGGTCGTGGTCAAGGTCTTGCACGCCGACATCGAAAAGAAGGTGGCGGTCGACATGGACATCCTCGCCGGCCTGGCCCAAATGGCCGAGCTGATTCCCGAGTTTCGCAACTACCGGCCGCCGGCGATGGTGGCGGAGTTTCAGCGGGCGATGCGGCGGGAACTGGATTTCGGCCGCGAAGAGCGGAACATCCAACAGTTTACCCACGACTTCCACGACGATCCGACGGTCCACATACCCGCCACCTATCCCGAACTATCCACCCGGCGAGTGCTCACGATGGAACTGCTCGACGGGATCAAGCTCTCGGAGATCGACCGGTTGGCGGCGGCGAAGGTGGACCTCGACGAGATCGCCCGGCGCGGGGCCGCCGTGTGTCTGAAGATGATTTTTGACTATGGCTTCTATCATGCCGATCCTCACCCCGGCAACCTCCTCGTGCTGGAGGGCTGCCGGGTCGGGCTGCTCGACTTCGGCATGGTCGGCCGCATCGAAGAGCGCTTGCACGAGGACGTGGGCGAGATGCTCGTGGCCTTAAGCAACTTGGACGCCGAGCACATGACTTCGATGATCCTGCGGGTCGGCAAGACGCCGCCGGACCTGGACCGCGCGGCCCTGAGTCTCGACGTGGCCGACTTTCTCTCGTATTACGCCAGCCAATCGCTGGAGAAGTTCGACCTCAGCGGGGCGCTCCGAGAGATCTTGGAGCACATTCGCCGCTACCACATCATATTGCCGGCGCGGATTGCCATGCTGCTGAAGGCCCTGGTGACGCTCGAAGGGACCGCCCGGCTGATCAGCCCCAAGTTCAGCCTGGTGGAGATGATGCAGCCGTACCGCAAGAAGATGCTCTGGCGGCGGTTTTCGCCCCGCCGCCACTTCCGCAAGCTCCACCGGCTCTACTCCGAGTTGGAGCATTTGGTGGACATTCTCCCGCGGGGGCTGACCGACATTATCGAGCAAATGCAGAGCGGCCGGTTCGACATCCACCTCGACCATCGGGGGCTGGAGCCCTCGGTGAACCGGCTCGTGCTGGGCATGCTGTCGAGCGCGCTGTTTGTCGGCTCGGCGTTGCTGCTGAGCCGGAGCGTCCCGCCGCTGATCGACCTGCCGCCCGTGCTGCCGGATGTTTCGGTGCCCGGGCTCGCCGGCATGGTGGTAAGCATCGCCCTGGGGCTGCGGCTGTTTCGGGCGATCAGCAAGTCGGGCCACTTGGACCGGAAGAAGAGGGATTAGAGGGTAATGAGCAAGGAATGAGGGAAGGCTGGGCGGTTCACCGTCAGAGAAACCGCTATTATGGGTTACTATACGACACTCTATGGTGCTATATCTCGACCGGCCGGAGGGCATCGCGGCCACGGAGAGACGTTTTTTACCCCCAGAATTTCGCTGGGGGGCTCCCCCCCCGTCGAAACTCTGCTATGATTAAGGGTAGCAACCACCCTAGCTGAGTTAGGGGGTAGTCCGAGTCCGTGCGTAAATCGTCCAACATTCGTTCAGCGCAAATCATGGAGTAACCAATGACTGCTAACAAGATCAGGCTGCTAATCGCCGACGACCACGAGGTGGTCCGTTGCGGTTTGAAGAGCATGTTGGCCGGCACCGAAGTAAAGGTGGTGGCCGAGGTGTCCACGGGATCGGCCGCCGTGAAGTACGCCATCGAGAACGAGGTCGATGTCGTGCTGATGGACATTCGCATGCCCGACGGCGACGGCTTGACCGCCCTGGGGCGCATCAAGCTCGACAAGCCGGACATGCCGGTGCTGGTTCTGTCGACGTTCGACAACCCGACCTACGTCGCCCGGGCCGTGGCTTTGGGCGCCGCCGGCTACCTGCTGAAGGGCTGCACCCGCGAGGCGCTGTTGGCGGGCATTCGCACGGCGGCGTCGGGCGAGAGCGCCTGGACCCGCGACGAGTTGCGTCGCGTCACCGGCGCCCTGGCCGTCCCGCGGCTTACCGCCGACGTGGAAGTCCCCTTGACCCAGCGCGAGAACGAGGTCCTGTGTCAGTTGGCCTACGGGCTAACCAACAAGGAGATTGCCAACACGCTGCACATCAGCTACGAAACGGTCAAGGAACACGTGCAGCACGTCCTGCGCAAGATCGGCGTGTCGGACCGCACCCAAGCCGCGGTTTGGGCCGTCCGAAAAGAACTGGTCTGACCATTACCGCCACAAAGCCGCGACCGGTGGCCCGATAGAGCCGCGACCGGTGGTCGCGCGAGGCACACCCCCGCGATGAGTCATCGCAGAGGACGTGTCCTTGCGACCGCCGGTCGCGGCTTTCTTGTTCGCGGGGCACCCATCAAACACCTTGGTTGGAGGGAAACTTTTTTCCATTCTGCCTCGTCAAAAGGCTTGTACCCGCAAGGTATATCCATACTATGGAGTTTAACACCCGACGCTTGGGCATTGGCCGGCCGTGACTGCCATCCCTCGTTCGGGTGTCTTCTCGGAACACAACCGTCTTTATTAAGGAGTTGACGATGACTCTCAAGCTCCGTCTCTGTGTGTTGTCCGCGATCGCCGCTGTTGGCGTCGCCGTTGCACTTCCGGCAAAACGCTCCGCCGCCCAAGAGCCGCCAAAGGACGGCGAGAAGGCCGAGAAGTCGATCCACGAACAGGACATTTATATTCCGTACGAGAAACTGCGGCAGGTCTTCGAGAAGCATGGCCGCGGGGTGTTCCTGCCCTACGAGAAGTTCCAGGAACTGTGGCAGGCGGCCCAGGACAAGACGAAGCCCGCGGCCGAACTCAAGCCGCCGCTGGGCGCGCTGATCACCGAGATCGAGAACGAGGCGACGGTGGAAAAGGACGTGGTGCGGGTCAAAGCCAAGCTGAAGATCGAGGTGTTGGCGGAAGGTTGGAACGAGATTCCGCTGCGGCTGGCCGACGCCGCCATCACCAGCGCGACTCTCGGCGGCAAGCCGGCCCGAATCATCGGCGGCCCGAGCCAGGACTATCGCCTGCTGATCGAAAAGAAGGGCAAGCAGCCCGAACAGATGGAGTTGCTCTTGGAATATGCCAAGGCGATTACGCGGATGCCCGGCCAGAATAGCGTCGCGTTTCAGGCGCCGCAGGCCCCGGTGAGCCGGTGGCGGGTGGCGATTCCCCAGGCGGGCGTGAAGGTGAACCTGCATCCGCTGATCGCCGCCACGGAAGTACCCGCCGAGAAGAAGCCCGAGGGCGAGCCGGCCAAGAAGGTTGAGGAAACGGTGGTACTGGCGTTTGTCGGCGCGGCGCCGATGGTCCGCATCGACTGGACGCCCAAGGCCGAGGGCGCCACGGGTCTGGCGGCCATGGCCAGCGTGCAGGCCGAGCAGCAGGTGTGGATCAACGAAGGCGTCGTCCGCACGCGGACCGTATTGAACTACGCCATCAGCCGCGCCGAATTGGCCCAACTCACGATCGACGTGCCGGCCGATCAGAAGGTGGTCAACGTGTTCGACGCCAACGTGCGTCAATGGTCGGTCGAGCCGCTCCAGGGGCAGCAGCGGATCACCGCCCAATTGTTCGAGCCCGCTAAGAGCGCACAGCAAGTGACGGTCGAACTGGAGAAGTTCGCCGGCGACAAGGTGCGCGACACGATCGACGTGCCGGTGGTCAAGGCGGCCGGCGTGGGCCGTCAGCAAGGCGTCGTGGTGGTTCAAGTGGCCGAGGGGCTCCGGGTCGAAGCGGCCAAAACCAGCGGCCTGTTGCAGGTCGACACGGCCGAGCTTCCGCCCGCGCTGAGGCAAGCCAAATGGGCCTTCTCCTACCGTTATGCGGCCGTGCCCTTCGCGCTGGCGTTGAACATCGAGAAGGTCGAGCCGCGGATCGTGACCGACTCGCTCGTCGAGGCCTACCTCGAGCCGGAGCGGCTTTCGTTGGACCTGGCGGCAGTCTACACGATCGAGAAGGCCGGCGTGTTCCGGCTGGAACTCGATATCCCGGCCGGCTACGAAGTGCGCCAGGTGCGCGGGGCGGAAATCGCCGGCGCCGCGGCGGTCCAGGTCGATGCCCATCACCTCGAAGGCGAGAGCAAGACGCGGCTGGTCGTGAATCTCTCCCGCAAAGCCATCGGACGGGCGGGGCTGGTCGTGCAGTTGCAGAAAGATCTGCACCAGCCGGAGCTGCTCGCGCCGACCGGCAAGTCGGCCGACATCCCGCTGGCGATTCCGCGGGTGGCGGCCAAGGGGGTCGAGCGGTCCACGGGCCGGCTGGTGATCTACGCCCCGGAGAGCCTGCGCGTGAACCCCGCCAAGACGGCCGGCCTGCGCAGCGTATCGTTCAAGGAGGCGTTTGAAGGGATGCCGTCGCCGCGGCCCGACAAACCGGCCGGTCTGCGGCCCGTGCTGGGCTTCGCCTTTACCACGGAGCCGGTGACGCTCAGCCTGGCCGCTGAGCGCAAAAAGCCGCAAGTGACGATCCGCCAATTGCTGGTGGCGCACGTCGAGGAGGGCGTGGTCAAGTATCAAATCACGCTCTTCTACAACGTGCTCTACAGCGGCGTGAAGTCGCTGCGGATCGACGTGCCGGCGGAAGTGGCCGGCGGTCTGCGCGTCGCCACGCCGGGCGTGCGCGAGAAGGTCATCGATCCGCCCCCGGCCGATCTGACGAAAGATTGCGTCGCCTGGAGCCTCACCGGCGAATCCGAGATGATCGGCGACGGAAAGGAAAGAAAGATCGAGTTGACCTGGGAGAAGAAGATCGAGAAGCTCGACATCGGCAAGAGCGTCGAGCTGGCCGTTCCGCACCTTCGGCCGCGGGAGGTCGATAGCGCCCAGGGGCAGATCGTGCTGGTGAAGTCGGAAACGATCGACGTTCACGAGGCCGGCGAGCCAAAATCGCTGCGGCCCATCGACCCGCAACGCGATCTCATGGTCCCGGTGCCGTCGGCCGCCCGGGCGTTCGCATTCTACGACGACTGGACGCTCTCCATCGTCGCCACGCGCTATAAGCTTGAAGAGGTGAAGCGGACGAGCATCGAGCGGGCGGTGGTGCGAATGGTGGTCACGCCCGCCATGGAGATCTCCGTCCAGGCCCTGTACCGCATGAAGAGCGCGCGGCAGCGGCTGGTCTTCAATCTGCCGGAAGTCGCGGCCTTCGACACCCAACCTCTACGGATCAACGGCCGCCCGGTATCGTTGGAAAAGGGTCGGCAGGGCGAGTTCTTCGTGCCGCTGGTCGATCCCAACGCCGACGCGGCGTTCCTGCTGGAATTGCGCTACACGCTGCCCGGCGACGGCAGCCGGCTCGAACTGCCGGCCTTCCCCGACGAGCCGGCGGTGGTCAAGGCCTACCTGTGCGTCTACCTGCCCGAAACGCGGGCACTGCTGGGCGCGCGCGGCCCGTGGACCGCGGAGTTCCGCTGGTGGCTCGATCCGTCGCTGCAATGGCGGCCCGTGGCCCAAGTGGACGCCAACTACCTCGCTTCCTGGGTGCGCGAAGGGGTCAACCTGGGCACCGAGCCGGGCGAGAACTTCCAGACGGACGGGCGGCTCTACACGTACTCGACGCTGCGCCCCACAGTGGGGCCCGAGGGCGCGCTGCAAACGACGACCATCGACGAGCGCTGGCTCAGCGCGCTGGTGTTCCTCGCGGTGGTCGTGCTGGGCCTCTTGCTGCTGCCGGCGAGACTGCCCACCCGGGCGGTGGCGGTCGGCGCCGCGGTGATCGCCTTGGTGCTTTTGGGCACGTTCTGCCCGACGTTCTCGATGCAGATCCTCAACGGCATCCTGGCTTCGGCCCTGGTCATCGTGGCGGTGATCTGGACGGTCGCGTTCTTCGTCCGTCCACGAGCGAAGGCCGCGCCGGTGTTGGCCGAGGCAGTCACGCACCGTGAGCACGGCGTCGATCTGTCGCAATATCGGCCCGAACCGCCGGAGATCGCGATGCCGCCGGCGCCGCAACCTCCGCCCAGCGAGCCGCCGAAGGGCGACGGCAGCGAAGGAGGGCCGAGCAATGGCTAGGAAATACAATGTAGTCGGCACACTCCGTGTGCCGACAAGCCGAACCGGTAAGCCGTATCGAGCACACACCTGTCGGCACACGGAGTGTGCCGACTACATTACGGCCTGTGAACAGTTATCGATCCTCTTGGCAGCATTTTTCTTGGCCGCATTTCTGCTTTTAGGTGCAACGGCGCTTGCCGGTGAGGCGGCGTCGCCGTCGCCCCAGCGCGCCCCGCGCGAAATCTACGTGCCCTTCTCCGACCTGCACGTGCTGTTGGAGCAACAGCCCAAGCGCGTGCTGCTGGGCCGTGAAGAATACAACGACCTGGTGAAGAAGGCCAAGAAGGCGCCCGAAACGCATGCCCCGCGCCCCGCCGCGATCATTGCCGCCGATTATGCGGTGACGGCCGGGCAGCAGCGGGCCGAACTGAAGGGCACGCTCAGCATCGACGTGCTCGAAGACGGCCTGCACGCCCTGCCGCTGGATCTCAACGGCGTCGGTCTGCAAATCGCAAAGCTTGACGGCCGCAACGCGGCTATCGGCCGCGGCGACGCCGGGCAGCTTCTGCTGTTCGTCGAAGGGCTCGGCCGCCACGAGTTGATCCTGGAAATGGTCGCCCCGCTGGAGACCACCGCCGCCCGGCAGGTGCTCAATTTCCGGCTGCCGCGTCCGGCTGCCGTGAAGCTGCGGCTGACGGCGCCCGGCGACGTGGAGGTCAAAGGCGGGGCCGACGTAATCGGCCGCGCGGTGGACGAAGCGGCCCGCGTCACCCGCTTCGAGTTGCTGCCCCGCGCGGGCGACACCTCGCTGCTGATGACGCTCAACAGCCACCTCCAGCGCCAGCAGCAGGCGGTGGTCGCCCGCAGCGTGCTGGTCGACGAAGTCACCGAGGCCTACGAAAAGCTGCACGCCACCATCTCGCTAAGCGTGCTCTATCGGGCGGTCGATCATTTCCGCTTCGTCGTGCCCGAGGGGTTCGAAATCACCGAGGTTTCCTCGCCGCTGCTGGCCCGTTGGGACGTGCAGCCGGACGGCCCGCGCAAGCTGCTGAACGTCCGCTTGCGCGAGCAGACCACCGACACGGTGGTGCTGAACCTCTCGGCCATCAAGACGCCCAGCCGCTTGGAAGGTTGGCGGGCGCCGCGGCTCGAACCGCTGGACGTGGTCGGCCAGGTGGCCGTGGTGGGCCTGCTGGTCGAAGATCGCTTGCAGGCGGAATCGCTGGCCGCCGAGGGGTTGATCCCCATCGACGCCGCGGTGCTCAGCCAGGCGCTGCCGCAGAGCGTGTTGGGGGCTGCGCCGGGCACGCCGCCGCTGCGCGCCGTGGCCGCGTGGTACGCCCCGCAAGGCGAGTTCAGCCTCACAGCGCGATACAAAAAACCGCCGGCCGAAATGGCCGTCACCACCAGCCTGCTGCTGATCGTCGCCGATAAGGGCCACGAAGTGCTCGGCGGGCTGTCGCTGTTGCCGCAAGTGGAGAAGCGGTTTGCGTTTGATCTCACCGTGCCCGCCGGCTGGCAAGTTACGAGTGTAACGGCGGCCGGCGAACAACCGCTGCCGTTCGAGCGCTACGCCACGGCCGATGCCGCCGGACGGGTCCGCGTCGCCGTGCCGGCGGGGATGCCGGTGGGCGAGGAGTTCAAGGTCAACTTCCGCGCCCTGCGGATTCCAACCGGCTGGCTGGCCGAATGGCCGTCGGCCGCGGTCGAGTTCCCCCGGTTCGCGGTGGAAGGCGCCACGCGCGACGAAGGGGCCATCGCCGTGGACGTGCGCGACGACATCACCGTGCGGCCGGAGAAGCTTCAGCAGTTGACCCCGTTGGACGCCGCAGAAAAGCCGAAATACGGACTGAAGGACGTGCCCACGACACTCGCCTATCGCTATGAAAATCCCAAGTACGCCGCGTCGCTGGTGGTTCAACGGACCAAGCCGCGGCTCACCGCCCGGACGTTTTCGTTCCTTCGCATCGACCCGGATGGGCTGAACTGCCACTACGAGTTGGTCTACACGGTGGAAGAGGCCCGTACGCAGCGGCTGGCGTTGTCGCTGCCCAAGGACACGCCGGCGTCGGTGGCGATCGCCGGGTTGGACGGCGTAAAGGTCAAGGAATCGGTTGACGAGATCGCGGGCGGAAAGCGCCGCTGGAACGTGCTGCTGGTCGAGCCGCAGCGCGGCAAGGTCCGCCTGGCGGTCGATTTTCAGCAGCCGCTTCCCAGCCAGGAGCCCAAGGGGCTCGCGCTGCCGATCGCGGCGGCCGAGGGGGTCGAGTATCAGTCGGGCTTGCTGGCGGTCGAGGGCTGCGCGGAGTTGGAGGTAGTGGTCAACACGCCGGCCCGGCGGGTGGACGTGGGCGAGCTGGCCGACGCCGACTATCAGCCCGGCCGACGTTTGCTGGGGGCCTACGGTTTCGTGGGCGATCCGGCGGCGGTGAAGATCGACGTGTTGCGTCATCCGGGCTATCCGATCTATCCGGCCATCGTCGAGCAGTGCGAGTTGGACACGAACCTCTCGCCGCAGGGCGTGAGCCAGACGCAGGCCCGCTTCAAGCTGCGCACCAAGGCGCTGTATCTGCAAGTGAAGTTGCCGGCGGGCGGGGAGCTTTGGTCGGCCCTGCTAAACGGTGTGCCGCTGAAGCCGCAGCGGGAAGGCGACAGCCTGTTGATCGGCCTGCCGGCGGCGGCGGGCAATGCGGCCCAGTCGCTGCAACTGACCTACTACGCGCCGGTTCAGGCGGTGGCGTTGCGCGGCACGGTGGAAGTGCCCGCCCCCAAGTTGCTGCTGCGCGCCGACCGCGACACGGCGGCGGTTGAGGTGCCCCTGGCCGACCTGGTGTGGCGCTTGTACCTGCCCAGCGGCTACGAAGTGGTCCGCGCCGGCGGCACGGTGGTGACCGACGAGATCCAGCGGCCGTTGCCGGCGGCCGTGCAAGTGGCCGGCCTGCTCTACTACCTGACCGGCGGCCTGTCCGGCCCGCCACTGTTGATGCCGCTGCGCGAGGCGGCACGGCGAAGCGCGCAATCTAGTGCCGACAGGCGATATGCGCCGCCGACTGCCGAGCCGGGATCGGCCGGTGAAACGCCGGAAGATCCCACCGAGTTGAGCACCGCGACTCTCAAGAGCGCGGGCGGAACGCGACATTCGGAACGTTCGGTTGCCTCCACCCTGAACTGGCTCGCGCGGCATCAGTCGCCCGATGGGAGTTGGAGCCTGGACGGCTTTACGGCCCGCTGCAAAGACAGTACCTGCACCGGCGCGGCCGTTCCCGAAAACACCATTGCGGCCACGGCGCTCGGATTGTTGCCGTGCCTGGCCATGGGGCAGACGCACCAGTCGCACGGGCCTTATCAGCAGAATGTCCGTTCCGGCCTGGACTACCTGATGGGACAGCAGCGAGTCGGCGGCAGTTTTGCCAGCGGCGGCATGGTCGGCCACGGCCTGGCCGCGATCGCCTTGTGCGAATGCTATGGCATGACAGGCGACAAGACCGTGGGCAAGGCGGCCCAATCGGCGCTGGACTACATCGCCGCCGCCCAAGACCCTATCGGCGGCGTATGGGGACATCAGCCCCGACAGCCGGGCGATTTGGCCGTGACGGGCTGGCAGATCATGGCGCTGAAGAGCGGCCAGATGGCGTCCTTGCAGGTCAATCCGGCGGTCTTGGAGAAGGCCAAGCGGTTGCTCGACTCGTTCGCGTTCTCAAACCAAAGCGGCTTGGTTGAGAGCAACCCGTTCATGGACGTCACTGAGGGGAGCAACCAACAGGTCAATCGCCGGCTGACGGCAAGCACCCTCCTCTGCCTCCAGTATCTCGGGACCGCGCGAACCGACCCGAAGATGGTTGAAGGCACGGCCTTCCTCATGCGGCCGGAGAACCAGCCCGACGCCGCGCCCAGCGACGCCGGCTACCGCTATTTTGCCACCCAGGTGATGCACAACCAACCCGGAGCGGATTGGGACGCCTGGAACCGCAAGATGCGCCGGGTGCTCATCGACAGCCAGCGCAAGGAAGGCTGCGCCTTGGGAAGCTGGGAGCCCGACGGCGATTACCTGGGCGACACCCGCGGCGGTCGCGTCCTGCAAACCGGCCTCTCGGCGCTGACGCTGGAAACCTACTATCGCTACCTACCGTTGTACAAGATCGACAAGGAGTCCGCCGGAGAGAAGGCGGCCGAGGGGACTGGCGTCGAGGCGATCGACAAGCTGCGGAAGTTAGAAGCTCGGCGCAAGGAAAAGTATAGCTCGATGGACTTGGCAAAGGACGGGGCGGCCAGCAAGAAGATTGCAGAGGCGCTAAAGTCTCCCACGCAATTAGAGTTTGTCGAGACACCGTTGTCGGACGTCGTCGATTACCTCAAGGAGTATCATGGCATCGAGATACAGCTCGACAAAAAGGCGCTGAGTGACGTGGGCATTGGGACGGACACGCCGGTCACGAAGAATCTGAAAGGCACCTCGCTGCGTTCTGCCCTGAGACTGATGCTGCGCGAGTTGAATCTGACGTACGTGGTGCAAGACGAAGTGTTGTTGTTCACCACGCCCGAAGAAGCGGAAAGCCGCCTGGAGACCAAAACCTACCCGGTGGCCGATTTGGTTCTTCCGGTGGGCGCATCCAAGGAAGATCAAGCCGACTTCGATTCGCTGATCGACTTGCTCACCTCCACGGCCAAGCCGACGGCGTGGGATGCCGTGGGCGGGCCCGGGTCGATTGCGCCCTTCGAGAGCGGTTTGAGCATCGTCGTTAGCCAGACGCAGGAAGTGCACGAGGAGATTGCAGACGTGCTCGAACAAATGCGCAAGGCCATGCGCGAGACGGGCGGCAAGGGGCCGACAACATTAAAACCCCGTCCGCCGAAGGAAGGCGAGGAAGCGGGTGCGGCTGGCAACAAAGCACACGGCAGGGGCAGCCGCGTGGGCGGCATGGGCGGCGGAATGGGCGGAATGGGCGGAATGGGCGGATTCGCCGCGGGCGGCGTAAAGAAGCAATCCGGGGCCCCGAAATCGCCGCCTAAGCCCTCCGAAAAACCGGTGCCCGAGGCCACGCCGAAATCGCCCGCAACACCCGGCGAGAAACCCGCCGCCGATGACCCCTTCGCCGAGGCGCCTGCGGAAAAGGCGGACCAGTCGCGGCTCGACGAGTTGAATCGCATTTACACCGAGAAGAAATCGGCAGTTGAGGCGAAACGCGGGGAACTCAAGCGACTCGCCGAACAACTGGGGACATCGAATACAGAGTCTCTTGCTGGCACATCGTCCACTACCGTTGATGTTGAGATGTTGCGTAACGAAGAAAAACAACTCGAAGAGAGCCTCAATGCCACTGCAAAGGAAATCCAGCAGTCCCAGCAACGCCTCCAAGAGATAAGGCAAAAGGGAGTCGTTGACTCATTGGTGGAAGTGGAGCGCGATCATGTTCTGCTTCCCGACGAACCGCCAATCACCTATCCTGACGCTGACGCGTGGCGGAAGTCGACAGATCGGCGCAAGGAGAAGTACAGTTCGATGGATTTGGCAAAACGGGGCGCTGGCGACAAGACGGGCGGTGAAGAACTGCCCTCGCCGGATTATGCCAAGGACGACGTTGGCTATTCCCACGGCCGACCGTTTGTTGGCAATGCCATCAGATCCGATCAAGGTCTTGCCGGCGTTTCGAGCCTGAAGATCGACTTGGTTCAGGCCCCGTCGGGCACGGATCGGGTGGTCACGTTCCGCAGCCTGGGCGTCGATCCGCAGTTGGTCGTCACGCTGTCGAACCGGACGCGGTTCAACGCGCTGGCCTGGGGGCTGGCGCTGGCCGTGGCCCTGATCGGCGCGGCCATCACCCGGCGAAGCGTGCGAAAGAAGGCCAAGTTCATCGTCGCCGTCATGCTGCTGGCCACGATCGTGCCGCTGCTCTCCGACGGCGTCGAGTTGGCCCACCTGTGCAACATGCTGTTCTTCGCCGCCGCGCTGTTGGTTCCGTATTATCTGGCGGCGGGCGCGGTGCGATGGTTCTGCGGTTGCGCGTGCAAGGCATGTCGGTCGTGCGCGGTAAAGTTTGGGAACCGTTCAGTTACGCCGGCGACCACCGCGCTGGTGATGTTGGCGGTGGTGCTGGGGAGCAGCAGCATTGCGAAACCGCAAGCGCCTGCGCCGGCTCCGCCGGGACCGTCGGCGCCGTATGTGGTTCAGGTGGTCGAGCCCGGCCCGCCGGTCAGCGTGCCGGACGACGCCATCATCCTGCCGTACGATCCCGACGCGAAGACGGGCGTCAAGGAGGCCGACAAGCTGCTGGTGCCTTACGAGAAGTACGTCGAGCTATGGAACCGGGCCTACCCGGACAAGAAGATCGAGACCCGGCCGGCTCCGGCCCCGTATTCGCTGGCGGGCGCGGCGTACAAGACGCTTTTGGACGGCGACGAGTATCTGTTGTTGACTGGCCAACTGGAAATTGACGTGTTCGTCGAGGGTTTTGTGCAGATTCCACTCGGTCTGGGCGGCGGCGTGCTGGCGCAAGCGGAACTCGACGGCAAACCGGCGCGGCTGAGCGTGGCGGAAGCTGCTGCAAAACCACAAGCGGCTCAACAGCAAGAAAAACCGCTTGCGGTTTCGCAACCGGCCGACCGGTCGCTGATCGTGCTGCACGTCTCCGGCAAGGGCCGGCACAAGCTCGAACTGTCGGTGCGGCTGAAGCTCTCGCGGCAGGGCGGCTGGCGCGTGGCCGACGGCGCGCTGCCGTCCGCCCCGGCCACGGCCTTGGCGATCTTGGTGCCCAAGCCGCAGACGGAGCTTCGGCTGGGCCAAATCGCCGACCGCCGCAGCTATGAAACCGAAAAGGCCGACGAGGCGATCAAAACGGCCCTGGGCGTCGATGGCGCGGTGAGCATCCAGTGGCGGCCCAAGGTGGCCGAGGGCCAGGTCGACCGCAGCCTCACGGCCTCGTCCAACGCGGTGCTCGACGTGCAAGAGGACGGACTGCGGCTGGTGTGGCAGCTTGCCCTGGAGTTCCGCCGCAGCCAGCGCGAGCAGTTCAGCGTCGCCGTGCCCAAGGAGTTTTTGGTCGAAAAGGTCGAGGGCAACAACGTGCGCGGCTGGGAGCTTCGCAAGACCGATCAAGGCCAGAGCGTCGTCGTCACGCTGTTGAAGGCCGCCAAGGACCGCGAGGATTTCACGCTGCGGCTGTGGCGCGGCGGGGCGGTGGGACAGGGCGAACTGGCCGAGTTCAATCTGCCGCTGGTCAATGTGACCGACGCCGCGCTGCACAGCGGCCAGTTGACGATCCGCCGCAGCCCGCTGCTGGAATTGCGCACGCTCGATCGCAGCGGGCTGAGCCGCACCGATCTGCCGGCCGATGTCGGAACGAAGGCCGGCAGTGTGAACAGCGACGAGAGCCCACTGGGCATCCGGCCCTTCGAGGCCTATCGCTTCGCCACCACGCCCTTTGCCATGCGGCTGGCCGCAGCGCCGGTGGCGGCGCAGGTTTCGGCCAACGTGCAAACCGTGCTGAAGATCGCCGAATACGAGCGCAGCCTGGAGAGCCGCGTGTGTTTCGAGGTGCAGGGCCGCCCGGTGTTCCAGTTGCAGATGCTTTTGCCAGACGGCTTGCGGCTGGACCGCGTATCGGCGCCCGGCGAGTTCCAATACGCCGTCACCCGGCCCAGCGGCCGGCCGCTGCTGACGATCTATCTCGCCTCCGGCCAACAGGGCAGCGTACACGTGCTGCTGCTCGGCAGGCTCGGCGGCGAGGGCGCGCTGAAGGAGCTTGCCTTGCCGCGGCTGGAAGTCCTCGGCGTTCAGCGCCAGCAAGGCGACGTGGCCGTGCAAGTCGATCCGGCCTTCGACGTGGATGCCGATCAACTGAAAAATTGCGACAAGGTGCTGCTGAGCAAGCTTTTCAGTTGGCTCAACCCCCAGCAGCAGCACGTCGCCCGGCTGGGCCTCAGTTATCGGCAAGGCGACTACGCCGGCACGCTGCGGTTCACGCTGCGCAAGCCGGATGTCGTCTGCGACACGATCAGCAACGTCCGCGTGACCGATCGGGCCATCGAAGAGACCATTCTGCTGGACTTCACGATCCGCAACGCGGGCATCCGCGAACTGTCGTTCCTGCTGCCCGAGGGAATGGCCGGCAGCCGGATCAGCGTGCCCATGCTGCGGCAGAAGACGATCGAGCCGGTGAGCAAGCAGGCCGGCGCGCCGCTGCGGGTGCGGATCGAATTGCAGGACGAGGTGATGGATCAACTTCGCGTGCTGGTGGAGAACGACCGGCTGCTGACGCCCGGCGGGCACGAAGCGCCGATTCCAACCGTCGAAAATCGCCCGGAAAAAGGGGACAGTCCCCGGCCGGAAAAGGGGACAGTCCCCTTTTTCCGCACCAATCGCCGCTACGTGGCCATCGAAAACGCCGGCCGCGACGAGGTGGTGGTCGACGAAAGCAAGTGGATGGAAAAACTCGGCCGCAGCCAGAAGGAATGGGGGATGCTCAAGGGCATTCTGGGGCGGGAAATGACGCAGGCGTACCTCGTGGCCCCCGACGCCCGGCAGCCGCGGCTGGTGTTCCACACCGAGGCCCGGGCGGCCGTGCAAACCGTCGGCGCGCGGATCGGCCTGGTTGAAACCACGCTGGTGCTGGATGCCAACGGCGCCTACCGCGCCCAGCAGGTTTACCACCTGGACAACACCACGGAGCAGTTCCTCGAAATCCAGTTGCCGCCGAACGCCGAGCTATGGACGGCCCGCGTGGCGGGCGAGCCGGTCAAGCCGACGAAGGTGCCCGGCGCGGCCGATTTGCGGAGCGTGCGCGTCCCGCTGATCAAAACCGCTTCGGGCGAGTTGGATTACGAAGTCGTGTTGAAGTACGGCGGGCGGATGCCCGCGCTGGGGTCGCTGGGCAACGTCGAGTTCCCGCTGGTCCACTGCGTGAACATCAAGCCCGAGCTGAGCCAGGTGCGGCTGTACGTGCCAGAGGAGTACCGCTGGTTCGACTTTGGCGGCACGATGCGGCAGGTGGGCGGCGACGCCGACCTGCTGGCCGGCTTTATCGGCTACCAGACCAAGCAGACCGAGCGGATCGTGCAGGCCCTGCGGCAGGGCGACAAGTTCGCCAAGGTCCGCGCGGCCAGCAACCTCAAAATGATGGTCACGCCGCGCGTCATTGTCCAAGAGGAGGAATCCGACAACTTGCGGTCGGAGTTGACGCTCAACGCCGACACGTTGCAGCAAGCCCAAAAGGAGGTGGAAGAGTTGGAGAAGGCCCCGCAGCAGGCGGATGCCCAGGACAACAACCGCTATCGGCTTAATGACATCTACCAAGAGCAGAAGAACGTCCGGGCGCGAAACGTGGTCCAGGACGCAGGCGGGAACTGGGATGACAACGCCGAGCAGAAACCGGCCGACCAATCCGGCAAGCAGCAGGCGTTCAACAACGAATGGCTGGGCAAGAATAAGCTGAATGTGCAGGTTGAGCCGGGCAAACCGGGGCAGGCGGGGGGATTTGATTTCGCCGGCAGCACGACTACCACTACCGATGCGTCGCGTGATGGACTACAGAGCGGTGCAACGGCGCCGTCCTCCTTGTGGGGCAAGGCGAAGGACGGCAAGACAAGGACATCCTCGGGGCGTACCGTTGCACCGAATCAGCCTTCGGCCAATCCGGTAGTCCAGGGCAAGGCAAAAGCGGAGCTTTCCGATTCATCGCGCCAACAGGCAGGCTTCGAGCAGGGGCACGGCGGACGCAACGAGGTGGACAACGCCGTGGACCGCTACAGACAACGATTGCAACAGCAGGCGGGACAGCAGCAGGCGAACCCGCAGATGCATTCTTCGGGCTTTATCAATGGTCCGACACAGGTGCCACAATTCGGCGGCTTCGACGCCGCGCAGCAGCCGATGCCTGCGCGTCCCACGGAACCCGTGCCTGGCACGCAGGTGCAGCGTTACGGGCTGGGCGTCGGTGTGAACAGCGATGCCGGTCTCCCTGTGCCGATGGGCCACGAACCGGCCTACACTGTGGCGAAGCCCGCGCATGAAACGCTGGCACGCCATCCTGCCCCGAGCAACCAACCGAGGATGCCGCCGCCGGACGGAGGGAAAGTCCTCCTTGGCGGCATAACCGCCCCGGATATATCCAACGCAGATCTGGATATTCCGTTCAGCCAAGCGAGCCGACCCCCTGCGGCCACCGGTCTGGCCAGCCTCGATTTCGAGTTGCCCACCCGCGGCGCGCTTTACCGCTTCACTACGCCGCGGGGCGAGGTGGAAGTAACCGCCCGGACCGTCTCGAAGAGTCTGCTGCAACGGCTGATCGAGATTGCCGTGGTGCTGGCTGTGGTACTGGTGGCGTGGTACGCGTCGCGGCTGATCGGCGCGGGCACGTTCGGCTGGTTCGCCGGCCGGACCGGCTCGACGCTGTTGATCTGCCTCGGCGTGCTTTCCTTCTGCGGCGGCGTCCTGCCGGTGCTCGGCCTGGCCGCGCTCGTCACCGGCTGCGGCCTCAAAGTCCACAGAAGAATGGGGCTTCCCGCAAAATCCGCGTGGAAAAACGGATGAACTTGGGGAGGCTTCTGGCGGTGACGCCAGGCTGCGATAGTGCGCCCGCCGGGACTCGAACCCGGAACTTTCGGATTAAAAGTCCGATACTCTACCGATTGAGTTACAGGCGCAAAATGGCTGTTTTATCGGGGTTATTGCCATTTTCCGGCGGATGGGGTCCTCTCTGTTTCCGATGGCTGGCGCCCGTTTTGACACCGGACACCCAACCCAAGAAAACGTCCATGCCCGCCAAGTGTACCAGAAAGCCCCGGATTGGCAATGTACGAAAGCCTCCTTTGGGCAGCAAACCACGCCCGGCCCACCTCTGTGGAGGGGCCGTTGAGCGTCAAGACCGCCCGAGGGGCTTAATCGTGGACCCGGGAATCGGTTCGCCTGCTGGAAAGTGACGCACCACCCTGCTAGCATGGCAGGACTGTTGCTGCTCGGAGCGCATTCGAGCGGAGTGGAAATGAGAAACACCGAGAAAGAGGACTGCAAAATAATGACAAGACATTTTTTCTTCAGCACACTGACGTCATTGCTGCTTGTTGGAACGGCCTCCGCTCAGTATGTGGGTTGGCAACATTCCGGCTCCTTCTACGTTCTCACCACGCCCGACGGGGCGAATTTGCCGGCCTCCGCCTTGGAAGACGGTTTCCCGCTGCTGGTCCG